>ERZ1463038.188-NODE-188-length-19017-cov-12.549784_pt1 | contig 19017 bp, 20 predicted proteins | sample MGYA00564479_ERZ1463038 | MGnify/ENA primary metagenome ERZ1463038 (study PRJEB39244, sample SAMEA3635134) | Helicobacter pylori | study: EMG produced TPA metagenomics assembly of PRJEB11511 data set (Assembly of a 5300-year-old Helicobacter pylori...
GGAGTTCAGACGTGTGCTCTTCCGATCTTCGCCTTTTTTACGCGAGTGGTCTCATGAAAGCATCTGACGTGACTCTTCGTGCGCTGCTTTCTTTCATGAACAGGTTCTCAACGGATCGAAGGTGAGCTCGAGGTCCCCGCGCCACTCTTCGCGTGTCTCCGAGCGTGAGCTCGATTTGTGCCGCGCCCAACATGCTTCTTCCGGTAGTGCTGGATCACGAACGGTGGCGTCGCCGACTGGTACTTCGTGCTTGCCGTGACCGACCCGACCGCCAAGTCGCACAAGAGCATGACGGGCTTCATCGTTGACGGCAAGAGCGCCGGCATCACGTGAGCGCATGTGATTTCTGTTAGCAACACGCTTTGCTAATTTTTCATCACTGCAGCGTTGACCCCAAGCTCATCAACCTCGGACAGAGGTGCAGCGACACCCGCATCCTCAACTTTGACAACGTCCTCATCCCAGAGGAGAATGTGCGTCGATGTTGCCTCTCTATGGCTTCTCCTGGCTGATTCTTGACCAATGCAGGTCCTTGGATCCCCTGGAGACGGCTTCAAGATCGCGATGGGCGCCTTCGACATCACCCGCCCCCTCGTTGCTGCCGGAGCCGTCGGTCTCGCGCAGCGCGCGCTCGCCGAGGCCGCCAAGTACGCCTTGGATCGCCAGTCGTTTGGAAAGCCCATTATCAAGCACCAGGTGAGCTGCTGACCTTCACCACTCTGCAATGTCGGCCGAGCGCAACTTGACGCTGACTTCCCGCAATCCCAGGCCGTCGCGTTCATGCTCGCCGAGATGGCGATCGGTACCGAGTCGTCCCGGGCGATGGTCTGGAAGTCGGCGTGGGTCAAGGACTCTGGAAAGCGCAACACCTACTACGCCTCGATCGCGAAGGCGCTCGCCAGTCACCACGCCGTCTCGAACAGCAACATGGCTGTCCAGAGTGCGTCGCTGCCTCTACTTTCCCTTCACGATCGACGTGACTGACTCAGTGCTTATGAACAGTCCACGGAGGAGCCGGATGTAGGTTCCTCCGCGCCTCTCGAGACCTTGTGTCAAACTTCAGCGCTGATCCGCGGACCTCTCGCAGTCAACACCGAGTACCCAGTGGAGAAGCTCTACCGCGACGCCAAGATTTTTGAGCTTTACGAGGGTCAGTTAGCTCTCTGTCGACTCCGGGACCCAGCGGTTCTGCGCCCAAAGTACCAGCCACGCGCATCCCAAGCGCGACCCATCGACCTTCAGAACGAGCCGAACTGACGCTGGCATTCCCATCGGACAGGTACCACACAGATCCAGAAGATGATCATCTCAGGATTCGTCGAGAAGGAGTTCTCCAGTTGAACTGACGGCTCTTGATCGAGAGCGGGGGAAGGCGAAGGCTTGAGAGGGCTTTGATTGAATCGGCCGGGGTGGCCCCGCGTCTCGCCGCGTGACTTGCAAGTCTCAGCGTGCGCTTCAGTGATAGACGGCACGATCCGCATGTTGAACGGGTGGCCCGCATCGCACCCCGACGGGGGCGCTATCAGGTACGAAGATTGCTCGGCCGAAGCGGGGTAGCCGCCGCGCGGTCTTGGACAAGCGCCGTTTGAGTTTGCGGGCCTTCTTATCACCTTCGCACCTCTCCGTCCTGTGCATCGACCGTACTCCCACCCTCGTGCACGATGAGTGACACGGAGAAGACCTCCGCCACGCCAGGGGCCTCGAACGTCCGCGGCGCGTTCACACACATCCCGAACGCCCTCACAACTGGAGGACAGAGCTGGTGGAAGAACGCAGGTGGGTGTTGGCACTCCATGCCGTCGTGCGCCCACGCGCCCTACTGACGCTTAGATCACTCGGGTTGCAGGTGTTCGTAGGTCTCGACAACTTCGTGACTGCGCGGTGCCGAGTCCGCCAAACCGCCGCTCACGCGTGACCTCGCCTGCAGGGAGGCTCAATTTCTTTATTTCTGTGATCTATATGGGGCAGGCCCTCAACGGGATAGGAGACAACGTGATTGGTGAGGGAGGGGAAGCATGCAGCTGGTCCGCGGACTGATCGTGAACTCTTCGCAGCCGGATTTCAGGCGCTCCCTGCGGTACTTCACTCGTGCCCTTCTTCCGACTGTAAAACGAGCAAGCTGACATCAGACTGCAGTGGCATGTGTCTGTGGGCAATCCCAGTCAGAGTGCTATCGGCTTGCTGAGCGCATCCGCCTGTGAGTTGGAGTCGCCCGGCTGGGAGAGGCGGAAGCTGGCCCAGGTGGGGGTCAAGAGCGAATGTCGTGGATCAAAAGTTCGGGATGGGAGAGTGGGACAGGCGAGCTAAATCAGTGCGCGCGATCTTGCAGACATCGCCGTTAGTCCACCTGCCTGCGAAACCGCCGAACGCGCTGGTCACTCACCCCATCTTCATCTTTCCCGCACAGGGTCTCTTTACCGCACCAGTCGCTGCCTATGTCGCCGATCGTTGGGGACGACGCTGTTCGTCTGCCCTCTCCTCGAGCAGGCCGCGCGCGGACTAACTTCGAACTCGCGGCTCAGGGTGCATTCGATGGAGCGCTTTGACGGCACTCCTTGGCTGCACACTTGGGTCTCTCGCTGGAGTAGGGGGAGCGAGTGGCTGTGCGTCCTTTTCAGTACCCCGCCTCGCGTATTCGTCCCTGATCGCGTACGCTGCCAGACGGTCTCTTCATCGCGTCGCGCGTCGTCTTTGGGTCTGGACTCGCATTCTCCCTCATGATCTCCCCGGTGCTGTTGCAGGGTTTGTTGTTTTCGACCTTTTGTTGTTTTGTTGCTCATTTGAACTCGACTACAGAGCTGCCTCACCCCAGCCAGCGGGTCGTTGTGTCGTAGGTCTGCCGTCTGAAGCAACGGCCATCATTCGCTGACCCAGATGGTCCGACAGCGCACTTTTCAATCTCAACTATGCGTTGGGAAGCTTCCTTCTGGCGTGGTATCTCTTCGGGATGTCGTTTGTGAAATCCTCCTGGAGCTGGAGATCTGTGCGTCGCCCTCGCCCAAATACGGTTCGACAACTCACCGAGTTTGACATATAGGCATACCTACTTCAAGCGGTTCCGGCTCTGTACATGCTGATCGTGATCGGCTTCGTACCGGAGACTCCGAGGTGGGTTCGAATGAGATCAGCTCCAATCCTTTTAACTAGACTGAACTGTTAGCCCACTAGGTGGTTAATGTCGAAGGGACGCGAGGAAGAAGCCATGGCGTTCTTGGTCAAATATCACGGCAACGGCGACCCAGACGACGCGCTCGTTCTTTTCGAGTTTGAGGAAATGAAGGCGGCGATTACGATCGAAAAGGTACCCAGAAGATTACTAGAATCCAGGATCAGTCATTGACTAATATTTTCACTGCTGCTAGGAGCTCAAACAAGATACTTGGGGCCAGCTTGCGGCAACTCGCGGCAACCGTCACCGCGTGAGTTTCTCTCATAGGTCTCCAGTACGCACCAGGCTGACAAGTAAGATCCAAGCTCGCAATTGTGATTCTCATCTGCGTGTGCCAGAACCTGAGTGGAAGCGCGTACGTATCTCGACCTTCGTACCTACGTATTTTTGATTGACACAAACAGCTTTGCAGGATCGCGTACGCCGGTCCTCCCTCGCTTCACCAGCTGTTAGATTTTGAACCCTCTCAACCACAGTGGAGGCTACTATGGGCAGATTTTGGGACTCGTTGGGATCACTGGGAGCACGCAGCAAACGGGCATAAACGCTGGGCTGACCGGAACAGTTCTCGCGGCAGTGCGTCCTTTCTTACGGCTCGGCACTCCCTACCTAACCTGCTGGCACTCAGTCTGTCTTTGGAGCGACTATAGTGAACCGCATTCCGCGTAGGAAGATGATAATGGTGACCTGGACGGCTCTCCTCGCCATAATGATCGCGCTCACAGTGAGCCCTAGAGTACACTGTTTACAGAGCTCGATGCTGACAACGCTTTCCTTGAAAAGATTACTGCTGCGCGCTTCACGATCACCGGCTCCCTCATTGCAGCACGCGCCAACGTCGCGATGCTTTTTATCTTCCTCGGTTGCTTCTTGTGAGCTCAATCTTCTCTCCAAAGACTCCATATCTTACTTAATGTTCCGCAGCATCGTGTGCGGCCCGCTTTTCTTTTCCTACCAGGTCGAGTGCCTCTCATACTCTGTCCGTGCTAAGGGTGAGTCCCAGATCCGGTTCCCGAGTGCACCTCGAGCTTTCGGTTGCTAACGTCCCTTATCAGGAATGATGGTTTGGGGTAACTAGGCTGACGTAGCCAACTCGAATGCGCCTCTGACCACGATCCATGCAGGGATCACCAACAAGCTGATCAGCATATTTAACGCATACGTGAATGCGATAGCACTGGACGCCATCGGCTACAAGTACTAGTGCGTTTTACTCACTGTCTCTCATTGAATCCATTAATGACTCCTGTGACCTGCTACAGTGTCGTCTAGTGAGTGTTGCTGAGCTTCGCGACCACCGCACACCCCTCAGCGCGCTGACCCCGTGCTCCAGCTGCGTACTACTTTTCTGCCAGCTTGTAGCGATGCACTTCCTGCTGTGAGTTGTTTTCGTTTCCGAATTCACAATCCGGTATTGACTGTTTTTTGCTTCACAGTGTTGAGACCAAGGGTTACGTGAGCAGCCACGCTCAAACGTCCTGCCGCACCCACTGACCCGCGTTTGAAACACTCCATCCGACTAACAGACACTCGAAGAGTAAGCATACCGAGCCTATAATGGAAGCAATAGCTCATGGTGTCCCTCCTCTCAGAATCTCGGTCCTGTTCGACGGCGAGGACACCGCTCACGTCGCGGTCGGCGAATACGAGCGTGGAAACCACAACGAGAAGAAGGGCGACGGATTCGCCGGCGTCAACCCGGTCGAGAGTCAGTGATGGTCGTGGATGGTTTGCCCAAGGGGCTTTGGGTGTTCGGCTGAGCAGTGTAGGTCGCAAGCTTGGGATCCGTGCGCTGAAAGAAAGTGTTTGTTGGATTGTTGGCTGGGTCGCTTGATGAAGAGGATGAAGAATGTGAACGCTCTCGCTCCGGCGCCTCGGGACTCTGGAGCGCCAGTTTCTCGTCACCGATTAGGGGGGGCCGCCGACGAGCTCTTGGCTCAATTCCAACAAGCACCATACTGCCACGAGAAAATCGAGTACCCAGATTGACAGACTTCCTTCCAATGGTGAGGTAAGGAAGTCCTTCTGGAGACGTGTGACCGGCACAGCCCCGCGCAACGCCCTGGCAGCATCGCCGCTCGCGACCAGAGAGACGATCCGCACCGGTCATGACTGGTATCAGAGACTTCCTGAGGAGTTACAAATAAGGTTCTGGGAGTGCAAGGGACAGTCAAGCGCCCTGACCGTAATTGGTCTATTGCTGCCATATAGAGTGGGGAGTTCAAGTTTACACGGTCGATTGGTGTAGTTGGTTTATCACGTTTGCCTAACACGCAAAAGGTCTGCGGTTCGAGTCCGTGATCGATCATTAGACTTTCCTTTTTAGCCTGTCCGTGCAGGGGTTTGCCAACACTTTTGCCGCCGTGACAAGCTTCATTTTCGACCCGCAGACGGTCTGCTGTCCTCCCAGATACCCCGCCTTCATAGGTACAGGCATGGCCATGTTACACCCGCGGGGAGCGCGCGAGGCGTGTGTCGTTCGGAGGAGTCTTGGTTGGGCTCCAGTAGGGGGGATGCGCGGTGTTGGGCGTCTGTGGAAGTCTCCCGACGTACCCCAGGTGGCCGCACCAGATTGAACAATTTCTTAGCTTTTCACGTCGAGTAAAGAAGGTCAGCGCGTGGCGCCTGCGAACTTGATCTGCACGGCGGGCACTGAGCTAACGGAGCGACATGGCTTGAGCGACATGGCTTGCGGGATGGCTGCCCAAGGCGTCTATTACTGCGAACCAGACGAGCTCCGCGAACAAGAATAAGAAACAACACGCAGGTTTCAGGTGGACTCTCTGCTAGCACTCGGCAGCGAGGAGGGCGTACTCCTCCGCCTCGCGACGCTCCGTCTCGAGCCTCTCCGCCTCGGCCCGGTCCGCCTCGGCATCCTTAGAAGTCGCCCACTCGAGTGGTACCGGCTGGTCGTTGTACGCTTGCAAGAGTGCAGCATCCAGTGGCTCGGCGTTGACGCCCTCGAGGAAGGACGCGAAGCCGGGCGTCGACGCGTCGAACGCGGGCATGGCGGACGGGTCGAACGCGAGGTTCGGGTCGTAGTACAGTGGCTGTGGCGGTGCGTTCTCGTCGATTGCGAGGAGCTGCTCCTGGAAGGCCTCGGCCGTGAGCGGTCCAGGCTGCTCGCCGAGGAACGCCTCGGCCGTGAGTGCGGCGGCGGCATCCTCGAGGGAGGTGAAAGGCTGGTAGGCGGCGTCGAACATGGAGATTCCCGAAGAGGACGCGACGGGCGCTTCCTCGGCGACGGGGTCGAGGGTGCCCATCGGGCTCTCGGCGTACGACGCGCCCCTGTCGAAGTGCGGCGCAGGGCTGCCGTAGCCGGTCCAGCTGCCACCCGGAGTCGCGGCGGGGCTTCCTGCTGCCGTACCTGGTACGCTGCCGCTGCGACCGATCTTGAGCCGAATGCCGGACGAGGATGGGCCGTCGGCGTCGCCCGGAGCGTCACCTCGCGGACGGGCTGGCAACCGGTGGTTGTACGCGCGCTGAGGCCACTCAACGCTCATCTCAACAATGCTTGTGTTGCCGATGTACTCGTAGTGCGACGTGTTGCCGTTGGGGTCGAGCGGGCCTGGCGGGCCGATGCGCGTGAGCCGACTGAACAGGGCGAGGTGGGGCGCGGACGGCTGGGCGAGGTGCGCGGCGACGGAACCCATGATGGTCGGAATGCGCGGGTGGATCGACGGTGCGAGCAGAGGCGCGTGCGGAGCCGGGTGCTTCGGGACCGCCGTCGCGATCGTGTGCGGCAGCGAGGTGGTGAGCGGGTGCAGCAGCGGCGGCGCACCGTAGGGCAGGAAGCCGGCCGTGACGCCCGCGTGCCGGATCACCGGCACGGGCACGTTCCCGAAGAGCGAGTCGCCAAACAGGGCAAAGTCGTTCGAGCCCGAGATGGACGCGGCAGCCTGGCGCCGCTTGGGGTTGATGCGCTGGAACACGGCCGCGTCGCCGCCGATGAGCCTCGCCGCCTCGTCAAAGTCGTCGATCGACGAGCGCGGAGCGGGCGAGAGCGACCGCCGGCGCCGGCGCGATGTTGGGCCTGGTGGGGGCGAGCGAGGCGGAAGCGCGGACGCCGGATGCGCCTCGTTGAGGTGCGATTTTTCGTACAGGACCGACGCGATCCACGGATCCTGCGAGTCCGACCCATCGTTCGCACCCGCCCACGCGGCAGCCACCTCGTGCTCGCGCTCACGCTCGCGGCGCCGTCGCATGGGCTCGGGCACGTCCGTCTCCCGCTCGTGGTTTGGGAACGGCGGGAGAAAGTCGTACACGTGCTTTGGGATCTTGGACGGATCCGCCCAGAGCGTCGTCGGAGCGGCGAGGAACGAGTCGACGTCAAAGGCGTCCGTGTCCTCGTCCTTAATGTACACCGGCGCGGGTGAGAATGCGCCCGGTGTCAGCGCCTCGGATTCATCGTCGTTGTCCGAGCCAGACGAGTCGTCGAGCGCGGGCTCGCTCTGCAGTGCGACGAGGGCGTCCAGCTCGGACGGGCTCAGCGGGTGGTAGCCGAGTCGTGCGACCGGCTCCTGCGCGGGCTGGGGGTCGAGTAAGTCTGCATACAGATGCCAGTCAGCTTCGCGCTCGTCCAGACAGAGGCGGAGACCGACCTTTGATGCCGCCGGCCAAGTCACGCAGCCTTGCGCCCTCGTCGCCGCCACCGTCGCTGTGCTCGACGTCGTCACGCAGGTCCGCGAGCGTGCCCGTGCCAAACTCCTCGAGTGCGCGGGCAACGTCCCACACGGACGCGCGGTCCCGCCCTGCGAGCTCGGCGCTCGCCTTGGCCGCGCCGGCGAGGAGCTGGAGGTAGTCGGCCACCAGGTGCGACAGCGCATGCAGCGGGATCGTCTTGGCGTGGCTGAACGGTGCTGCCTGCGTCACCAGCTGCAGTGTCGACAAGTACAGCACATGGGCTGGAAAGTCGCTCATCGCATCGACGGACGGTAGTCAGGGCGGCGTTCGAGCTGCGCCTCTTGACCAGGAAGTGTGTTGCAAACCGAGAAATAGGATTTAAACTGTGGTGAGAATTTGTGACGGCGGGAACTACCGATTACGTAATTGACGTTCGAGGCTTGTTGTGATCCAGGCGCGTCCGTTCGTGGTCCTCCAACTCTTCCCAATCTGAGCGCTCACCTTTGACGATGACCTCGCTCGGCCTGGGCACACGGAGTGCGTCTCGTCTGCTCGCCCAGAAGCAGCAGCCGATGCCGCCGTCGCCCGAGTCGCCCGCGTCACACAACTCGACCTACAGCGAGGCACTCCCGGACGAACTCGCGCACCCGGCGGACGAGTCTGACGATCCGATGGCTCTACTCGGTGGCGATTACGTCGCGCCGGACTACGCGCACGACGGCAACGACGACGACGCTGAGCCGAGCGAGGAAGTCGACGCGGACGATGGGATGGAAGACGACGACGCATCACCTGAACCTGACGCCGACTCTGAGGAGGAATCTGAGGAGGACGAAAACCTCGAGGACGCTTTCGATGAAGACGATGGAGAGGCGGAAGCCGTAAGGCAAGAAATGGCTGCGCTGCTTGAGACCGTCCCAGACTTGCAGGACCAGTACCGACTCGTAGACCGCCTCGGGGAGGGTAGGATGCACTGTTATCGTTCGCATGGACCCAGCTTACCCTGGGTTGACGCGTAGGAACCTTCTCGTCCGTTTACAAGGCCGTCGACCTCCAGTTCAGCCAGTTTGACAACTCGGCGTGGGCCCCACCGAACGCTCGAGGATCCGTCTACGTCGCGCTCAAGAGGATCTACGTCACGAGCAGTCCAGTCCGCATCTTCAACGAGCTCGACATCCTCAACGACCTCAGGTGAGTTTTCGTCACCCCTGCGCGCGCCGCCGCCACCGCCCGGCCGCCCGTCACGCGCATGGAAAGCTCACGCGCCCCGACGCGCCGCATAGGGGAGACTCGAACGTCGCGTACCTTATCTCGGCCATCCGCCACGAGGACCAGGTCATTGCCGTCATGCCGTACAACCGCCACCAGGACTACCGAGTGCGTTCTGTCGCGGACCCGCGTCCCGGCCGAGCTTCGCAGGCTAACCCGCACGTCTGGCAGACGTACTACCGCAACGCGTCTCTCCCGCTCCTCCGTGCCTACTTTGCGTCCCTCTTCCGCGCCCTCGGCGCCACGCACCGCAAGGCCATCATCCACCGCGACGTCAAGCCGGCCAACTTTCTCTACGACACGGTCAGCGCGACCGGCGTCTTGTGTGACTACGGCCTCGCGGAGAAGGTCGGAGGCGACGAGTGGTCCGAGTGGAAAGCCGAGTGCTGCCACTCGCTTCCTGGTCCGTCCTGGGGCGGTGCCGACGGCCGCGCCATCGCGACGAAGCGGATCGAGCACCTCACCCGCGGCCAGAGCCCCGGCCTCGCCGCAGGCCTGCACGGCGCGCATCTCGTAGCGCCCATATCTCTGTACGACCAGGTAGAGCAACAGCGCCTCGACTGGGAGGGACTCAAGCGCGACCACATTGGCGCCGGCCACACCGACCAGCGCTTCGTCGACAAGTTGCTCAAGATGAAGCCCTGGGTCGCGAAGGGGCCTGTCAAGACCGAGCTCTACCACCGGCACATCGAGCAGCTGTCATGGTACAAGAGCTGGCGCCCGGTCGAGTTTGCCGCGAGTCGGCCTCCGCGCGTGGGTTACATGGCCGACGACAAGGACCGCCGGTGTGTTCGCGCCCCACTCTGCCAGCGCCCGTCCACCTCATGCTCACGCCACTCTTACCTCGCAGGTCTAGCGTACGAGCAAACCGTGCCGGAACTCGTGGCTTCCGCGCGCCCGAGGTCCTGCTCAAGTGTCCCGACCAAAACGTCTGTACGTGGAGCTTCCCTGGTCCACGAAGCCGCGATCCCCAGACGCCAACTCCTTCGAACACACAGCGCTCGACATCTGGTCGGCGGGCATCATCCTTCTCTGCTTCCTGACCCGCCGGTTCCCTTTCTTCAACTCGAACGACGACACGGAGGCGCTCGCCGAGATCACCGCCATCTTCGGCAAGCGAAAGCTCGAAAAATGCGCCGCGCTGCACAGTGCGTCCGAGCCGTTCTTCTGCTTTACTTCTATCCCTCCTTGCTCACCCATGCTCGCTCGGCAGACCGCACGTTCCAGACCAATATTCCCGACCTCGAGACGCCCAAGTACGCGAACCTGCACGCGCTCGTCAAGTCGCTCTGCCCGACCATCGTCGTGCACAACTCCCCCGACCCGTACGGCCCGATCCCGTCGTCGACCTCGGCCGACAAGCAGTGGTACCAGGGGTCCGAGATCTTCCACGCGGTCGACCTCATGAAGCGCTGCCTCGAACTCGACTGCACCAAGCGCTGGACCGCCGAGGAGCTCCTCGAGCACAAATTCTTTGACGGCGACTTTGACCTCGGGAACGGCCAGCTCGGACCGAGGCTCGACAGCCACCGGTAGCGAGGATCCCGGAGCCTTGTACCGAACAGTGTTGGCATTGCATTTTCCCGCTTGTAACTGCATCTAGATACCTATCATGATTCTCGTCTCAAGGTCTACCCGTCTGCAGCGATTCGCACCTGTTGAAGCTCGGCGCCCAATTTGATTTGAAGGCTGAGGCAGACGCGACTCGGGGGTTGGAGGACGCGACTTGCTCCCCGCCCGACGCGACTTTGTGCAGCCCAACCACTCGCTCGCCACTTCCGGCTCCCTTCCAGACACCCCCAGCCCCTCGCCTATCATGTTCGCCGGAGCAGGACCGCGTCGCGAGGCGCGCCAGTCAAACGCGAGCGCGGGCCCGTCCACCTCTGCGCACCAGCCCGAGGTGAAGCGGCACCAGATCCGAGCGGGCAGCTTCAAGCACCGGCTCGCGATGTACGAGACGCCCCCGACGGAGGAAATCACGCTCGAGGAGTTTGAGACGTGGGCCATCGACCGTCTCCGAGGTCCGTCGCGTCCTTGCCCGGACTGCGTTGGCGCGTAGGAGCCAGCGAGGACACCAAGAGCTGACTATGATGGCCGTCTTATTCACAGTCCTGGCCGATATCGAGTCTGCACAGGCGAGGAACAGGTCACACGACGAGATCAAGACCATCGTCAACGCGCGCCTCAAGACGTACCTGCCCCTCGGCAGCAACTCGGCCAAGGGCGTCGATCTCGACGCCGAGCGCCGCAAGGATATCTACTCGCACTTTGTGCTCCGCCTCGCCTTCTGCCGCTCGTACGTCGGTGATGCTGCGGCGCCGTGACCCGCTCGCGCGCTGACCCGCCCGCTGGCCGCAGGGAGGAGCTCAGGGAGCGGTTCTTGAAAGTCGAAAAAGTGCTCTTCCGAGTGCGCTGGGAGTCGGACGACCCGGACGAGCGGCGAAGGTTCATCGAGGGCCTCAACTTTGGGTGGGAGGTCGTGAGTCGCGTGCTGCTGCCAGGATGACGCTCTCGCTGACCCTATCCTCGACCGCAAGGTATCTGCCGAGGAGAAGGCGACGTTCCGAACCCAACTTGCGGCCGCGACGGGCTTCCGAGAAGAGAGCAAGGTCGACGGCGAGTCGTACTTCAAGGTGCGTCGCGGCGCGCTGGTCCGGAGGCTGGAGGTTGACCGATGAGCTAAACGTACAATAATACAGGTACACTGGACGAAGGTTTCCGATCTAGTCGAGAAGCGCAAGGTTTTTGTGCACCGCGGACAGGCGTACGTCCCCACGCGCGAGGAGCTGTCGCTCGTCTCCGCCGAGTTCACCACCCGCCTCTCGCGGAATCTGGAGGTACGCCGCATCCGGTTCTTTTGCAGCTTCAAAGGAAGGACCACGACAGTCTCTGACCAGCGAGCGACATCCCTTCTCAGATGACCGCGAAGATGCTTCCGCGGCTCGACGAGGACGACCGCCTACTCCCGATTCTGGCGCATCTTTCGATGGGCTTCACCGCGGGCATCACGTCCGAGTACACTGTATCGACCAACAAGCTCGGCGAAGCGATCACAGCCGAGATGGTCCCCGCTCTCGCCGAGACGAGCTTCCCGTTTTGCATGCGCTCGATGCAGGACACGCTCAAATCGTCGCACCACCTCAAGCACGAAGGGCGGCAGCAATTAAACCTCTTCCTCAAAGTGTGTGGAGCTTTCCGTGGTCATGAACCCGCTTCCCAGGGCTACTTGCTGACCTGAACGCTCGCTGCAGGGCATCGGACTCTCTGTCGAGGAGGCCGTCTTCTTCTGGCGGAAATCCTTCTCCAACATCACCGACGACAAGTTCAACAAGGAGTACCGGTACAATGTCCGTCACGGCTACGGGCTCGAGGGTTCTCGCAAGGCGTACAGTCCGAAGAAGTGCGCCCTCGTCGTTCCGCGTTCTTCAGGACCGCCGCTCACCCACTCTCCCCTAGCTGCGTCCAAATCATCAACGGCAACACACCCCAGCAGGGCCAGTCGCACGGATGCCCATTCCGCCACTTTTCCGAGGCGAATCTCGCCACCGCGCTCGCGACGACCTACGGCCTCAACTCGGCAGACCAGAAGGAGATCATCGGCGCGACGAAGCAGCACCACTACCACCTCGCGTGCACGCGCCTGTTCGAGATCCAGCACGCGAGCAAGGGCGTCGCAAAGGGCGACGGCATCGGCAAGGGCGACGCGGTCGATCACCCGAACCGATACTTTGACGCCTCGCGCGAGCTGTACGTCGGCAAGGTCGAGGAGGACGATAAGCTGAAGGAGGAGAAGATGGAGGTCGATTAAAGCAGGGCTGGAGGTTGTACGCTGTACTTTGTTACTCGTTCTTTCGCACGCACTCTCAAACTCTCGAACGCACTCAACGCAGCGGCTGAGGCTGCTGAGCACTCCCGACACCCAGAGTCTCGGCGGCGCGATGCACGCTCACGACCATGCTCTCATCTTGCTAGTACATTTCTTGATGAGCTCAAGATCCAAATGCACGTTCTCACCAGGTGCCGTTTGCCGCTGGGACGGGGCTGCCTGCGTGACTCGGAGCTCTCGGCGAAAGTTCCGCTCCCTTACTCCTACTAGTACTGAAGCACGGTGTTATCTTTTCTTCAATCTGCCGTGCTGCATCGGCTTTGCAGGGAACCATGCGTTCAGAGGTCGCCCCTTTTCGTAGGTGACCTTGCCCTCCGCATCCGCGAGCTGGTTTTGTACTGCCCTCTGGCACATGAGTCTTGCCCAGGAAGACTCCCCAAAAAGACTGTTATGCTGTCTGCCTGGTCAAGGGAGCTCGGACGAATGTTTAGAGAGAGAACCGGAGAGGATCATCGACGGATCGCTCAGGCAGATCCACGACCCAGTAGTCCGTTCCCGGCGGACGCCACGTTGTTTTCATCTCGACGATTGCTCCCAGAATGACACACGATCGGCTGTTAAGTGGAAACCGAAGTACTACAGGTGACGAGATGAGCTGCGAGTTCCGAGCTCGACTTCGCGGGTCCAGGGACGTCCAGGGATGGCTCTTGACCTGGTTCCGACGAAGGACGCATTCTCGATAACGCACGGCGAGCCCAGGGTTAGTTAACAAGCTCTACACCCCTTATCACTATGGCTGCCAGTGCGGGATCTCTGCAAATGGGCGCGTGGTGCACCTCGCCGTCCGGCCAGAGCGCCGGAACATACGCCGTCAGCGGTGCTTGACTGCTACCCACGCTGGAGGCGGAAGATAACAGTCGTGCAAGCCCAAGCCATACGATGGGGTGTGCGAGAAGGTCCGCGAAGGCGACTTGGGAGTGCGGCCCGAATCTGGCAGTCCGAAGGCGCTCCGGAACTCCGGGGGCGGGCAGCGCTGGGGAGGAAGAGCGGATGTGCAAGCGCCTCGACGCCAGGGGACCGGAAGACGTCGAGGATCACTGCCGGAAGCCGTCAGCAGCGGGCTCCACGACAAGTGTTTCCTGGCAAGTAGGGTCCGCGGCCGGCTCCCCGTGCTGGGAGGCTTCGCGGCGTCGGAAGCGAGACGAGCTTGGCTCCCAATGGTGCTGTCTGGAGGTTGGATGAACCCTACAGGCGCGCGATCGGCGTGTTAAGCAGACTGCTACTGTACGCCGGGTTCGGCAGCCTGGGAAGGCTATGGGGAACTGGAAACGGATGAGCGCGTCGCAGCGCGCGCCGACGGCGAGAAGGGCCGGCCGAGAGGATGGCGGCCAGGTGTGTCGAATCTTGAACTCGCATGATCGCAGGTACTTACTACGACTTCCTGGAGCTCACAGGTTGGTCTTTCAACCGGCGCGTGTAGAGTGTGAAGGTAGCCGTCGGGCACGACATTACGGACGCGCGCCTCGAGTGTCATGAGCGAAGCCGGTGAGGCCGAGACGCCCCTGCGCGGAGGTCGCCCAACTCAACAAGACCATGTCGACCATCGTACAGCTCCCCATCACTCTCCCCTTGGTCCCGAAGGGCTACAAGGCTCCGTCGTTCTCGCCCCTCTCCCGTGCGTCCTCGGCCTGCCTCGGCACGAGCTCTCGAAGAAAAAGTCGCTGATGCTGTGCGCGCGCGCCTCTCGCAGCGGCGACGACCTCGAAGTTGCTCCCTGCTGGCTCGGCGTTCAACTCGCACGCACGCCGTGTGCTGCACCAGCGCTCGTTCGACGAGGACGACGCGGCGCTGCACGCGGAGCACCTCGCGAACGGCGGAACCGTCGTTGAGGAGGATGACGAGGACAGCGAGCTCGGCGGCGAGCAGGAGGACAAGTCGCTGCTCTTGAACGACCCGAAGCTGTGGAAGGTACCCTCGAGTCCGGCTTCGGAGACGGCGGCGCGAGCTCACGCTTCGCTTTCGCACGCAGTCGCAAGACCACTACGCCGTTCTCGGTCTTCAGGCCCTTCGCTACATGGCGACCGACGAGCAGATCAAGAAGGCTCGTGCGTGCACCTGGATCGTCCGACTTGGAAGTGCGGAAGCTGACGGACCGCTCGTTCGCAGACCGTCGCAAGGTGCTGAGGCACCACCCGGACAAGAAGGCCAGTGGTGGAGGAGACGCCAACGACGACTCGTTTTTCAAGTGCATTGCCAAGGGTGCGTCTCGTCCTAGTATCAACTGGGTTTTTTCGCTTACGTTGCGCCGCAATGCAGCCATGGAGGTCCTGTCGTCGCCGGAGAAGCGCCGTCAGTTTGACTCGGTCGACGCTGAGGCCGAGGAGGACGAGCCCGACGTCAAGGACACGAACGCCGAGAACTTCTGCGAGCTCTGGCGCCCCGTCTTCTTGCGCGAGGGCCGCTTCTCGAACGTCCAGCCCGTCCCGTCGCTCGGCGACGACAACAGCTCGCACGAGGATGTCGAGGCGTTCTACAACTTCTTCTACAGCTTTGACAGCTGGAGGACGTTCGAGATGCTCGACAAGGACGTCAACGAGGGCAGCGACAGGTGCGTTGCTCAGCACGCCTTCGCGGTCTCGTCCAACCGTGCGCCCCTGCTGACCCGCTCCCGCTTTCTCGCAGCCGTGACGAGAAGCGCCACAACGAGAAGAAGAACAAGGCCGAGCGCCAAAAGCGCAAGACGGAGGACAACGCCCGCGTGCGCCAGCTCGTCACCGCCGCGCACAAGCTCGACCCGCGCATCAAGCGCCACGAGGCCGAGAAGAAGGCCGCGCGCGACGCCAAGAAGAAGGGCGGAGCCGTCGTCGATCTCAAGAAGCAGGAGGAGGAGGCTGCTGCTGCCAAGGCTGCCGCCGACGCTGCCGCTGCCGAGGCCGCGAAGCTCGCCGCCGACGACAAGGTGCGTCTCGGCGCCTCGAGCCCCAGACGACTGACCACTCACGAACCCATGCCCTCACAGACCGTCCGCGAGGCAGCGAAGAAGGCCAAGCTCGCAGCGGCCAAGAACGTCAAGAAGGACCGCAAGGCCATCTCGGCCGTCGTGACCGCCAACAACTACTTCGCGACGGGCTCGCCCGCGCCGAGCGTCGTCGAGGGCCAGCTCTCCGAGCTCGACCTCCTCTTTGGCGCGCTCGAGCCCGAGGAGACGGCCGAGCTCAAGAAGGAGATTGACGCCCAGAAGGACGCGCAGAAGATCAAGGCGGTCATCGTCAGCTGGGCGACCAAGGCAGCACCGAAGGTCGGCGCCGGCAAGTTCAAGGAGTTTGCGTAGACGTCGGTGGACATATGAAAGGTGGAACGTTGCCTTATACCGTCGCCGCCAATGCTTTCGAACGATGCGCCCGCCCAGAATGCTGCTGATCACCGACCCTCGGCCCGTCGCGGCGCCAAATTCTGCCTCTGTCCGAGTGGCTTCATGACGCGCGGAGGGCTTCTGGCTGAATAGGGTACATCATCGTTAGCCCACTCGGTCAGGGCCTCAGCATTGAGCTGGCGCGCGCGGTGTTCCCACGGCGGGCGGGGCTTAGTTGACACTGCCTGAGGCCTGACGCCTTCAGCGTCCCGGGACGAGTCCAGAACTCCCGATGATTACAATCCAAGGCAGGGACAATACGAGAGCTCCTGTTGGTCTTGGCTCCGACGTCCTGGTGCTGCTGGTCACGTTGCGGGGCCAGCCCGTGCGGGCGGTTTTGGCGTTTCTGCAGCGGGTGCAAGTGGCCTGGAAACGGCGGTGGACTGAATCAGTCGCCAGAGTACGTCGGACAAGACCAAGGCTCTGGAGGCCCCGGCACTGGGGGAGACGTACCTCCACGTCGGGCTCGGTGGCGGACGTCTGGCTGGTCTCTGGAGGGTCGGACCGCATTGAAATGCCGAGGTACCAGCGACATCCCTGCAGGTAGAAGTCGCACGACCTGCTTTCTGCCGAGCAAGTCAACGGCACCGCTGCTCAACTCCTCTCGCTGCACCTTATCATGCTTCGTCACTCGGGGCGGTCAGTTCGCCACTGCGTCGAGGACGTAAGGAGCAACCAACTTCATGAAAACTCACGACACCCGAGCGGGAAAAGCCAGGCTGATCGCTCGCGCCGGGCGGCCATCAACGTCGCGGCCCTCGGCAGTCGTGTGCTTGGTTGCAGTCGCCTCACGCCGTCGTCGTCGTTCGCCGAACTCCACTTCGGCCATTCAAGAACGTCAAGCCGAGGCGTTCACAACGGTCGGCCCCTCGCAGTCGCGCGAGGGAAGAAAGTCGCGAAAAGGGCGGGAGGCAAGAGGTGTAGCTCGCTCGCCGTCGTCTTTGCTCCCCCTCATCGCCCACGCCCAGCCCGCCTGACGCCCGTCGCGCTCGCGCCCACTCGCCGACAGCTCTCAGCGCCAGGGCTTCGGTGCGAGTGGTCTTGACTGGTGCATGCTCAGCGCGACCTCGAAGCCGCCCAGAGAGACCAGCGCCGGTGCACCAGCAACCGCACACCCCCAAGCCGGGTACACGCCCTCGCAGACGGAGCCACACACGCGCTCGGCGACATCAGGCAGCCCCAAATTGACTGCCACCCGCTCGTCCGCATCGCAGCGCACGTCGAGCGCGTTCGGGCTGCACACGAGAGCGAGAAGGCGCAGCAGTTCACCACCCCGACTGACCATGTCGCGCGCCGGCTCGGCCTCGGGCCCGCCGTCAGGGCCAGGTAGGCCACTTCCCTCGCCTCACTCGCAGCCAGTCTGACACGAGGCCGATCGAGCGACGCGCGTTGCTGACCCGCGTCTTCCTAAACGTCACTCCTCGACAGGTCCGGCTCTCGACAGCTCGATCGGCAAGCGCTCGCGATGGGACATCAACCGCGACTCGGGCCCCCCAGTACAGTCGCAGTGGTCAGGCCCGAACGCGCCTACGCCCGCGCCGCCGAGCGAGCAACCACCCGCGCCGCCGTCGATGCCGCCGCCGCCTCCCCCATCGACCGAGTACCTCGCCTCGTTCGCGAATGTAGGCGCTGTGCCGTCGCCATCGCCCGAGTTCCATCCGCGCCCGGCCAAGAAGCCGAAGCACTCGTCAATGGGCCCCGCCGGCGGGCCCTCGCGTGACCGCGACCCCGGCTCGGAGACGCGCCGAGTCGAGCCCGTCGCGTCAACTTCGAGCCTGCCTCCGACCGGGCCTCGCGACCGCACAGTGCACTCGGAGCACGCGCGCGCACAGCGCTCGCCCGAGCACCCGCAGCGAATCGACTCGGCTCGCCACAACAATCTCAACGGCTACGGAAACGCGTCGCACGCGCCCGGATCTTCCTCATCTACGTCCCAGCACGCCCACCAGAAACGGAAGCCGGCGCCAGAGCGCCACGTCCCGCCAGACGCGGCGTCCGTGCGCCCGCCGGGCACCGAGGACCTCCGCGTCATGTACGACCCCGCACTAGACGCGGGCCCGATCAAGAAGGGCAAGGAGATCGTCTACCGCAAGAACGGCGCGGGCCTCGACGATGTGCCGACCGACCCGCGCAAGGCGACCGACCGCCCGACGCTCGAGCGCGTCGCGCGGACGCAGAAGTTTGTCAAGTACGGCCGCCGGCTCGTCAAGGTCGATTACGCTGTCGGTGGATTTACCTGAAGGTGATTTGAGCTCATCGCTGACTGGGCTCGCCGCGCAGTGGGACAAGAACTCGACCGGGCCGCCCCCACCGCCACCGCCGTCGACGATCATGGTCAGCGGCTTCCCCGCCTCGACCACGCACGACGACATCCGGCGGCACTTTGCGAGCTACGGTCGGATCGAGAATCAGAAGCAGCACAACGACCCGCAGACGGGCGGCTCGCTCGGCATGTGCACGATCCGGTTCGTAGACAACGCGCCGCGCACGCCGGACGTCGACAAGGCCGTGCAGGAAAAGTACGAGCGCGAGCTGCGGGCTGGGACGGCGCAGGACGGCAGTGCGGTTGCGCTCGAGGCGGTCACGAAGGCGAACGGGAGCAAGATTGGCGTGCGCATGCAGGGGCAATCGGTCGGCATCAAGGTCGAGCTCGACGCGGGCGGGAAGCTCGCCGAGGCAACAATCGCGGCCGAGCTCCTGAAGCGGTACCCCAAGAAG
>ERZ1463038.189-NODE-189-length-18994-cov-15.481440_pt1 | contig 18994 bp, 26 predicted proteins | sample MGYA00564479_ERZ1463038 | MGnify/ENA primary metagenome ERZ1463038 (study PRJEB39244, sample SAMEA3635134) | Helicobacter pylori | study: EMG produced TPA metagenomics assembly of PRJEB11511 data set (Assembly of a 5300-year-old Helicobacter pylori...
GGCACGCCTCGAGCAGCACGCGCTGGTTGACGTCCGCGCCGGGACCCCAGAAGCGCTCGGGCTCCTCGAGCGCGGTGAGCACGACGCGGGCCGTACGCGTCGACTGGCGGGCGGAGAGGGAGAGGCAGGGCATGAGCCCGTGGAAGCGCACGAAGAACTCGCGGATGTAGAGCTTCGCGATGACCGACGACGACGGGAGAAGGGGCGGCAACGGGAACCGCGTCACGGACGGGGGAGAGACGGCCTTGAGCGCAGGCTTCGAGCGAGCCTTGGGGGCCGCAGCGACGACCTTGGGCGGCGGCGCAACGACGGTGCGCTTGGGCTTGCCCGACTTGTTCAAGGCTGCGGGCGCGGCCTTGGCGGGCGGCGGCGCGTCGTCTTCGTCCGATTCGAGCGAGGAGAGCCCGGACGAGTCGTCGTCCTCCGCCGGCAGCTTGCGGCCACCGGGGCTCAGGTTCCGGCTGCCCTTCTTGCTCAGCGGCTTGCGACTCGCGCCACTCGGGCCGGGGAGCGTGTTGGGCGCAGTGAGCGAAGTGGTGAGGGTCGCCGATCCGGGCTTCTTGAGTGGCTGGAGACCTGCAGATGATGAAAATTCGTCAATAAAGGTTGTACGGAGGGCCTTAGGCTGTTCGGAAACGCGAGGCGACGCAGGCCGGCGCCTCCGATGCGCGCGCTCCTCGGTCCTTGCTGGACCGCACCTCAGAGGAAGAGAGTTCAACAGACTACGCGAGCCCACACTTGGAAGCAAGCACAGCGAGCATCCAACGCGCGCGCGAGGCTGCCCGCCGCAGATTTGCGTCATGCGCGCATCGACCAGCGCCCCCTCGTACACGCTCAACAGTCCGCTCGGTCGTAAGCGGAAGGCAACGCATCGCGTCCACCACGCCTGCTTCGCCGGAACCGCGCACTCGCACCTGAAACCCAGCATTGGAACCTCGACCGCTCTCGCACGAGCTCAAGTCCTCGGAGCGTCCCTTGGACGACCGGTTGAGCGCTTCGGCCTCGCCGAGAGGAGCCGCCTCCACGTCGGCGAACTCGCTTTCTCTCGAGCGGCCCTCCTGACGCCACGCTTCCATGTTTATCTCGCAGGCCAGAGTCTGAGAACGCGTCGATTGCGAAGGACGCGTCGCGGACGCGTCCCCCAGCACTTCGCGCCCTCGCTCTCCACGCCCACCAGTTCACTGACAGCGTCGTTCGAGTCCAATTGATGTAGCGACTCACTCGGAGTGTAGTGGACCGGCTCGAGGCCATTGTCGCTCCTGCGCGCGCGCTTCGTCTCGCGCGCGGCATCGTCCCCCTCTCCCGCGCGCACGGCGTCCGCCATCTCGCCGTCGCCCTCGCCGTCGACCGAGTCGGGGACAACGCTCGTGCCCGCGTCCGACGCGCTGTCGAGGCCGGTCGAGGCGACGCGCTTGAGGACGTTCGACGACGCCGTCGTCGCAGCGGGCGACGACGAGGACGAGCCCGACGCGGTTGGAATGTCGACGTAGAATGCCGACGTGGGAGCGCTCAGGGTCGCGGCCATGGATGCGGGGGAGGCGCGGCCGGGAGGTGTTGGGGAGAAACCCGCGGCCGCACGCAAAACACACATTTCGCACGCGGCTTTAATTTTTGGGGGCACGCACCATTCCATTCTCAGGGGTTGGCGCTGACCCGAACGTTGGACGAGGCCGCGCCTTTGTGAGCCCAAATCTCGCAGTCCTACAAGCAGTACAGTAACTTGGGACTCTCAGGCTGTTGATTCTGAAGGCGGCGCGGTCAGCCCATGGTCGTCGGTTCCGGCCATTCTGCGCGAGGACTCACTCTTCTTAATCTTGAATCGGTCGCCCCACTTCTTTCGGAGCTTGGGTTTGTCCACGTCCAGCTCCTTGGTGTCCTGCTCTACGACCTCCTCTCTGCTGTGAAGCGCAATGCGTCAGGGGTCCCTCCATCGCGTTGGCCGTCAAGCTCGAGTTCACCGAGCCGGCTCTGGCTCCAGCACAACCAGTTCCTCGACGAAGAGTTTTGCATTCTCGGCCTCGCTTCCGTCGTACGAGGGAGGAGCGTCCGACGCCTGCACGCGCTGTCCCGTCACCCGCGTCGGATCGGGCGATGCCGTCGCGAGACGCACCGAGAGGCGGAGGAAGAGCACGAGCACCCCAACAGGTAGAACGAATGCCAGAGCACTTGTAGGTCACTCCTTGATCAAATCAACCTCCGCATCTGGCTGTATCCAGCACCGAGTCAGCTCCGTCGACGACAAGCAGCCGCCGCGACGACGAAGGCGCGCGCTGTAACGTGACGACGTTCAAGTGGGCGCCGTCGGAGCACATGTCAAACAGAACTCGACCCTCGTCTTTGAAGGCGCGGCCAAGCTCGGCCCGGACCACTCGCTCAGCAACTCCTGGACGAGCGCCTCGCCAGCCGCCCACCGCTCGTCCTGCTGCGCCCCGAGCTTGGGTCATGTAGGTAGATAAGACGACTCTGCCAAGTTCCGCTCGAGCCGACTCTGTAAAGCGCTCGAAGCTGGCTGGAGAATCGGATCGCGGTGACGAACGGCTTGCCTACAAAGTTCGACGGTTGTAATGCGGAGCTTGAACCGGAAACTCGGGCCATTACCACCTCCTAATGCAGCCTAGGCGCGCCTCTTCCGCAGCAAATCGAGGGTCCGTCTCACTACGGCAGGTCGCTCGCCCTCCTTCCGCCACCTTGATCCGCACCTTGGACCGACCCCGACACTGCATCAGCTACAACCCCCTCGCAAGATGACCACCGTAAGCCCGCTCGCGCCCTCTTCCTTAAATGTTCTCTCCGAGCCTCGTCGCCGAGCTGCCCGACGCGGGGTCGACCACGCACCATCGCGAGATCGGCCTCCGTTTTCGGGCCGTGGTGAATCACCTGACTCAAGGAGCGATGGAGCGATAGCAGCTCAAGGGCGGGCTCGTCGGATCCGGACTCGTCGTCGTGGGGCGGGCCCGACGACGCGACGCGGCTCGGCACACCGAGCAACCCCGCGAGCACCTGCCGCCGTTCAGATCCATCGATCCACGGTCCCGGGCACAGCATTACCATCTTCCGCACGACCCGCCGACGAACCTGCGCCGGCAACTGCATCGCGGGTGCCGGGATGACGGATCATCTTCCGGCCGTCGGTGCGGTGTCGTTCGCGGTCGGGGCGGAGTGTGCAGTGCACAGTGTGCTTTGGGGGCTCGAAGGCTTGCGTTTGCTGCCGGAATAACGAGAACGTGGCGGGTTGAGGGGTGTCGCGTCGGGACCCCCGGTTTCTGACCTCGAGCGTCGTCACCTGCGAGACGAGCAGGACGATCCTACGTGCCGATGAACAGTCAAACTGATGCCGCTGCATCCGTCTTTGCAGCTTCTCCGCCTGTCGACGCGCCCGCTCGCGCACGGCCGGCTGTCGACTCGCGCACGCTCGCTCGTGCCCCACACCCCCTTGCGGCTGCTTTCCCTCTCGCGCCCGACGCTCCTCTCTCCCGCCCCATCGACCTCGCCCACGCCTTCTTCCTTCCCCCCGCCAACTCTGCCCCCGCCGTCCCTGCGCCGACCGCCACCGAGCCCGCCACCGCCCGCGCCGACCGCACCGTGGTCCCGCCCGCGCAGGCTCATCACCTCCGTCGACGAGCTCCCAAAGAGCTTTGGCAGGAACCAGCTCTTGCCCGTCCCCGATGAGATCAGGAAGGAGCTCGAGGGCGTGCTCGCAGAGTTCAAGGCGCCGGTCCGGTATGCGTTCGCGTACGGCAGTGCCGTCTTCCGCCAGGCTGGATACGACCCCGAGGTGCGTCCCTGCCCCTCGGTATTGGCGGGGGAGCTGACCACGGTGAGCAGGACAAGCCGCTGCTAGACTTTGTGTTTGCCGTCTCGCACCCGTCGCACTGGCACGCGATCAACATGGCCCAGAACCCTTTGCACTACTCGCCCCTGATGCGCCTGCTCGGCTCGGACGCGGTCGCGTGGATGCAGGACAAGGGCCTCGGCGCGGGCGTCTGGTTCAATATCGAGGTCGAGGTTAATGGCAGGGTGCGTCGGCCCCCGCCTCTGGACGGGCGCGAGTTTCCGGGCAGCTGATGGCGGGTTCAACGGGCGAACGACAGACGATCAAGTACGGCTGTATCTCGATCGAGGCGCTCTGTCGCGACATGCTCGACTGGGAGACGCTCTACGTCAGCGGGCGCACCCAGAAGCCGGTGCGGGGGTCTCGCGCTCCCTGGTCCTCCCATCCCACGCTCCTACTGACCACGCGGATGCACGCAACCCGGCACAGGTCAAGATCCTCCACGACGACGCGCGCGTCCGACTCGCGAACCAAGTCAACCTCGCCTCAGCAATGCGCACCGCGCTCCTCCTCCTCCCCGAGTCCTTCACCGAGCGGCTGCTCTACGAGACGATCGCTGGACTCTCGTACCGTGGCGACTTCCGCATGGCCGTCGGCGAGAACCCGGCCAAGGTGCGCAACATTGTCGCCGCGCAGCTGGACGACTTTCGGCGGCTGTACGGCGGGCTCCTCAAGAGCTTCTGGAAGAGCGTCTTTGTCATTGGCGAGCAGCCGGGCGAGCGAGGTGCCAAGGGCGAGAGGCTCATGCGGCAGGACATGAGCACGGCGAGGAGGGCGGCGCTCGCGTGCAAGCTGCCCGTAGGGTTGAGGGGCAAGGTGCAGGCGCACTATGAGCGCAAGTGGAACCTGAGTGACGCGCTCAAGGCGGCCAAGGAGGGCGCCGCCGTGCAGGCCGACCAGGCGAGCGAGGTCGAGGCGCTCGAGCTGTGGGAGCGCATCGTCGACGACGCCGAGTTCACCCAGATCGTCAGCAAGAGTGCGTGTTTCCCTGCTCACTCTGGTCCCCCCCCCCCTCATCCGTCCCATCGGTTCTTCGCTGACACCCGACTTCGGGTCCACGGCAGGCATCGGCCAGATTGTCGCCCGGCCGACGTTCAACCAGTCGCTCAAGGGCATCCTCGCCGCCGGCCCGCTCAAGTCGCTCCGGTACATCGGCCCCAAGCTCCGCAAGAAGTGGTGGCCAAAGACGACCGCCAAGGCCGCCGCTGCGCCCCCGTCGCCATGAATCCCTCGCCTCTCTCGCATCGCATCGCCGACCACCGGCCGGCCCCTTCCTCCTCGCATGCATCTGTACGAACTACCCCCCTTTTCATTATCCCTACCCGGCCTCGCCGACCCTCCGCACGCTCGTTTGAACACCCCGAAAAACCCCTTTAGACACTCTTGATCCGTTGATGGTTCGTTACAACCCGCTGCTGCAACCCCCCATGCGCACTTCTCCAATCCAGTAGCAGCTGGTGCACCCGAGGGGCTGTGATGATGAGGAACCCCTTCCAGGGTCGATCTCGCCTCGACGAGTCTACCGCGGGGAGCCAAGGTCAAGTCTGGGGGAAGCGGACGGTCAGGGCATCGGGTGCAGGGGGCACTGCGAAGCAACCTGTCAGAGAAGGTCCTCGTCGTTGGATTGGTGAGTCGGATCTCTCGCGGCGAGGAAATGGTCCAGACGGGGCAGAAACTGGGCGGTCGAAACAGGTCGCACGAGACGGGTCGCCGGGGTTCGTGCATTGGAAGCGAGAGATCACAAAGTGATCCCCCCCGCTCTAATCCAGTTGCGGAATCGATTTAAACGGTATATACTAGCGCCAGTCAGGATCTTGAAAGAGTGGGGGGTAGATCAAGGATGGCGAAAGACTATGGCTCCCGTTCTTTGCAGGTCTGCGGTCCTTTGCGTCGTCGATGATGAGGAACCGAGCAGACCCTTCTCGTCCATGATATTGTAGGCTCTCGCACGCTTCGGCTCCCTCCGAGAATCGTGACCTCGCTCGGAGACGATGCCACGAGTGGCGAAGTCGTGGGCCCGTCAAATATCAATGGTCTCTCTCAAGGGTGCTCTTCCAGGCGGCTCCATCTGAGAAATTGAAATCCCCCCTTCTCCTTCACAGATTGCCACACATCGTCCGCCGGCGGTCACGACGGCAGCACCCGCCTCTTGTCGCACTCAGACGCTCCCCAGGCTGCCGTTGCTCGCGACCGATCCTCTCCTGATTCCCCCGATTTGGGTCTCGATCCAGCTCACCACCGCCTGGGGTCCTCCGCCTTGCATCATCAGCCCGTCCGGCACTTTGAGGACACGCAGGTGCGCGTTCGCGGCCGCGACCTCGTGCACCGCGTCGTGATCAAAGTACGCCCCGCAGATCTGCAATGTACGCTCATGAGTATGGAGGAAAAATTCGAACAGCGCATGTACATATTTACAAAGTAGTCTACTGGAGGCACTTGCGCTTTGAGCACGACTGCCGCGTCCAGCAGGTCCGAGACGGCCGCGACGATTTGAACGACTGGACTCTCGCGGAGGAGCTTGACGACCACGTCCACTTCTGTGGGTGCATCGGCGTCAGATCTAGTCTGACCACTCATGTAGGGAAAATCACTCACTTGAGGGATGCTGGCCAAGAAGGACGGCTCGAGCGGGCGCGTAGGCGACGGAAACGGACGTCGACACCGACGAGATCGAGGTGACGGAGGACTTGCTTCTTGGGAGGAATGGCGAGCCACTGAACATCGTCATAAGGTTCGCTTTAGGCGGGGGGAGCTGCGAAGGGTCGGGACGGACGCCACGCTTGTAAGTCGAGGCGATGCGAGTGGCGACTCCGACGCCGAGGAGGCTCGCGTACGGTTGAGCACGATGGGACAGAACTCTTAAGCCAGAATAGTCGGTATATCAAGCGAATACGGCTCTGAGTCTCCTTCGTGTGGTGGTGAAGAGAGAGAAGCGGGAGGAAGAATGTTTGTTATGTCGCCTCCCCCCGAACCGCGATGGGTCAAATCGGACGTAGCGTGCGGCCCGTCTGTCGCAGTCCAAGCGCAGCATGATTCGGGGAGTTCTACTCCGGCTTCCAGCTTTATTCGATTCCGAAACGAGCGCGCGCACGCTCCCGCGCCGGCGTCGCGTCCTGATCCCGAGTGGCGTCTGATGCGCTTCGCACACTGCCACCGCGGGAGCATCCACGAAGCGGGTTTGACGGGCCCATCAGGGAGGGAGCATACCTTTGAATGAGTGCTGGTGGGCGCCAAGTTGCGCGACGGACGTGGTTTGGCAACTGTCAGGACTTGCGAAGAACGTCGGTATCGCAGACCACTCATCGCTGCCTCGCCAACGCCTACCCTTTCAGCCAAGCTATGTGGATGTACGCAGACTAAAGCTTACCTACGGGTGGGAATAGACAGGCGGGCGGAAACATCGGTGGTAGCGTCCGGAGATTTAGGTGAGCTGGCCGACGCCACCAGATGCGCGGGAGCAGATCAAATTTACGCGCCCCCCTTGCCAATGGAATGAAAGGTTGAATTCGTGAACGTGCCCAGATCCGCGAAGTATTGGGCTGTTAACACGTGGTTAAAGAAGCCGACTACAGATTCGCGGGCTTGTGGGCTATGAAGCGCTCCTGCGGCGATGAGGCTGAGTTCACTGGAGCGCGAAGTGCTGGGTGAAAGCTAAAGAAACAAAAGAGAGTACTTATCTCACAGCTGGCCAAATCCGCGGCTTCTGTAGCTCCGCGACCATTGGTCGCCACCGCGCGGCGGCAGCCGTCTTCTCGTCGCCAGCTTTAGCGACTGAGTCCAAGGATCAGGTCCATTCACCACCACATCTGTTCATTGTGATGTTGTTCAATTCGGAGACTTCAGCGCTCGAAGAGCCGCGAGCACGTCCCCGTGCGCCTGCGCCCCGGCTACATCCAGTGGCGTCGTGCCAGGATGACTCGGAGGCGACGCGCGCAGGTCTTCCTTCCACCATACGCCCGCGCGACCGCGACACGCTGCCATGAGCTACCCAAACGAAGCCAAGGCAGCAGGAGCCGCCAACGAGCGCACCTCGCTGCTCGCGAGCTCGTCGTCGAGCAGCCTGATCCGTGCGCACCGTCCTCTCGCTGTCGCCACTGCCCAAGCTCACGCGCTCGCTGCAGCCCCGCCCGCGTACTCGATCGATGTCGACCCAGCACCAGCACCAGCACCACAGCCGTCCTCTTGCGTCTATTCGCTCCCCGCGCGCTCGACGTACGACGACCGCCTTCCGTTCCCTTCCCTCCGCGCGACGACGCCCTCGAGCCCGCGCTATCCCTCCGGCCCATCGCCCCTGCTCTCCCTTCCGCCGCCGGTCCTCGTGTCCCGCACGCTGCACTTCCGCGAGGCGGACCGACGCGCGCGCCGGCGCCTTTTGCACGCGCTGGTCGCCGCGTTCGTCATCTGCGTCGTTTGGGTGAACCTCGTCGAGGCGCCAGAGCTCGAGGGTGCACGGCGCGAGCTGCGCAAGAGTGGTCACCGGGCATGGAAGGCCATCAAGAAGGCAGTGCGCAAGGTCGGCGAGTGGGAGAAGGAGCACGGAGTCGGCGACGGCATCGGCAAGGCGCGTTTCTGCTGCTGCTTGCTCAGAGGGGCCTTGCAGCTGACGAGTGCCTATACTTGCAGGTTATCTACCCGACCAGGAGAAGAGGCGAGGAAGGCCCCGCCGTTACCGTTAACTGGGACGGCCTGAGCGCGTCAGCGGCGCCGACGTCGCTCGCCGCCCTCGACTGAGCGGTTGAGGGGATCCGGAGGGCACAGGGACAGTAGAGTGGGTTGTATACATCGGTAATATCTCTTAACGACTACTCGGATTGAGTCGGTGCTGTGCCCATGGAGGTGTTTGGGCGGCTTTGTTCTGCTCAAGGCTGACGCTGCTCCTGGCCTAGCTTGAGGGCCAGCCGTGAGCAATCCGCCTTTTCACGCAGCTACATCGAGTGCAAGGTCGGCGGGGCTGAGCGCGTAGAGCGACGCTGACCGCCGCCGAGGGCACGGAGGTATTCGCTCTCGCAAAGTGACCGAGTGGTCCCAGCACGTTCTTTGAATTGATTGTTCAGGCAAGCAGTTGTTCAGGCAAGCAGTGTCAGGAAAGTTAGAGTTGGTAAGCTCAAAATCCTTATCGTGCGCTGACGCGAAAAGGACGCGCCCACCGTGTCTCCCCACGTTCAGTCGTCACGCAACAGCTTGCGCCCCCAGATGTCTCCGAGGCTCTCCAGCATCATCTCCGTTCCCTCGAGGTCCTGCTCTGCTAGCATCGTGTCGGCGAGCACCCCACCAAATGCCAGCGCCGCCTTGATCGCGTTGTGTCGAAGCTCGAGGGTGGTGCGGCGACTTTCTTCTTCCTCTCTCGTGATGCCCGATAGTGGTTGTCGATCAAGAAAGAGGTCGCGACGAGAACTCGTTCTGTCGAGAATGCCCCGGACAGCATATGTGTGCGTAATCCAGTTCATACTTCGCGGCAAGAGCTTTCCACCGAGTCCCGTGATGTGCAAGCGTCCGAGGTTCTTGAATAGCTTGAGCACATCGTTTAGGGTGTCGTCATCTCGCCAGGACGCTCTTGTTTCTAGTCTCAATTCTGTCAACCTTGAGGAGTCGACGAGTGACGAGCCAGCTTCCGTCTTGGTGGCGGCCGCTACAGAGGTGAGAATCCCTTCAAGCGCTGCGAATTGCGCGGACCGGACTTCCAAGCACGCGAGTTGGGGGAAGTGAGTTTTGCGGAAGGGGTTGAATGGAAGGGCGTCGGCCGAGGCCGGCGTTTTCGGTAGGTGAAGGGCGAGGTGACGCAGTGTCGGCGCGTGCTCGTCGATAAAGGCGACAGTTGAAGAAGATACTTGAACGTTGATGAGCGTGATGGCGCGCAGCTCACTGCTCCTGACAACTCCACACCACCCCTTGTCGAGGTGCGGCGCGGCGACGTTTGCGCTGGACGCGTCGAGTGTGAGGCGGCGGAGCGTCCCGAGGCCGCCCAGGCTCGCGCTGAAAGTCTCCGGGTCCACCAAGGACGCAAATCCGCAGATAGTAACAGATTCAAGACTGGGGCAGAGGGGCAAGATTGCGGCGATGGCAGTGGGCGGGAAGTCGACAAGCTCGAGCGCCTTCAGCCCGCTCGCGAGGGTCCGGAAAGTCTCGCGGTGCAGGGCCGCGTCGTCGGACGAGCGTGGGTCGGCGGAAGACGGCGGAGTTTGAAAGAGTGATAGGTCGTTGAGGGTTTGGTAGGCGACGTGGTGGCTGATGCGAAGGTGGGTAAGGCGGGTAAGGTGCCCCAGGGAAAGCGCGGCGAGGATGCGGGGGAGAGTGATGCGATGAGTGACATCTCCTACAATCTCGAAAGTACCCGATCGAAAGTGGTGCGACTTGTGCGGCAAGACACGCAGGGAGAAGTAGGCCGAGTCGGGCTTCTTGTCGGTGATGGACTGGGCGGCGACGGGTCAGGTCCAAAGATGCCACTCTTGGCCCAATACCAGCCCTGACTCACGTAAAAGAGGTGCCTAGCGGCGAGCTCGTTGATCTCCTTGCTCGTCTGGGAGAGCGCGACGAGGCTCCTGCCGCGCCAGGCGTTCTTGTGCACCTCGACAAGCTTCTCCCCAGGCGCACCCGGGATCCACCGCTCACGGTACCGTTCGTCCTGTAGCGCCGCGAGCTCTACGATCCTCGCCTTGAGTTCAAGTGGTAGGATCCCGAGGCACGCTTCTGGAGCGGGCGTGGATGACTCGTCGCTGCCGCTGTCCGCGTCCGGCTGGGGCGCCGCCTTGAGACTCCTGCCGCCAGTGAGCATCGCTTGGGGACTCGAGGTGGGCGAGATGGGCGTGCTGGCGTCGTGGTGAGAAGCAAGCCGCCGTTGCGCCGCACGCCCCAAGGCCGAGGTCGTGACCCCTTTTTTTACAACTCGTCGTCGGAATGACGAACACCACCTGGAAGCACCCACATCTTTGACAGCCAAGTCCTACTTCGTGGACCAAAAGACCCTACTGGGGTGTCGCACGCGCGGGCGCGCATCGAGGACGGCGGGCACCGAGGCATCGAAGTGCCGTCGCGAGTCCTCGCTGGCAATGACGCCTTGTGAGTTCGGATTGTGCGAGAGCCAGAGTTCAGTAAGATGTCAGGCTTTCAACTGCATCACGGCGCCGAAGTCAGCATCCGCCTGCTCGAACTCGAAGAACTGCGGCTTACATCGCTCCCATACCGGCGCTGCCTACCAGAACGTCGCCAGCCTCACCACCCACTCCCCGTCGCCTTCCCTCGAAAGTATGCACTGTATGTCCCCATCGGCGTGTCCCGGCGAATTCTCCATTCGGAGCTCGGTGACCTTTCTCGCGCGCAGAAAGCCGAGGAGCGAGTAGACGACAGGGTGCTCGGCGGGGAGGCCGTCGAGCGGGGTCGTCGCGACGGTGGCTGCACCGGTGATGTCGATCCAGCCGCGAAGGTGGAGGGTGGAGAGGAATGGGAGGGAGGCCAACTTAAGGACTTTGACGAGCTGGGTGAGAGTACTTTTGAGTCGGGCGGCGGGTTTACCCTGAGAGAAGCACCGGATGAATAAAGAGTTGAACAAGACAAGGAAGAGTTGCTCACGAAATCGAGATAATCGTTCGGATGTAAAGCTGGGTCACAACGCTGAACGTCCAAGACGAGGGTTTGAAGGGTGGGGAGCGACAAGTTTGCCAACTGGGGATTCACATGAAAGTTGCCGTCGATGACAGGAAGGACGAGGCTATTGAGTGGCCCGAGTCCCGCCCAGTTGAGGATGCTGATAATAGTATCGACATCGCTGGGGTCACTGGCCTTGAACAGGCGCCGGGTTCCTTTCAGCGCCAGGGATCGTAGTCTTGAAGGCACTACCTCCTGCCGCGAGACTGCTACGTGGCTCAGATGAAGAAGATTGTCTATCTTACCGTGTCCACCATGACATCCGGACTGTCTCCGAGGCTGAGGACGTCGCCAACTAAGACCACGTCCACAGCATGATGGCACGCAATCAACGCGTCGTAGAATTCGGTTGCGACGATTGCGCGGGCACTTGGCGCATAGTAAAGATCTTCCACCGCAGATATGATCAAATTGATCGCGTCATTTGCGTCCGTGAATAGCTGCGTGGCATCAAGACATCCGACGCAGGTAAGACGCTTCAAGTTCGGCGCCAAGTCTCGTAGGTCCGTACACCCCGAGAGGTCCACATACTCGAGCCTCAGCTCAATAGCACCCTCCCAAACGTCTTTCAACCCGGAAAGGGGCTCGAAGAAGAGCGGCGTTACGCTGCCGGGTTGGCCGCGAAGGTGTAAGCGACGGAGGGATTTGAGCGCCTTGAGTGCGAGAACGACGAGTTTGAGCTGAATATTTGGCTTTTCGCAGAGAATAGAGGTGACGAAAGACGCGCTTCCATCGGGGTTGGCGAGAAACTCGGCGCAGAGCTCGTCGCGCTCGACAAGGGGTTCGGGGAGGACGAGCGAGGCCCAGGTGACGGGGGCGAGGACGCGACCGAGGTGCCTGTTGACGAGACGGAGGGATTCGGCCTTGCGACCACCGTCGGGTGCGATGTTGCGGGCGATTTTGACGAGCAGCTCGTTCGGGAGCGAGAGGAGGTTTGTCGCGGGTGGTAGGTCTGCGGGGCCTCAGATCAGCACGCCGTCTCGGCCACGCAACGTGTCGCGAACCGACCTCCAGAGTCGAACTGAACGGTAGCTGAGAGGGGGATTCAGCGACTGCGACCCGAGTGAGCCGAGCAGGAGCGACGCACTGTCGCCGGACGCGTCGGACATGATCGGGCGGAAAGGCACGCGAGCACACTGGCTGGAAGGCCGGAGAGAGCTGCTGGTAGCTGGGCTTGAGAGCTTACGGGTAGCGATTGGGTCCTAGCGAAGCAAACTAGTCGCGAGATGGTCGTTCGAGGACAAGAGCAGCGCGCGCCAACTTTGGTTCTTGAGCTCGGACGGCATCCGTCTCAGCACCTGCTCTCCAACGACAAGCTACTCGGCGACCGGGGGAGCATCTCTGTACATCTCACGACTCAACCCCCGCTACATGTGAGCTCAGTCGCCAACCCGTTGGACCTCCCAGCATCCCTTCGGCTTTGCCTCGTCTCGACATCAACGCCTACCGGCCGGGCGGCTTGTTCAGAGGAGGTAGCGATGACCATCGCGAGTGGAAGTACTTCGAGTATACACGAAGCGAGAGCCGCACGAGCAGGAATCGCGGCTAACGTCGGGAGCTGACGTGCAGCCGGCCGGGACCGGAGGAGAGATCGGGTACGAGGAAACTGCAGCTGGGTTTACGCTGGAAGCAATGTGGAAGCCATGTTGGATTCACCTTGACAACTGGGCGGAGCGAGGATGAGCGTCTCCGTAGTGGCGGCGACGTCGTCAGATGTCGGCCGGGCCGAGCCAGGCGCTTTGCGGACGATGTCGTTTACATTGATGACGTGCTGACACCCAAGCAAGACTCATACCGAGTATCCAAAGGTGCGCCCCCTCCGCTCCTCCCTGGAGCCCGCGCATGACTGACTCCCCCCTGCCGCAGGACGCCGCCCGCGCTGCACCGTGCTGGAGAAAGTGCACCTCGTGCTTACGGCCTGTTTTTGAGAACCTAGGCCTACAATCCTCGTCGCCATGCCGGCGGATTTCGGTCCAGCCCAGCGCGGCGCGCCGTTTCACCCTGCCCTCGCGGCCCGCCGTTGACGTTCCCCATCACCTCGAACGATCAGTGAGATCGGTGATTCGGCACGACTGACCATCCTCGCTCACTCTTGATCTCTTTCCCGGCACAAGCGACTCGGCTTCCCTACCTGCGACCTACCATCCACCCTCCGAACCGTCACCTCCCACCCATTCCATCTCAAGCTTACAACATGCATCGACCAAATCTGTTCCTACCGCTTCTCATCATGTCGGCCCTAATCCTCATTGCGACCCCTTCCAGCGCCACCACTCTGTCCAACCCGACCGCGCACGCTCCTCCCGAGGCGCACCCCATCGCCGCCGTACCGAAAGCTGATCCAAGCTTCAACGGTGCCGAATCCAAGGCCACGCCCGCCTCAAAGAAGCGTCCGCACGTCACGCCGGCGTCGCACCACCACCCGATTCAAAACCGTGCGGAGCCAACACCCGACGCTGTCGTCCCTGCTCAGCCGGCACCCAACACGGCCGTCCCCAAGGCCGATCCAGGGCCCAAGTCCCGCCCTCACGTGGATCCAAAGCAACACCATCACCCGATCCACAACAGCGACCCAGACTACCCGCGCCCGGCGCACCACTCCGACACGCCGAGCAAGCAGTCGCGCACGCCCGGCTTCAAACGTGAAACTGGATCGGGAGTGCGCAGGGGCGCGGAGCTGCAGAAGATGGCCAAGATGGCGGGGTTCAAGAGGGCGCCGCTGCAGCTGGACGTGCGAAGGGACGCGCTGGTCGCGATCGACGCGCCGGGGAGGAGGGCAGCGTTATTCGGGAAGAGGCGGATCGAGTACGAGTAGACAGACTCGGGTTAAGGTGGACAGCTGGTACTGGCGGGGCTCAACTGTAACACGACGGGCGTTCTTCGACATCCCTGACGTTGCTCGTCTCGATCTGGCGGCCCCACAACTGGTGCGGAGACCACGGGAAGTTGCTCGAATGAACAGATGCAAGATTCAGTCTACTAGTAATACTATTGAAATTCCGTGAAGCGAATTTGACATCACTCCCGCATTCGCACTGCTCGTCATGCCGTCTCTCACCGGTGCAAGACGACGTAGTTGGGCAGGCCAACGATCCGAGCCCCCAGTTTCCGAGCGAGGACTATAGTAGCAATCTCAATTAGTATAGATTCCCCGTTTAGCCGCGAAAGAGGGACGTGTGCCTGGAACTCACCTGCGAAGCCCTCCGTCTCCACTTCATGGTCGATAACCCATGCAGGAAAGACCGCCCCCAATCTAGTGACATAGAGTATGTCAGTATACCCTTCACTAATACTCTCGCGTTGTCAAAAGATCTTGAAGGAAAGCTCACCGGTGAACCTGCGCTCGAACCAGCGTCGCGACCCCTCCGACCCCATGGAGCTCAACCCGCCGCCCGATGTACGCCGGACTCTCCGGATCATAAAGACTTGACCATATTGTGGTGCTCACTGCATCCCAAGTCACGTTTGGAGCTACGCGAAGGTCGGTGAGGTGCGTGCGCTTCGCTGTTCAAACGCCTCAGCCGCATCGCGGAAAAAACGGAGGTGATGGACGCACAATGACTTCCTTCGATGATGATAGTATTGCTTGAAAGGATTTTCTGCTGCTTCAGACTCGCGGTTGTCTCGACCCAGCTTCAAGGAGCAGCTGGTGAGTGCTCGGCGCTCAGCGTCGGGATACAAACGCAGAAACGCACTTGTTAAGGTCGTACCCCTTGACATCGTCCCCTTGTATGCGGCATATATTTGGGGTGACGATGTCGTTATACTCGAGCTGTCCCTCCGCGCCCGACCCGACGCCGGTGCCACCCAGCACGAGCAAGTCTTCGAACAGCGTCGGCGAGACCGTCGTCACGTCCGAGTCGAGCCAAAGGACCCAGTCGTGGTCTGCTCTGAGAGTGGAAGTAAGAAGGATCGTTCGAACTTTGGCAAGGAGGGAGCTGTGTCGCGGAGCCGTCAGCGCGAGCTCGGAACGTTCTGACCGCCGTGAGCAAGAACCCACCGTCGGATCAGCTGCACTGATCTCAGATGACGCATCGGTCCAACCGGAAGCTTGATGTTGAGGTTTTGGCTGATGACGGTGATCTGGCGGTATTCGTTTCGGCGGGCGTCGGCGAGCGCGCGAAGCTCGGTGCCCGTCCGGTCGTCCTCATCGCCAACGAGGAATCCGAGCGAGGTTTTCGACTTGCTGTGATTGAATGCATCGAGGTGGGAGAAGAGGCGCGGGAGGTCGGCAACGGAGTTGTGGAGGGGCGTGAGGATTAGAAGATGGAGGTCGGACACCGTCGTGGGGTGCGTGCTCATGTTGTAGATCTCGAGTGATCCCGCGGCCACGGGCGCCGGAAGCAAAGACTTGGCTGCATCATGCGCGACTCTTGGTCTGGTCCAGCCGGCGTCGCGGACCTCGCCCGCCGTGTACGTCGGCAGTGCGCGCAGAGTCCCGGTGATGTAAAGTCGCACGAGGTACGCACCGCCGAGGCCGGCGAGTACGATTAGAATGAGTTGTAGTAGTAATATAGGGTAGAGCATGGAAGTGCCTCGACGCTGTTTGGGCCCGGAGGCGTCACGGTCGTCGTCCAGCCACCACCGCGACGCGTCTTGCGAGGATTCAGCGCATTCGCCGGCTCGGCCGGACGTCGCGAGGCGCATGTACGTCGAATGGTTGGAGTCCATTGGTGCTTTCCTGTGCGATCTTGCGTGGGAGGAGAGGGCGGAAGGGCGGAGCCTCCGAAACACAACAAAACTTGGATCGAGTCAGTTTCGCACGTCTTGGAGTTCGGCCGTCCGTCGTGCCGCATTATCAGCGAGTACTCGGTCGATAGCGCTCGATACCAGTACTTCTAGCACTGTTGAGCATTTCCATTGAGGTGATGCGCACGACCTGCAACCGGACCTTTTATCAGCACAAGAACTGTCATGCGGGACCGGCGGACCCTGCTGGTAGTTCTTACCCAAGTGTGAATCACTCGGGACGATCATTCACGACAGCGGCGTAACTACTACGTATCAGCACTCAAATACTCAGCACCGGCACAAAAGCTTCGTCGACGAAGGGAACTAGAGCCAACCAGCCCATGCGGATGGCAGGTGCCTGCCGCGCCTTTGCGGTGGCAGCTTTGCTTCGCTCCGAGGAGATCGGTAGCGCAGTTTTAAACTAACATAATTCTTCTCTCGGGGGAACAGCGTCGCACCGGTCCTCGTCTCCGCAAAAGCACTCTGGGAGCGATCGGCACCAGCGCAGAGGCGATGACAGGGTAGTTCAATAAGTGGAGACATTGAAAATATTCAACATTTTGTCTTTGAGGGGAGAGACCAGAGTCAGATGTCTAAAGCTGTTCGGAAGACGAGAGCGACTTGCAAACTTGAAGCGTACATCTATGAACCACCCACTCTTTTTTTAACCAGGTGCCTCCGAGGATGAGACTTCCAAACAAGCTTCCCAGCACCTTCATCCCTTCTATGTCTGATTTTATGAAATGGCTTCACCTTGACGGGCACCACCAGTGGTCGGCGGACCGGGCGATCCCATCTCGGCGGGAGAGGCAGATGCCGCTTTCTGTTCCGAGCGGCGGCGGACGGAGCTAGTGCGTACTCGTACTGGTTGTTGACTCTTGCTCCTGCGCCGAGAGTGATGGCCGTTTGGGCGAAGAGCCCGCCGTTGAGGTTCGCGTCTGCAGCAATCGTCGCCGCGGTGCCGCACAGGATCTGGCCCGCGAAGTCGGCGTTGGCGCCGCTGGCGTTGGAAGGCGAGTCAGATAGTTATCTAAGCTGTCTCGCTGCGAAGCTCACGCGGTAAAGGCGGTCTCGACGATCCAGAAGACACTGGCCGAGGTGATTCCGCCCACCAAGGCAACGCGAGCACTGGCACCGCCTCCGAAGTCCCTGTCAAGATTGGGTGTCAGCGAAGGTATTTTTATATACTATTAGAATACGTCTTACGGCATCTGGAGGATGATTACGTCCCCGAGCGCGCCGGACAGTGTGAGGGTAGTGCTCGCAGCCATAGAGACCGTGCTAGACCATCGGTAAACGCCCTTCGTGAACGCCTGGCCACCCAAAGTGACCGGATACGCATCTGTATTTTCGTTTGGGTACTGACTTGCACCGAGGTTGAACGCGTTGACCATGTCGCTGTACGCGGTGGGCACGACTGGAGCGGCGTTGTCGTAAATCGAGCCGGTGACAAGCGGAGAGAAGGCAGTGTAGACGCCTGGAGAATCTGAAGCGACCACCCCGCTCGAAATTGTGAATGCAGCGATTGGGTTTGCGATACCTATCGAGTAAAGTCGCGTGAGCAAGGGACGAAGTCAGGGGTGAGCACCGAAAGGGAAGTACCAGCGTTCCCAGTGACCAAGGCTGAAGCTCCAATAGTTACCGCTGAAGTGCCGAGCAACGCGAATCTGGCCGCTGCTCCGAGCGACGGCATCACCGTCGCAGATACGCATACCCCCTGTGCGACGGCCCACCCCGGGACGCTGTGGTGACTGGTCAGAGGGTCGGTCAAAGGAAGAACAATCCTGCAAGACGCACCAAGTGAGACTGGTGGAACCGGCGCAGGTGGCAGCTCGGTTGTCGCTGCAGTCCGAGATGGACGTCCCGGCTCCAAAAGTGATGGTCGTGCCCGCGTACAATGCCCCTGACAAAGGAGCTTCAGCCACTGATGAGAGTCAACCAGATTACCTCTTATTTACCGATCATTGCACCATTGGCTCCGAATGTGACTGATGTTTGCGCCAGCACGATGCCAGCCATGACGGCGTCGGCGCCACTGCGATCACTGAGTGTGAGTAGGAAGCCCAGGGAAACGGGAGCAGACGAACGCTGCAAGAGTTGCTCCAAGCACTGTGAATTGAATTGTGATTCAGAGCTTGGTCAAGGTTCCGTCGCTAGAAAGCTGGCCCACCCCAGAACACGGTCGTCGAGGTGAGTCCACCGGTGAGCACAACCCTGGCGTTTGCAGCCAAAGCCAGCGTCCTGTGAAGAATCTTGTGAGTCAGATAGTCTCTCAACATTCTGTTATTGGATGCTCACCCAGCTCTCAGTACGAAGACGTCACCGAAATTACCGTTCAGCGTCAAGGTCGTCGATGCTCCGACCGTTGTCGCCGCGGACCACAGGTAGCTACCGAAGCAGTCTGGTGTGAGCATATATAATCGTATAGCAAAACTGGAATTCGAATTTACACTCCTGGAGTGAGCACCAGACCGTCAAGGGCAGCTGGGTAGGAATCGGCAGCTCCGGTTGGACTCTGACTTTCGCCAAACGCCCATGCTGATGCAAAGTCGCTTGCCGCCTGCTGTGTATTTGATCCGGATCCAGTCGGCCCCCAGATATCTCCGACAACGAGCCGCGATGTGTAGTGGCCGTCTGCTGCCGGGCCCGCAAGCCCACCTGGAAGTGTGATTGCGGCCACGGTGTTTGGGTAGATGCCTAGCCTGGATGTCAGCCAGCGAGAAGAGAGCTGGTGGATCTGAGAAGAGCAGATCGGAAGAGCGTCGTGTAGGGAAAGAGTGTCCTAGGTGT
>ERZ1463038.190-NODE-190-length-18927-cov-13.957291_pt1 | contig 18927 bp, 35 predicted proteins | sample MGYA00564479_ERZ1463038 | MGnify/ENA primary metagenome ERZ1463038 (study PRJEB39244, sample SAMEA3635134) | Helicobacter pylori | study: EMG produced TPA metagenomics assembly of PRJEB11511 data set (Assembly of a 5300-year-old Helicobacter pylori...
GTCCACCATGGCCACATAATCAGTGCTCTTGTCCGGAAGGGCCGATTCTTTGAGAACCAAGAGAGTTGGTGTCCAATTCAACCGAGTGGCTCGGTCAGAGCAGGGCCTTGGCGCACGGGATTAAGCGTATCGCGTGACGGCAGCCGGGAAGATTTTCGCTCACATGTAGGCAATCCCAGCCTCCTCGTGGACCCAAGCATCTTCACAGGCCTCGAGACCTATTTACAGCAGATGTCAGGACACGGTAGCACATGTTGTGCGTCCGACGGACCCTCGAGGACCACACAGTTGTCCGGGCCGTTGTTGAGGTGGACGACCGGTCGCAGGAGTCCCGCAAGCTTGAACTTGTCTGTAGCCGAAGGAACAAGCACCAGCAGCAGTGGTATGGCGACTGCCAGCACTTTCCACGTCGAAAGCATGAGCCAAAGGTGTTGGCAAGAGACAAGAGGGCGCCGCGCCCGGCCGAGCACTCCATATCTGGCTTCTTCCCTCGGAGCTCGGATCACTCCTTTCATCCCATCCAGCGCCACGCGATTTCTACCGTCTCCACTCCCCATTGGGGCTTGTAAAAGTCCAGATCCTTGGTCGGGTCAAGCACCATGCGGCAGAGTCCGTCTGCGTCCGGCCCAGACTCGAAACTGGGGATCAGCCAGACGATGGCAAGGGAGGCCTAAAGACAAGAAAGTCAGCGCATTATATGTAAAGCACTGAGCAAGAGCTTTGGCTACCATCGAGTGAAGTTTAGAGTGCTTCGCGCCTGTCTCCCCGACAAGAAACCTGCGGAGCGGAGGTGATAAGGCCGTCATTCGCAACGACGAAATAAAGACAAAGGTTGAGAAGCGACACACCTGATCTGGATCTCACGGTCGGCATCCAGCATGATCCCTCCCCCGTTTCGCTCGACCTCGGTCCTCGCGCTCGCGCGGTCAAAGGGCGGCTCGTTCGTGTTTGATGGTGGCCGGTACGCGGTCGCCGGATAAAGATTACGTATACTTGAGTTGATGCCCGAGACCTCGCTTGCGGTATCATCGCCACTCAAGCGCTGGACCACGTCCCCGACGCGAACGAGCATGTCTTCCTTGTCGTCCCAGGTCTCGTCGTCGAAGTCGAGCTGAGCTCCTGCGTTCGATGATGATTGAAGTGCGATCTCTTGATTCCGAAGCTGGGTCGCAATCGAGTCCTTGTATCTTCGCAGCTGCGACGAATCGTACATGAGCACGTCGCGTCGTCGGCTCCCGCAGAGTCGGACCCGAACCTGGACGGCGATCTGCCTTCTACCCAAGATGCTCTTGGCCACTCTAGTCATTCCCGGCCCAACGAGCTTAATCCATTCGAGCTTTACGATCCGCATCGGATCAGTCGGTGGCGGGCGAGGGTCGCGGTCTGAAAGCGTGCGAGCGAAGTAGCGCAGCAGTCGCTGCTGCGACGGGATCGAGACGCCGCGAGACGTCGACCCAGGTTTCATGCGCCGACTCGTGTGGAAGTCAAGTAGGTATCTGAGGTGGGATACGGGTCAAAGGGGGATTAGGATTCTTTCGAGGCGCACTGACTGGAGCTTTGAGTCCATCGCGGCTGGCCCCTCCTGAAGCGGCGGCGGTATTAGAGGAGAGGAAACTCCCTCTGGGAGTTTCGGGAGATCGAGGAGAGACAGCAAGTATGCCACTGCGACCGTGCCCGAGCGACCTTTGCCCGCCTGCGGCCTCCAAAGGTTAGGCCGGTCGGCCGGTCGTAACAAAGACTGGGGAACAACGCTCACCTTGCAGTGTACAACAATCAAATTCTTCTTGTGCTCCTCAATCCACCTCCGCATTCGGTTGACGGCAACTGGGAGCAAGCTCAGCGGCGGCGCAAAGTGGTCGGGGAAGGGGAAGCGCGACACGCGGCCTCCGAATTCGGACGCAAGGTACGAGTTCTCCACTCGAGGGCATAGGTTGAAGATGCGGTAATGCTCGCCGTATTTGCCCTGGTTCTGAATCGTCAAGCCTGTGCACTGCCGTGAGAGCACTCGCACGATGGCTCACGTCTAGGTATCGGATCACGTCCTTGCGTTGGTTGCGGTAGATGCCCTCAAATCCGGCTGCGGGCCATCCCATGATGATGATCCTGCGCACTCGCTCGGGGTCAGCTCTCGGACCACCACTCTCCGAGTCCTCACTGGCGGCACTTCGAGTTCCTCGAGGACTGACCGGTCGGTAAGATGGATGAGGTCGAGGTTGAGCTCGCCATCGGTCGTCCTGGCCTTCTTGCCGCTCACGATGCTCCTGATGCGGGTCGCCATGCTGACGTGGATGAAGGGAGAGGAGCGAAGTGCGTCGCGTCTGGCAGTCGACGCGTGACGTCACCCCTGATCGCTGCGACAGTTCACCAGTGACAGGCCGTGTGGCGTACCGCTGTGTCCAGTCTCTATCAGAGCATCGACGCAGCGCACTCTCTGACCTGGTCACGCCGAATCGACCCGCCGCAGGAGTCCGGGGAAATGGTGTCCGGCGTCCGAGCTCAATCTGCTCGGTCTGGGAGTGGCGGAGGCGACCTCTCTCTGCTTCCTTCCGCTCCCTCGTTCAAAAACATCGTTAAAAAGCATCACTACAGGATCCAAGTGTCTGGGACTCATTCGCCATCAGTAAGCGGCCCACCAGTTGAGCTGTCGAGCCGCTGCAAACTGACGGCCCTCCAGTGACTCCCCCGAACGCACAGGTCGCCCTCTACATCTCCTTCCCACGCTCAGAAGGATTCAACCTCGCGTACTACATGTACACCCATATCCCGCTCTGCAAGAGAGAATGGAAGTCCAAGGGCCTCGTGGGATTTACCGTCGCAACTTTCGAGGAGGGCGACATCGCCGTAATGACGACTCTATTGTGGAAGACAAGGGAGATGTTAGACGGCGTGCTGGCACGCGACGGAACTTCGAAAATCATGGCCGACATCGCCAACTTTTCACCGCAACAGCCCACGATGTCGGTGGGGCACTTGGTCGTGACGGGGTGAGGACGGAATTCCGGCGGCGCGGTATATTTAATTAAACACAGAATGCGGAATAAGAATGAGCTTAATACGGGACAGAAACATAGCCAGGGCAGGTAGCAGGCCGTAGTAGTCGGTGGGCGGTCAGCTCTGTGAACGAACCCTTTCCGACGTACTCCAAAGATTCAATCAAGCCTCAATTTGCAGGCTTCGTCAATGTGTCTCTTATCCAGGTCATGCTCGAAAGGCCGCCCACATGGGCAGGCGGGCGGCGGGACCAACACAGGCACCGTTGGGTCCGCGCTCGGGGGTCGGTGCTCGCACCAGTTGGCCGCATAAAACATTCTCTATCCGGTGAGACCTACTTTATCGGTTCGAGAAGCACCGCTGCAGCCGCTCAGATTGAATCGGGGTGCCGGAACATTGCGAGGCCGACAGGCGCTCGCACGCGCCTCGTGGGCTCTCCGCCTCGTCTTTTGCTGGGTGTCTTCAGGTTCGACCTACCACCACCACGATGTCCTCCCTCAAGAGGGGAAATGACCTGACCCTGGCTGTTCAGCATGTCCTCGAGAGCCTTCCCGACCGCTCGAACCCTTACGATACCCTGAAGGTGGTCCTGCGGGCCCCGCTCTACCCTGTGGGATCTCGCTCGTTCGAGCTGAACTGCTCTTTCCTCGCTTCAATATTTTCTGTGTGGGTGACCGCAAGTGTTTGATGGTGCTACTGCTGACCATGCGGCGCTTCGCAGGGCGATCCTGGTTGTATTGGCGGGGTTGATCCTTAGGGTGGCACAAGGCAAGTTTGCCTAGTAGGTATCGACTCGTCCTATGTTCTTATCTTAGCGCTTAGGTCGCTTCTGGGTCCTCCGTCGTGTACATGGCTCTCTCCTGCTGCCGAACGCCTCGGTAGGCTTTGGCGTCTTTGCGCTAATCTACCTTTCGCGTGCGTTGTTCACACAACACAGAAGATCAGATTACTGATTGCTTCACTTTTCTCAGTGGGCATCCTGAACCTCGTTTTGGCCGTGTCGTTGTCTCGTGGCGGTGATTATCGACCCTACTACGTCCCCGTCCAGGGAATGATGCAGGGATTCCTGTAAGCCTCCACCTGCTGCCAGACAGAGTGCACGGATTAAAAAAAGGATGGCAGATGGCTCGGCGTTTACGCTGAAGTGGTACAAATTGGCGAGTGGTCGTCGATTGGACATGCCGCTGATCTCGCTCCTCGAACAGTGGGCCACAGTTGGTGGCATCGCCTTTTGAACAATCGGCGACAGATATCAAAAACAACATGTACAGTGGTTAATAACCCTCATTCCCCTAGTCGTCATCTTGGCCACCTGCGGCCCGGAAGCCATCCTGCTGGCGATCTCGTCCGCGAGGTTCAACCACGCACTCGCGTCGTATTCGTCACTCATGGCGGTGTTCGAAGCGAGAGAGGCTGCCTGGACACCGGTAGACGGAAACGACTGGGCATACGTTGAACGGTTGCTCCCCTTGTGGGACTCCCTGAGCGGCTCGCTCGTGACTTACGGCCGGGTGTTCAGCGTCGAGAACTACCTGGGCGGCTCATTTTTCGTCGTCACCATTATTGTGAGGGTAGCTTAGGGTGGGAAGTTCTGGCACTGACTTGTCTGCAGGTCTACGGCATCTCAATCTTCGTCGAGACGACGTACCTTCGCCGAGTGGCGCGGTCGTTTCGCGGCGAGGTGCCACTTCCAGACGACAGGATATCTGGGCTCATCGAGATCGGCGGAGTCATCCTGGAGAAAGACCTGGACTGCGATTGGATGTCGGGGGTCGGTCGACAGGCAGCGTTGTCGGACTGGATCGCGGGGAATCGCGCTTGGACTGGAGGGTTCATGTTGCTCATCATGATGTGAGTTTGCGTGCAAGGCTCACCAAGTTTATCGCTGATGCTCGAACACTTCCCCTCGCAGCCAGAACGTGGCTTGCAACTTGTACGTCGCGCTGCAGCCCATCCAGTTCCCGAAGAGCAGCATTCAATTTCACACCACACTCCTCGTCGCCTCGCAAGTCCGATGCGTGGAAAGCGTGACAGTTCATTTCGCTGATGGCCAAATGTTACAGCTACATGAACGGGGGCTTGCTGGCCTGCGTCTCCCTCCTCATCCTCTTTCGCTCGCTCGACGGCTCGTCAGCCGCCACACGCAAGCTCCAGCGCTGCTTCCCCTTCCTTCCCCTACCGCCAGCAGTGGGTCTCCAAGAAGGAACGACGACGGTATTTCATCGGGGCGTCGACATCGACCAGGCCTTGATCGAGCTCAGCCTACGAAGTCTGGACTCCGGCGCGACCTGAGCGCTGCACAGATCAAGCGCTGCCATGCAGGCCAATGAATGTCTGAATATCAGAACTCGTGCAACTCGTCTGCTGTAGCCAGACCAACTGCGTGCAGCTCGTGGGGTCGTCGCTCGACGTCTCCCTGCTGTTCGCGTGGTGATCCGGCATGCAATCGCTTGGCCATCTTCGAGAGTACCCCACTGGGATTTCCTCACCTGGGAAGATGTTAGATGAGAACCATTCAGCCAAATGCGCGAGGTGCTCTGCAACTTGAAGTGGGTCGGCCGGCGCCGCGGCGTCGAGTGGGAACGCGGCGAGGTCGTGGGGCGATCCCCAATCAGAGCAGAAGGCAACCAACAGGCATGTACCGAGACCCATATCTGAGGTACAGGAGGCCGCCAGGTGCGTAGCAAAGTTGCGGGAGCCGTGCCGGTTTGGCCGTCGGGACGTCGACGGCGGAGCTCTCGGGTTGAGCAGACGAAGCAGCGCGGCGGGGCGGGAGTCGGACTTCTGGAGGACAGTAGGAAAAACGCGTCGGACCGTATGGTCTTGTGCAAGAATCACTAGCGAGCCCGAGCTGAACGCGCCTGTGGTTGGGGCGAGATCGTCCGGCTCGCAGCGGCCATCGACAAGGCGCCGAGTTGTACCTCTTCCTCTCCCCCTCGCCAGCCACTCGTGAGTCGAGCCCAGTCAGCACAGCGAGGTAGAAAAAGCTCACCAGACCTTTCTTGCTCGGTCTCGCCAGTCCCCACCGCTCTCTCTGCCCCCACCCGCTGTCCGTCATGCTTCGCTTGGTCCAACAGCGCTCCGTCGCAGCCCAGCGGGAGGCCATCCGTGCCTGTGCTCGCCCGACAGCAGCGGCCGTTCGCCGTGCGCATCATGTCGTTCCCCAGCTGCTGGCGCCCCGCGCTGACCCAATCTTTGTGGCTCGGCGTCGCGCGCAGACCTCCATGCGTCCCAAAACGCCCTCGCGCTCTCCAAGTTCACCATGCCCGCGATGAGCCCGACGATGACCGAGGGCGGCATCTCGAGCTGGAAGAAGGCCGAGGGCGAGACCTTTGCCCCGGGAGACGTCTTGGTCGAGATTGTGAGCTCCTTGGGGGAGGCGCACGCCGCTCGTTCGGGGCCCAGCGCTGACCGCGTCGCACCGCGCAGGAAACCGACAAGGCGACCATGGACGTCGAGGCGCAGGACGAGGGCGTCTTGATCAAGCTCATCGTGAGTCCCGGCGCTGCTCCGCCCGCCTGGGGCTCGGCTTCGGAGAGCCATCGCTGAGGCGCGTTGGTGCGGTGCAGGTTGGTGACGGCTCCAAGGCGATCCCGGTCGGCACGTCGATTGCGATCCTTGGCGAGGAGGGCGACACGGCCGACGCGGCTGCGATCGAGAAGCTGCTCGCCGAGGACGCGCCTGCCGCCGCAGCGCCCAAGGCCGAGGAGGCCGCCCCGAAGGTTGAGGAGGCCAAGGCCGAGGCACCCGCACCGGCAGCAGCAGCGCCGAAGCAGGCGTCGTCGCAGCCGTCCGCGGACCGCTCTATCATCTTCGCGTCGCCCGTCGCCAAGCGCCTCGCGCTCGAGAAGGGCATCCCCCTCGGCCAGATCACTGGATCCGGCCCCGGTGGACGCATCATCAAGGCCGACATCGACTCGTACAAGCCCGCTGCGGCTGCCGCAAAGGCCGCGCCGGCGTCCGCTCCCTCCACCTCTGCCGCCGCGGCCGCCCCGTCCGCTGCTGGCTACACCGACACCCCCGTGTCCAACATGCGCCGCGTGATCGCGTCCCGCTTGACCGAGTCAAAATCCGGAACGCCCCACTACTACCTTACCGTCGAGGTCAACATGGACCGCGTCGCGAAGCTCAGGGAGGTCTTCAACTCGGCCGCGAAGGCTGCCGAGGCCGCCGGTGGAGTCAAGGACGGCGTCAAGGGTGGCGTCAAGCTCAGTGTGAACGACTTTATCGTCAAGGCGAGTGCCCTCGCGCTCCAGGACGTCCCCGAGGCCAACTCTGGATGGCACGGCGACTTCATCAGGCAGTGCGTTCCCGTCTCCCCTCGTTTGTGTCGTGAACACCTCAACTGACTTGAGATCGCGAACAGCTACCACACCCAGGACATCTCGATCGCCGTCGCGACCCCGAACGGCCTCATCACGCCCATCGTGACCAACGCCGGCGCCAAGGGCCTCGCGACCATCTCGTCACAGACCAAGGCCCTCGCCGCCAAGGCCCGCGACGGCAAGCTCAAGCCCGAGGAGTACCAGGGTGGATCGTTCACCATCTCCAACCTCGGCATGATGGGCATCGAGTCGTTCACCGCGATCGTCAACCCGCCGCAGAGCTGCATTCTCGCCATCGGCGCGACCGAGAAGAAGCTCGTGCTTGACCCCGAGAGCGAGCGGGGCTTCAAGGAGGTCAGCGTGATGAAGGCCACCATGTCGTGCGACCACCGCGTCGTCGACGGAGCGGTGGGCGCCAGGTGGATGAAGGCGTTCAAGTCGTACTTGGAGGTGCGTCTTTCTATTCGCTTAAAGTCTTTCTCCCAGGTCGACTAACGCAGTACTTTTATCTACAGTCGCCGCTTTCGTTCATGCTTTGATAGCCTCCGTTACTCGGTCGCGTGTTTTCCATTGGGCCTGAAAACAAAATCGCGCCCGTTCTAGACACCGAACCCTCGAGAGTTAAAGCGGACAGGCAGGGTGTACCTTGCTTGTAGTATCAAACCTCGAACAGGTCCGGCTTCATGGACAAGCGACACAGCCGGGCCAACAAGGCGCCGAGCTGGACGACCGTCGAGCACCCTTCGAGAATCCTCATGTGTGCGAAGCCAATCTCCTGACGACGGCAAACGTGAGCGCATTGCCTTTAGAACGCAGAGGCGATTACGCACCTTGATGAACTCGAGCTTGATGTACTCGGCGAGTGAGTCCATGTTCTTCGTGACTCGGAAGAGAGTCGTGACGATGTCGACCGCGGCGTAGCCCTGCTTCCACAGGTCCTCGAGGTTCGTCATGGCGTGGTCGATGTCGCCTTTGGCGCAGCTCGAGATGAGCGCCTGGACCTTGACCGGGTGCGGCTGGTCGCAGACTTTGAAGACCTCCTCTGCGCCGACAAAGTTGAACCCGGAGAACGTCGACTGGAGGTTGTTGACCGCCTGGCGCATGTCGCCCTCCGAGGTGAAGATGAGCGCCGTGAGACCGGCTTCGTTGTGCGGGACCTGCGTTTCGTCCATTTGATTGGCTCAGTTGGTCCTGAGATATGTCAACAGCACGGGGAACACACCTGCTCGATCGCACAGATCTCGAGGAGCCGCTTGAGGAGCTCGTGGTCGGTCAGACGGGCGTAGCGGAGAATGGCGCATCGACTCTGGATCGGCTCGATGATCTTGCTGCTCTGGTTGCACGCGAACGCGAACCGGGTCGTGTTTGAAAAGATCTCCATCGTGCGGCGGAGAGCCTGTTGCGCGCCTGGGGTCATCGAGTCGGCCTCGTCAAGGATCACGAGCTTGTGGCGGCCGGCGGGGAGTGTGACCTTCTTCTGCGCAAACGTCTTGATCCGGTTCCGGACGACGTCGATGCCCCTGCGCCGGTGGAGTGTCAGGACCCCAGCCTCGGGCGCCACTCGCTGCGCGCGCGCTCACCTCTCGTCCGACGCGTTAAGCTCGAGCACACCCTCCTTGTAGTTCTCCCCCAGCAGAGCATGCGACAATGCGAGGATGCTCGTCGTCTTTCCGATGCCCGGCGCGCCCTGCAACCCAGCACACGCGTCAGCTTGACGCGCCCCAGCTTACTCAGGACCGACGGACCGAGATGATGATGTGCGGGCAGTTGCCATCCCTCGCGATGACCTTAAGACGCTCGATCGTCTCGACGTTGCCGACGATGTCGTCGAGCGTTTTCGGCCGGTGCTGCAGGGACAGGTCAGACCTCGACGAACGCGCCAAGCTCGTGTTGTCGCGCGTACCTTCTCCACCCTGTGGCAATTCGAGTCAGGACCAGCTCGTGAGGGACAGGGCGGGCGTTGAGACTGACCACGGGAGCTCATAGGCTGTCGGAGCATCGGCATCTGCTGGTCCCTTGCCCTTGGCTGACGTAAAGAGCGACGCGGGTGCCTTGGGTGCTGCCCCAGATCCAGATCCAGATGCTGATGTCGAGGCCATGGCGAGCGCTTGCGTTGGCCGGCTACAGGGCGAGAACGCTCGCGCTCACAGGCGTTGAGGATAGGGGTGGTGCTTTTCTTTGACATCCAGGCCTCGTCCGGCGCTCAAGCCCTGAAACAGCCTCTTGATTTGTATAAAATCTCGAACCTAGAGTTAGCAGACCAATATAAGGTTTTCAAGCTCAGACTCAGTCTCGACGCTCGACAACCCGAACCTGCCAGTGAGCGCGACGGTCCCTCAAAATGTTCTCGTCATAGACAGGCAGATCACAGGAAGATTATATACCCTATATTTGGCTCAACTATGATATGCAGATCTTGTACCCTTCGGTGACCAAGTGTAACTCCCGGCCGGCCGAGTGGAGGGAAGGATATCGACGAGGAGCTCCGCCTCGCAGACGCGGCACATCTAGATACAGCAGCAACATTAAGAGCATAAGTACTTGGCTTCAATTGGTATAGGAAAGGCTTGGTCGCGCGTACCTCACTTGAGCGGGCGTCGTGGTGATTTCGGCATCGCGGCGACGGACCCAGTCGAGAGATGGGCGCCGTGGAAGGCGGCGGTATGTCTACAACTCCCGCTATCTCAGTATTAATCCTGTGATCTCTTGCGTGCTTGAGTGCCGCCAGCGCCTTTCGCTCCTCGATCAAGGCAAAGTTGATCGTCCGCACTGCGACGGACTCTGTAAGCCGATCCTTCAGCCACACCTCTGGGCCTCTCCTCCAATTTTTTAGGTACTCACACTGCTGTAGATCGTATTCGTCATTTCTCAGGTCCTTCTGCAACATTGGCACGAAGTTCGGGCTGCCGCTGGAGTGCGTCGACATCGAGTCCTCGGGGAAGCACAACGCGGAGGGCGATAGTACCGCCAACAAGCCGAACGGCGCGCAACGGTTCGTGATCTCGTGTTGAGTTGGTTTTTGGATCTTCTTGAGTACTCTAGGGTCGGGGAAGGCTTGGTACGAGGTGGATGCGGAAGAATGAGGTTCCGGATGAACGAGATCGAGGTGGTAGTCGGACGACAGGATGGGTGACGGAAGGTGTGACGATTGGTGAGGGGGAGACGTCAAATAGCTCGTCTCCTCCTTCTGAAGAAAGTTCGGGGACGGAGCGCTCGAGTGACGGCCGTTTCCGGATTTTATAGAGGTGCGAGGTTCTCGGGAAAAGGCTTGCCACATTCGGTTTTGAAAGTCGCGAGATGTTCTTGAAGTGAATTGTTTGGAGTGTGAGGTACTGCTGCTGTCCTGTACGGTGACAGACACTGTCGAAGGGTGAGGATGCCGTCGTTGTCGAGGAAAGGGGTCGAGGTGGGATCGGTGGATGTCGGCTTCCAGTGTTGAGGGGATTATAGGCCAGGTAGAAGAGTACGATTTCGTAGTTGGATACGCATTCAAGCGAGAAGGGGACGTCTGAACTGCACGGCCGTCGTCAGCATCGTCTCGGCGCCACCTGTCGACTGTCGTCAACCCCCCCCGTACAGGCTGCTTCGCTGAGATCCGACACGAACTCCCCGTCGCCGTAGTATACGAGCGAAGGGTCTATCGACATTTTCGGTGATGAGGTCAAAAGGGAAGGGTGAGGAGGGCGGAGACGAGTGAGCCAGCTCGCGCCACCGAATGGGATCGTCCGTGGCAAGCATCTGATATTCGACGAGTATCGCCGTTTCCTCTGGGAATGTGAGCCCTCACAGTCTTTGAATATCCTCGTGGTCATCGACAACCAGTGAGGTCGATCTCTGAGGGGGAGCAGTTGAGCAAAGTCTTGATCGGTGCCTCGGTCCTTCGAGGTTCGGCAAAGTCCGCACATGCCGCACTCGTCAGCCCAGCAATTTGACAGCGATAATTGACACCAGAATTTATTTGCGTGCTCTCGGCCACAAAGCGTCGGGCGACAGTTTGCTGTCGCCCGACCGTTGTGAATCCAGTGCCGACGCTGCGCAGGGGTCACCAAAGCTTCTATCTACTCTGGATGCCAATCTGCTCTCCATAGGGTACATTACCCATTTCCTCACGCGGGGTCGTTGTTCCAAAGACGCGGTTCCGGAAGCGTGTCCGTTTGCCGTAATTCCGTCCCGACTTCAAGTTGCCGAACCGATGATGATGGAGGAGGGCGGCGTCATTCAAAGCAAGGTTCGGATACACACTACACACGCACAAGACCATGGTCTTCCATTACGAGCTCACAGCCGATGGGTTGAAGGATCGGTCCTGTAATGGGTGCGCCGACAACTGAGGAAGAGTGCCAGCGAGAGCAGGTAGATAGGATACGCCAGCCACAAGGAGGATTGAAAGTCTGCAATCATTTTAGTCAGAATGATTGCGTGAGTCAAGGTGCATCGCGACTCTGGACAGCTGGTGCCAGGATTGCTCGCGGAAAGATGTATAAAGGTGCTCGCTGGCGTACGAGTGGTGGGGGTTGGGTCCACGATTCAGCGTGGCGGGTTGAGCTCGTGGTAAGAGTCGGACATGAGAGTCAAGGCCACCACGCGCTCTTGAAAGCTCACCGAGGCTTGAGCTTGAGGCTTGAGATGCAGCGTGGATTTCGGTCGGCGGTCTTTCATCTGAAGGGTCCGCTTGACCTCCAAGTACGTGTCATCGTCATCGGCGAGGAGCGACTCTTGGAACGAGCTGGAATACGACGAGCACGAGGAGCGGGGGGAGCCTGAAGATGCGCTGGTCAAGCTGCCGGACAGATTCTCGAAGGAGTGGTCAAGTATGGCGGAGGAAGTCATAGGGAGCACTGTGGCGGACAGGGTGGAAGTGGCTTGAGCGAAGGTTCAAGCATCGCAGCCGTCGCCGACGTCGGAACTTAGGTTGAAGCGGGAGGGAGCCATGACGCTCGCTGACCACTGTCGGCTTAGGAAGTCCGGAAGCAAGTCACGGGTTTTGGAACGCAGCAGGATCTGATGACAGTAGATTCACGCCGTCGAATCCATCTCACGCCTCGCCCGCGCGCGGGCTGGGATCGACCGGAACACGCTGCAGACGTCCTTCTTCGAGATGACAACCCTCCCGTCGTCCGAACAGAGCGTCTTGTCCCTCAGCTCATGACACAGCTCATCCTGGAACAGCAGGTCAGCACGCCGCTCGTCGAGATATCGCGCAGGCGGACTCACGACGTCGCAGTCGCCAAACAGCGGGTGCGAGCACAGCTTCGCCCACGCTTGCGTGCAGACCCACACGTCCTTCGGCGCGAGCTCCTTGCCGATCGCGGGTGGCCTCCACGGGATCGGGAGCGCGCACGAGATGAGCGAGAAGTCGCACTGAGGCTTGTCGCACGGGATGCGGCCGTTCGGCAGGGGGAGATGGTCGTCGCTGTCGCCCGGGCACGCCTCCTCGTCGGGCTCGGCCTCGCCGAACGGGCCGGGCGTGTTCGGCACCGAGACTTCCGAAGTGTCCATCGCGTACGACTGGCTGAACAGGTCCTGGAAGAGCGGTGGGAGCGGGATCGTCGAGGTGTAGTCGAACGGCGCGTCAAAGTCGAACTCGAAGTTGTTGAGGTCAAAGTTGGGTTCGAGCATCACCTCCGCCTTGTACGGGGACGCGACCTGAGGTGGCGGCTGGAGGGCGGGGATAGGCTGGAGGGAAGGGTCGATCGAGCCGTAAAACGCGCTTGGCTCGGGCTCGGGCGGGGCGAACGCGCTCAGGTCGAGGTCGCGGAACGAGAAGGCGGGGTCCGTCGGGGAATGCTTGACCGCAGGAGGCGCCTCGGGCGTGAGCGCCGGCGACTCGTGCCGCATGACAGGCGCCTCGAGCTTCGCCATCGGTGGCGGCAGCTCAAAGTGCGTCAGGGGGACATCTTCGCCCCTCCGAAGAGCCTGATTCTCGTCGTGGAGCCTGGAGGAGGTAGAGTTGTTGAAAGTTAGGTACAAATATGCTCTGTAATGACGGCTGCTTGAATCAACTGACCGTTCGAGCATGTCCCGGAACGCCTGCAGCTGGTTGTCTTGCTCGACGACGCGGTCCTCGAGATCCTTGACGTGCTTCTCCTTGCGCTCCCTGTCAGAAGCGAACGAGACGGTTATGAGACGATGACGCTTTTAAACTCGGAACGTGTGGGCGTACCGAAAGGCGCGTTGAGCCGCCCTGTTCTGCAACTTGCGTTTCTGCAAAAGGAGCAACGCAGTCGTCAGTTTAGGTTGTTCAAGCGGAACATGCGAGCGAGCAAGTACCTCGGGCGCTGATGGTTCGGCCCTCTTGCCCCGCTTCTTGGTACCTTCACCTCCTGTCAACGTCAAGGATGAGTTCGGCTGTCGCAGTGTTGCTCTGAAGTAGTCCGCACCATCAAGAAGATCCTCCATTGCTGCAGATAGCGGAGAGATTGTCAGCGTGAGTCAAATGGGGGCGGCGGACTGCCGGTGCGCGTACCATCGAGCTCCTCGGGCAACGGCAGCTTCTTCCTGCCTCGTTTCGCAGGGACCTTGACAGGTGCCTTGAGAACCTTCACGACCTCCTCCTCGGCCTTGGGGAGTACGAGATCAGGGCTGCTCGGCGGCGTCTCGCCGCTGTCGCCCGACCCCGAGGCTCGGCCTGTCGCTCCCCTGGACGATGTCGACGACCCGGCTCCCCTCCCGCCGCTCGGTACTTTTCGCGCAGTGCCGGACCCAGACGCCTGGCTCATCGGCGCGTCGACGGCGCGGGTGTTGGGTTGCAGCCGGGCGAGTGGAGGCTGGGCGTGCGTGATGCTCGATTCGCGGCGCGGCGCGATGGCCGGTACGAGCGTGCGGAGGTGCGATGGTGCAGAAAGCGCCGCAGGGTAGGACGGGAACGCGGAGAACGGCAGCTGGAAATCGGCTGCCATCGAGGTCGGTGGTCGGTGTCGAGGGGAAGGAGAGGCGCCGGCCGGTCAAGAGTGTCACTCGGGCCCGGATCGAATCCGCGGGCGAAGTCCCAAGCGGGGTTCAGCCACGCTGCTGACGTGGAGGCCTACTCTTGTGCGTCGTCGAGCGGGGTGCGTCTTTCAGGCGCCGTGTGTGCTGTCGCGAGGAGAAGTGATCAGTCCCTCGCGTTTGTAAGCAGCATCGGAGTGGTCCGTGCGCCACAGTCACACTGGAGCGTTAGCGAGCGCTCGCGAAACTCGTCTTTGCTCGCCTCTCGCCTGAAGCAGAGCTTTATGGAAAGTTTACTTCTGATGTGGTTGGTGTATAAGGGTGGATCTGGCCCTGTTGTGAATCGCGACATGTCTGTGTGCCACTGGCAAGCTCCACCAAGGCGAACGTGGACTCAATGGGGGACTAGAGACTGATTGTTCTCGTCCTCATTTTCGAGCTGAAATAAGATTATGTCTGGAGGAACTCTGTTGCCTCGATGCGTTCGGGTTCGCGCAGACGGAACCGGCCCAGAGCGCTGGAGCACCGCTACTCAAGGCGCGTACCATCTGATTGCACAGTTCTAGTACTTCAAGAGCTGACATGGTATGGCCTCTTCGGATCTGAAGCGTACACATTGGCTTTGTGCCCCTTGTGCTTGTTCAATCGCGCCTTCACGATTCTCATCTGCTTCCCGCCACACTGGGCGGACGAGCGCTCAAATCAGCTTCTGCTCTTGTTCAGCATCGTCATACTGAAACTCACGCGCTGGGCGATGTCGGCATCAAGGACCCTCCAGCCGCGCCGTGCGTACGCCTCGCGGACTTCTTCGCAGCTGTTGCAGCACCCAGATGGTGGCGGCTTTCCTCCAAAACAAGGTCCACCTGCAACATCAGCCATTTCGCGTCAGCTGCCCACATTTACTATTCTTGGACTCCAAAGGTCACCCGTACACTTGTCTGCTTTTCCGTCGCTCCTCGAGACCTTCACGCTGAGGGTGGCGGCCGCGGACGCGATTGCGGCCTGACTCGAAGTGTTCGATACCAAGGTCGCAGGCGTGGACACGGTATCATCTTGAACCTTTGATGTTATCGCAGAAGCCACCTGCGGCTAGGAGTAGATATGTACTGCTCAGCTACGTTCGGCACCGAGAGACTCAGGTTCGACGCACCGCCAGAGGTTTGGGTTGCCGAGCGGGAAGTGGGTCCCAAGCCGAAAGCGATCGGCTTGAGACGTCTACTGGAGACTGTTCCGGCCGGTTTGTCGACGAAAACGGCCGTTGCGCACCTGCAGCCGGCCCCCACAGCGTCCGTCGCACGAGGGCGAGCGGCCCGGTCGAGACGAAGTGCACTTGCATGCACACGGACGAAGCCAGTGATTGCCAATAGCACGGCAGCTCCGATGTAGGCCAGTCTTCGACGCTTCGCCTGCGTTTCGAGCGCCTCGGCCATGGAGTCCCGTGGCTCGAGTGAGATCGCGAGCGTCTTCGCCATCGAGAGGCGGCGCTCCATCTTGATGGATGATGGGAGCGTGAGGTGGTCGTCTGCTGTGGGGCTCATGATGAAGGCTGTAGAAGCTGGAAGAGAGTGGGAAAGAGACTGCGATTTGTGCGTTCTGTTGGTACTGGACGGGGAGCGCACGGCCCCCATGGGCGAGCGATCTTGCGAGGAACCGATCACCCCCACCCCAGTCCTTCACTTCAGCAAGTTCTCCGCCCGTATTTTTTTCGGATGAGGTGCGTGCTGAGCTGATTGCAGGCCAGAGACACTGTGAAAGCGAGCGGGGCGCTTGGCTGGGTCCCAGCCTCGCGGTGCAGCGCTGAAGCGGTGAGCCTCATCGAGACGGAGGTGACGATGGCGACCACGTAAACTAACCTTGCACCTCTAATCGTCATATGCGGCCCTCTTGCCAGCGGAAGTGGGACCCTCGTCTGTCCGCTCGCTGATAAGTCGCAGGACGGGCAGCGCAGCCATAGTCGGCCCTCACTCCTCTCACCCTTGCAAATGAATTAAACACGTTCGAATACGACTGAACGAGGCGATGTAATTCGCACACTAGCCCAAACCTATGAACTAAACGGCAGGGCGCGGAAGATGTTGAACCCATCGAGCGCGGTGCTGACGACGACTCCGGGGACCTGCGGGTGCCAGTGGATCTCCTTGATCTCCTTCTGGCCCTGATGCACAAAGAGGAGCTGGGCGGGCACGTCCTTGAGGCGCTCAGCCTCGCCGGCCTGCTGCGACGGGCGCTCGTCGTCGTCCTGCTCGACCGAGAGGTCCCAGAGCGTGACCTGGTCGTCCGCGCCCGAAGCAGCGAAGCACGAGTCCTCGGTCGGGTGCCACTCGATCGACGTGATTGGAGCCGTGTGCCACGAGAAGGCGGCGACCGGGGTCGGCGCGGGCGCCTTGGTGCTGGAGGAAACGAGACCGAGTCAGCATCTTCGCGCGGGTGGCGAACAGCAGGACCGGAAAAACGGACCCCTTGAAGTTCCGGAGGTCCCAGACCTTGATCGCACCCTCGTCGCCACCCGAGGCGAGCAGGTAGTTTGTCGACCGGTTCCAGCTGATGACGTTGACATCCGACTCGTGCGCGCCCGCAACACCGATCACACTCTTGCGGTCCTTGACGCGAATGTCCCAGACGCGGACACTCTTGTCGGCAGAGCAACTGGCAAAGACCGTCGGTTCGGTCGGGCTCCACTGGAGGTCCTCGACCGAGTCGGTGTGGCTGAGGAAAGGCTTGGGCGAGGGGGTGAAGGAGGTCGGGGTCATGGTGGTAAGGAAGATCTTGGAGTTGATGTCGCCGGAAAGAAGGCGGCCCGAGGTCGACGAGCCGATGGGAAGGCCCCAGTCGAGCGCGTAGCCCTCCGCACGGCCGTGGCTGTCGATCGTGAAGACGGGCACCTTGGACAGCGGGCCGGACGCGGACGCGGGCGAGAGGAGCGAGTGCAGGTGCGGCGCAACGTCGAAGATGTGCACCTTGCCCGTCTCGGAGAACGTGGCGACGTGGTACGCGTTTGGCGGCGCGGGAGGGCCCGCGGACAGCGGGTGCGCGAGCGGTCGTGCGCGGATGCGGTTCACGCAGCCCTGGTGCGGGATCGCGCGGAAGGTGAGCACCGGGTCGTCCTCGGCCTCGTCATCAGACTCGTCCTCGTCGTCGGAAAGACCTGCAGCGAGAATTGCAAAAGAATCAGCATCGCGTGCGAACCTCGGACGTCTTCTCGGGCGGCAGCGACTGACCATCGTCGTCCTTGCGGGTCTTGCCGAGCCCCTCCCAGCGCATGACGGTGATCTCGTTCGCGGTTCTGTCCTGGGCCTGGGTACCGGCCACGAGCGCGCACGAGACGGGGTAGCCGCGGCGCTCCTCGCCGTCGTTGTCGCGAAGGATGTCGAAGCTAAGGCTCGGCCAGGTGGGCACGAACGAGTGCAGGAGCGGGTACGTCGACAGGTCCGGCTGAAGGAACTCGCCCTCCTCGAGCGTCGACGTCGGCAGGAACGGGATCGGCGACGGCGGCCGCTCGTCTTCTGGCGCCTCGTCGTCGTCGTCCTCGAGCGGCTCCGCGTCGCCATCAACTTCCATGCCACCTTCGTCCGCGTCCGAGTCCTCGGCCGCATCGACGACCTCGCCCTCGTCGCCGTCCGCGACGAGATCGTCCTCCCACTGGTCCTCGAACTCGCCCATGCCCTCCTCGTCGACCGCAGTCCGGTCAGCGGCGGCGGGGGCCGATGCCGTCTTGGCGGGCTGCTGCCCAGTAGGTGATGATGCTCGCTTCTTGCCCATCGTTGTTCAGTCGCGTGTTGTTGCTCCTCCAGCGCCGCACGGCAAACTTTTTGGTAGCGCGCTCGAGGTGGTCCGAGCTCATCCCTGATCCCTTCTTTTGCAATCACGAGGGTGTGGCACCGCCCGTGGACAGCGCATGTGCGTCGGTACATCAGGTTGGCGTGATCCCTGAGCGTACGGACCGCGAATGAGTCAAGCTACCGGATACCCAGCACGCGCTCTTTGCCTTCGCAACCGCCCAAACTCCTTCCCACGGTCCCGTTCCCTCACACAACACAGCCCCACACACTCACACTCTATCAAATGGGAACCGACTCAAAGAAGAAGCCCCCCAAGGATGCGGCGAAGGGCGACAAGAAGACGTCGACCGTGAGCCCTTTACCTCGCGGACGGCATCAGCGTCGCACCACGCCGGAGTGGCGCCGGACTGACTCACGCGGATTCATCGACAGACCAAGCCCACCGACAAGGCCAAACCCGGGAAAAAGACGGCCGAGAAGCCGCAGGAGGCCCCCAAACCCAAGAAGTGAGGCGACAGGCGTCGCGAGCTCGAGAGAAGCAAGGCGGAGAGGGTTTCATTCTTCAACCACTTCAAACTATTGGACACCCTCGGCGACTGAAACTTGAGGGCAGTTTGTGGGGGGAGGGGAGTTCGCTGAACGCTGAGGGCTGACGTTTCCGAGTCGTGGAGTTGGGAGCGGAGGCGCTGGCAACCGGGTGGGTTCGCAGGTGTTTGATTCATCCAATAAACCGTTTATTTTTAGCAGCTAAGCGTTTTGCAAGTGTTGGTCGCACACAAGCTCGCGTCGCACGCCACCGGCGCGCGCCACCTCCCTGCTGGCGCACACTCGCAGGGGAAGGAAGTGCCGGCATTCTTCCTAGCAGCTTGTCCATCAATATCGTATGTGTACTGTTTTAACCACAT
>ERZ1463038.191-NODE-191-length-18923-cov-11.955745_pt1 | contig 18923 bp, 29 predicted proteins | sample MGYA00564479_ERZ1463038 | MGnify/ENA primary metagenome ERZ1463038 (study PRJEB39244, sample SAMEA3635134) | Helicobacter pylori | study: EMG produced TPA metagenomics assembly of PRJEB11511 data set (Assembly of a 5300-year-old Helicobacter pylori...
TTTTCGCAATGATAAAGGAGTCCGCGGGCAGTGTGAGCTCCTCCTGCGACGGTTGGCACAGGCCTCGAGAGGAGAGAACGTACCGAGGACCTTGGCACACCCGTCCTTGACGGCGAGCATCTTGTCTCTGCTAACATAGTCGCCCAGAAAGCGTTCCCTGTCCCTGCCCATCGCCGACATGCCCGTACTCGCGTCCCTCGCATGCGCGCCCGAGCGCCCAATGAGCCCGCTGACGACGGCGACTTTCGAAATGGCCTCCATGCTGCTCTCCCAGCCGTCGAGCAGTGCGGACCACGCGACGAGGTTCGGCTGGGCGGCGTCACGGAAGACGGCGAACGAGGTCGCGGTGCCAGCCATCACGCGGTGCAGGTTCGACAGCGCCAGCTCGAGCGACGCGCGCTGGAGCGAGATGGAGTGGATCAGCGCGCGCAGGGCTTCGAGGTTGTGGTGCGAGAGCGCCGTGTGCGAGTGCAGTGGGTCGTCGGCTGCACCGGCGCACGGGTTAGTGGCGCACGTCCAAGTGGGGGGGCTGGGAAGACGCACGGGACAGCGGCGGCTCGGTGAGCAGCTGGTCTTCGGTGATGGCGAGGTGCTGGGCGACGAGCTCGGGGTCCGCGTCGAGGTGCTCGCGGTCAAAGACGTACAGCCTGCGCTCGCGCTCGCCGTCGGTGCCCGGGCCCGCACCGTGGCGGCTCCGTCGCAGCGCGCTGCCCGTCTCGCGCTCGCGGTCTGCGGGCAGCGAACCAGACGCGGAGGGCGAGGCGGCGAGCATGGCGAGGTGCGCGATCGAGTCGTCGCGCAGCTGCGCGCCCTCCTCGTTCATGCAGATCAAGCAGTCGGGCGGGATGTGCAGCAGCGGCGACAGCACGTGCGTTCGCAGCTCGTCCAGTCTGTCAAGCTGACTTCAGCGGGAGTGAAGGAATCAGGGCAGCGGGACGCACGAGTTGATGTTGTGCAGGTCGTGCGCCGAGAGCGTGAACGCCGCGCCGTCCGACGCGCGGATGACGGCGAGCACCATCCCGTGGGCTGGCGGTGGTGGTCGGTATGTACTCTGCTGTGAGGCTTCCTAGGCGGATTGAATTGTGAGGGAGAGTGACAGCCCAGCATCTGAAAGCGCGCCCACGGAGTCGCCGACTCGGGCACGACTCGACGACTCGGCTAGTACAGGCTGAACGCTTTCGCTTCCAACTCGACAGCACCACCAGATGAGTGCCTTCGACAGGTTCACGAGCCGCTCGTCGGACCTGGCGTCCTTCTTCCGACGGCTCGCGACCCCATCCCAGTCCTACTCGACCTCGCGCGCCTCGCCCGCACCAGACGCGTTCGACTGGGAACAACTCCGCGCGGCGGCGGGCCCGAACACGGGCAAGCACCTCGAGTTCTTCGACGCGGGCCTGTACGGCGCGGACGGTGCGGACCGCGTCCTGACGGCGCTCCAGCGCGCGCCGACGACGCGGAGCATCACGCTCTCGCAGAACAGGCTTGGCGACGATGGACTGAGGGCGCTGCTGGCGGGGCTGAAGCAGCTCAGGTCGAGGTGAGTGCTGCGGCTTGCGTGTGCGGCACCGGATAGCGAGTGTGGGGCGCTAATGACGTCGGGCTGGTGTCACAGAGCGATTGGCGGAGGCCTGCAGGAGCTCAACTTCAGCGGGAACGGGCTCACGGACGTCTCGTTGCACTTGATGACGCTGCAGTGCGTAAACGACGAGCGTTCAACTGCGCTCACCCACGAGCTGACCAGGCGCGACCGCTTCGCAGCCTGCTCACGCCGTCGCCGCACCCGACCTCGCTCACGCACCTGTATCTGACCAACAACGACATTTCGCTGTCGTCTGATTCGCTCGGCCCCTTTCTCGCGCTCGCGCTGTCGTCGCCCGCGTCGTCGCTCGGGTGCCTCTCGTTGACGAACAACCCGTCGATCGGGACCACAGGCCTCGCTTCGCTCCTGTCGTCTCTCGCTCTCGTCCCGCACACTGCGCTCACCCAGCTGCACTTCTCCCTCTGCGGCCTCACCCCGGACGCCGCGCCGCTCATCGCGCGCTGGCTGTCGGACCCAGCCGGCGGCGGCTCACGCCTCCAGGCCTTCTGCGCGAACGGCAACTTCCTGTCCTCGGCTGGCCTGCGAGCGATCGCTCGACCGGTCATCGATGGACGGTGCTCGGGGCTCATGCTCCTGGAGCTCCTCGCGAACGAGGATGGCGACGAGGACGAGTGGCGAGACGCGCTCAAGGAGATGCAGGCAGGCGAGGTGGCCGAGCAGGTCGAGACCTGGCGAGCGGACCTCGTCAAGGCGACCGAGAGGAACAAACGCGTCCTGCAGCAGACGAGGGCCGCCGCGCTGAGCTTGCTCGCCATCGCGCGCGTGCTGTTCGCGGGCAACCCGCACGAACTGGACGACGACGTCGACCACCTCGGCGAAGGCGTCGAAGCACTGGCAACGATCAGTCCTGGGCGCCCACCACCACCGCCACGGGACACTTTCCCCTTCAAACGGCTCCCGATCGAAATCCAAGTGCACGTCCTTCGCGCTCTCCAACCGCCCTCGCACGACGCCGCCTTCTATCCACCCCTCTCGGGCGCCGCTACCCACCCCGCAGGAACATCGCTCTCGCCGCTGACCGAGCAGCAATTCCTGCGCCTGCTCGCGTACGCCGCCGACCGCCACACGCTCGCGACCGAGATCCAAATCGTCCACGCGCAGGGCGAGGTTGCGACGCTCAACGGGTTCCAGAACGGCCGCAGGGAAGACTGGAAGGGACGCGAACGAGCGGGCGATGTAGGGCAGGGGAAGGGGTGGGAGGAGTGGGTCCTCGGGAGAGTCGGATGCGATCGCTTTCAGAGGGCCTGAGGGCTGTCGCGGGTGGTAGCGCTGGGGGTAGGTCTGGAATGTTGGGCATGTGTTGTTGCAGGCTAGGGCGGCCGTTGAGATCGGAGCGCGGAGCTGGCAGCTTGGACTGGATGTGCTGCGAAAGTACGTCGACGCTTTCACTCACCCTGTTCCCGCCTTGTGCTGCCCATCTCTTCTCAGCCCCACACGTGCCACTCGAAAAACGATGGCTTAGTGCCTCACAGGACCCTCGCTACCACCGACTCTCGATCCATCGCCGTGGTGGCGTCGACGTGCCAGCATCAACGCAGCTCGTTCTCCGCTCATAAGTCGCCGTGCGGTCTCCGAGCAAGCCATGCACCAACCAAGAGTTCCTCTGGCACGTAATTCCCCTCGCTCCACATCACTTACTTGCCATCGTCCTACAGCCGCCGTCGCCACCCAGGAAGATCGCCGGACGCCGAGGCCGCCGCGTCGCGACGCCCAGATCTGCACTCACTCCAAGGATGCAGGCGATGGCGACATGCAACTCCGGGGTGAGGTGCTTGTGAGGGCCAGGTGCATCCCCGTACACTCAGTCGTCCGATCGAGCAGGGCCGTGTGCAGGGACGAGGTGCACGGGGTTGGGATTGCGTTCTTTGCGACACGCAAGGTGATGAGTATCTTTCGCGCTGGACCGGAGACGCGCAGAGGTGAGCAGGGTGGTCTGAGCCGGCCGCGTCGCCTGTTGCATGATCAGGCAGGAGCAGTAGGCGAACACTTTGTGGCCCTGTGCGTCTTTCCCCCGTCCTTCTCCCGGTGTACTGATGCAAGTGAGCTAAGCAGCCTCACGCATGCAGTGTATTACGACGCCACTAATTCCTTCGAGTTGGTTGCCGGTCGGACAGGTCGCACCCCGCGTCATCGGGCCAGACGCCCCCGCTCGCAAAGCCAAAGCACGCAACCACCTTCGCCAGCACGCAAGCTCGCGGCCGATTTTATGGGTCGACGCCGTCGTCTTCACCCCACACCCTGCATTCTCCAGCCTCTCTCATTCACAAATCTCCTTCCGCCTCCTCTCCCCCATCCCCCAGAGACGATGGCAGACTTCGCTGCGGCCCCGACGGCAGGCAACAGCGGCGACTCGCTCGAGAAGAGCGGCGCGTTCTCCAACACTTCGTCCCGCCCATCATCGGAGCACGCGAACACCTACACGGCTGAGGAGGAGCGCAAGCTCGTGCGAAAGAGTGAGCCGTTTCGCATGATAGAGGTTGATCCGCGGCGTTGACTCCCCGCGCGTTATCAGTCGACTGGGTCTTGATGCCCGGCTTGACGCTGCTCTACCTTCTGAGCTTCTTGGACAGAAGCAATATCGGGAATGGTGCAGCTTTGTTTCTGCCTTTGTCGTCGCGCCAGATGCTGACTCGCACCCACTACAGCGAAGCTCCTCGGGATGCTCAAGGACCTGCACATCACCGATGCATCCGACTACAACACATCTTTGGCATTGTTCGTCCCTTTCCCTGACCACTGTCTATAGAGGAGCTAACCTGTGCCTCCCTTCCAACAGATATTGTTCGTCTACCTCCCGACAATTCCCCGGCGCGGCAACGGTAGAGCTGACCGTCGTCTCCGTCCCCTAGTTCTCGGCTACGTGCTCTTTGAAGTGCCTGCCAACATCGTTTTGAAGAAGCTCGACCCGAAAAGGTGACTTTCAAAGCAAATGAGCTCTCACAGCAGGCCTGACGATTTTGCCGCAAAGGTGGCTCCCCGTTTTAACAATTGCCTGGGGAATATGTGCTACGCTCCAGGGGATGGTCACCTCCCGAGATGGCTTCTTCGCTGCCCGATTCTTTATGGGAGTCAGCGAGGCTGGCCTTTTTCCTGGATGCATCTTCGTCTTCTCCATGTTCTACAAGAGGAACGAGCGCCACTGGCGCGTCGCCGTTTTCTTCGGCGGAGCAGCCATGCAAGTCCCTTCAATGCTCGAGATTGGACTTTATCTGATGCTCCTGTATGCAGTGCTGGAGCATTCGGAGGCATCCTCGCGTGGGGAATTGGCCACATCAAGCACTTTGGATCGCGCCCAAACTGTGCGACCTCACCTGCTACGCGGTCTCGCTTCCCCACTGACAAGTGAATGAAACTGCAGGGGCCGCCATCTTCATCATCGAGGGTCTCTTCACTGTCGTGGTTGGTATCACGGCCTTCTGGTGGGTGCCGGGGTACCCGCGCGATGCGACTGTACGTCGCGACTTCTGCTCAAATAGGTACTTTCGCTGATCCAGCTTGAATAAATCCAGTTCCTTTCCGAGCGTGAGCGGACGATCCTCCTCGCACGCCAAGCCGACGACGGAGACTCGGCAGACAAGGAGCCGTTTCAGTGGTCTGAAGTTTGTGAGTATCGTAGCTCGCAAGCGGCACGAAGGCGCAGCTGACAAGCAAAATCCACAGGGTCTGCGTTCAAGGATCCCCTGGTCATCGCATATGCGTTCCTGTTCCACGGATTCGCCTTCCCGCTTTGTTCGTCCTCGTCACCGCGTAATCGCAGTAGTCCGCTAACTCGCTCCCCGAATCCCAGACTCTCTCAGCCTCTTCCTCCCGACCCTCATCGCCGGTCTTGGCTTCGCATCTTGGGAAGCGCAACTGCTTGTAGTCCCCACCTACGCTCTTGCATTCGCCGCGATCCTCGGCGTCGCGACGCTCTCGCACAAGACCAACCGCCGCGGCCTCTGGATTGTCCTCAGTGGCGCCGTGGCGATTGTTGGGTACATCATCATCCTCGCATCCTCCTCAACTGGAGGTCGCTACGCCGGAACATACTTTGCCGTCGCAGGGATTTACTGCGCAAATGCGCTTCTTGTACGCCCATACCTACTGCCCAGATACTTATGTGAGAGAAAATACTTACATCACCTCCTGTGCAGCTGTCATGGCCGTCCGAGAACGTGTCCCCTCAAACGAAGCGCGCGGTGGCGTCTGGCATCCAGGTCAGCCGAGCAGTTGCTGGGACCTCGTTCGGCGCGCTGACCGACTTCATACGATAGATCTTCATCGGTGATATTGGAGCCATCGCAGGTGTCCTGATCTATCGCCCGTCCTTGAACCACAACTTTTTCCGCATCCCGCACCTCATCGCGGTCGGGTACACTCTCTTCGGCATGCTCGTCGCTGGGGTGAGCCTCTTTCCAGCGCTCGGACTGGGTAGCACTTGCTGACATTATATATATTTTCCAGTTCCTGTGGTTCCACATGGGCCGCGAGAATGTTCGACGGGCGGCGCTGCGTTCTGGGACGGAAGCGGGCGCCGTCGAGCGGGAGAAGGAGGTCGTCGGCGGCGTCCGACTCGGGGACCGACACCCGGCATACGTGTACCAGCTTTGAGAGAGTTATCTGTGGGGCTGTATCTTGCAAAAGCTGCCAATGTGTTGCTGTGATCTGGTGAGCTGGACCGTGGACTTGTTTCACAAGGCCGGCTGGAGAACGGATCTGGTAGCCCTACATATTGGTGACGCCCTCGTTTAGATGTACATGAATATTCAATCGACAGGGAGAACTTGTGTCTTCAAGCCGATCCGAGCGCGTCTGAATCGACGCTGCGGCTGGAGACTGAACCGGGGATGCGGAGTTCGCCGTAAAGAGGACCGGGCCGGACTCCCTGGGTTGGGGTTACATTGGTATGTGAGCGGTGTTCCTACACTTTTGAGTCCCCAGATTAAGACAGATAAACGTCGAAGATACGTCCCTGCACGTCTCCAAGAGCTACTCAGGCGCGAAAGTCACGCTCAACCCAGTTCAAAGAGTGTTCGGGCTTCGGAGTAGCGGCGTAATAAGTAAGGAGTCAGTGTCCGATATCCCGAACCGTGTCCGACGGCTCTGGGGCAAGAGGGGGCTCGCGCATTGGTCTCGCTGACGCTTCGTCGCAGCGTCTCCGAACTCGCACAGCCCCTTACTCCGCAGGGCTCCTCAGAACACACAGAATCAGACCAGCGGGTGACCGGTAACCTCTCTCATCTCATCCTCGATCTCAAAGAACACGCGCTCGAAGCACCGCTGGCCTCCGCTCGCGCTCCTCGTTCACCGACGCACGATGCCGTCCTGCCCTCCAGTCCAGCCCAACAACGTCGCGTTCTCCTTCCCGCACGAAGATTTGGCGATAGAAGAGCCCATACCTTCGATCAAGGAAGGCTGCTTCCCTCTTTCCGGCTCCTCGCCGTGTGAGCCCCCATGTCCAGCGTACGGCTGCTTCTGGAGGCTCACTCACTGACAACGCTCGTCCGAAGTCTTTGACTCCGAACTTGTACACTATTCAGTAGACAGCTCTGGATGCGATTTATCCAGCTCGAGCCAGCGCACAACAGAGAAGTCGGCGCGGCGCAGAGTCTTGGGCAAGCGCACGAGAAATCGGAAGGCAGTGTCATGTGACTCGGTGGGTGGTCTTGCCCTCCTTATAGAAGCCCGAGAAGATTATTTACTGAACGACGATTCCTCTCAGTGCAAGAAGAAGAAGATCCGGTGCTCCCGAGGTCTCCCCTGCAACGCTTGCACCTCACGCCGGATTGATTGCTTGTGGTCCGAGTCTTCGTGAGCTTTTCCCTTGAATGAGTCAGTGATAGTGAAAGGACTCTGATACGCAGACCCCTGTAGCAAAAGACCACTGCACCCAGCAGCACCCACGGCGATGGAAGTGGTCGACGCCACGAGCAGCGCCGCGACGATCAAGCCGTATCTGGAGACGATCGCGCACCTCAGGCAGCAGATCAAGCTTCTGGGAAGCCTGGCTCAAATTCCCAGCGAGGAACTGGACGGCTTGCTCTCCTCACCGGCTCCCCACGACTTGCCGCTCCCTCCCTTCAACTCTTTGGCCCTCTCCGTCGTCGACTCCGAACCCGACCGCCTCTTCCCCGCGGCAGCATATCAAACCTTTCAGGATTTTGAGTCCGACTTCTCGGAAGATCTCGTTCTGTCGACGTTGGAGGATCTGGGATGCTCCGCGGAGTGGGCGACGGGCAGCGAGGACGGCACGACGCAGGCTGTACTTGTCACCGCTGCGGGGTGAAGGGCGTACAGGTCATGACAGTGTCGAGAAAGCCAATAGTAATTATAAAAGCCGTGTAACAGTCTGTAGCAGCAGCCGGGTGACTTTGTAAGTCTGCGGCAACTTGAAACGGAGGTCACTACTCGATCCACGGCACTCGCTGGCCTGAGGACTGCCTGGGGTGGTGGTTCCTTCGTACAGAAGTCCTTTCCGCTTGCGGTCCGTCCTGTTTCCTTTGTAGAGCAAATTGTATACGGCTTCCGCCCGCACACGCAGGTTGCTCTTCCGCACACGCGCGCAACAATCACGTGACGCGAAGACTCGCAAGGGTTCGTTGGTAGAGTGCAGGTTGTCCTCAGACCACCGACGCCATGGCACCCTCTGAACGCGTCAACCAGCCCGGCAAGAAGCCGATGGCGGCCAAGCCGGTGTCCAAGCCGCTGGTGCGCCCACACGGCCCCCCCGACCTCCCCACCGGCCGACGAGCAGCTGACGCGCGCACTCTGCAGGCCCAATTCAACATGTCGAGCTTCATGCCCAAGCTCCAGCCCGGCTCACCGATCCCGCACTCGACCACCCCGTCACCAAAGCCCGGGTCGTCGTTCTCGGCAACGGCGGCGTCCTCGTCCAAGAAGCGCGCCGCTCCGCCGACGATGAAGGGCAAGGAGAAGGCACCTAAACGTGCGTGGCTCCGGTTAAGCTCGCCTGCCGTCTGGATGCTGACGCGTAGGCTGGCGCGCAGAGGAGGACGTGGGGACGGGCGACCGAGCGGACCTGCAGTGGGTGGACCGTTACGGGCCATCGTGTCGTGTGAGTGGCTCCAGACGGTGTTATGAAGGTCAGCTTCAGCTCACGTCCGGTGGACGGGTAGGACGACCTAGGCGTGCACCCCAAAAAGGTGCAGGACGTCGCGAGCTGGCTCGACGAGGCCTACAACCCCAAGCTCGCCAAGTACCGCCGGCTGCTCGTCATGTCGGGTCCATCTGGCGCAGCCAAGACGGCGACGTTGCGCGTCCTGGCCGAGGAGAACGATATCGAGCTGGTCGAGTACCGGAACGGCAACAACCTGTCCTTCGCAGGCGACTACTGTGAGCTGGATCCTCCCACTTTTCTTTTGAAGGTGACTGACAGCTGCGGTCGACAGCGAGAGACTCGATGGTCAACCAGTTCACCAACTTCCTTACGCGAGCCGGCATGGCACCCGCGCTCGAGCTCTGCGCCGACCCCGACCAACCGGCTGCCTTCACCCCGACTCCGTCGTCCTCGTCTTCACATCATCCCAACACCTCGAACGCCAAAATGGGTGGAAAACGCCTCATCCTCATCGAAGACCTCCCCAACACATCGCACTACCAGACGAAGCTCGCGTTCCGCTCAGCGCTCCAGCAGTACCTGGCGTCGCCGCGAGTCACCTGCCCGATGGTCGTCATCGTTAGCGAGGCGCTCTCCAGGCCTGGGGTCGGCGAAACAGCCGAGAGCACGAACGGCGACGGGAGGCTGGACGAGAGCGTCGACGCGAGGAGCGTGTGCGGCATCGACGTCTTGCAGGCGCCAGGCTGCCGCGAGATCAAGTGCGTGACCACTGCCACCGTTCGACGCTGGATGCTGAATTGACAGCTTCGCGCCAGATTCAACTCGGTCGCCGTCACGATCATGAAGAAGGCGCTCGGCAAGATCCTCGACCGCGCCTACTCGTCGGCGTCGACGCACGCTGCCGGCTCGCGGCCGTCCGTGTCGACGCTCGAGATCATCATAGCCCACTCGAACGGCGACATCCGCTCGGCTCTGATGAGCCTCGAGTTCCTCGCGAGCAACCCGGCCGCGAGTGGCGTCACGAGCCTGGCCGGTGGCGTCGGCGCGGCTAAGAAGGGCAAGAAGCGGACGAGCGACGGCAAGGTAAAAGTCGCATCCGAGCAGGAGGTCAAGCAGCTGTGCGTTCTTATCCCGGGTGGTGGATTGGTCGGGAACCTGATCCTTCCCGAGCCCACAGGCTTCAGTTCGTCACATCGCGCGAGAGCTCGCTCTTCATCTTCCATGCGCTGGGAAAGGTCCTCTACTCGAAGCGTGCGTCTTCCAGCCGCCGACAGATGCACTAAGTGCTGACATGGTCTTAATGCAGGATGGACTCTGAGCGCCGACGATGACAAGAAGGACACGGGCCGGCAAGGCGTCGCACCGCTCAAGGTTCTCGACCGGCTTCCAAAGCACCTCCGCAAGCAGTGGGCTCGCGCTCCGTCCAAGGTCAACCCCGATGTGCGACTATTTCCCCCTTTGAATATTGGGTCAGGCTGACAAGCTCCCTATCGCCGGCAGGTCATGTTCGCCAAGGCGCCCGTCGACTCGGACATCTTCCTCTCGTACATCCATCACAACTATACAGCATTTACGAACGACATCGACGAATGCCTCGCCATCGTTGAGAACATGAGCGATGCCGACAGCCTCATGCGCATGGAGGGAGACGAGGTGCGCCGTTCTCGCTACCCTTCGCAGACGGAACGCTCACGTCTGGACCCCAGTGGCTCCGCCGCGCCGCTCTCACTTCGCAGTACTCGTTCAACGTCGCCGTTCGTGGGACCTTGCTCGGCCTGCCGTCGCCTGTGCCGCAGCGCAAGCAGGTCCTGCGCAAGTCGGAGATGTGGGAGAAGATGCGCACGACGCGCGCGAACGAGGAGGGCGTGCAGGACATGTACTGCCGCAGGGAAGGACTCGCAATCGTCCCGCCGTGGTCGGGCGACGGGAGGGACATTCTCGGCGGGTCTCAGCGCAGTCGGAGGAGCCTCACGACCGAGTTCGTCCCGTACGTCGGGGGCCTGCAGAAGGCGCGGAAAGCTGGTGCGCACTTCCTCGTGCAGCCTTGTTCCGACGTCGGCTGACTTGTCTTACTGCTTCGTACAGGCTCGAAGTTCCTCATCGACCTCGCCACATTCCCGCCGGTGCAGGCGTCCGCGTTCCGAGCGGCCGTCGCGGGCGAGGCGCTGGGCGAGAAGGAGGTCGACGAGCTCGAAGCGCTCGAGGAGCAAGGCGAGGATTCGGATGTCGAGGTTATGGTCGAGGAGGTGACGGTGCTCGAGGAGGAGATGCTTTACGACCCCGAGGACGACATCGTGGACTGAAACAAGCACGCGCATGCATTGCTGGCACTCAGGTATCGGATAGCTTATGCAAAGGGTTTCTATGTGGTTGTGTAGTGTCCGTTTATCTGTTACCGTCCCTCCCACTCTCGTGCATCAGTGGTTTTGGGCGTGGAAGACGACCAGGCCGGGGATCCCGACGACCTCGAAGCCTGCCTTTTTGGCGACCTTGGCCAGTCCCTCGGTCTCAATCTGAGTAGATGATATGCATCAGAACACGGCTGGTTCAGCAAGCGAGCAACAGCGGCGTACCTGGTTCTCGAAGGTGTACGTTGGGAACGTCACGCCCTCGCGATGGACGTGTGCCTTGATCAAGGTGAACGTGCAGCCGATCCCGTCTAGTGGAACGTAGGCGAGCCCCAGATGTGTCGGCATATCGACAAGGTGAGAGCGGTGGGTCATGAGTTCCCGATACCCTGCGTAATCCTCGGCGTCAGCGCCGTCCGCCGCCTTCCAGATGCTGAGCCGCACCTTCAACAAGTAGCACATCCGGTCCGAGGTTCGCCAAAAGCTTCAAGCTGTCCTCCGTCTCGGCAAAGTTGTTTCGATCAAAGCCCTGCAGAACCGCGTGAGCTTTCAGTCCGAGCATGCTCCGAGGTCGCGACGCACCCAAAAGTCCCATGATTCGGGCTGGTACCACAGCGTGTTGGGCACGACGATGTCTTTGTCTATGCTCATGAGATCCATGAGGATGTCGGGGTCGTACCGCACGACGTCAACGTCGAGCCAGAGGACCCAGGCGTGGTCCGGACGGAGCGCGCTGCTGAGGAGGTAGTTGCGCGCCCTGGCGATGAACGCCCTGCGTACGGGCTGGCCCTCGAAGCCGTGCCGGACCTCGGACGCGAGGTTGAAGTGAAAGTCCTTCTGGAGGATCGTGATCGAGTCGTAGCGCCGCGCCTTCGGGCCCGCCGCGATGCGCTCGGCCTTTTTGCGGAGCTTGACGAGCGTGTCGTCGGTCGTGTCGGAGACGAGGAACGCGAGCGAGATGAGCTCGGGTGGGTAGGACAGGCGGGCGAGGTGCGCGAAGTAGTCGTCCAGGTAAGGCCCGGCGTCTTTGAGCGGGGTGAGCACGAGCACCTTCTGCCGGTCTCGGGACCCGCGTGGCGAGGCGTGCGTCGTCGTGAGGTCGTGCACCGAGAGAAAGGTCGTTGGCGGTGGCCGGGCGGTGCGGAAGAGCGCCGAGAGGACGAGCGTCGCGACCACCGCGACCACGGCGACCGCGAGCCGGCTCGACAGGAACGCCAGGAGCGAGTTTGAGCGCGCTGGTGGACCCGTTCGGACGTATGTCGGCCGGTGGGTGGAGGTCAAGCGCGCCGCTCCCATCGCGCCGGCTCGTGCGGTCGAGTTTGCGGCCTCGATGAGAGCGCGTCAGGTCGCCGAGGTGAGCGAATGCGCTGCTGGACTCGGGAGAATCGAAGACCGCGTCGTTTCCACCTGCTCCCAGACGTGTTGCTCCGCTCGTGCGTGTCGTTCGTTTGCTGGGCCAAGGAGGATGCCGTTGGGTTTGAGATCTGAGATGCGGATGATCGAGACCAGTCAGAGCTCTGCTGCGGATGGGTCCTCGCCGTGCGGAGGTGCCTCTGTTACGCTTTTTGTCTCCACTACTGCCCAGGCTCTTCGCGTTGCCAGGAAACAGCTCCTTGGTCCTGTGGTTACACGGTGGCTCCAACGTTTCAACGCTGGCCTTTCGCCTGAGGCGTGAGGCCTGAGCAGTCGTCGTCGGACTCCAGTCCTTGCAGTGCTCACCGAGCTTCGGCTTCAAGCGAGCTACGTTCTCTTGAATTTTTTTGTTCGGCTAAAATCGCAGACGTGTATTGGCACAGCTGCTCGCGGTCGACGCTCGCTGTTGTCGCAAGCGTCCCGCGTCGTCCGACCTGAGTTGCGCAGATTCAAGAGCTCACCACAAAGTAGCACCCAGTAACTAGGTAGTCATCGGAATATTACCTCGAGTGGCCGACCGTGTAGGGTCATTTGCTCTGATGAAAAGAAGGATTCGGGCGGAGAGTGCGGTGGATAGGGGCTAATAGGCGTCAATTGAGCCGCTTTAATCCCAGCTTGCTTCTTCTCCGCACGTTAGCGTACCACACGGACACTCGTCGATCGGCACCACTACAGTCGCTAAGACTGCCCGCCCTGCCGCCCTCGCCGTCGTCGTCCCCGCGAGCGCCGCGGGTTGAGTGACCTGCGCCCGGCGATGTCGAATAGCGACAGCGAGGAAGACAGCTGCACGGTCTACTGGAAGACGGACTCGCTCCTGCTTGCCGCAGACCACAAGCACCACCTCCGCGGCGCCTCGCTGCCCACCCCCGTCCCGCTCGTCGCGCAGACGCCGGTTAAGCCGAAGCGGGACACGACCTCGGCGCACCTGCCGTCGCCGTCGACCTCGGCTGCCCGCACGAGTCGGCCACTGCGGCTGAGCAAGCGGCGGAAGCCCGAGCCCGTCGTCGACCCGCACCCGTTCGACGACAAGACGCTCAAGACGATCGGCATGCTCGCGACGCGCCTGAGCGGCAGGAGCTCGGCCAGCAGCAGCCTCACGTCGAGCTACAGGGAGACTACACCCGTGCCCAGGGTAGCGAAGGCGGCAGCGAAAGCAGACGCCAAGGGCAAGGGACGCGAGGTCGCCGCCGGTGAGCTCTGCTATCCGAAGGCTTCGCACGGGGGCAGGGCTGATCCATTCCAAGTCGAATCAGCTCCGCTCGCACCTCATCGCTCACTCCCAACCACTACGCGAGGCGCGCCCGTCACCGCCCTACCGCGTGCGTCAACCTCCGAGCCGACGCTCCACTCGACCCTCGCGACGTCGAAACCATTCCCATCCCATTCCAAACCCGTGAGAATCGTGAAGGCGCCCCCACCAGAGGCGCCCTCGGATGACGACGAGTTCGACGAGTTTGACGACGCGTCGTTCGAGCTCGCGGCGTCGCAGCTCGAGTCGCTCGAGAACCTCGCGCCGGTCCGTTCGTCCACCAAAAAGGCGGTGTTACCTCCTTTTGGGCCCGCAGCTGCAGCCGGTGCGCCAAAGACGCGCTTGCTGCACGAGCAGCAGAACCCGACGCGGTCGTCGCCGCGGTTCGTTCAGTCGGGCACGAGCACGACCGCTCGACCCGTGCTTCCGCCTGCACCGGTACTCAAGCCGACGGAGGCCCTGTCGAGGAAGCCGGCGGCCACGACTGCTGCCGTAGTCACGCGACCCCAGCGCCCGCCGCCACCTCAGGCCGCCGCAGCTCGCCCGTCAGCACGGCCTGTCAGGCAGAGCGCAGTCCCAGCGGTAGCAAGAAGTCCGGCTGTGGTCGGCTCTGTCGTCGTCGTTTGTGGAAATGGAGCGGCGAGCGCGGAAGCGAAGCGCGAGTTTGAGGAAGCGGCTGCGAAGGAGATAACGTCGCTCTGTCACGGCGCCGAGGACTGGTCGGACGACGATGACTTTTAGCTTCTTGGCTGTAGTTGGTGAAGAGGGTCATGGTGAGCTCCAATTTGCTGCCTTGGTCAAGGCGGTACTGAACGCTGACGCCTCGCGCAAAGGAGCATGTGCATTGTATTGTCCAATCATCAAAATCTTTCAGCAGCACGGCAAGCAGCTAGGTACTGGCTTTCTAGGAATTGGGTCGTCAAGATGACCGCCGGGACACGCAGCGTGCGTGTTTCTGATCCCGTCTCGGCGTCCTGGGCTTTGAGCGACGACAGTCCAGACGCCATCCGGGCGATGACCTTCCTGTCGTGCGCCTCTTTCTTCGGTACGTTCTCCTTTCGCATATTCTAGCGTTAAAGAGCACTTCCTCGCCCATCGCCGGCGTGGGATCGAAAAAGGAAGAACTCGGTCGCGAGGTAATCGTGCCGCACGAGACGCCGGAACTTGACGACCTTGCGGAAGACTTTCGCGGTGGCGTCGACGCGGACATCAGACGACCCCGAATCAATCCGTGTCAAGCGAATCCAACAACAAGGTGGTCAGTGCGACAAGCAGCGCCGATCGCGCGCCTCCACGAAGACTTACAACACAGGCTCCAGGGTTCGACACCACCCTGAACGCTGGAGTCGAGGTCGCTGAACGATCCGTTCAAATCGGGAGGTTTGGTCACCGTGAAAGAAATGTCTGATGTTGTGGCGCCTACCGAGAAAGCCACGACCGGCACAAGAGCGGGATACAGCTCCCATCCCCGCGCCAGCTCCATCCAAGCCATGGCTCGCTCCGAAGTCGAGGACTGTCGATTGCACTCCAAGATCAATCATATACTAGCTCTGTCTCTTGTCTCCCCGAAGCTTCCACCACTCCTCCGCGAGCAACCCGCTGCGAGGCAGTAAAGGTCAGCACGTTGGACCTCGCGAAGGGCAGAGGTCTCACAGGCAAACGTTATCTTGGAATGCACCTTCTTGCCACATGTGCTTCTTCTGAATACCTTCCTCGGTGAATCCGCTTAACAGTACAATCAGCGCACCCTCGAGCAGGAGGTGCCTCCGCCACTCACACTTTCTTGTATAGCGCGCGAGCGGCCTGGTTCCAGGCGAAGACCCCGCCTTCGACTTTGTTGAGGCCGTAGACTCGGAAAGCCCAGCTTATCATCCACGTGAGAGCTTCCGTGCCGTAGCCCTTTCCCTGCCTCGCTGGTCAGCACTCCCGAGCAGCGCCTGCGTCCCTGCGAAGGCGCACCTGGTGCTGCTTCGCGAATCCGATTCCGAATGTCGACCGCCGATGATGCGCCACGCTTTGCGGGATAGCTCCCAATGACATCCAACCGATTACCTTAGATGCCAGGCGATTCGGCCCAGTTTCAGCAGACGCGGCGGCACGGACGCTGGAGCCAGAAGGGTAAGGTGCGCACCTCTCCGGCCACTTGAGGCTCTTCAGCAGAGACCGGGAGGCAAATGAAGACACTGTGCGTGTCTCTCGGGTGAGTCATGTTCCGCGGAGGCATCCACCGACGTGCGAACCTGAGAAGTGCGGCGTCGCTGTACTTGGCCATTCCTTCTGCGGCCTTGAGTGTTGACGGAGTGACGTAGTTGCCCATGGATTGAATCATTTTATTTGTTGCAAGGTTTAGGTCAGTTCAAAGAACGGTTGCCTGTAATCACATGTAAGGAGGTGTCCCGGTCGCGGCCAGTCCGACCTCGAGCGCAAACGCACACATCGCATCCGCTGGCCCACCGAATCCCCAAGCATCCAATCCAATTATACCAGGAAGCGTAAGACTCACGATGTTGGGTCGCTGTTTAGGCGCTTGAGGTGTGCGACGTCCTCCTTGCCCGTGGAATCGAGTCCGCGGAACACGAGGCGTTCCGTCCAGAAAGTGGTTGTGATCTCCATCTCTTGCAAGTGTAGAGAGTGGAGTCAAGAGCAGATTGTGAAGAGCGGGACATGATCTCTAGTCGGAGGGTTCGGACTTAGCTGGGGGCGTCGACCACGCGGTCGCGGGATGTGCGCTCCGATGACTCGAGTCCACTGCAATCCGAACGTCACACAAGAGATGCACTTGAACTTCCTGTCTACTCTGCAGTGCGGCGAGTGCTGGATCTGAAGATGCTTCGCGACGGCTCGAGTTGCAGCTGAAAGACGCGGCCGGGTCTCGGAGAAGGTGCCGAGGCCGCTCTTCTTCTCGGTCTCAATCCTGGCCTTCACCTGCTCAGACTGCTCGAGCTCGGTTGAAGTAGACCCCCGCCCGATCCGCACGCTCTTACCCGTCCGCCAGTCCGCATTCCGACCTCGGACGCGTCAACACTGGACAGCTGGCACGCGCACCGGCCTTCGCTTCCCAGCCTCGCTGCACGCGCCCTTCGACCGACCTCGACGGCTTGGTACGTTGATTGACCGACAGAAGGTGTTTTGACGGGGCCGGTGGACGCCCGTGAGCTGAATCGGACCTGAGGGAGAGCTTCGGGAAAGAAGAGGCAAGGCAGCCGCGCATGGACGGTGAAGGAGCCGCGACCGGACCTGCGAGGACTGGCAGCACGCCGAGGTAGTCAGATCAGTGCATCGGAGCTGACCGGCTGCCTTCGATGGGTGCAGATCCGCGCGACGCTCACGCCGCCCCGCCCGCGTCTCGATGGCGGTCCAGTCGAGGCTCGCCGTGCCATGGACAGAGTCGGCTCAGCGGCCAGCGGCGATTGTCGTGCCGCTACTCTGTGCGCTCTACTATCTTCGGAAGCGACTCGTCGAAGCCGCGGTTGCGAAGAAGCAGCAAGGTGCGTCCAAGGGCCTCGGGGGGCGTGGCACGCCGAGCGCTGACCTCACCGACCGCTCTGCCAGTTGACCGGGCTCAGCTCTCGACCCCTCAGCTCGAGCTTGCTCAGCGCGACCTCTACCGCCCGTGCGTCGCGTTCCTGTTTCATCGGGCCAGCTCACTGGGCCAGCCGCTCACCTGCGCCACTGCCACAGGCTCGCGAACGGTTCCCGCGAGCTGCTCGTGCCGAACCGGGGCACCGTCTCGAAGGTCGTGATCCACCCCACGAAGCAGAGCACGTTCAAGAGCCACCACCCGCTCTTCTCTTCCAACGACCCGCGCCGGCCCGCAGGAGCGCCCGCGCCGTCGACGACCGCACGCGTGGCTGTCAACCGCGAGTTCTTTCGCCAGCTCGGTGCAATCTTCAAGATTATCATCCCGCGTGCGACGAGCAAGGAGGTCTTCCTCATCGCGGCGCACTCGAGCTTCCTTCTCCTGCGCACGTACCTCAGTCTGCTCGTCGCTCAGCTCGACGGAAAGCTCGTTGGTGACCTGGTGCGTTCCTTGCTCGCGTTCGTTTCTGGCTGGGCTGACACCGGCTCTGTAGGTTTCCGCGAACGGCAAGGGCTTCGCACGGGGTCTCATGTACTGGTTCGCGCTCGCCGTCCCGAGCGTCTACACGAACAGCATGGTATGTTCTACTCTGAGACTCGACCCTTCGAGTCGCTCACCTCAGGGCCGGGCAGATTCGCTACCTTCAGCAAAAGCTGTCCATTTCTTTCCGCACCCGCCTCACCCGCTACGTCCATGATCTGTACCTCAGCCCCGAAAACAACTTCTACAAGGTCGTCAACCTCGACGGTCGCATCGACGGTGCCGACCAGTTCATCACGACCGACATCGCGCGATTCTGCGACACGCTCTCGGCGCTCTAGTGAGTCGCGCTCGACCTGCAACACAAGGAAAGCTGCTCATCACTTCTCTCTCCTCCAGCTCCAACATCTCGAAGCCGACTTTGGATCTCGTTCTCTTCAACATCCAACTCGGCCGCTCGATCGGGAAGTACGGCTCGCTCGGGCTCGCGGTCAGCTACATTGCGACGGCGTGGGTCTTGCGGAAGGTGCGCACACGTCCGAACGGGTATCTTGAGACAAGCAAGTATCTTACTGCTTTGCTCCCCACCAGGTCACTCCCGCGTTCGGAAAGCTGGCCGCGATCGAGGCGAAGCTCGAGGGCGACTTCCGCGCTGCTCACAGTCGACTCATCATCAACAGCGAGGAGATTGCGTGAGTTCCAGCTACATACTATCTATGAACGAGTGTACTGATGGTCTTCGCAGCTTCTACAACGGTGCTCACATGGAGAAGGACATCCTGAACCGTGCCTACCTCCGCCTGATCAAGCACGTCAACTCGATCTTCAAGGTGAGTTTGCGTCGACTATGACTCCGTACATGTTCTGACCAGTCTTTTTCAGATCCGAATCGTCTACAGCATGGTCAGTCAAACCACAGCGGCTGGACCACCGCCTCCCATCGAGTGCTGAAGCTGCTCGCCCCCCGCAGATCGAGGACCTCGTCGTCAAGTACTTCTGGAGCGCGTGTGGCTATTGCCTCATTTCCATCCCGGTCTTCTTTGGGCCCGGGGCTGCGCAGAAGCGTCTCGCCGCGGCCGCGAAGGGCGTCGCGACGGCGGTCACCGAGCACGAGTCGGAGGGCAAGTCGATCGCGTCCCGGACCGAGAGTGAGCCCACTTGTTTTCCAATGCGTGAATGCGTGCTCATTCCTCGCA
>ERZ1463038.192-NODE-192-length-18919-cov-16.284192_pt1 | contig 18919 bp, 25 predicted proteins | sample MGYA00564479_ERZ1463038 | MGnify/ENA primary metagenome ERZ1463038 (study PRJEB39244, sample SAMEA3635134) | Helicobacter pylori | study: EMG produced TPA metagenomics assembly of PRJEB11511 data set (Assembly of a 5300-year-old Helicobacter pylori...
CGCGGAGGCTGCTCGTCGCCGGACGAGTCGGACGCGAACCCGCCGGCGCCGGACGACTCGTCGGGGTCCCAGACAAACTCGTCGTGGCCTCCAAATTCCTCATGCCCGCGCCCAGACTGGTCCTGCTCGCCGTCCCTGTCCGAGTAGGGCGGCTGGTCCGAGCTGGGCGCCGCGCGGTCGTCCGCGTCGACGAGCTGCCCGCGCCGTCTCGCCGCGGCGGTAAAGTTGAACGTGTCGTCGACGCTCGCGCTGCGTTCTTTGCCTCCCACGCTCTTGCGCTTGCCAGTCCTGCTCGTGCTGGCGGACCGCTCGCTCGCGTCGTCCTCCTCGGGGCCCTTGAGCAGGAGCGGGTCCTCGCCGTCGCTGTCCGGGCTCGGGACCTCGTCGAGCGTGCGTGACGGCGTCGGGACGAGCGACTTGGGGTTCCGGCGGAGCGTGCTCGGGCGCGCGGGTGTCCAGCTCGAAAGCGGCTGGAGCGTGGGTGTGTTGGACGCGCAGCGCCGTGCGGCCGAGGGGGCCGAGAGACGGCGCCGCGAGGGGAGCGACGACGTCGATTGAGCCCGGGGGCGAGGGAGCGATGAGGGTCGAGTCGCGGTTGTGAGCTGGATGCGACGCGCGCGGGGTCAAAGCGGACGTCAGCTGGGGTCCCCGCTGGCGACAAACTTGCGTCGCGGGCCAGGAATGGCGACGCACGGATTTTGGAAGTGCTGAGGGCTTCCGGGGCGGACTGACGGACGGGCTCGGTGTCGGGATCGCGCGCACCTTGCAGGCCGCTGCGGTTGTTTGCTGCCGGGCTGAGCGAGCGCGCGAGTCGTCCTGCGCTGGGTCCGACGTGGGGGTCTCGACGACGATCTCGACTGGCTTGGTCAGCGAGATTCGGGGCGAGAGGCGGCGCGGGGCGGGCTTGGGCGAGTTGGTGCTGGTGGTGTTGAACGAGGCGAGCGAAAGGAAGCGCGCTTTGGCCTGCGCTGGGGCGGGTCGGGGAAGGGAATGCTGCGAGGGTGCGACGTTCTCTTTCTTAGAGGTGGCAAGTGGCGACGGCCGGTGCGACATGGGTGCGGCAGAGGCGCGGTCGTCCGTGTGAGTGGGCGAGAGGTCAAGGCGTAGCGGTCGGCGTGAGGGTGCGCGCAGATGGCTGAGGCCAGGCTGCCTGGCTCCACTCAGTGAGCGAGCGGTTGTCGAAAAAGGTGCTCGTGCCGAGAGAAGAGAGCGGTTCGGGAGCACTCGACGTCACAAGCGAGGCGCGATCACGTGACTCCCGGCGTTCGATGCGTTCGGCGCCACATGGCAGCTATTTGGCCTTCCAAGGACCCAGTGGTAGGGTGTAGCTAGATCAAGGAAAATCGATGGCTGGGAGTCTTCAGACTCTTTAGGGCCCGGAAGGACCTTGAATAGCCACGCTTACCAAGCTATCAAGCTCTGACCAAGTCCTTCATTGCTCTGTTTGAGTGCTTCATTGCTCTGTTTGTCTATTCTATAATCCAATCCCTCACGCAGCGTCCATGGCCGTATCCCAGAACGCAATCTCGAGCTCCGTCGTCGCTTGGAAGACGCGCGAGAGCTCCTCAAGGCGAGCTTTCGAGATCGGGCTCTTCACAACCGTGTCCTCCAGCAGATCTACCCCCCCGTCAGAACCACGATCAGCTTCAGAAGATTATCAGCAGCAGGGTAGCTCACCAGTGCCCGTCTTGACCGCGCCCTGATACCAGTCTCCGCCGTACTCCTTGATCCACCCCCAGTACGGGTTCGCATCACTCCGGTCCACGTCCGCGACTTGCGCAACGAGGCGCTTTCCGACGTGCCCGTACCCAAGGAGGCAGGGGTACGTAACCACTCGCGCGTCGAGCAAGTCGCCCTTCGCAGCGACGTCGAGGACGAATCGCGTGTACGCGACACACGTCACGCTTTCCGGGACCGCAAGCAGCTCCGCACGGGAGATGCCGTATTTCTCGCAGTACTGGACCCGGACTGAAGTCAACGAGAGCCGCGCGCAGGGCAAGGAGGGACGCACCTGGACGTGCATCTCCGTCTCCTTGATGACCGCGTTCGTGATCTCCATGCTCGCAGCCATCTCAACCATGTCCTCCGTTTTGTACGCCGCGAGAGCATTGGTGCGGCCGTATTGCTGCACGGACAGCATCAGCGCCGGGCGCTCGCAGGATGGAACGGGAGGGCGCACCTTGAGGAAGTGGTAGTCCTGCTGGATGAAGTGCAAGAAGCACTTGAGCGGAAGCGTGCCTGCTGCCAGCCCGTTCGGAAACGGGTGGTGCACGTAGCGCGCCCAGGCGGCAGGGTCCACGGCGAGGAGTGCGTCGGTGAAGGGGTGCGGGCGCGTTGCGGTGGGGCTTTAAGAGCGGTGTTGGTTCGAAATATGGGGATGGAAGTAAATAGAGACAGACTTACAGGAGAATGGATCGGGGGATGGTTGCGTGAGCGTGGTTGATAGGGCCGGAGCCAGCGCCGATGGGGTACGAGGCTGCGATGGCGCTCGCAACGTAGTCACCCGCGACTCTGACCGCGTCCGGGACTGACAATCATCGAGTCAGCGCTTGATCATATTTTCCCAACGAGGGAGAGAGTCACCCGAAAGGCCCTTGGCGAGGTTCGCCGCGATGGCGGACGACAAGCTGCACCCCGTGCCGTGCGTATTCCGGCAGTCGATCCACGGGCGCTCCTCGACCACTTCAACACCTCCCTCCGTTCCCCACAGGAGATCGACGACGACTTTCGAGCCGTCTGGTCGACTAAACGGCACGTGCCCGCCCTTGAGGTAGACCCACCGTGCGCCGAGCTCTCCGAGCTGGCGAGCGCAGGCGCGCATGTCGTCGATGCTCGCGAGTTGGCCCTTCCAGCTGGACAGAAGGATCGCTTCGGGGACGTTTGGGGTAAGGACGGTGCACAGCGGGAGGAGGAGCGCGATGAGCGAGGTGACGGCGGAGGGGTCGAGCAGCGAGTGACCAGAAGTCGAGACGCACACCGGGTCGAGCACGAGTGGCGGGCGGGCGGATGGGGAAGGGTACAGCGCCACGATTGATTCGTGCAGTGCGGTGATGACTGGTGCGGAGAAGAGCATCCCGAGCTTGATCGCGTCGACGCCAATGTCCGACACAACCGACGAGAGCTGCAGCGCGACCATCGCCGGGCTGATGCCCTCGACACCTGCTCGGAGCATCAGCGGAAGCTCCGTGAGCGCAGGCAGCGGACGCACCCTGCACCCCGAGCGTGTTCTGCGCCGTAATGGCAGTCACGACGCTCATCCCGTAGCACTCGAGCGCGGCAAACACCTTCAGATCCGCCTGGATCCCCGCGCCGCCTGTTCGCCCCGCCTGTAAGCTGCTGCCAGTCTGAGCCCGCAAGTAGGAGCTCACCCCCAGAGTCGGAGCCCGCGATCGTGAGCAGCCGCGGTGGACTCATGCTGGCCCGAGAGTGGCGCGGACGGCGGACGGCGGAGCGATGAGGCGGTCTTGGGGCGCGATGGCAGCAGGCGTTCGTGAGATGTCGTCGTTCCCCGGGTGTTGAATTCGACTAAGGAGTGTCGAAGGCGAAGCGGGCAAAGTGAGCGCAGAAAGAGAAGGCGCAGATCTCGGTCTCGGCATGGCGCTTCGGAGCTCTTCCGCCGTCAGTCATCTGCTTGCGACCTCGACGACTTTGACGCACCCCAACAACCGCTAGGAAGGTACCCAATCTAGCTGGAGGAGGCTCTCGAAATTTCCTGTCTGACACCAAGGGGGTTTATGGCCGGGCGTGCGGTGCGATCAGCTTTAACCAAAGGCGTCGCGCTCCTGGCGGCCGCGTGCTCCTTCATCCCGCGCAAACATCTCACTAAACGCCATCCGCAACGATGGTCAAGGAGTTGGGCTCGTGCGACATGTGCGGGACCTACGGTGAGCTCATTCCCTCGGCCCCACCCGTGTTCGCCTGATCGGCGCGCGTGCTCACTGGCACCTTCGTATCCCTCCAGAGCATCAAAATGGACCTTGACAAGAAGATGGCGTACCGCTCACGCTGCAAGCTTGCCACCTGTACACTCCGTCTCGGCCCCAATGCAAGCCTCAAGCCTCAAGGACGCTCGGCCTCGCCCTGGTGGGTCCGCTCCCGCCGAGTGCGAACGGACCGACGCAGCGCGCGTTCGAGCAGTCGATTCACATGGCGACCGCTTCCTCCTCACAGGCAATAAGGCAGAGTTCAAGTAGCCACCGAACGCGCCCGGGAGTTGCAAGTTGCGGGGAGGCGCCCGGCCTCCCACGAAATGGCTGTTGCATTGCTTCCAGCGCTGAACAAAGCTGCATCCAATGCGCGCTTGACCATCCATCTAAACCCGAGTTCCGTATATGCATATCCTACTGCTTAAGGGGCGCTGCCTGGTGGGCGTGAGGGAGATCATTTGGGGGTGTAGACTGCAAACGCGCTCGGGGGGTCAGCACAACCTTTCGGCAAGGAGAAAGGAGGAGGGAGACGGACCCTTGACGTAGTTGATATCGAAGAGCGCGTTCTTGAAGTTGTCGGGGTTCTGGACAGCCTGGGAACAGGTGCCGCCGATGCTGGTGAGGTCGGAGAACGTCGCGCCGGCCCAGTCGCCACAGAGCGTGATGTCGAACACGAGCGTCTGGTCTCCAATGTGGCTGCCAATGGTTCATCAGGGCGTCAGCAACCCCAATCAACCCCATCAGGTGTCAAGCGAGGGGAACGCACTCCATGGAGCACGTCGACGCGCTCCAGCGGGCACTCGGTTGGCCCCAGCCGTCGAACGCGGGCGCGCCGGCCGAGATGTCGTCGGGGATGCTGGACCGCTCAAAGGACCAGATCGAGATCCCTCCGGCGTCCCAGTGCATGGCAAAGACGCCACCGCCGACGGCGTTAAAGGTCGAGCCGTACGAGTTCTTGCCCGTGTCGCGCACGCCGCAGCCCGTGTTGCCGTTGATCGAGGCATCGCAGCTGGAGACACCGGATGCGAATTAGTGCTGAAGAGGGGAGGTGGCGTCGGGGAGACGCACGTGGTGACGAGCACGGTGCCGGTGCCGGCCATGGGCTCCGCGAGGGTACAGCCTGCCGTCGTGTGCAGCGTCATCTGGTTCTGGGTCGCACTGAAGAAGCAGCGTGGGGTCAGTGCTGTGATGCGCGATGACGCAGTTTTGGGTCGCGGGACGCACTCGTGCACTAGAGGACGGGAGGGGGGCCGTTAGCGGCGTGCGCATGCGAAGGCATGTCGGAAGGGAGCGCACCTTGTTCAACGATATCAATCTCGCCGCCCGAAGGCCAGTTGTCGCCGACGCTAAATCATGACGGTCGGGTCAGCCCATGCGCGCGGGAGGAAGCGAGGAGGCAACGACGGACCTCCAGAACGCGGGCCAGGTGCTGGGCCCGTACGGCATCTTGTTGGCGTCAAAGATGACGAGACTGCCCTCGCTGAACTTGTCCTTGCTCGTGATCCGGACCGAGTCGCGGTTCGCGCCGGACGCGAGCCAGGACGAGTCGTCGACCCTGAGCACGGTCGAGTTGGTCGCGGTGGTGTAGACGAGGCCCTTATTGTACGCGTCGGACGCGTCGAGGTAGTTGACCTGCCCGTGTGTCGGGTCCGGGTAGTCGAAGAAGTCCCAGCCGTCCATGAAGGTCGAGCCCGAGTAGTCTTGGCTGAGCTTGAACGGGCTCGACGCGGTTGACGACGCTGACGGGGCGGACGACGAGACAGTGGCAGTGGGGGTGGGGAAGATGCCGATCGAGAGGCCAAGTGAGAGGAGGCCGTCGGCCTTGGGGTTCGCCGCGTACGCCTTGGCGTTGGTCGCCTTTGCTGGTGGGGACGAGGTCGACGCGACGGGCGAGGACGAGGACGTCGTCTTGCTACGCTTCTTGCACGAGCGCTTCTTCTTCTGCTTGAGGTCCGAGAGCCCGTGAGCGACGGCCTCCGCGCGGCGCTGCCGGCGGGTCGTGCGCGCGAGGGTCGAGGTGCCATTCTGGTACGTCTCGGCCGTCGAGCGGCGCACGATCTCTTCTGCGAGGGGAGCGTGATGGGACGTTGCGAGGACGGCCGACAGGAGCGCGAACGAGAGCGCGAAGGTCGGTTGGACGTGCATTGTGACTGGGCAGGTGGGGTGGGTGATTCGACTGGCGAAAGGAAAGGCGGCGGTCTGATCACTGGAGAGCCTGTCTCGAGTGTCGGTGGGCGGGAACGAAGAAACGGTGGCAGAGGCTGAGAGTGACGCGTCTGGGCGAAACTGGCGGTCGAACTGGCGAGGTGAGAGGGCGGGAAGCTGCTTCGGCGGGGTGGCGGGAAGACGGACGACGCAGTCGTATCAGTCGGGGGCGGGGGCGGGGGCGGCGAAGGAAGGGATCGAAGTATCAAACGACGAAGAGGGAGCGCACACGCGAGTTCAGAGCCACAAACACGGGAACGGACGGGAGACAAGAGGGACAGAGCGCGACGCGTGATGAAGTGGGCGCGCGGATCGCTTCAAGCCGGCCGGCCGACTGCGGGACGTTCTAGCCTGGGCGATCGTTTGTCAGGACCCCTCACGCGTTCCCTGCTTTCCTCCTCTCCACGACACATTTCCATGGCAGTGACGGGTTGGTTTCCCACTGGACACATGGGGCATGCGACGCACCACCGCGCGCGCGAGGGAGGTTCACAGACCGCAGGCACCCAGGGGCGGCGCTTGGCGACGCTCCTCCACCCGCTCGAGCGGTTCCTTCGAACTCCTGGGCAAGCCTGGGCAATGTCCACCAAGACTCCTTTGTCCTGCCTTCATCTTCAATTCACCTATAGGAGCCCGTCGTGCAAAAAATTGACTCACAAACGTGAGCCCGATGAGCAGTATTACTCTCGCCCTGGGTTCTCTCTCACCAGTTGACTCGCTCAGCCATGTACGCGGTCTAGTCAGCCGTAACTGCAACCAGTGAAGCGCAGGCGCTCTCGGACGCCTACGTACGGCCCGACTGGTCGTCTTCGCCGCGCTGGAGGCATACATTGACTCCCTCACGATCCCGATAAAGTACCTGCTGCACTCGGCGATGCGCACCAGGTTCGACAACCTGCACCGCTCGCACATCGCGCTGATTATGTGAAGCGAGCAGGGCCTAGCGCAACAGCGGACTTTCAGCTGCTCTCTGTCAACATGCTTGCTCACGAGGATTACAAGAGCCTGATAAGACTCCACCTGAGAGAGATTGACGACCCGACCCGGATTGTGAGGTGATGGGATGGGAGCGTGGAGGAGCCGTCTCGGATGAAGGGGCAGCGACGAAGCCCGCTGAAATATGCAGAAATATGCAGTTGGGACTTCTACGCAAAGATCGAAGCAATGTCGGAAAGCCTCGATTCTGCAACGGCGTCGCAAAGTCAGTCGATGAAGAACGAAGGGTTCGAAGGCAGCGAACCTATCCGCTCTTGCCGTTGGCCAGTCTTCTTGTTGCCAGAGAACGCCTGTGACATGAACGGGTCAGCGGACCAGTGGAAACCACTGGGGGAGAAGAAACGCACCTGGGAGATGAGCTCTTCCTTCTTCTTCTGAATCCCGAGCACCTTGTCCTCAACCGAGTTCTCCGCAACCAGCTGGAAGACCTTGACACTGATGGAGGAAGTGAGAGTCAGTGTGGCGGGCGATGGAGGCTGGACCAGGTTCGGACGCACGGCCTCGTCTGCCCGATTCGGTAGACTCGATCGATGGCTGTGTGAAGAATAAGAGACGATGAGTATGAACTAACAGGGATATAAATGGCTGAAACGCACCCTGCTGCTCGATAGATCTGCATGGGAGGGAGGAGCCGTCAGCGAGCGCCCGCGAACACAGAATCTAAAAGACGCTTACGCTTGCCACCATCTAGCAAGTAGATATGTGAGCACAGCGGTAATCAAGTGAGACGAACGTGACTCACGGATCCATCAAGAAGACTTGCGAGGCGCAGGTGAGGTTGAGTCCGAGCGCACCGGCCTGCGAGTGTGGGAAGTCAGCCATGCGCTTGCCCGGCAGCTTGAAAGAAGCGGCTCACCTTCAGAGAGAGGAGCATGACGACCGGTGGCGCCTTGCCCCCCGTCTTCTTGCTCTTCTTCGACTCGGAGAACTCGGCGATGACGGCCTCGCGCTTCGCCTGCGTCATGCTTCCGTCGAATCTGCCGTGTACGAAGGATCAGCCAAGATGCGACCGAAGCATAAAGTGAAACGGACCGGCAGGATAGGATGCCAGCTCGCTTCGATGCAATTCAAGTGGGTAGTCCACTGTGCGCACGCGGGGTCAGCACGTCGAAAGCTCGAATGCAAGTCAACGGCACGCACCTGCGAGAAGATGAGGCTCTTGACTCCAGGCTCCGTCGCCTGAAGGAGCATGAGGAGCTGCTGCGTCTTGGCGGCGGAGCTGAGGGCGTCGTTACCGGCCTGCGCTTGCCACGCGAGGACCTCGTCCTCGTCCGACGAGCCTTCGCGGGATGGGCCCGGCCCGACGAGGGCGGTGCGGTCCAACGGGAAGTTGTCCATCGGGCAAGAGCCTTTTCGATCGATGTGCTCCTCGATACTGTGGAGGGCTGTACGTGAGATACTGGGCGTGGGACGGCGGAGGGCGACCGCGTACCATCCGGTGCAGAAGAGATGCCCACAGGCGGTGATGCGCGGCTCGAGGGGTACGTCGAAGCAGATGCCGCACTCGGCGTTGGCTTCTTGCGTCATGCGGCGGAGGACGCCTTGGAGCCGATTCAGGTCGGCGGGTGAGACGACGGGCCCGGCCTTGGGCGCGACCTCTCCATCCTGGACGAGTTTCCTCGATCGGACACTGCGAGAGGTTCGAGTCGGCCTGCATCTTAGGATCAAAGAAAGGAAGAGCTCACTCGTCGATGAAGCTCTGTGGGCAGAGAGTGGGATCGCACGCGAGCTGTCGAAGGCGAAGTAGGTAGACGACTGAGGCGGGCGGGCGTAAGCGATAACTCAAGCTACCAGAGGACGAAGTGGAAAATCAGACGTACGGACGTTCGAGTACTGAACCGTCGCCGTCCCCTTGTTCAAGTACCCCTTGACGATGCCTTGCAGTTGGACGAGCACTTCGTCGTAAAGGCTTTGGGCTTCAGGGGAGAGCTTGACGCGGTGGAGGTAGAAGCTGATCTCGGGGAGGCTGACGAGACGCTTTCCGTTCGTGCCCGTCATGTCCTTCGTCCTGCAGGAAGTTTCGCGTGAGCTTGTGACCTCGACCGGTGCCAGACCACCGACACGCACCTTCGCAGAGTGGTCGAGGAGACGATCGCCTGATCCGAGGAGTCAGACCAGTGCTTTGAATGTGAAGAATAGGGGGATACTGACCCTCAGCAGCTTTGCGCCGTCGGGACCGTCCTCCTTGACGCGGTTCTCGACGTACTGAGTCCACATCGAGCGCTGGTCGAGCGGTCGGCAGAGCTTGAGGAACGTCATCATGGCCCCCACTGATAGAAGTATGTCTGTCCGTCAGCTCTCATCATGTATTTTCAAACCGGGAATCGACCTACAGTCCGTCGTCGAGTTGATGATCGGAGTTCCGGTCAGGATCCAGCGGCGCCTGACGAGAGCACATTCGTTAGCCGTGTTATCAGGCTCAAATGAAAGTAACACGGACTCGGCCTTGAGGTCAGCGCACGCGATCGACATCTTTGCCTTCGCGTTCTTGATGACATGACCTTCGTCGAGGACGACTCGGCGCCACTTGATCGCGTGGAGGGTGCCCTCGACGGGTTTGACGAGCTTGGCCTTCTTCATCGAGTGCTTTTCTATCTCCTTGACCTCGACGAGGTGCTCCAGCGCGAGGGTTTGGCTGCGAGACCGAGATGCGCTTCAGCGGATGGTCAAGCGCGCCGCAGAACTGGACGCACTAGGTGGTGATGACGACGTCGAACTTGCGAAGAGCCTTCTTCGAGACCTCGCGCCCTTCGCCGTGGTAGACGTGCCACTTGAGCCGCTTCGAGCCGACGTGGTGGTGGAACTGGTCCGTCCAGTTCGAGGTGACCGAGAGCGGGCAGACTACGGAGCGTGCAAGCGTTTAGCCAGACGTCACGGCACAGTGTCGGAGGGAAGACGCACCGATGAGCGTCATGTCGTCAAAGCGCTCGTCTGGCTCCTCGGGCTCCGGAAGTACGCCCTCGCCCGTGTCGTCGGTGCAGATGAGGGCGATCGTCTGCATCGTCTTTCCGAGTCCTGTAACTCGTAGAGTTCAGCACGTTGAACACATGTCCGAGCACGTTCCAGCGCACCCATCTCGTCGGCGAGAATGCCGCCACGCTTGAGGAGAGGCTTCTCGCGCTGCGTTGACTCGGTGGCGACGTTGAAGTAGAAAGTCTCACCCTAGAAACAGTGTGTGATTGGTAGATGGCGGCTTTCCGAGAGGGTAGGCACGCACCTGAAGGTCCAGCTTCTTGACCCAGAGCTGCACCGGAGGCGCGTCGACGTCAACCGGCAGCGTCGGGTGCTCCATGTTGATCATCCACGCAAGACCTTGCCTCTGCATGCAGTAAGAGCATCAGAAGCGGATTCGTTTAAATAAGGGGTTCAACGCTTGCCTGGAACGGCATGAGATCGGACCGCATAGTCTTGTCCTTCTTTCCCGGCGGGCAAGGGTGCTCCGGCAGCAGCGCAGGGTCCGCGACGCCCTCCTTGAACAGCTCTCCCAACAAGTCGCCTGTCGGTCGATCCGCTTTCTCGATCAGGATCGACTCGGCCATGAGCGTGTCGTTCTGCGCGTGTCCCGATCAGCTCCCCGTCGCACGCCGCCGAACTCGCGAGGGAACGCACCGGCCGGCTCTCGCGGAGCTTCTCGGCGAGCTTGGTCGCCTTGATCGCATCCGCCTCCAGTCTCTTCTTTTCAGCTTCCGCCTTTGCTCGCTTGGGAAAGAAGTAGTCGAGGCGCGGGTCCGTGAGGAGCGAACGCTCGCCGAGGAGGGTGAGCGCGAAGGGAACGCTCTCGACGTTGACGGTGTTGGCTGGGACTGTACATATATGGATTAGTTTCGTGACGTTTTACTATCCAAGTTCCCAACGCACTGATTCCTGCGACACCCTGGGCAGTGATGGCGCGCTGGTCCAGGAGCGGTGCGACGCGGCTTGAGAGCGTCTTGGAGAGGTGGCCGATCTTCTGCCCCTTTGGGTAGTGTCGCACTTCGATCGCGTTCTTGTCGTAAATGTTGGTAGTGTCCTACAGGCAGCGCGGCGGAGGGTCGTGGGTCAGCCAGCGAGCGGAGGGGCGAAGGGACAAAGAGGAGCTCACGCGACGCAACTCGACTTTCTGGCCTTGTCGAACTGCAAGGCGGTGCCGGTCAGCTGTGAGTCCGAAGCTGACCCCTACGGAGCTGTGACGCACGAGTGGCGACACCCCGATAGTACTTGAGGCCGACAATGTTCGCCGCCGGGATCGTCACGAGCTCAATCACTTCCTCCGGGTCAAGCTCCTCCACCGGCGACTCCTCGGGCTTCTCTCCATCGTCCGCAGGCACCGGCACGTCGTCCGTGTCGGACAGGACCAGTTCGTCGACGGCCTTGCGCTTCCCCTTGCTCTCGGCGCTCGGCGGCGGCGACGCTTCGACGGCCTGCAGAACGCCGAGGTCAGCCTGGAGCAGCGAATCGGGCGGGCTGGTGGGAAGCACCATCGCGCTGCTTGACGGCGTGGGCGGCCGGCGCTGTACGGCGCTGTCGGTGAGGAGGAACGAGCTCACGGTGACTCGAGGGCGTGGTGTACCTTTCGCGCCCGGTCAAACCTTCACCACTGAAAGCCCCTGAACGCGGTAGTTTCCTGTTACAACGCCCAAAATACCCTCCAGCTAATCCAGGTTGAGTTCGTAGTATCCAGAAGCCTCGTCCGGCCCCAGCCGAGTTTCCATCAGGCGCGCGATCCGTCGGATGAACGGCGGGGGTGGCGTGCACAGGACCTCCATGAGCCAGAAGTCCATCAACTTTTTGTCGGCTCTTAGGGAGTAGAACCCGAGACACGCAGCCTCCGCAGGGTGGCTGGAGTTCTGGAGTCAGCTCGCGAGCGCGTCCGGTCGGAAGGAAACGACTGACTATCCCTTGATGAGCTCCTGGAACTGCCTGTCGCGCGTCGCTTTGGCGAACTCCATGCTGGCCCAGTTGTAGGTAGAAAACTCCTTGCTGAGTCCACTCGGGCGGTTGATGTCGAAGAAGACCGCGCCGCGGTTGCCTTCCTCCAGATATTTTGTCATCTGCAGGGAGGACGAAGGGTCAGCAGCCGATAGATTTCAATGGGCACAAATAAACATACAGCGTATTGAAGTGCATTTTCGACATCGAGGTCCTCGAAAAACCGCTGCGCCTTGCGGCTCTGCTCGTCCGTGTCGTTGAACGAGCACCAGTGGAACCGCTCGGACGCGGGCGCGGCGCCAAAGAAGGCCTGGTGAAGCTTGTATCAGCGGCAGCCGGCGAAGTTTAGTATTTCTCCATCACCCCGCACCTGCTCGGCCTCAACCCTCTGCCTCTTGAGATCTTTGGCCCCCGGCGCGTCCGAGTCCCTGAGTGACTTGCAACCGTGCTTGTGCTGGCCCCAGTTCGCCTTCTGGCATTCTACCGAGCAGAAGTGCATCTTTATACGGACATTTGCATGATAAGTCGGAGTCACGAGCCTTAGGTAATACGTGGAGGGTTGCTCACTTGCAGCCTCCGCATTGCTTCAGCGGGGTCAAGCCATCCCCGTCTGAGCGGCGTTCCATGCAACCGTCCCGATAGCATCCGAGGCTTATATTCAAGGCGAGGTGTGAGAGGTTGGGAAGAAGAGAGTGGTAGGAGGTCAAAAGCCACCGCACGCTCCGAGCCCGAGTGTCCGGGCAGCTGCGGATCCCAGGGGGTCCGCGTCCATACTTGGAACAGCTTGTCGAGTGAGCGCTTTGCAAACTTCATGCTGGCCCAGTTGAAGGTGCCGAAGCCGTTGCTGACTCCGCTGGGCCGGTCGATGTCGAACAGGAGTGCGCCACGCTCCCCGAACTCAAGGTACTTCTGCATCTTCACCATGTCCGGGGTGTGCTTCACCAAGTCTCAGCTCCGGACGCTGTTTGGTGCCAAATGGAAGCCGGAGGCGCTCAAGGGCTACGAGTGGACTCGCGGAGGTGTGTATCCAGTGTCCGTGAAGGTTCGCAACTCCATTGACCGTTAATCTGGTCGCTCCTCAGGAATCTTTGACGGCAAGTCAATCAAGCGCGGCCTCGTCCCGGTCGACGTCCACCGCATGGATGTCTCGTACTCGAAGGGCATGCTGAAGGCGTCGCTCAAGTTCGGCTGCTCGGGAGGGGACTACATTGGCAGCAGGAGGGGCATGATGTGGGGCAGCGGCTTTGACTGGTGAGCCATGCGCTCGGAGCTCTTTCATCACGGTCTCGTCGTTACTTGTAGATTGTTGAAGGATTTGTCTTGAATCAAACAGTGCACACTTTGATGAAGGTTGGGCTTCCTGCACTCAGAAGGGGCGCCGGTCTCTGCCTCGCGGTGCTCAAAACGAATGCGAGCAGGGTACAGTGTCCATTGCCGGAGCAGGGTATACAGGTCCGAGAGAAGTAGTGTCTGCGGATAGCGATCGGGGTATATCACGGGCGGTTGATCGTGGTGAGGTTCACGAGGGGAGCCGCGGAGCTGCCGAAATAACTTCAGTCGCTGTTCGCGCACGCAGAATACCGGGGGGCTCACTAGAATTCGATGAGGTTGCCAGGGGTGCCATCACTCGAGTTCTGCGTCCAGACTTGCTGCTCGATGACCTGAAGGGCGTACTCGCCCCCGTTGTATTGAACTGAGAGCGGAGGGAGCGTCAGTTCGCCGCGGTCGAGGTGGGAGGAGGCTGAGGAGCTCACCATCATCCTGCTCGGACGAGTCTCCGTCGTAAACGCGCTAGTCAATACAGCTGTCAGCTGTCGGATCTCTCTCGCAGAAGGAAAAGCACTCACCCCGGGAAGGGCCAGACGCGTGACCATCGTGGAGAAGTCCGACGAAACCGGCACAGCACCGAGCTTGGGGAGCGGATACGACAGTCAGATCGTGCACATGTCACACAATATCCATGTAGAGCTCACAATGGTGATCGAGTCCGAGTAGGCGGGAACGCCGTAGTAGTACTGTCGCAAGGTGTAGACCACCATCGTGGTACGAACGTGGCCGTCTCCAACGGCTTGGTTCCTGAGAAGGAATGAATGCGAGTCAGAAAACTGATGTGTCGAAGCTACTGTGTGAAACTCACACTGGAGTGTATGAGAACTCGACCGCGCCAGAGTTGTCCCACGACGACGTGAGGACGTCGCCGCCTTTGGGGTAGTCTGCTCAAACAGATCCCCGTCAGAAATTCCCGGCAGCGTGAGCTTGTGGTTGGCCGTACTCAGAGTTCCGGAAGGTCCGTTGGTCGGGCACGCCGCAGGGGTTGTGCTGCAGTTCTGAGGAAGCGGCGGTCCGTAGTCCTGCCCATCCAGACAGTAAGCACACGTTCGTGTTGTGAGGATCAATCGGGCTGACGATGTACTGCCTTGCTGCCCGAATGCTGGTCTCCTCGTGAGGTGCGAGAGGAACGCCGAAGGCCGAGGTGGCGGCGAGCGAGAGAGCGACGAGGGCGGTGGCAAGCATGGTGTTCTTTGGCTGGGTTTGCTGGGATGTCGAGGAGCGAGAAAGTCAGTTATGGAAGTGAAGTGAAGATGAAAGAGCCGTACGCGAGGTAGAAATACAAGCTGGAGCTCCGAGACACGCCGCCGAAATGACGCCGCACGAGCGGGACCGGCGGCATCTCCGAGCTGGCTGGAGCTGACGCCAACTCGGCAGAAACGGCGAGCGAAGGAAGCACACCACAAATAGGCATTCTTTAATGAACGGAACATATTTGGGTCCCTTGGGCGGTGTCGTGTTCGCATCCACCCGGCGCGAGTCGAGTGACGCAAAGGCAGCATCTTTTGGGGATTTTGTGAAACAATAGATCTGACTCGTTTCATATCAAGGGCCCACATGCCACCGTCATAGAAGATTGGGGAGGCGGAGGTGCTACCGGTGATCGGTGGGGTGTCTTGATCTGCCGGGTGGGCTTCGCGCCTTGGATTGGAGGCAGTCCACGAAGAGAAGAGGACGCAAACTTACAAATCTGTTGTTCCTCGGATCGTGTCTCAGTACCAAGCAACGTTCCCGTCGCAGCCTCGCATCGAGCTCGCACCGCCACGGTCCAAGCTGCCGCAACAATCCAATCGAGCTGATCCAAGCTGAAGGTGAATCAACGTCATTTGCTTGCCGCTCGATATCATTGTACACACATATCTTCTGAATTGGAGTACTCCGGGGTCTGTTGAGCACATTAGACCTTACGGACGCTCTCGCAGCTTCCCGCGCTCACCGGCATTCTCCCCATCCCGGCTTTGGGCGCTCTGTCTGGCTCTTCTTCGACGACATCGAGTCTCGAAGACTTACAGGTGACCTGGATCCAATGGAGCTCCAGCATCCCGCCCGAGCCCCGTCTTGCCGAGCCGTCGGTCCGACCGCCTAATCGGCCAAGAGTCGGTGCGACGCCCAGCTTCGCCGTCCGGGTGCTCGTGGGGAAAGCAAGTGTGTAGATACGCCAGCAGGATTTGAGGTAGGCTGGCAAGCACGAGGTACGAGGCCTCGTCGAAGCCGAGCATTGCGTCGGCAAGTGGGGGGCGTTGAGTCGCGACGAAGCAGGTGCAAGACCGCTGAAGTGCTCCGCAAGCAATGATGACAGCACTGATCACGAACCACTCTGCTGCGTCGAGCTGATGGTGCGAGCGATGTGAGCGGAAGGATCCCGCGGCGACGAGGAGCATGCCTATTGGCTTGCACTACCAAACAATTGAAACATCAGTAATTTTCTGTAACGAGTGGATCGACGTCGCCGAGGTAGTCCGGCGGCAGCCGCACTCTGACCTGCATCCACCACCTCCCCGTCCAGCCATCGCCATGCTTTCCCCCCTTTTGAGGTCTTCGTCCAGGGTGAGTGCCCAGTGCCTCGTCTGGCCCGCCACCGAGCGCTCGAGCTGAACCCCCAACCATCTCCTTGCGCCAGGCCCTCGTCCGCGCCCCCCGTCCGTGGATCGCGACTCGCGGCCTCGCGACTGCCCAGGAGCCGTACGATGTCATCGTCATCGGTGGAGGTGAGTGGCATCTCGACCTCGAGCTCAGGGCGTGCGCGAGAGGTGGTGGCGCAACGCCTCCGAGCCGCACCGAGAGAAGCCTGAGTGGTTGGGAGGGCGCCGCGATCGCGCGATTGCAGCTGCGTACTGACTATCTGGCTCTTGTTTCCGCGCTACAGGACCTGGAGGATACGTTGCGGCCATCAAGGCGGCCCAGCTCGGACTCAAGGTAAGGATCGTTGAGGAAGCGGGAGCGATGCCGAGGTGCTGGGGCGCTGTTTGGACGGTGGCGATACGCACCAAGTGCTCCACTTTGCGTCTACGGGGACATCAGGGGGACCCACGCAGAGCAGATCAGCTTGATCGGAGCTCAAGCTGACGCGCCACCCTCGCAGACGGCCTGCATCGAGAAGCGCGGCGCGCTCGGCGGAACGTGCTTGAACGTTGGATGCATTCCCTCCAAGGCGATGCTCAACAACTCGCACATCTACCACCAGACCCTTCACGACACCAAGGCGCGCGGCATTGATGGTGCGTCCGCGTGCGCGCCGGAGCGACCCCCACGCGGCTGGTGCTGACCTGTCCCGCCGTTCCCCAGTCGAGGGCGTCAAGCTCAACCTCCCCGTCATGCTCAAGGCCAAGCACAAGGCCGTCTCTGCCCTCACCGGCGGAGTCGAGTACCTGCTCAAGAAGAACAAGGTCGACTACATCAAGGGTGCTGCGTCGTTCGCGTCCGCCACCGAGATCGACGTCGCCCTTCTTGACGGCGGCGAGACCCAGATCAGCGGCAAGAACATCATCATCGCCACCGGCTCCGAGGTCACCCCGTTCCCCGGCATCGAGATCGACGAGGTCCAGATCTGCTCGTCTACGGGCGTCCTCGACCTGCAGGAGGTCCCGGGCAAGCTCGTCGTCATCGGTGCTGGAATCATCGGCCTCGAGATGGGCTCCGTCTGGAGCCGCCTCGGAGCCAAGGTCGAGGTCGTCGAGTACGCCGGCATCATCGGCGGTGCGGGCATGGACGGCGGCGTCTCCAAGGCGTTCCAGAAGATCCTTACGAAGCAGGGCATCAAGTTCAACCTCAACAGCAAGGTCCTCACCACCGAGAAGCGCGACGGCAAGGTCATCGTCAGCGTCGAGGGAGCCAAGGACGGCAAGAAGTCCGAGGTGAGCCTGGCTTCCCATTCGCAGGTCTCCAGGAGCCACGCTGACGTCAGTTATCGCACCAACAGATTGAGGCCGACGTTGTTCTCGTCGCCATCGGTCGCCGACCAGTGACCTCGGGCCTCAACCTCGAGAAGATCGGAGTCGAGGTCGACCCCAAGGGTCGCGTCGTTATTGACTCCGAGTTCACCACTAGCGTCAAGAACATCCGCTGCATCGGAGACGTCACCTTCGGCCCCATGCTCGCGCACAAGGCCGAGGAGGAGGGTACGTCCGCCTCGATCCCAGTCGGCGAAGCCTAGCTCACTCCTTTTGGCCAGGAATTGCTGCTGTTGAGTACATCAAGAGCGGATACGGACACGTCAACTACAAGGCGATCCCGTGCGTCATAAAGTCTCGCCGAACCGGTCCGTATTCATCGCTGACTCGTGATTCGCCGCGCGCAGTTCCGTCGTCTACACGCACCCCGAGGTTGCCTGGGTCGGCAAGAACGAGGAGGAGCTCAAGGCCGAGGGTGTCGCGTACAAGGTCGGACAGTTTGCCATGGTCGCCAACTCGCGAGCGTGCGTCGCAGCCCTCACGTGATACCCGATGAGCCGCTAATCGCGCTTCGGTGCGCGTTTGCAGAAAGACCAACGATGACACGGAGGGCTTTGTCAAGGTTCTCGTCGAGAAGGACACTGACAAGATTCTTGGTGGCCACATTGTGCGTCGCGCCGCCAGTGGCGGTGACTTAGGCGGAGAGCTGACTGGCCCGTACCGGTGCAGATCGCATCAACCGCTGGTGACCTAATCGCCGAGCTGGTTCTCGCCATGGAGTGAGTTTCTCTCTGGGCTTGAGAAGGGCGAGCCGAGCTGATAAGTGTTGCTCGCGCAGGTACGAGGCCTCGGCCGAGGACGTTGCACGGACATGCCACGCTCACCCTACTAGTATGCCTCGTACCATTGATTAGGTCTTCCCGTCCTGACGCACATCTCGTCGCGCAGTGAGCGAGGCTGTCAAGGAGGCTGCCATGGCCTCGTACGGTTCTCGTGAGCTGGTCTCGCCTTTCAACGCCCGACCCGCCTGCTCATGTCACCTTTCCACCCTCAGCTATCAACTCCTAGATGGAATCGAACGGGCTGGTGTACCTTTCCATATCGTCATTCTAACTGCGTCCCGAGAGTCGGCTGCTGGCGAAATCGTCCCTTGGACCTCCCGGCAGCTACGACGTCCGACGTCTCGGTGCCTACGAGGAACGAGATCGACCCGTGACGCCCCACCTCAGCTGCTCCCTCGCGTGCAAACCCCGGGTCGCAAACTGTTTCCTGAGTCGGCGGAACCGTCAGAGCGAAGAAGCAGCCTGCGGGCGGGTGTCAACGGCTGTTCCATCCAGCGTGAGGTTTCAGGATGCGCCAGTCCTCGTTCCTGTTTTCTCTGATTGGTTCGTGTGCCATGATCGATGCAGGCTCGGATCTCTGCGTGACTTTCCTTCGTAGACGATGCGAGGTGGTGAAGCACCGCGCCGGATGGAATGCTCGAGCTCGAGCCGCGTGGGCTGAGCGGGACCAACGTCGCAGTGACTTGAGACAAGCTGATCATCACTGATTAAGCTGTTTACGAGCCGGCGATACATTTGCGACTCTGCAGCGAATGTTCCCTGCGAGATGGTGCGGTCGAGTCCGCGGCTGGGGCTCGAGAGCGCGACGTCTTCCTCGCCTTCG
>ERZ1463038.194-NODE-194-length-18859-cov-11.806796_pt1 | contig 18859 bp, 19 predicted proteins | sample MGYA00564479_ERZ1463038 | MGnify/ENA primary metagenome ERZ1463038 (study PRJEB39244, sample SAMEA3635134) | Helicobacter pylori | study: EMG produced TPA metagenomics assembly of PRJEB11511 data set (Assembly of a 5300-year-old Helicobacter pylori...
GGCTGCTCGCCGAGTCCGACAAGTGGCTCGCCGTTCTCGTGCTGCTCGCGTCGCCACGCGAGGTCGTCCGTACGCCAGTCGTCCTGCGAAGGTTCTCGTCAGCTGCCTACCCTCCCCGTACACGTTTTCGGAACAAGCTCACGTAGAATGACCGGGTGAAGCGCTTGTACCGCTTCTTGAGCTCGAGGAGCAGCGGGCCGAGTCGCCACTTGAGGTACTCCATCTGGCGCTGGTCGTTGACCTCGAGCTGAAGGATCTCCTCGGCCGTCGGCGCCCTGGGTGGTGGCGGGGGTGCAATCGCGAGCTTGGCGAGGACGCGCCTGCGACGGGGCATCGCATCGGGGTACTCGCTCGGCGGGCGTTCAATGCCGCGGATGACATCGGTGAAGAACGCCTCGCGCTGGTCCTGTTGCGGATTCTTGGATTAGCTGCAGTTTCAAAACCAGGCTGACCAAATGCTCACGGTGCGGGGCGCGCCAAGGTTGACGCGGTTGCCCTTGACGAAGCCGAACCAGCCGCGAACGTCGACGGGCACGTCAGACAGTGGGCCATCGACGACAGCGAGCAGGAGGATCGGGTCGCTCGGGTCGAGGCCGTCGAGGAGGCCTTTGATCGTGTTCCGTACGGTGTCGGTGACGCTCGCGCACCAGGTGACGAGCGAGGGCACGAACAGGATCGACGGCTTGTGGCGCTTCGCTTCGATAAAGAGCTGCACGCACGCGGCCTCCATGGTGCGCGAGCTGTCGCTGACGAGCGTCGCGAGGTCGAGCGTCTGGACGTGAAACCCTTCAAGGTGGTGCAGGACTGCTGCGCCGACGTAGCCCTGCCCCATACCCGCGTCGCCGTAGACGATCATCCGCGGGCGGAAGACGCGCAGGGTCTCGAAGGCTGCCACGAGAACGCAGATTAGTGTGGTGCTTTTCTCCCGGAGATGAGTGAAAGATTGCGCACCCTGCATCATCTTCTCCTTCTCGAATCCGCCGCCGTCGTCCTCCCACTCGGCCTCTTCGAGCACGTTCGGCTTCTTGACGTCCGGGAGCACCTTGGTGAGCGCAATCTTGGCCGCCTCGAGCGCCTCGTTGAGCAGCGGCTCGAGCTGGGGCGGGATCGGCGCCGCCGCGGACGACGATGAGCGCGCGGTCGAAGGGATCAGGTCTGCCGCTCGACGCGTCAGCACTCCTCAGATGGACCTATAGGATAGGAAACGCACTCTTCTGGGAGACGATGAAGTCGCGGGCGGTGACGTCGATCGTCTTCGGGTCGATCACGAGGCGCTCGTTCGTCTTATAGATTTGCGGGTACGTCCGCTGGACGGCGTTGAGCGCTGCTTCGGTGCAGAGAGCCTGCTCTCTTTCGGGTGAGCTTTCCTTTCGGAGCCAAGATGCCGAAAGAAGGCGCACCCTAAGGTCGGCACCACCGTAGCCCTTGGTGAGCGTAGCGAGCTCGTCCTTGAAGCTCTCCTCGATCGGCGGGTTCCATCCGTCCGTGTGGATGTCGAGAATCTTACGGCGACCCTCGAGATTTGGAAGCGGGAAGTAGAACTCGCGATCGAACCGTCCCGGGCGGCGCAGCGCGGGGTCAATCGCGTCCGGCCGGTTCGTCGCGCCGATGACGATAACTTGGCCTGTGCACTCGACGGTGAGCTTGAGGCTAGTAATGGGAGTAAAAGAGAGGCCAACCTCGGCCGTCCATGCCGTCCATGAGCGCGAGAAGCGTCGAGACGATCGACGCGTGGATCTGCTCCTGCTTGCTGCTCCGCACAGGCGCGAGTCCTGGTCCAGCGCTCACCGTCAGCGCCGCCCGATCTCAGCAAAAGAGTTTAAAGAAAGAAAGACGCACCATCGATCTCGTCGAAAAAGATGATACTGGGCTGGCACTTCTTGGCCTCCTCGAACAGGAGCCTGAGCTGGCGCTCTGCCTCGCCGACCCACTTAGACAGGACGTCGGCTCCCTTGCGCATGAAGAACGCTGCAATGCCCCAGCGCATCAGCTCTCGCCCGGTTTTGCAACCCGGGAAGAGACTCACAGATCTTCTGCCCCTCGGTGGAACAGCTGGCGGCGAGCGCGCGCGCGAGGAGCGTCTTTCCCGTTCCGGGCGGACCGTGGAAGAGCACGCCCCGCGGTGGAGTGATGTTGAAGCGCTCGAAGACCTCCGGGTATAGTAGCGGAAGCGAGACCATCTCCTTCAGCTGCTGGATGTGGGCGCCAAGACCGCCGACCGAGTCGAACGAGACGGTCGACGCGATTCCGAGCGGGTCCGTGTCGGCGTTCACTGCATAGAACGAGTCAAATGAAGACCAGTATAGCGAGTGGGAGTAGGAGTGCACCTGCTTGCTGGACCTTGCCGAGGTTGTTCGGCGTGCCCGCGAGGTCCATACCGCCGCCGCCAGACAACATGCCGCCACCGCCAAAGCCAGCGGCAGCAGCGGCTGCGTTCGAGCCAAATAAGGCGGCCTTGCGTGGGGTGGAGAAGCTGGGGCCGGCGTCGTCCGAGTCCTGCACGCGGCGCCGGCCAAGGTCAGCTCCGAGTTCTCTCAGGCAAAGCGCAAGCTCCAACAACTGAAAAGCAAACGTACCGAGTCGCCCTGGGCAGCCTTGTCCGGGTAGAGCTCGGCCCACTGAGCGCCGGTGAGGTTCGCCGGGAGGCCGCTGAACGGGTCGTCGGCGCGGTGCTTGCCCTTCTTGTTCTTCTTCTCAGGCGGGGCCTCGAGCGGCGGGAGCGTGTAGTAGTTGACCTGCTTCTTGCGACGAAGCGTGCGCGGCACGACGACGCCGTCCTCGTCTTCCTCCTCGTCGTGCAGGTCGAGGTCGTCGTCGTCCGTGTCGCTCTGGGTCTCGTCGTGCTCGTCGCCCTCGAAGCTCGCGTCCGCCTTCTGGCTGTTCCTCGTCGCGCGACTCTTGGGTTCCGTGCGCTGGCTCACGCTGCCCCGGTTCGCCTGGCGTCGTGCACGCGAGTTGGCGTCCTTGGCTTCCTGCTGCGCGCGCATCTGCTTCTCGCCGAGCCGCCCCGAGCGCTTGCGCTCGCCGTACCCGCCGTCACCCTCGTCGTACTCTTCGTCGGCCTCGACGAACTCGTCCATCTTGCGGCTTCCGCGCGTGAGCCGCCCGCCGGCTCGTCGCGGCGGCGGACTCGCGTCGTCGTCGCCCGACGAGTCGCCGTGGTACTGCGCTGGGCGAGTCGTGACGCGTCCGTGCGACGAGACGGTCTGCACGCGCCTCGGCGGCGCCGGCTCAAAGTCGTCCTCGTCGTCCTCGTCGATGATCACGCGCTTCGTCGACGGCCTGCCTCGTCCGCGCTTCGGCGCAGGCTCGGCCGGGTCCTCGGGCTCGTCCTGGTCCATTTTGACTTGCTCGCCTTCGTCGTCGTGCTCGCCCTGCGCGTCCTCGTCGTCCGAGTCACGCAGGACCGCCGGGCGGCGCGCGCGCGTCTCGCGGCCACCGCCGTCGTTCGACTCGGCCGAGGGCTGATGCTCCATCGCCACGCTGCCTGGCTGGAGGTTGTCGTTCTCCTCGGGAATCGGATCCTGCGGCGGCTGCGAGCGGCGGGTCGAGCGCGTCTGGGACTGGCTCGAGTTGTACCCGTCGTCGGGCGCGTCCGGCGCGAGGTGCGCGCTACCGCGTCGAGACGAGCGGGAGGTGGTGCTTTCGGTCATCGAGGGCGGGTTGCGTGACGAAGCGCGGCGGCCGGCCATGCTGAGCGTGAGCTTGAGCGGTGCGGGTGCGGGTGCGTCGGCGTCGTGCGGGGGCGGCGAGGTGTCGTGCGAGACGAGGTACTTGGCAAAAGCGATCTTGAGCTCGAGGCCTGGCTTGCGCGTCGAGAGCGCCGAGGGCGAGCCGGTGCGGGAGGGCGGGTTGAGTGGGCGGTGCGCGGATCGAAGGTCAGGCGGGGGCGACTGGGCGGGCGAGCTCATGCCGACATGCCTTGGGGACTGCGAGGGCGGGGGGCCGGGTTGGGCTGACTGGAGCGGGTGGGGTCGAGGTGGTGGCGAGAGCTGCGACGTGGAACCGGCGCGAACGATTTCAAAACCTCAGCTGAGCCGGCCGGCGGCGGCGCGTCGTCGGCCTCAGCGCGTCGACCACACTCGTTTCGCTCTCTGGAGTGCAGCCACGACCCTGAATCGTCCCTGGTGCAACGCATCAACGTGTCCATCAAACTCCCCGAGCGATTCCACCCCAGAAACGGGCGTGTCACCCCCCGACCCACCCCGCTGACTCGAGCTCGTTCCGTAAAGTGCTCAGACGCGCCAGGCCCGAGCGTCTGGAAGCGGCCGCGAGCGACGGGTACGACTCGCCAGATGGAGCGGGGTCGGCCCCGCTTTCCCGCGCGCCCGTCGTTGCAGGCCCGGTCACGTTTACTCTCAGAATCTCGAAGGCAGGATCAGGATTAGGACAGGAAACTGCTGGAACCGAGGAAGGCGACGCGCGAGCGAACTTCCCACTCGCGACCAGTCGCCACCAGGTCGCACGCCCAGCTGTTCACACGCCCTGGTGATTGAGCATCCTTGGACGTGGAGTATCCATGTAGAAGCTTCTACCTATTGGAAGAACGGACAGCGTGTCGAAGAGCGAGTAAGGCCGCGGTGGCGCCTTTCCAGTTGCTGAAGGACTTCGCGGCTCGCCCTCGTTCTTTGTTACTGACAGGTCAGAAGAACGCCTGGTCATTCCCTTTCCTCTTGTGCTTTAACTTCCTCCTCCTCTCCGCGTATCTCGATCGTTCTCGCTCCGTGCCGCCGCCGGCCTTGCTCAAGCTTGCTCCACCACGCTTCAAGCCACCGTACCTGGTCTGAAAGGGCCATGTTAATAGATTCAGAGACACTTGATGTACACTCACCTTCAAATTCCAGTACACCTGCACTGCTGGGTTCCTCAACGAGGACTAGCCAACGCTGATAAAGCCGGCGACTGCTCGGAGGGTCGTGGCGCTCGTCCATGTGCTCGCCCGGCCACCGACGCTCGCCATGCTCGCAACGATACCACAGTCGCGGGCCCCCGCCTGCGCTCCGTGCCGGCGCAGGAAACGCATCTGCTCCGGAGCTTCCTCGCTTAACTTCGACGCGCAAGTAGTGACCGGTGCATAAAACACTCCGAGCTGCACCACTTGCGCGAGGTTTACATACACCGCCCAGGTCAGGAAGTACAATCTTCACACGATGGTGATCTGACCACCACTCATTTCCGTCCAGAACTCCCCGTCCCTGTGGCGAGTCTACAACTTCGCGGAACCGCATGAAGCGAACTTCACTGGCGGCACCTTGGAGAGTCGACAGCAGCGATTCGAGGGAACCATCGTTCGCCGTTCATAGTGTAGGGTATCAGCTAGACTCACACTTCACTCTCAATGCAGTCCCCAGCTGCAAAGACCCCACCTCCAACCTCAGGATGCGGACCCCAACCGTTCTGTTGGCGCAGTGGTAGCGCGCAAGATTGCAATCTGTCTACAATCTTGAGGTCCATGGTTCGAAACCGTGACAGAACTGCTTACCTAGGTAGTTATCTGCTGAGCGTGCGATGGCGCGTCGCTAGCTTTTTGCCACTGCGCGCCGACGATGCGGCTGTCGTCGAAAGAAGTAGTCCATCAAGGTCTCTTCATCTTGCACTATCGCTCAGCTAACTTCATCGTTGAACTTGTGCTCTTTTTGCACTACTCCCGGGGTCCCCGCTGACCCCGCGCGATCGACAGTCACCAGCGTTCGCAGCGACGCCCTCACTCAAACTCCATCATACTCATTAATCACTCCAGCTGGGCCTGGGTCCTGAATTCTGATCAGGCAAAGAATGAACCAAATTTTTGCAAGAGGCGCGAGAAAGACCGGGAACAAGTGGGGCGTCGCCATCGACGAGTGTCCATCGAGGCGCCAATAAGGGAAGAGGGTCGTTAATAGAGTGAGGGGAAGATGCGTATTGGGAGTTGGAGTGAACATGGGACAAGCAGGCGCGAGGCAGAATACAAAGTAGGGTCCCAGGGAGTCGCCTCGCGATCGCAGCGTCCAGCTGTCGGCGGCTCGGGTCTTGAGACCTCGTTGGCGGTCCCGCAGTCTCTACACCATCACCATTGTCAGTATGGCTAAAGGAACAGCAGGAAAAGAAAGACACGCACAGCTGAACCAGAGGCTCAGAACGAGGCCCCCCGGCTAGCAGCTACACCACCCGCCCACGGCGGCCTCGTCCGCCAAGTCGACGTCGCCATTCCTCGGGTAGGTGCCGGGCGCGTTGCCAGCCCTCACCACCGGCGGCTTCGTGTAGAGTGCCGGCGTGTCCAAGATCTGCGAAGTGATGCCGCCTCAGCACCACTTCCCAATCGCGAGCGGCAACCGTGGCCGGAGACGCACCTTGTCAACAACCTTGCCAAACACGCCCTCGTCACCAATGATCTCGTCCCCGCCCTTCTTCGCCGAGCACTCCATGAACATCCACGGGGGCGAGCGGCTGGCCGCGAACGCCGCGCCTTCTGCCGTCGACACCGTGCGCGAGAACTCCTATCGCGGGTCCACGGTATCAGCTCTTCAATTCAGTGGGTGAAACACGGTCATGGCCGAGCATGACTGCCAGCAAAACCGCACCTTGTCAACCTTGTTCCCGACAATCATCCGGACGACGTCGCGCGCGCCCTGTCCCGAGCCGGCGAACGTGTCGAGCTCCGAGATCCACGAGGCGAGGCTCTCGAATGTATCGCGAGCCGTGATGTCGTAAACTGTCGTCCCCGGTTTTCCGATTAGCGAAGCGCGGAGTGCGGGGGGGCTGGCATGAGCTCACCGAGGATGACCCCCTGCGCGCCGCGGTAGTAGCTGCTCGTGAGCGTTCGAAACCGTTCCTGCCCTGCCGTGTCCTGTCAGGCGCTGCGAGTCAGTCAAAGGTCGGGAGTCAAGAAGCGCGATCGGCATGACGACCGCGCTCGCGAGGACCGAGCGACGCACCCAGATGGACAGCTTCCAGCGCCGGTCTCGGCGCTCGATAACCTTGACCTTGAAGTCGACACCAATCGTAGCGGACGTCTCGTCGGGCCCGAGGAAGAGCTCGTCGGTGAAGCGGAGCAGGAGCGACGACTTGCCGACCGAGGACGCGCCTGGCGGAGGTGGAGGTTCCGGGTCAGCGTTCAGCCTGGAGCAATCGAGCCAGTGCGTATCAGAAAGCCAAAGAAAGCAAGAAGACGGCGGCGGGAGAGTGGTGCGTGGGTGGCCCCAACGGCGCACGACCAACAGTGGCGTGCGCGCGTGCGTGGATCAGCTCGCGCCCTCGCACGCCCTTGGGCCCTCCAAGCAGCCAGAGTAGACAGCCCCAGTCAACACCATGTCGTATGCCTCCATTCGCCCGACCCCGCGCCACTGCCAGTCCAGTGATGCCCCGCGCGCCGCCCGCGCCCCAGCCGCAGTTACGAGGTGCGTCTGATCTGCAGCCTTACCGATGACGAGCAGCTTCAGGGTCGTCGGCGGGTCCGACAGGCTCGGTACGCGGTCGTGGTCGTAGTAGCTCATTCTGGCGGTCGCCTGCGCCCGGGCGGGGAGCAAGAGCTGGCGAGAGATGACGCGGAGTGCGACGTGCGATCGGCTCGCTCGAGTCGCGGGACGGGGCGAAGTGACGAGAGTCTGAGGAAGTTGAAGCTGGACCTGATATGGGTGGCGAGGGAAGAGCTCGTCAATCAGAATCGGTCACGAGTCCTTCTTTTGTCGTCCGCTCGCCTTTCTGCGTCTCACCGTCACCCCGCCGGCTTCAAACCACCTTATCACATACACAGCAGCCTCTACATTTACCAGGATCTCCTTAGCCCGCTCTCAGGACTCGTGCGGTCGCCCCAGCCACGCTCGGTCGGCCTCGGCGCTCCCGCTCTCTGAGCGTATCCACCTACCAGGCGCAGGACTCGCTGGCCGCACGAGGCATCAGTACCTTACTTCGTACTTCTGGGGGCCTGCGCCTCGACTTACCTCGGTTTCAGCTCACGCTGGCCTGAGCTGGGGACAGGCAGGCCGGCTCGAGCGAGCGAGGATGCAGGGCGCCGGGACGAGCGACTTCAGACTCGCTAGTGAGCGGGAGGGTCGGGCAATCAAATAGCTTACCACTGTACTTGCGGCCGACCAGCGACCTGCCCCAGTCGATCCCTCCCACGACTGGCGACTGGCGAGGCGCTCCATCATTCCACGGCCGAGCCTACTCTTCTCCCACAACTGCTTCACACCACTACTATGGCGCCACTTTCACAAGACGTCGCACGTGCACGGGTGCTTTCCTCCCGCTTGGTGCAGCGCCGACCTGCCGTGGATCATCGCCGCCGGCGTCGCCACCCCGGTGCGCAATCACGTCTCACAGTTTTCATTCCTCCTATCCACCAGTCTCACCATCCGGTGCCCGCCGCCGACCCTCCCCAACCCGCTTCGCAGCCAGAGCCACACCCGACCGTGCGACCATGATCTGGCCAGCCTCGGCTCCTAGAATCGACCGAAACCTCCCGATCCCTCACGAGTCGATATGGTGAGGCTCGTTTGTGAAGGGGCAGTTGAGACAGGCTCGCCATGGCTCACCCTGGCGTGACAGCGCCGAAGCCTGAGCAAGATTGGCCTAGCGAGGATGTGTTGGCTGGTGCGCAACTCTTCCCGCGCTGAGTGAAACTCAAAGTTGCAATACAATATGGTGCGACAAACGGACGGCTGAGCACCGGCTCCGGTGACGGTGGACGACTCTGTGCTCTTTCTGCCGATGCCGACGTTCTGGCTCAATGTGCAAGTGAAGGCACCAGTACGCACTCCGTGGACTCTGAGTAGGAATCTTATCCACAAACTCGAACTTGCCAGTAGACCAGGAGACAGGGTGGGATGGAGCTGAGAGCCAGCGACACGTCTCGGCCACATTGTTGCGAGTCTCGGCATTGGATGGCCACTATTCACTATTGGGGTCCCCCCTCCTCTTCCTCGACTCTGACGGCGAGGCGCCCACAAATCTCCCGTCACGAGAGGAGTACTCGACACTATTAATTGAGGCGCACAGTCAGGGGACGCATGGTACCTGTGACACGTTGGCTCGTTTCGGGACGAACTTCTCTCCTTCCCATCCACCTTCCCGTCGAGCTTCCCTCACTGCGAAATGCTGTCTCTGACCGCGGCCCTCGTGCTGCTCCCGCTCGCTTTAAGTTGCACCGCGTCCACCTTTGAGATCCGCAAGCGCGACCTCCCGACGTACGCGACACCGACGTACATTGTGAGTCTCGAGTATTCAGACTTCATCCCAGGCGCTTCCGAGTTGACCTAGCTCTCCGTAGACGCCCTCAAGTCCCGATTGGCCTTCGCCGTCCGCTTTCGCAGCGATTGGCGCCGTGCCGCTTCGCCCCTGGGCTGCCCCATGCTACCCGGGCGCCGAATTCAACCCTGCAGAGTGCAGTATTGTTCAAAATGCCTACTTGAACGGCACCGCGCGTGCAGACGCCGTAGGGAGCGCACAGAGGTACGCTCTGGGTCGTCCACTTAGTGCTGGCGCTGACTTTAGCCCCGCCTTGCAGCCTCAACTGTGAGGAATGCAGCTCGCAGAACTGCTGGCTTAGTTCTATCGCACCTCTAGTGCCGCAAGTCGGAGCGTGCCACCAAGGTCGGATTCCGCTGTACTCTATCACCGTTGAGACGCCTCAGGACGCACAGAACGCTATCAAGTTTGCCGTCATGCACAAGATCAAGATTGTGGTCAAAAACACGGGGCACGAGGTGGGGTCGTCCTGCGTTTAAGGAGCTCATGGCTGACTGTGGACGTCAGTACCTCGGCCGGTCGACTGGACCTGATTCCCTGCAGATCTGGACGCACAAGCTCCAGTCCCTTACTTTTGCAAGCGACTTCCAGCCTTCGAACTGCTCCTCTGTCTCGCCTACGAGTGCCATCACCATGGGTGCTGGAGTCGTCGCAGCAGATGGTCAGTAGCTCTACCCGCCGCTTGGAGCAGGACACTGATTCAGTTGCACACTCAGCGTACCACTTTGCGACCAAAAACAATGTGGTTATCACTCTGGGGGCATATGGCTCCGTTGGTGTCGGTGGTGGCTTCGCTCAGGTACAGTGCTACTTCACTTTGTGCGTTTTCCGAAGTCAGCGGTCTAATTCGCGACCGGCGCAGGGTGGCGGACACGGGCCTTTAGGACCCAAGTATGGTCTCGCTGTCGACAATCTTCTTCAGTTCAAGCTCGTCACCGCGGCGGGTGATTTCGTTACTGCCAACGCGTGTCAAAATCCCGATCTCTTCAAGGCACTTCGTGGGGGAGGCGGAGGCTCGTGGGGTGTCGTCAGTAAGCGCGCTTTCATCAATCTACACTGGCACACATGCTGATATAATACACATAACCCTCCAGCTGAGGTCACTTATCGGGCCCACCCCGCGACGCAGGTTCAGTCGGCACAGATCAACGTGCAACCCGCTTTGTCGGCGGCGCTGAACCCCGATGCCTTCCTTACCGACTTCATTACCCAGCTCGGTAACTACTCAATCGGCTGGCAGGATCACGGCTGGGCTGGATACCTGTTCATCACGGGCTCGAATGCCTCCTTCGTGGGTCTCTTGAGTTCTTGCGCAGCCAGAGGCTCATCGTAATCCGCAGAACTACGCTCTCCCTTCTTCGGATGCTGCTGGGTAACATGATTAATAATCAACTCTGATTTTTGAGGTGCTGACACTTTGCCCAAAGCGCCCTGACCGACATGGCGCCGTTCTTTGACTACCTCTCCAGCAGTCCAAAGTACCATGTAGGCACTGGAATTATTGATTCGAGCTTCAATAAACAAACCTTTGTGCAAATTAGGTAACGTACCGCAATCAGCGCACATTACCAAGCGTCCAGGCGCTGGTCGATCAAGTCTCGAGCCCCGGAGCAATCAACACCCGTACGCTAATATGCTTTACAACGCATGAACACCTAGTACTTACTAGTCACTGCATGTTCCAGCTGTCGGCTTCGGGGAGGCCCTCGCTGGGCGACTTATCCCTCGAAGTGCTCTCGCCACTGCCGCGAGTCGCGCCGACTTGGCCGCGACGATTGTCAAGGTGAAGAAGCTCAGCGCTCCAACTATTTCGCTTCGAGGTATCCAGAATCTGGCGAAGCGTGCGTATCTTGAGCTCCTTGTTCAAGAGGACACGAACCGACTCCCTGCGCAACTCCTGCAGCCATCGCCCTTCAAATCTACTCCACCGGCCCTCCGCCAACCCTCTCTGGCGCCGGTACTTTGGTCAACACTGCTTGGAGGGGAAGGATCTGGGAAGTTGTGGTCGCGAATGGGTGGATTGGTGAGTGGAGCCAGGAACTCGTTTTCTGCACTCCGCTGACCTGCTCCGCGCCTGCAGAGGGCTACCCTCAAGCAGTCAAGAACAGCTGCTACGCAAAAGCCACAAACTTGGCCATGGATCCTCTCCGATCCCTTACTCCGGGTGGAGGTTGCTGTGCGACTTCCCGACCAATTCGAGGTGGACCCAAGCTCACGCATCTGCATCGCAACGCAGACTACAGCGAGGCGTCGTCGCTCGAGGCAGACTGGCAGACCGCGTTTTTCGGAGCCAACTACCCGGAGCTACTCGCGATCAAGCAGAAATGGGACCCTGCAAACATCTTGTCTCACCTGAGTCACCTCCTCGTCGGCTTAGACGGCGGAGACGTCCCGTGGAGGCTCGTTTGTCTCTCTGCTTCCAACTTCACCCTCGTCAATCCGACTTGCTCGCCTCGGACGCCACTCGAGCTCGTCTCGACCGCGATGTTCAGCTCCCTCCTTTCCCGACCAAGCGTCTCTGTCACCGTCGAGCAAGAAATGATCTTTGTCCGACCACCCGATCGTGAATCTGGGATAGCGAGCGACGATCCTGAACTGCGAGGGACGGTCCTTCTGTCGCTTCCAGCTCCGCGGGCAGTGCGCTCCAGGATCTCCGGTGACCTCGAACGTTCGGGCTGCGTTTCTCGACAGCGAGTTGTTGGACCAGGCGAGCTCGACCTCTTCACAGGCGACGAGAGGGCCACTCGCTGTGATAGGGATCTCTGGGTAGCCAGGTCACAAGTCCATACATGACTACAGGGGCAAAGCAGGGTTGAATGCAGTGTCGCGAGTGTGCTGTGGGTGCAGGCAAACCGGTAAAATGCGATGGGAAGCGGATTGGAAGAGTTGTGTGAGGTACCGCGCGGTGCGGGTTTAGGGAAGGCTCTAGTTGTGGTACGAGTGATGGGATCGGAGGACGCCGTCTATTCAGAGTCGGAGGAGTCGTCGAGCTCGACGACCTCGATGGCGCGCTTGGCGGTGCGGGGAAGGCCGTTCGCGAGAGCGCGCGGCGGACGCGATGACGAAACCGTCTTCTGAAGGCGCGGAGACGGCGCGAGCTGCTCCGGCGGGGGCGACGACGCGATGACGAGCGTCTCTCGCGCGCGCGCCGACTCCGGCGGGGGGGATGAGTTGACGACGAGCGCCTTCGGCTGACGAGTGTTCGACGTACTGCTCGCGGCGGATGCGCGGTACGGGGCCGACGGCAGCGTGTCGTGGTGCAGCGTAGAGGGTGGCAAGGCGGCCGACGACGTCGGGGACGCGCGGTAGGGGCGAGGCGCAATCTGCTCGTACGGATGGTCAGCTTCCGAGACCTCAGTGTCGCGCTAGGTGGCAAAGGAAACGCACGATCCACTTCGCGTCAGACGCGATGTTGAAGATGTAGTTGCGCACGAGCGTCCAGTCGGCCTCGACCCAGTCGATGGCAGACGCCTCTGCTTCGTTGAGCTCGATCCGGGCGCCCTCGTTCTTGGCACCGACGCGGGCGCGGTGTTGGTGCTTGGACGCTCCCGGTCCGCCTTGGCCCGGTCCGCCTTGGCCTGGTCCGCCGAGGCCCGGTCCGCCGAGGTTGTTGTCGTCCCGGCGAGCGAGCCCTCCTGGGAACTCGTCCTGGTGCACCCGACCGAGCCCGCGCACGATCAAGGCCTCAAAAGGAAGGTCTGTTCGAAGCTTCTCGAACGCGCGGCAAACTTCGGGCGGCGCGTCGGGGAACTCGAGAGACGGGAGCGTGACCTCGTCGTAGGGGAAGACGTCGGGCACGAAGTTGCCGTTGATGTCGTGCTGCCAGAAGGACGACCAAGTGACGACTGACCACCGGGGGTAATCGATCGCCAAGTCCATCCGCTGCATGAGGCCCATGAACTCGATCTCCTTGACGACAATCGAGGGCGCGCGAAGCCAGTCGGCGACGGGGAGACATGCGGCCGCCGGAAGAACAATGAAGACTGGGGGCGGGTGTTCGCCCTGCGCGGGGAGGGGAGGGTGTGTGGCGGCGTACTGCAGGAGCGGGGCTGGCGTGTCGAGGAGCATGTTGAGCTCGTACCCGGAGTGGGCGAAGATCGAGACTCGACGAAGGGCTGCGTGCTGACGTTCGCGAGGTGGAAGACGGCGAGCTCGACTTTCCTATCGTAGTCGCTGTTCGCAAAGGAGATCCCGTGCTGGTCCACGGCTGCCCACACGGCAAGTGAGCTGGGCGCTCGAGTCGAGGGTGGACAGCGGGAGGAACGTACAGTGGCCCTTCATCGCGAGCAGCAGCGCGACACACAATCCTGACGTGTTCCACCTGACCATCGTGCCGTCGGGAAACGAGCGGAAGAAGGTGACGTGTTCCGGAGCATCGAAGGGGAGGTCGTGGTGGACGAAAGCGATGGTTGACTGTAACAAGAGGGGGGATCAGCCGATGCTCCAAATTTGACGGCGCCGATCCGCTCCGCCTCGTCTCCGCACACGACGGACGCCGACTCACAATTGCCTTCGTGTTCATCAAGCTGGATCGTGTGCCGATGTACTTGACCTCCTCGTAGACGTTGAGCTGCTGGGGCGTCGGATCGCCCTCGACGTCGAGGATCAACGCGTCGCGCGGGAGCCCGTTCGGTGCGCCGGCGAAGAGGTCGTTGAGCATCGCGCGCGCCCGGTGGTCGAAACGCCAGAAAATGGCAGCGTACGTCCGACGGCCGACGAACAGCTTGCTGAGGCTGACCCCCGGCTCGGGCGACGGCGTGACGTTGGGAACGCGGTACGGGGTGACGATCCTGGTCTCGTCCGACCCATGGACGGTAGAGGCCTGAATCGACGCGCTGACATGGGTGGTACCGGTTGTGTGGCCGAGCAGGCGCGCCACCTGCTTGCCCTTCTTCTCGGACGAGGTCTTGCCTACGCCTGGCGCCTTCGTGGCTGCGCGCGTCGATGCGGGCTGCGGGACGGGCTTCGGCGGCGCCGCAAAGCCGTCGCGGTGATGATCTCAAAGTAACACCGCCACTTGAACTCGTCAAGGAGGGCGCGGAGACGGCCTTCGTCGAGGCCGGACTGGTCCAATAACCCGGTCAGTTGAAACAATTAACTCTCACGCGATGGGAGGGCTCACCCTTGCGAGCAGTTGCTTGACCCCCAATCGGTCAAGGAAGTTGGCCACCGTCTTCTTGCTGGGCACTCCAAAGAGGAAGAGCTGGAGCGCGCGCCTGAGGTCGGAAGCGGCGACGCCGGAGAGATGAATGATGTGATGCATGTTCTGCCAGGAGAGTCCCTGCATGGATCATGATGAGCAGCCTCTCTCTTGCACAGGACACCTTGCTTGATATGTACCTTGACTCTCACATTCGCCCCATGCTCGGTCAGATACTCGCACGACAGCGCGGCAGCGTCCGACGCAAGCCCAGCGCGCTCGCACGCGATGATGGCGGCCAGCTGCCACCTCGACCCACTGATAACGCGTCGGCCGGGGACAAGCGACTCGAGGTGCAGTTGAGCCAGTTCGGGCACGCGCATGAGCTGCGCAGGGACAAGGGAGTCGAAGCTGGGCCGCTGGTGCCGCTGCTGGTTGGTCTGCGACGGGCCGGCGGTCGACTGGACTGGCACAGACTCGTTGACCCTGAGCTTCTTGCGCCTGTCGGCCTTGGACGAGGCGAGCTGCGCTTCGGGGCCCGACGCCGCCATCGCTCGTTCAGTCGACCGCGGAGTGACCGTGTCGCTGGGCGTTATACGACGCCGACGAGCGAGGCGAGCGAGGCAAGCGAGGTAGCAAAGAGCGGTCGGTTTCGTCGAGGGATGGGCAAGACAAGTCAAGGTTGGGAGTGCGGGACGACAACCGGCGACGGCCATCATGCCGGTCCGTGCGCGCTGTGCGACGATCGACCATCCTCGCCGGCGGCCTCTCGCCCATCTCTCTTCTCACCGCATCGCTCTCACGTGGACGGTCAGGTGTTCGCTTCACTCTCGTCCCCGCACTCGGCCTCCCATCCACCGGCTGGTTTTTGTCTGCCCGGCCATCACTTCGTCGCGATAGTACGTCCGCACCCTCGGCCTTCCCAGGATCGCACGAAGGCTCACTCATTCCCACAGATGCCGTTCGCGCGTCCCTACCGCTCTGAGACCGAGGCCAACAGGGTGTACGACGAGCTCAGGACGTGCGCCCCCGTCGCGTCCCACAAAGGCGTCTACCAGGTCCTGTTCGCCGAGTTTGAGTACGACGCGACCGCATCGTGAGTAGCAGCAGCAGCTACATCATTGGACGCGTGCTGAGCCGTATCGTGGATGCAGGTTCTCGTCGCGCATGCTCTTCAGGATCCTCACGTCGCGCTCCGAGTGGAAGGCGAACAAGTTTACGACGGTGTGCAGCGCGTTCGCTCCGTCCTGGGGCGGCGGGACCGGCTACCAACAGTTCGCTGCCAAGGCCTGGGGTGTCTCTTGGGACGTCGTGACCGGCCGGAACCGCGATCTGAAGAAATCCCAGAGCAAGCGCTGGAACGGAGGAGAGAGCCACCTCCGCACGCTCCTCAAGCTGCGTCCAATCGCCGGCTCCGTCGCCGCCGAGTGGATCGCCAACTAACACGCGCTGAGTGGGCCCGATCCGGCCGATGCAGAGCACGTCTTTCTTGTCGACTCGATGGCGAGGCGCAGGAAGGGTGTTCTGCAGAACACTACACTCCATGACCTCCTTTCCATCTTCAAGGTAGGTTTGCGTGCTCGGGCGATGAATTCGTGCCGACGGCTGACGCCTGCTCCGGGGAGCGCAGAGCGCGAGGAACCTCGTCGAGAACGAGACCGGACTGACGAACATTGACGCCACCCCGTGCGTTCTTCGGGCGGACACTCTCCACTGCGCGACCCCGGAAGAGGACAGCAAGATCACGGTGAGCATCGTTCAAACTAGACTGACTCTCGAGAGGTGTTCTGAGTGACTTGGTACCCCTCTAGCTTCGGACCCTCATGGAGGCCGACAGGGAATCGTACCTTCTCCGCGAGAACCTGGGCACGCGGGGACGTGCTACCATGGACTCGATGGCGATTGTCAAGGACTTGACGAGCGTGGAAGAGCTTGTCCGGCGACTGCAGAGCATTCCGCCTCACGAGCGCGGCGCTGCGTTCATCGTCTTCCCAACCTTCCGCAACATCCTCTGGACGCCGCAGGTCATTGCACGGATCTTCACCTACCCGGCCCTCAAGCTTGGTGACACGAGTATGATTGGATACGCGCTCACGTTGTACGTCCCTCTCCCGTCCCTGTCTTTGGTGCGCAGCTCATTGCGGTGTCAGATCCGCGTGGATGTCCGACAGCTCGAACAGAGACGACAAGGAGAAGAGGGACGCCGTGCGTGCTCCCGTCAACCACTGCAAGTCGTACGACTCGTTCAAAACCGTCTCGATTCTCGAGCTCAAGAAGATCCTCGCTTCCTGCATCGCGACCAAGACGTAAGCGACCCGTTGGTCGCGCAAGGCGAGGCTTGCTGACTTGCAGTTCATCTCCGAACAGGGACACCCCCAGGGCCGCCGTGCTCTCGTCGGGCTCGAACGCGATCCCTGCGGCGCGCGCGCAGAGCCTCGCCTTGTGGATCGAGACGGCAGTCTTCTGGGTCCGTCGGCGCAGGAAGGCTCTCACCTTGGAGATCTCGCAAAGCACGCAGCAGGGACGAGTCCCCGGACAGCACCTCGGTCCAGCCCGTTTCGCGGACGACGAAGACGACGATGTGCCCGCGCCACCGCAGCCCGTCGCAGGCCCGATGCCGAAAGCGCTCCCGGTCGTCGCCGCCCCGCAGCCGGTCAAGGAGAAGAAGGACAACGAGTCGTACCGCCAGCCGATGTCCCAGGAGACGCGCGCCAAAATCATGCGCGAGTGGAACCTCGCCGAGTTGAGCGACGAGGACGACGAGCCGCTCGTCGGCAAGGGCAAAGGCAAGGCGCGCGCGCACGCCGCGACCGCGACCGCGACCGAGATCATCGAGCTGGACAGCGACGGCGACGAGGTCATGCGCAAGACGAGAGCCCAGAAGTCGCAGCCCGCCCACGCCGCCTCCCGCACCGTCAAGCGCAGCGCCGACCAGGACGAAGCCTGCATCGACCTCACCGCGACGTCGGACGGCGATGACGAGCCTCGTGCGAAGCGCCAGCGGACGCGCCACCGTGTCAAGTCCCCGACCTACTACCACGAGCGCCAGGCGTCCGACTCGGGCTCGAGCGACCCTTCAAGTGGAGACGAGTACTCCGGCGTCGACGCGATCAAGGACGGCTCGAGCGAGGAGAGCGCGAACGAGGAGAGTGCGAGCGCGGAGAACGAGAGCGACAGCGTCGGTTCTAGCGAAGACGAGGACGCGGAGGAAGTCTGAGCACTTTCGTCCATCGTCAAGCGCTTCGCCACACCCCCTCCGCCTCTTCCTCCTCCGCCTTCGCCACATATCCCCGTCCTATGCCCCCCAATCTCAACACACGCCACTTCGCATACCCGCACATTCCCCCTGTTGTGACCTCACCTCATCGCGTTCTCCCACCGTCTTTCTCCTTCACATTGCTTCTTCGGTTTTACTCCCTCGTAGCGCCCTCGTTGTTCGCGCCCGTACCTGGGACGTTTCATGTTCAAACCATACCAATGTGCGCGTCTTCACGCTTCGTCAGTCAGCAAGTGGTCGTGCGGAGTGATTTGTTTGAACGCACGACATGCTGGACGTAGTCGAGTCGCCTCACATCAGCAATGGGTCCGATCTTGAGAGGAAGCATGCCAAAATAAAGTTTGGGAGAGTCTGAAGCTGCCTCATACTTGGTTGTTCGTGATGCTCATACCGGAGCAGTACTGGTCCCAGTGACCCGGTGTACCGATGCTACGCCAACAGCTAGTGCAACAATCTGCCACTGTTGCTCCGGATATTCCTTTCCTTGCTTTGCGGCTCATGCCCCGAACGCGGTTCGTAGGCATTGGAATTCAGCGAACTTTCAGAGTTTCGACGTCCGACACATCATCTGCTTTGGGCGTGCACAGAAAGATATGAAACTGTATTCTATTCAGCCCTTAAAACTTTATCACTCTCGCTCAGCGATCCTGGCTGCCCTCTGAAACGTACATTGGACCCGGCAGAAACGTTTCGCGCATGATCGACATCACCGACCAGCTCGACTCCGGGTGTACGCTCAGCAGCGCCAACGCTGCAGTGCGACCCAGCCAACGTTCCCAAACGCCGTACCAGGTCGTCAGCCATCCGGTCGCACGAGCACGCGACGCTCGTGTTTCTCCCCAGTGACGACTCACTTTTTCCCGGCCTCGGCGTAACACCTGGCGTTCCCGCCACTTCCTGGTTCAGTACACTCCCCGGAGCCAGTCTACAGCACGTAAGCCATCGAAAACCCACGTACCGAGGTTCCTGAAGCATTGGGCGCCCGCTAACGCGACCCACTCACGGTCCTTGGCGACCAGCCTCAAAATTGGCGGCAGCGCTCAGTGGCGCACATCAGCGGGTGACCGAGGCGACCGATCCCTGTGCGTTGACCTCCGCTTGGCTCCCCGCGGGAATTAGACGAGTCACTTACCGTCCTCGGGCAGCTCTTTTGATGTCTTCAGCTCCCGTCGATGCGGCGGACGCCGCGATGCGCAGCACAGCCGAGGCTCCCGAGT
>ERZ1463038.196-NODE-196-length-18843-cov-12.804556_pt1 | contig 18843 bp, 33 predicted proteins | sample MGYA00564479_ERZ1463038 | MGnify/ENA primary metagenome ERZ1463038 (study PRJEB39244, sample SAMEA3635134) | Helicobacter pylori | study: EMG produced TPA metagenomics assembly of PRJEB11511 data set (Assembly of a 5300-year-old Helicobacter pylori...
AAACTTCAGAGAGCTACGCACCTCCTCTTCCGCAATGTCATAGGCGATTTTGTTCATCACTGATGAGAGGGAAAGCGTCACTTCATGTGCGAAGTACTACTGTCAGAGAGCACAACTTACGCGGCTGGTCGGTTACGTCGGCCTTGATGTACTTGATCTCGGACCCGAGCGTCTTGGCGTACGCGACGGCAGCGTCGAAGGACTCGCTCGGCTTGTCGGCCAAGTCGATGCAGTAGACCTTGGCTCCCGCCTCTGCGAGAGCAAGGGCCATCTGCCAACGGTGCAACTCGTCAGCACGACCAATCGGTACCGGATCGGCTGCTCCCGATCTCTCGAGCACGAGCGATTCGCACCTCGAGTCCGATACCACCGTTTCCTAGTCGAGCAAGTGTACATTAGCTGGCTGGCCCCGAAGCTCTGACCCCGCGAGGAAGCAAGCGAACCTCCGGTGACGACAGCTGCGGGAGGATCGTCGCGAGCAATCAGCTGCCTGTGCGCACGGGAAGTCGAGGGCGAGCTCGCGTACCGACACGGTCCGCGAGAGAGAACTCGTGGAAGATGTTGCGAGCCGGGAGGACCTTGTGCGGGTTCTTGACGTACTCGTTCGCCGCTGCGTCGACGCCGAGAGTCAGCGAGCCGGGCTTTGTGCACGGGTAGATGGCGGCGACGGACCTGCGACTCCAATGACGGCATCCTCGCGTCCAGTCGAAGGAACACCGGCGTCGTTGATGTAGAGGTCATCGTCGTCTGCGATGGCGGACGAGCCACCAATCACTCCTCTGCGTGACGAGCAAGAGGGGCCGTGTCAGCTCCACATCGGCAAGGGTCGGGGGAGACAGGAGCGAGGCTGGGGACCCCGACGCACCCGTAGAAAGACCCGGGAGCACTCGACGCAGAAGTCGTGTCGAGGCCAGCGAACGCATTGACCAAAGTCGGTCGGTTGCCTTGAGCTATCACGGACGGGCGACGCGACGACGGGCGACTGTTCGAGCGAGATCCGGGACCGGAGCTCATGTTGGCGTCTGGGTTGGGCTGGGTTGGGAGGTTGGGAGAAAAGCTCGAGTGGGGAAGATGAGGGCGGGAGCAAGAGCGGACCGCTCGGCTTGGACAACGAACTAGATTGGTTTGGCCCGGCGCGACGGGCCGCCACCCGGAGTGCGTGCGCGCGCTACCTGAAACCTTCAGCAGTCTTCGATGGGCTGATCCTCAGGTGGTCGATCCTTCTACTGCTTCCCCCGGCTTCCTCGTGTACCTATAGGGACGGGCGCCGCGGTGGCGCACCGCGCCCACCTCACACGCAGCGCAGGACGACGCGAGGCATGTGACCACCAAGCGTCATTACTTTCTCCACATCAGCTGTTGAGCGCAAGATTGTCAGCCTGCACCGGTCACATGAGATCTGTGTCCCTAGCGTCTCCCGCATCCTCGATGCTCGGCGGTTTCGCAGCGTCGCCATGGACGCCTTCCGACTCGCCTTCGCCTCTCTGTTCGCGCCCACAGCCTGCCTGAGTCTCTCAAAGCAACCTTTCAGTCGTCTCAGGCCTCACAATCGCGAGCTTCGCCCCGCACCGATGCCCCCAATCCCCCGCGAAACCATGCGGCGGCTCCACAAGACCACGCAAGCAGGCACCATTGTACTGGGCGACGGCGGGAGAGCTTACCTGGATTTATCCGTCGAGTCGTTGCAAAAGCCCTCTGTCCCTCAGTTTGCCGACGCTGCGGCGGCCAGTCTGCGAAGGGAGGCGGCTCTTGTTGCGCTCCCCAGTTACTTGACCGCGAGGCAGGTCGATTTTTCATTCAAATGGGATATCAGGAGCTAGTCGAGGATGGAAGAGTGGGTAAGGGAAGGATTCAGCGTTCGAGAGGCAATTCGTGCGAAGGCTTCGACTCTTGCCTCGGTTGCGGGGCTGCGATGCCTCAGACAACCAACCGGTGACCAAGGACACTCGGATGGGTTGGAGTATGTTTTAAAGGCGTGTTCAATCTAGCAGGGGCCCTCGCCTCCATCTTGAGACGAACGCAGGCCCCTCGACGTTGCCTCGAGGTGTCGCGACCGACCGACGGCCGGCCACGCGCCTTTGTGCAGAGTTGAACGAGTAAATCGTTATGCCTTACATTTTTTTTTCTTGCATTGGAAGGTCCGGTGTGACCTTCAAGTCGGCATGAAAGCATTGAAGAAGGTGTGCGGCGTCGTCGTGCTCTCCGGGATCAAAGGCTGCCGAACCTCCGGATCGTGGGAGTCCCGACGACGGCTGATGAATCCGTCAAGAAATGGAAAGATGGGCTAGGTGATCTGGAGGAGTTCGAGGAGAGGCGGGTCGAGCTCCAGGCGCTGGGGCTCGTCGTGCGAGAAACAATGTTCCCGTGATCGCTTAGCCTGCACTGTATCCCACCAAATCTGGAGTCAGACTTCATCCGACCCTTTCCTGCCGCGTGTGGTTCGATTGTTATCGATCGCTCGAAGACGCAAGGGCGCGTCGCCACCGGCACTGTCCTTGTCAGCCGCCAGTCGCGTCAGAAAGTAACAGTCTCGTATTCTACCCTTCTGTTCCTTGAATAGTAATTAATCCATTCCGATCTCCCTCGCCCTGGCCAAAACCACTTCCTCGAACGACCTCGCCGGCGGGCCCGCCAAACGGCGTCCGAGGAACTCGTACCACCTGTCTCCCATCCCGGGAGGCAGAGGCTCGCCCTCCATGACACCGCACGGCTTCGTCACAGTTTGTATTCCTCCATCTCCGCCTTTGAGCGACGCAAGGAGGACGGCGGCGACCATGATGTGCTGCCCCGGCACGAGCTTGACGCCGATCAGCCTTGCCAGCGACGCCTGGCTGAGCGTCGCCTTGAAGCGCTCGATCTCCCCGGCAGGGTCAACACTGTGCCCTTTGTAGCATTTTTCGGCGAGTTCCTGGTGGGTGGCGAGGCCGCCTTCGAGGAGGCGAAACTGGCGGTGGAGCGGCGTCGCCTGGTGGTCGAACTCTGCGAAGCGGACCAACATCAGCGGCATCCACCCTGCTCGTGGGCAATGACAGCTCACCAAAGTGGAGCCATATGCAGTGCGTATCGTGCAGCTTGGTCCGGTGTCCCAAGCGGTACGCGGCGCGCATCGCGAACTGCATCTCGTACGTGAACGCCTCGGAGTCGCTGAAGCGCGCCAGCGCTGTGTAGCACAGCGCTTCGCGAGGTGCCGACATGGAACGTTGCTCCATTTCGGACACAATTTTGGCGAGTCGTTTGCAGCTGCCCTTGTGCGCGCTCCAGTCGGTTCGCTGCGAAGCCGCCTCTGGGTCAGCCCCTGCTCTCGCAGCGTTGGCGCAAATGATGCCCATCAATATCTGACACGTCTTGACAGGCCGAGTTGCAGTACAAGGCCACCTGGCATTGCGAGCACTGAAGCAGGCGAGTCGCGCCCGCATCCTCACGGGTTCCGCAGGCGACGCAGATCCGGTCGATCGGCATCGGGACTGGGGGGCGTAGAGGGGAGCAGGAGTAGCTGATCAAGGCAGTAACGCAGAGTCTTTCGCTACCACTGACTCGAAAGGAGCTCAGGCGCGCGAAACTTGCTGGACGTGCGAAACCTTTGACCTCGGCGCCTAATGCCGTTGAGGCTCACGGCGAGTCGGGGTGACACACGCACTCCTATGTCGACAGCAGAGGCGCGTCGTGCTCGCAACAAGGCGCAAGACGACGAGGACGCAGCTCAGCTCAAGCTCGGCCCAGGTGAGTGGCCGCCGCTCGCGCTGGTCGAGTCGTCTGCTCACCGCACCCGCATGCGCCGCTTCCAGAGTTCAAGGACGATGTCGCAGGACCGCTCACGATCAGTGAGGTCAAGATTCTGCTCGGCCGGCGGGAGAACGTCACGACCGACAACCCGTGAGTTGCGCTTGCACGCGGGGGTCTGCAGGACGCTGGGAGGAGGTCAAGGGTGGTCCAAAGCGTGTCACTACGAAGCTGGTGGCAGTGACTTCGATCGCACCTGGGCTGTTGGTGCTAGCAGAAGCTCGGGGGAACAGCGGGGGATGAGCGGGTGGAGGACCAGACGATCATGTGCGCTCGACAGCGTGCTGACTCCTCCGCCTCTCCCTTGCCCGTCTCCCAGCGTCTACAAGAAGACATTAGACTACGTCGAGGTCTTCTCCCGCTTCCACGACAGCGAGGTGGCCCAAGAAGTCCGAAAGTATGTCGCGCTCGCTCCGAGCGCGCGAGCTGGCTGCTGACCTGGTCACCGCGTCGCAGCGTGTTGTCAAAGGACGACAAGCTCAAGTCGTTCGAGCTGGCGCAGATCGCCAACCTGTGTCCGCTGGATGCGGAGGAGGCGAAGGCGCTCATCCCGAGGTGCGGCGTGCGAGCTCCTGCTGCAGTCGTGCTCAGCGCTGACCGAGGATGTGATTCTCAGTCTTGGCGGGAAGGACGACGACGAACTGCAGAGTCTCTTGAACGAGATCGCGTCGTTGCGAAAGTTCCAGTCGAACTGATGGATGGGGGCCGAAGGCGTTACGTATTGGCGACGACGTTGTTGTACTATCTCAATCGGGCTCACTGTGCACTTGTTAACTGCTCCGAAGGTGGGCTGGGTGCTCCGATGCTCGCCAGGGATCCGAGGGGAGAGCCACAGAGTGGCGCTGCACGTTCGGCGACCTTCGTCAAGCTGCCCAGGAGTATCGCGTTCTTTCCCAGCCCTGGGTGCACGATCCCGTCAGACAATATGTACCCACAATCAAGCCCTCGTGCACTGGAAAACGGCGTCCAGCAAGAGGTCACGTTTCTTGCCGTCCAATCGACGCGCGTCCGTGCGTCGCGTCCGCCGGCTCCGCAGGCCATCCAGCTCGAACTTTTTTCGGTGGCTCCTCTTGCTTCCACACCACACTCTTCACCTCTACCCGCCTCACTTCTAACCACCCCTACCAACTTCTACTACCCACAATGTCCGTCGAAGACCAGCAGACCCTCCACGCTGAGGCGTTCAAGGAGGTGTTCGGCGCTGAGGTCGCCCCGGCCTTCCTCGAGCTCAAGGACCAGATGGACGCGGCTCTCTACGAGAACTGTGAGTGCCACTTCCTTGCTCTCCCGGCGGTGCACCTGCGAGGGAAGCTCAGTGCGAGCCTGGATGCGCGGCGGGTAGCGCCACGGTCCAACTTTTCGGCGGTCCATGCGGGGCACTAGAAAAGCGCGATGGAGCTGCATCACGGGCGAGGGCACGGGGTGCTTGGAGCATACGAAGCTGCACCCTGTGCAGTGGGCGCTGGACCCGCTGTTACGCCTGCGCTCGCCGTCCGCGTCTCCACCGCCACTGTTTCCTAGCACGATACTGGACGCGCGCTGACCTCGCTTTCTGCACCCCCATCCAGTCAAGTCCCAGATCGCGGTCATGGCCCCCTTCCAGGCCAAGGTCTCTGAGCTCTCCGCCAAGGTGCGACGCCTTGCTTCCACCCGCGCCTTCGCGCTTCCATCTTGCTGACTCTCTCTGCCCGCCATCGTCTCATTTTCCAGGTCCCCAAGTTCTGGATCACCAGCCTTTCGAACTGCTCGGACCTCTCAACCCACCTTCCCAAGTGCGACCACGAGGCGCTTGGCTTCCTCACCAATGTCGAGGTCGTCCACAAGGCCGACGCTCGCGAGTACGACGTCAACTTTGTGCGTTCTGCGCCCTTTTCCAGAGTATCGATAGCATAGCTCACTCCGCTTGCAATCTTCGCAGACCTTCGCCGAGAACCCTTACTTCTCCAACCAGACGCTCACCCTCTCGTTCGGCGTCACCCCTCCCGCCGGCGAGGGCCCCGCTCCCCACCCGCACGACCTCCAGCCGGACCTCTACATGAAGCCCGTCAAAGCGATCCAGTGGAAGTCGGACGCCGTCAACCTCGTCAAGAAGGCGCCGCGGATCGACCTCGAGTCGCTCGACGAGGACGCCGACGTCGAGTTCAACGAGGAGACCGGGATCGGTTCGTTCTTCAACTACTTTGCCCTCGAGGGCGAGGACGAGCAGGAGCTCGGCGAGGCTCTCCTCGAGTGGAGGCAGCATGCGCTCGAGTGCGTTCGATTTCCTGTACTGGCAGAACGTGCGCTGATCGGTCGTTTGTAGGTACGCCACCGGATCCGACTCGGACTGGGACTCGGACGACGACTCGAACGACGGTGAGAACGACGGCCAGGAGGACGTCAGCATGGACTCGTAAAGTGTCCGCGCATCGCCAAAACTCCTGTCGCAAGACCATCTTTAGATGTCGGGAGACCCCCTCATAGACCCCAGAAGTGCCTCACGAATCCACACGAAAGCAGTTGCAGTAATTTCACGAACCCGTTGACGACATTCTCGAAGCCTCGAGTCGTGTAGTCGAGTGAGCTGCACCGCTTCTGCAAGGCTACACCCCTTACCTACCTGAGAGCTGCGACACCAGCGCCGATATGGTCTTTCGGTGGCGTCTATCGCTTGAGAGGGGGGATACGGAAGGATTTGTAAAGAGCTTGCTTGGGCCAGACAAACTCAGCGTGATCCTCGATCAGCTCACCGATACGCGCGAGCTCCTGCAGCAGCGTGTCCACTTTGAAGTCGTGTATTGCGAGTCATGACACATGTTTCCGAGCTCAAGAGAATCATTCCCTCTATAACCATCGTCCGTGCGAGCCATTCCGCTCAGTAGAGCTTCGCGAGGTCCGCGACGAGCCTGACCATCGCCTCGGCGCTGCAAGAAGGGGGGCGTCAGCTTCTCGGAACACGCACAAACCGAGAGGCGAGATGTACGAGTGAAGGACGGCGTTCGCCATGGCTGCGAGGAGCGAGGTTAGCTTGAGCCTTTCTGTTCTCAAGCGCGAAGGAGCTCACTCATCCGCGCAGCTTGCGTCTCCTTGGCCTCGATCGCGATCATGTAAACACCCGACGGGTCGAGCGAGCTCGCGACGGGCTGCAGTCCCTCGACCTCCGGATCCTCGCTGTACGCGTGCGCAGGGAGCTCGCCCGCGAGGCTCGGGAACAGCGCGAGCGACTCTGGCGGCGAAACCATCGGGGGCGCGCCCGGTCCGGCGGCGCTGAAGATGCGCGACATGGAGTGGAACATGTCCTCGTCCGTCTTGTCGTCGCCGGCGCACATGCAAAACTCGGTCTCGGGGTGCTGGTACAGCAGGCGCTGGACGATCTCGCCCTTGTTCGTGTGCGCGGGACGGACCTCGACGTTCTTCTTGCCCTGCTCGCCCGGGGGATGTCAGAGCCGCTCGTCGTCTTTGGTCCAGCGGAAAGTCTTACGACGAGGACGTCGATGGGGAGGCTCTCCTGCATGCTCTCGAGCATCGCCTGGCACTCCTTGGCTGTTACGACCGGCAGATCAGGAGCGGCTCCTTTACAGCAAAATAAACTCACCTTGGAAGAGGCCAAAGACGGGGTCGGCGTTGCGGTAGTGGAAGGTGACACTGCTGAGCTTCTTCTCGACGAACGAGCCCTGGGTCCTCGCCTCGTAGTCTGCTCGGAGTGTCTTTATCAGCGCCACTCCACTCCCCAGAACCAAACAAACGCACATCTGAAGATCTGCAGCACGTCCTTCTTCCAGTCCATGTTGAGGTCGTCCGTGAGGCTGATCCACTTCTTCGCGCCGGGCCCGCGAATGAAGCACCCGTGCTCGGCCGACATGCCCAGGTTCGCAATGTGGCCGAGGTGCTGCTCGAGGAAGTCGCCGTCGCGCCCCGAGATGATGTAGACGACGTTCTTCGGGTCTTCGCACAGCACCGGAAGCGCCTCGAGGAGCAGCGCAGACGGGACGGCCGCGAAGGGGTCCTTGACGATCGGCGTGAGGGTGCCGTCTGTGTTGGTGGGGATTAAGTGGAGGTAGACGGAACGAACAGGGAAGGAACGAACCGTAGTCAAACAACAGCAGCCGCTTGTTCGCCTTGGCGTAGTTGGCAATGAGCGCGTCGCGGTCCAGCGGCGGCGTGTTCTGCGTCGCCTGCTCGCCCTGGAGCGACTCGAGCAGCTTGAGAATGTTCGTCGCGGCCCACACTGCAGCAGTCTGCGTGCGGACGGTCTCGTGGAGGACCTGCGTCGACATTGGGTCGATCAGCGTCGGGAGATCGCGTGGACGGGAGCCGAGGAAGACCGACGTTGTGGCGGAGGATGCGTTCGGTCATCGGCATCGTGAGGCACTGGTCAATGGCGCGAGCGACTCCCTGCAAATCAATGGAAACGTCAGCGTGCGCTCCCGGGGCGTGGGGATAGACGGACGCCGAGGTCCCAAGGATTGACGCGAGTGGCTTTGGAAAGCGTGGCGGAGACGCCGGTGAACTCGGAGACGATCAGCGGGCCCTTGGACTCGGCCTGGCAGATGATGTACTCCATGCTGCATGCGTCATGTGGCGAAGCAGACCGAGTTTGGTCAGGTTCGGTCTCGGGCGGGTACGTAGAGGAGCGGCAGCAGCACGAACCTCGTTGTGTTCATGCCGTCGCGGATGGACGTGATGAGCGCAAGGTCGGCAACTGTCAACAGCGCAAAGTATTCCTGGGGCGGGCGGGGAGGGTCAGCGAGCTTCGCGCGGGGTGCGGAGGGGCGGACGGACGTCGCGCTCGACGGTCTGGTGGTAGTGGTGCACGGGCTGGAACTCGAGCGAGCCGTAGGTGCCGTTGATCTGGTCGACAAGCTCGGAGACCTTGGTCGCGAGCGCGGGCGAGTCGCCGGGGCTCGGCGAGGTGACCTGGATGAGCACGACCTTGTGCTGCCACTGCGGGTAGTCGTGCAGGAAGCGCTCGAACGCGCGCAGCTATTTGTTGATATGATTCAGTGGGAGGTCAGGGCATGAATGTGGAGGTTGCGGACCTTGGGAAGGACACCCTTGGTCGGGTCGAGCTTGTCGCGGCCAACGATGATCTTCTTGCCGGCGTACAGACGGCGAAGGGCTTCGATCTTGGGTGCGACTCCGGGGCTCATGCTATAACTCCCAGAAGCTCAGTATGATTCGTTAACTTTACAAAGGGGAAACGCTCACCGGTCCGTCTCGACGTTGTCAAAATCGATGCCGATCGGGCAGTGTGCGATGCGGGTGATGGCGCCCTTGGCGTCGACACCGCCGGAGCCAGCCTCGTATCCCATGACGCGGACGCAGGACGAGAGGAAGTGGCGCGCGTACGAGTGCGTCTGGAAGCAAACGAGGTTGCACCCGAGCATGCCGTCCAGGATCGCTTCGCGGCCTGCGAGATGTGGGCGTTAACGATGCGGATGCTGATGCTGAGCAGAGTTGAGTAGCGTACGAGGAAGACAGCGGAAGTACTCCGAGGACGGGAAGGGGCAGTGCAGGAAGAGGGAGATGTACGGCGACGCGCTCGGGAGCAGCTCGCGGAGCATCTTCGGGACCAGGAGCAGGTGGTAGTCGTGGATCCAGACCTGATTACCGACAGCAGTGAGCATCTAGTTCACTGAGGTCATGTACGAGAAAAACTCACGAGATCGCCCTCCTTGTACACCTCGGCGACCTTCTTCGCGTAGGTGAGGTTCGTCTCGTAGTACGCGTTCCAGCTCTCGCTCTCGCTCTTCTTGTCGATCGAGTCCGGCAGGGCAAGGTAGTGCATCACCGGCCAGAGGTAAGTCTTGCACATGCCCTCGTAAAAGTCTGTGCGACGGGCGTCAGATGAGCTCCCACGACCGTCCCGCGATCAGACGCACTCGAGTGGACCTTGTCGTCGAGCCAGACGGGCACGCAGCCGATGCCCTCTTCCTTCTCGCCGGCCATGCTCTTCAATCCGCGCTCGAGATCCTTCTTGGCCTGCCCGACCAACCGAATCAGCACCGCCTCCCATGCACGAGCGAGACCAAAGACGCACATCCTCGCCGAGCTCGCCCTGACCGATCGAGCCGCCAGTGGCCCTCATCAGGTCGTCCGGGCGACCAACAACAGTCAACGCCCGGCCACTGAGACTCTTGAGGCCTGAGTTGAGCGCCGCGTGGCCCCTGCGAGGGTGCAGGACCCATCGGTGGCTCTGCGGCTGCTGCTGGTCGTCGACGAACGCGCCGTTCGCATCTGGACTCGCGGCGCGAGATGGTGGGCACGGCGGGTGAGACGAAGGCGAGAGGGACGATGCGGGGGACTTGAACGAGCTGATCTGCGCGGGGAAGTGGCGCGCGAGCGTCGGCGAGTGCAGCGCGCGTGGGCGCAGGAGTGGGTCGCCCGGTGCGATCTCGAGTGGGGTAGTGGCGCCGGACGGGACGATCTCGTCGACGTCGGCGAGGGGGAGGACGTGATCGTCGTACGAGGTCGAGTGCGAGGTGGTTGGGTGCAGCGTGCAGACGTCTGGGCAGCAGGATCGGTAAGCTTGATAGCCTCGGTGATTGATCCAACCCGGGTAGAAAGCGCACAGGGAAGCGAATGGACAACGACACTGGGGGAAGGAAGAAATGCGCGCGATCAGCTGCCAACGTCCGGGAGCGGCGATAACACCTGAACGTGCAGCCCGAGGAAGCCGTCGGAACGCCGCAAACACGACCGCTCCACCCATGCGCAGACGAGGGTCCGAACCCCAGGTGATCGGTAGCGATGACCCCTGCTCACGCCGTTCCGCGGCCACGACGGACGGTGCAACTCGAGCCAGCAAGCCTGACTCACATGGTGCGACCCGAGACGGGCCTGCCCCTGCCCTTGAGCTCTGCTTCCCACTGGTCGATGCTCTCGCGCACCTCGTCGAGGCTCATCTCCGGGTCCTCGCTCGACGGCTCCCAGTCGTCCTCCTCGCCGTCCGCGAGCTCGTTCAGCGTCACCGGCGCACCCCGGAACGACTTGCGCGACGGCAGCAGTCCGCCTGGCGCTGGCGGCCGCGACGGCGCTCGGGCGCGGCTCGATGAGCTGCTAAGTCTTCCGGGGGCTGAGGATGGGGGCGGTGCGGCGAGTCAGCTTCCCGCGCAAGAGGTTGGGGACGCAATCTGCTGGCGCCTTGGGCCAGCGGAGGCGACTTACCCATGGTGAGATGCACTGGCCGCGAAGTGGAGTCCAGGTGGTGTTGGTGGACGGAGAGTGACGCGGTAGAAGGAAGAGAAGACTCGAAACGTGCGGGAGCGTCGCGGCAGCTCGCTGACGCGCAGTCGCCTCTGACGCCCAACAAGGACGCTCCTCTCGCCGATGATCGATGCAACGCAGCCTTCGGAACCCATTCACAGAACACTGCAAAACACGGTCCCACGTTCTCTGCTGTTGCTCCCCAAAAATCCAGCCAGCGCACCTCGCACTCCGGCTGCGAGTCTCCGGCGGGCTCGGCACCGCGGACCGGGTGCACACATCGGATCGGCCATGACGACTCGGACGGACTGGCTGTCCTGGCGGTCGAAGAATAACTTGCGGGAGATTTCCCCAGCTCGACGTTAAGGTATGCCCCACTGTACTGCCTCCCCAGCGCCGCCTCCGCACGTTGCGAGCTTCGCAACGGATCGCTCGACGGCGCAACTCCCCGCCTTTCTTCATCCGTCCTCCCACTTCGTTAAGCCTGTATACGGCATTTATGCCTGAAAGTGAGATGGTCAGAGAGCGTAGGACCGCGGCGTACAGCGGCACTGACCGGCAACTCGAACTTCTGGCCCCGCATGACTCTGCAGTCGGAGATGAAGTCAGTAGAGTACTGGACGAGCTCAGCAGTGAGCTCCTTCGTAGTTATGAGCGTGTTTACTCTGCGGGGGACGATGTCAGCGGAAGGACTCGGCGACGGTCGGATCCAACTCACTGGTGAAGTAAATGTAGAAGAAATCCGAGAACAAGGCCGTCTGGACGAGTCCCGCACAGATTGCGATCGGGTCTACCGTATCCTCCGTGAAGTACCTGCGCGTCACGCCGTCAGCTCGCGTACGCGTCTCCCCGCGAGTGCGCCGTTCGCCCCTCGCACGCGCGCGCAAGCCAAACGCACCGGTACACCCAGTTGGGCACGTAGAGTGCTCGGTACGCGCCGAGCGCAAAGAGGTAGTGCGTCGTGATCGTCTCTGCCTCGCCCGTGCGCTGGAGCATGAACAGCTGCGGCAGGATCCCGACCGCCTCGAGGTAGATCGAGAACGCCCAGAGCAGTTCTGACGGCGAGCTGTTCGGTGGTCGCTCAGTGGTGGTGCCCTACGGCAGGCAGGTACGGAAGGCGACGCACAATCGGTAGTTGAAGATGAGGGCGAGCACGGCGCACGGCCCGAGGAGGTACTCGAGGCGGAGCGTGTCGATTGCTGGGTCTTGTGTTGGCCTGCGCGAAAGAACGTCAGCTCCTCTTGCCCTCGGCAGCAGCCCCCAACCCCCAGGAGCTCCCTCCGCTCGCACCGGACGCGGCGGAAGCTCCGAGTTGCGTGTGACGGCGCGCGCGGACGCACTTGAACTTGAACTTCATCAAGTAGACGACGTAGCCCGCGCTCCCGATGAAGAAGACCTTCATGAGCGTGTTGTAGAGCGAGATGAACGGGCCCGTGAGCAAGTCGACGTATCTGCAAGCGCGTGTCCGGGAGCGTCAGCGCGCGCGGGTGGGCGAGGCGCAGAGCAGAGCAAAGCGCGCCGTACCGGGTGAGGAACACGATGAGGTAGATGAGCTGCGTCTTGAACGAGATACCGCGGCAGGAGCGCGACTTTGAGATCTTCTGCAGGAGGATGAAGATGGACGCGAGGTGCGAGAGGTCGCCCAGCAGTCGGAAGAGGTTCATCGTGCGAGCTGAGACGGCGTGACTGGGATCGGAGCGCCTGTTAGCTCTAGCGTCCGCGGGGTTTGCGTCCGCGTCCGAGGTGCGAGAGTGGGCCTCACGAAGGGCGGGACAGAGGAGCGGCGGGCTGCGATGCAGTCGCGGGTGCTGCGACCCGACGTGTCAGCTTCGTCTGGCTGCTCTCGGCTTTCCGTTCCCGGCTGCACGCACGAGGGACCAAGCTACAGCGGGTGTGCGGGCTCGGTGAGGTGTGCGCCGAGGTGTTGGCGCCGAGCTGCTGGACGTGTCGGTGCGGAGGCGACGCGGGTCGGGAAAGGGAGCGTATGTCGGGGCGCGCGGGTCTGCAGTCGAAAGCTGCCTCGCTTAGTGGTGCTAAGGTGTTCGCTGGGGGTGTTGGAAGAGCAAGCCGCACGCCGCAGCGGCGATTTCACACAGACTTTGGCCGTCAGTGTTTCACAGAACGGCGCCGCTTGAGCCTCAACGCATCACTCGTACTCACCATGGCGCCGCGATTCGACTCCACCGAGCCACGGCGGCCAGCTGAGGCCGTCCCGTACAGCTTCAAGGGAACCGGCGCGTTCGCCATGTCCGGTGAGCCGCCGCTGCGCCCCGCACTCGACAGTCGTGCTCTGAACACCGCACTGACTCGCCACGTTCGTTCCAGACTACGGAAGCATCGGGGCGATGGTATTTGCGGGAGCAGCGATGATCACGAGGTGAGCGCGGTCGTCCAGGCGTGGGGGCGCTGTCGGGCCGCCGCCGAAGCTGAGCTAGGGGCGGCGGGGCGCGGGTTTGCGAGCAGGGAATGCGTCGCTGACGCAGCCTTACTCTCAAGGTACCCGATGTGGTGCTGGTTCGCGATCACCTTCGCCATCTCGTCCGTCCTGAGCACGAAGAGCCTCAGCACCCAGCACCAGAAGAAGGACACCGGCTTCTTCAGCGGGTACAGCTGCCTCCTATTCTCCTTCACGGCCGCCTTCTCGATTTACTCGCCGATCCTCCTGTGCGTGCCTTCGACCCCGCGCGCGCGCGCCCGCTCGAGCTGACACCCATCCTCCGAGCAGCGGGCAAGTGACAAAAGTGGGAGGGAAACCCTTTTCTTTCGGAAAGGGGGTCGTGTTCGTGAAGAACCAGCTGCTGTGAGCGTGCAAGGGGAATTTTGGGAAACTTGCGCGCGTCGGAAGCAGCTCTCGTCAGCGCGAGACCGGCTGCACCGACTGCCGATCCTGAACGGCGCTTCTCGAGACACATGCGAAAAACGGTGGGGCTCCTTTGCCTTGTGGCGGGAAATGATTCAAGCACGCGCAAAGCCGAGCTCGACCGTCTCGCCGACCGCGATTCGCACCACCACCCGGTCGCCCTCCGCCATCACACCGCAGGAGGACGACAAAACCCGCGCCCCAGTAAACGATACACTCTTGAGGGCGACCGAAAGGTCCCGAGAAGCTCTGTCCGCCGTCAGTGTGACCTTTGTGAGCTTGGCGCCGGACCAAGTGGCGTCGAGACGGAGACCGTCTCGCGCACGTCCGCCTTTGAAGCTTCCGTCGGGCCAACTGGAGGGAAGAGCTGGGAGCAGGTTGATCCGCGTTATGTTCCTGAACCTGCTTGTGGGCTCAGATCCGGCTGACTGCAGTAGGCGGATCGACACACGGTTGAGTCGAATCTAGAGACTGAAAGAGCATGTTGATCACGGCGGCGGGGGAGCCGCCGTTCGCGTCCATCTGCCGTAGGAATGCATCAGAATACTAGATTTGTGCAGGGTGCCACGATCAGACCTGAGTGGCCGCGGAGTGGCCTCCGTAGGTGCTCAGAAGATTGCCTGCGAGTGCCAGGTCAGTCGCAAGCCCATCCGCGGAAGGCTGTCGCATCATCCATGTTGTTGAAGATTGTCAGGCTGTAGTAAAGTCCCCTGATCAGCTGCCACAAGGATTGACCGAAGGGAATCAACCCACCGGTACTCGAAAATACTACGCTCGGCGTGCCCCAGCGAAGCGGCAACCAAGGCCCGCATGATCTTCTCCCAGCCTGTTGGAATTATCGTCAGCGCTAGCTTTCCGTTATGAATTCATTTTATGTAATCACCAGCATCCGAGTCTACCGTCCCGTTTCCGCGAGCGCTTAGCGAGACCGCCGCGGCATCGAGCACCAACTTGAATTGGTTCTTCAGGCTATCGCCGTAATATCCACTGACTTGCCAGCCTGTGTCACGAATTAGGATGGTGGAAGTTATACAGGAGGTAATTACTCACCCGGGTAGACACCCAGCAGTGGCTCAGGTGGCGGTGCTCGTCGGAGCTGTTGTCGTGATCAATCTTCCACTCTGCGAAGCGAGGTTTGAGACGAGTACGGAACCGAGTATTGTGCGAACCTTGCAGCTGTCCCCAGCTCCCGATTCGAACTCCAGCGTACAGCCGATCGAGAGTTCCTCGGAACGCGGGAAAGGAACGCCGTGTCCTTATCGCCCGAGTGCTCGTGTGTCTTGAGGATGTTGTGCAGGAGCTCAAAGATCTGCTGCTGGTTCATCGTGCATCCTAAAGTTGTGAAGTCTGGCTGACAATCTCAAGACATGTGCCGTACGAAATAGGGAGGAGCCGGCCCACCGAGTCACACGGGGAGACGACGAGCGTACCGTCGCGGAAGTACTCATCGACGACGAGAAAGTCCATCTGAAACTGAGCATGGCTCTACAAACTCTCGTGAGCTCGCCCTGATTTCTAAACTCCCAAGATTCACACCTTCATAAGTGGCCAGGTGACTTCTCGGAAGAATTCGAGGTCCGACGTCGGTGAATACACGAAGTGGTCGTACAGCAGCTGGAGGGTCCAGGCCACGCCCTGCGTAAGATCGCTCCATTCGGGATGAAAGACGCCGTCCAGATCTCCCTGCATCCCAGAGTATCCGAATACTGGGAGGGGTCCGCGTTAGATGGCGTGTGGTGCTTCTTCATTGGTGGAGGCACTCACCGTTTGATTGCGTGTGCGCAACGAATCCAGTAGCGTTGTACAACAGGCTCGCTGTGTCGGCACCGCGATCAAGTAAGGAGTACTTTAAAACGTTTCTTAGTCTTGTGGGAGGTAATCAGAGGTGTGGGCGCACCAGCAGCCAGAACCCAGTGTTCTTGACGCCTCCGCCGATCCCGGTCGCCTCGGCACCCCACTGCATCATCTGCAGGTTGACGTCGATGTGGTAGTCTTCTCAAATGAACTCAGATACTTTTCACAAGATGGAGGACTGATGAACTCACCTCCTCCCCAAGGTGCCTCAATGTCCTTGCTCCACAAGCGAGAATTTGTAGTCGATCCAGGTTCCAGTAGTCGATCCAATACTCGGAATGGGCTGAACTTACTCCGTCGCTCCCGTCCACGCCACCCAGGTCTCCGTGCCTCCGACCACCGTGACGACTCCTCCTTCGCAGGTGATGGAATCTGAGTCACTAAAAACCTTTAAGTGTCCTCTTAAAGCATGGCTCGCACTCCAACCGTGTCGTTCGATACGCGACCTCGTTGTCGGATCGAGTTCTGGCCGGCGCAACGGGGAGGAGGGACGTTCGGGTTGGGCGTCGAAAGGACGTATTGAAGAGTGAGCGGGGTCGAGGAGCGAGTGTGAGTGACACAAGCGTTCGAAGGAAAAGAGCAGAATGAGGTTCCGGGCGTCACGGCACCGAAACCAGTCAGGCGGACGTCCGCTGCTCGAGCTGGATAGAACTCACCTGTTGACCCTGGCGCCGTGCTCAGTCCAAGACGTGTTGACGAGACCGAGATCAAGACCGATACCGAGATCAAGGTCGAGATAGCCATTGTATTCGGTTATGTTCGCTTCGATACTCTCGGGGGAAAGAATTGTGAGAAGGCCAGCGGTGGTGAAGGAGCCGTAGTCAACGTCGGAAGAGTTGCCCAAAAGCTTGCTGAAATCTGCAGACAGCAACATTCAAGCCTAAACATTTCCAGCACAAATCTCAACTTACTTCCTACGCCGTTACTGACAATTTGAGCTCTCGCCTCAGCAAGGGCCGCGGCGTTGCCGGCGATGGGTGACTTGAGCGGCGTCCCAGACAAGGTAAAATGGTTCCATTTCTGGGCGAATTACTTGCGGCTGAATTTTCCGGAGGATTCTAAGACCTCATTTAGTGACTTGCGCCACTCCAGAGTGCGCAACAGCACCTACTCCGCCAGAATACGACTTGTTGCGGAAGGGCCTGGCGATGACGCTTACATTGATAAGCCAGTGGTTCTTGCAGGGCTATAGAGAGACTTACCCGCCAGTCCAAAGCGAGGCAATGTTAATCTTTGGAACACCTCAGCTGGGAACGAGGGGCGAAAAGCCGTGGAGGACGGCGCACCCAATGCGAGTCGTTCGTCGGCGCGCCACCCACCATTTCTCCAAGAAATCCATTTCCAATAGGATAGACAGCCGTATACCAGTCGTTACCATCCCTCCCCGGTCCTCTGGACCAAATCGCGTTCAAGGTTGGGGGTGGGGTGCTTGTCGACGTCGGGTTCACTGGGTCGATGAGAGTGGTTCGTGTAGTGCCTTGATCAGCCTTGAGGCTTGCAAGGATGTAAGGCACTGAGAAAACCAGAGGATCGACCTTCGTCGTTAGAGATGCTGGTTGGGGAAAGGAGAGGGACGAACAGGAGCGAAAGCGCGTGACGCTCCGGGCCGCACCAGCAGGGGAGCCGGCGACGCCGTCGCACGCTGGCAAGGTCAGCGCCTTTGAATCTCTCGGCTAGTTAGTGGATTTATGAAGTATTCACGGGAACATTGACACCCGAAGGACCAGCGCCGACACCGCCAGCTCAACTCGCCGCTCTCCAGACTCCAGCAGATCGCCAAGCCCGTCCTTTCGGCTCACCATATTTCATTCGGCTGCTAGGGACCCCTCTCGCCTTCCAAAGCTCGCCTAAAGCTCGGCCGACCGCCAGTCGGCGGTCCGCAAGAGCTGACCGTCCCACGCGTTTCCAGCAACTGAAGAGACCAGGGGGTCACACAGAGGCCGCAGCAGTGGATTCAATACCCTCTGAGCCACGAGGTACTCTTTCAGGCCAGCTGGCGCAGGAACACCAAACGAAGTCGCACCGAGTCAGCAAGTTTGGGCGTCGTTGTGCGCCTTGGAGGCTCCGCTCTCGGGCGCGCTGGTTTTGGACTCTCAAGGCATACGACAAAATCACCTAATTTCACTGTCTGGTCCAAGCTCTGATTCCCGAAACGCTCGAAAGCGTACCTTCGAGGGGCGAGCAACTGGAGCACTGAGCTGGACTGTCGACAGTTTGAGGCGAGAGCGTCCTGCTCAGATTTTTCAGCTTACCCTCGAGTCTGCGAGCCAGCAGACCCAAAACATTCGCGGTGGGTGCGAGACCCTGCGAGGATGCAGAGATCTCGCAGGCTTGCACGCGCAGCTCACGTCATCGAGAGCACCCCGCCAAGTGACTGCGGGGGACTTCCTCTTTCGGTCTCGCATCCTTCCAATCGTTCACCACTGACTCGAGCGCTCCTTGCCTGGCACCTCGACTACACTGTGCCCCGCGTGTGCACCAGGTGAGCTTAGTCCTGCCGTTCGACCGACCACACTCAGCTGACCACGGCGCCGCCTGATGGTCCGTCTCACTCTAGGGCCCCTAGCGCGACCTCTCCCGCACGACCGCTCGAGCCGACCCGCGTGGCCCGCTCCAGCCAGCCACCTTCACTTCACTCGACACCGCCGTCTCCGCGCGTCGAGGCCGCCGGACGTGCGCACCTGAATGGCGACGACCGCGCCGAGTCCAGTGTCCGCGGGGAAGCCGTCTCCGAAACCGCGGGGCGACGGGACCCAACGGCGACTGTTCCGCTCGATCAGCCGCTTCCTGTCCGGCGCAAAGTCCCGCCCGAAACTCGCGGGCGCACGCGCCTCGCCCGCGTCGAACCCGGCGAGCCCACTCGCGCGGTCGGACGACGACGACGATGACGACGGGGTGCAGCTGCGGGACGTGCGGGCAAACAGCATGAGCACGCGAAGCCACCGCGCGCCGAGCGCGAGCACGTCCGCGTCCGGCGGGCGGGACGTCGACCTCGGCGACGCGGCGTCGGGGATGAGCCAGGTCTCGGGTGCGGACACGGACGCGTCGGTGAGGCCGATCAGCCCGACGAGCCTCGCTCCGAGTTCGATTGCGAGCCACTCGCACACGAACTCGACTAGCAACGCGAGCTACGCGCAGATCGGAAGAGCACACGTCTGAACTCC
>ERZ1463038.197-NODE-197-length-18758-cov-17.875261_pt1 | contig 18758 bp, 28 predicted proteins | sample MGYA00564479_ERZ1463038 | MGnify/ENA primary metagenome ERZ1463038 (study PRJEB39244, sample SAMEA3635134) | Helicobacter pylori | study: EMG produced TPA metagenomics assembly of PRJEB11511 data set (Assembly of a 5300-year-old Helicobacter pylori...
ATCTACACACCTAGGACACTCTTTCCCTACACGACGCTCTTCCGATCTCGCTCGGGCCGGACGCAATGCTCAAGTTGCTCGTCGAGCGCGACGGGGGCGACAAGTACGTCCTGCGCCCGAGCGCGTGGGGCAGGGGCTTCGACACGCTCTACCTCGACGTCGTCCGGCCCGCACCTCCGAAAGAAGAGCATGCCCCACCGACGCCGGCGAGCGAGCGCCTCGCGAGCCCGGCGCGCGAGGCCGTCGTCGAGGGGGCCATAGGGCCCGACGATCCCGACTTTAGTATCCCAGCAACGCCAGGCGCGTCAGACGACGACGACGACGCGAGGGAGATGATTGCGAGCGAGGCGGACGAGCGGCGCTCGAGCCAGGCCGAGCCTGCACTCTCTTCCCAGCCCGTCTCGTCCAAGCCCGTTTTGAGTCGGCACCGCGAACAGAGCCAGATCCAGCAAGACGAACAGCGGAGTCACTCCCTGTCCTCGCGCCACTCGGCGCCGTCGCCGTCGCCACCGAAGGACCCCAAGGGGCCCTTGCCGTCCGAGGCGTCGGCGGAGGGGAACCGAAGGTTCGGAGACGAGTCGGCCGAGGAGAGGCGCAGGAAGAAAGGCAAGGGACGTGCGGTCGAGCAGGACCTGGACGAGCTCGAGCGCGCGAGTCGGTCGACCTCGCAGTCGTCAGGGTCCAGCGCACCTTGCCAGCGCTCGCCGCATCTCCAGCCACGAGAACCGAGCGCCGCACCGTCGTGGTACGTTGGCGTCAACCACCACAACCAAATCGGGATCGTCGACCCCGCCCGGCCCGACTCGCAGTCGACGCGCTCTTCGGGCGAGACGACCGCGTCCGCCGAGCCCGTCATCAAAGTCGAGCCCTCGCCCACGGTGCTCACCAGCGTGAAACCTAGCGAGTCGTCCCCCGCGCACCACCTCTCCGCGAAACGGCCAGGACCGACACCCCCACCGTCGAGCGCGAGCAAGAAGGCGCGCTTCAGCCTCGACTTCCCGCGCAAGTACTCGCCCGCCGCGTCCACCTCGTCCCAACCGGAAGCTCTCTCGCCCGCGCCGACTCGTTCCTCGACTCGACCGCCGACGTCGACTCGCAGCCTCCCACCGCCTCTCAACACAGCGCCTCCCACCTTCCCGCCTTCTCGCCACCCCCGTCCACCCAACCTCCAACCGCGTCCCAGCCGAAAAAACCGCGCCTCACCTCCGCCGAGCGCGACCTCCAGCGCTTCCTCCCCTCGCACGCCTCCGGCTCGCGCCTCTCCCCGCGGTGGTCCCTCACGCTGCGATTCCCACCCGACGGCTCCTGGCCTCGGAACAAGGCGAACAAGAAGGCGCGCATCAAGGCGCGGCTGCTCAAGACGATCGCGCTCCCGCTCGCGGGGCGGACGTTGCTCCGGTCCGTGTTTGACGTCGCGAGGGACCACACCGGGTTGGCGCTCGGGCAGATCAGGCTCAGGAGGACGATCGACGTCGGAGGGGTGCCGAGGGACTTGGTGTGGTGGGAGCGGGATTTGGAGAGGGCTCCAGAGGCCGTGTTGGATGACTGGGGGTATGCTGAGAGTGGGGGGTTAATTGATGTGGACGAGGTGAGGGGGGTGATCGAGGAGTAACTACTGCGCTGTGCTACCATTTCGTCCCTGGGAGGCAGAGAGAGCGGAGGTCGCCTCGCTGTCGCGCCGACGAAACTTGGACGCGCATCAGTGTGCTCATTCGCACCCACCGTTACGGCCACGGGGATTGTACGCACTGGGCTCTTGCGTTTTCCTTGTCAGCAACAGATAGATCTCCTCGCAGTCTGCACAAGTTGGCAGCACGACCGACCCCCTTTATGGCAACGTCCTTGCTGGTCTACCGGTCATGATTCGGCTCTCTCACAGCCGCGAACGGGGTTCGACTCCCCGGCAGGGAAGTACTATTTACAGGAGCAGTACGGCTCTTTGCGCGGAACTCGAGCGAGGCGAATGGGGTGCAGCGACGACGTCCGGGGCTCCGCAACTTTTTTGGGACAACCTGCTAATCGTCACTGTCATCACAGACTTGTGGAGCTGTTACCAACTTGTATTCAAAGCACAGCTGAGAGGAAAAGAACCTCTGGCGCCCAATCTTCCAGGCCGAGGAGCTCACGACGTCGCGACGCTGCTTGTGACCGGGACCGATGAGGCGCGCTCGTGCGTTCGGACGTCAGGCCAACACGGTCCTTGCGATACTTGTCGAGTGCATAAACAATTTTTTGAGTGCCTCGAGCTAGTCACTCGACTTCTCGGCGGTCGCGCACTTCGCCGCCACCCCCTAAACTGACATCCTGAGTCCGATGCTGCAAACGCACCCTCTATTTCAGCGTCGAGCGTTTTCAGAGCAGCCCCATCGATCTTCAACGCTTGAGTCTCGCCCAGTAGCTCTTCTGCAATCCACAGATCATAGGTGGCGTTCCTCGGATGCACCCGCACACCGGTCCCTCGTGAACCGTCAGACCTTTTTACTCTCCAATCGAGCAAGCGGTAGTCCACTACTACTGATAACATCGCAGTACTTCGTTTCATTGACGCGTATGGCAACGTGACGGAACGGACTTGAAGCTTGAAATGGGTCGGAGCCTCGGAGGTGCACTGAGACGGCACCCTTGGTTACAGATATCCTGCACAACCAGCTTGAAGTGTCAGGACAGCTGTGTGAGACCAAAAGTACCACAGAGCTCACCTGAAGCCCTCACATCTCACTCAGGCCGCTTTGGTGATCCCACTCCTGCGACCCGTCCCGACGCCGCCGGCGAGGAAGGCGAGCCGGACCGCAATCAGCGCCGGGTACCCTACCATGTTGCCCCAGTCACCTCCTCTCCAGCCAGCAGTGTCGAAGCCTCCAGCTCCGAGCGCCTTCGCCAGGCCGCCGAGCATGGCGACGTCGACGGCGATCATCGCAACTTGGAGCGCGCGCCAGAGCACGAGGTCCGCTGGCCTGGCGCGGAGTAGATAGGCCTGAAGGAAAGCCATGCCAGCAAACCAGCCGATGGTGGAGTCGAGGAGGACCGAAGTCTCGAGTGCGGGGGGCGAGGTGATGCGGGGCGTGTAGCTCTCGAGGATGCTGGTCGGGGCGAAGAGCGTGCCGAGGGCTCCGCCGATGCACATGAGGGGGTCGACCCACGTAAAGAAGATGCGGTAGAAGGTCGGAATTGGGGTGGACATGCTGGAACGAGAGGATTGTGACCGGCGGTGGATCGACAACGTCCCGGTGGGGGGCGGGAGTGGGTATGAGCGCAGTGAACGCAGTTGCGTGGGGCGCGCTGGTGGGAAACAAGGAAGGAAGAGGAGCCGAGTGCGGCTCCACACCGGGAGCAGAGACAGACGCCAAGCATTTGCACGTGACTGTCGTGAAACCAGGCGCGTCCGCGTCTCCCCTCGTCCCTCGCTCGCTGCTCTGGGTTCTGAGCTTGAAGGGTGCTCTGCCCTTTAGAAATAAGTACTCAATACAGTGCCTCACCTTGGGTGTAAATTCTCCCTGTGATTAGAGGGAGTGACGGAGAGGGCAACTGCCTGCGCTTCCCGAAGCAAGTCATGGCAGTGATGTGATGCTCGAAGATAGTCGGGAATAGGTTGAGTTTCATGGGCGAGAGCGCAACGCACGGGTTATACTGATAAAGGGGTAGGTTTACGACATGCAGAACGAATTGAAGAAGAGGAAGCTGCGACTCGGGGAGATCGAAGAGTGCGGGCCGTGAAGCTCACTTCGACCCGTCGCCGTTCGCCGCGTTCAGAGGGTTGTCCGGGGATGCCTGCCAGGTAGAGGGCTTAGGTTTCTCTTGACACACGTAATCAGTTTGGACAGCTAAGAGCCCACCTTCCACGCGTTGCTGATCGACTTCTGCTTTGCCTGCTGGGTCATGCTCGAGCGGTCCTCCGATGGCGACCCTGCTTCCTTCTGTGGATGAGTGTCCAATCAGCGGGGCTGTACAATTCATCAAAATTGCTGTACAAACGCGCTGAAACTGCAAGGAGGGAACAACCGTTTCAGCCGACGTCGCCAGACGCGAGCTGCGGCAGCGTGACACTTACAATCTGCCAGGCCGTGAGCCTCCTGCCAGAGCCGTTCTTGGCTGAAGATACGGAACATAGTCAGCTCCAGCCCAGATTCTTCCACGTCCGCCCGTCTGACGGTGAAAAGGCGGCACGGGGACGAGGGTTGCCTAGCGCAGCCTGAGGAGCGACTCACACTTGGTCGCGGGGCGCGCCTTGGGCATCGTGAGAGCTCGGCTTGGGACGAAGACGAGGTGACAGAGGCTTGTGAGATGAGCGAGGGGCTGGGTCGTGTCACGAATGAGTCCGAGTCGCGATTCGAGTGCGAGCGAGCTCCGGGTTGGCTAGGGCTGGGGGGACGCACCTGAGCGTGTGGCGGTGAGGGTAGGACGCGGGCGAGCGCTGCCGCTGTGAGTGGCTGGTGGCGGTGGGGGGAGGCCGAGAGGTGTGGCAAGGTGTGGCGACGAACTGGCCCGGAAATCTGCCGCAGCACGCGACGCAACGCGCTCAGACCTTTCAGCTTCTCATGCGCGGAGGAGAAGTTGGCTGTGAATATTGCTGGAGGGGTCGGTAGGCCTCACAAAATTTCTTCTCTACTCAAGAAGGGATCCCCGTCGTTACCGCAGATTCCCAGTTTCTCAATCAGCTCGTCCGCCATCGGATCCAGGGGATCGAGGCCAAAGTCTGTCGAAGGTTAACCAGCTGTCATCAAGGTGAACAAGCTTCAGAAGTATGGAATGGTACACACAATGGATGCCATCCTTCAGCGAGGTATCGATCGCGAAGGGCGCAGTGTGAGCAAAGGCGTCGACCACAGACCATCCGTTGTCGAGCGCGACCCTGCGGAACAAATTCAGACAGTCAGCCTACAAGCTCGTGTTTCTCACAATCAACAGCGATCACCGCCGGTAGCTTTTCATCTATCTTGAGCGCATGAACTCTCTCACCTGGTCGCGAGCCGGTTCCAGTACTCCATCCGAGGGCCGGTGCGGCACTCCAAGTGAGACTGCGGCTGGTTGAGCGGAGCTGGAGAGTTGAAGTAAATGATGATCGGAGGAAACGAGCTGTGGGGGCGGCACTGGGCGAGCCGGCGAGGCAACGTGGACATGACGTCGAGGAGGTGCGCTGCGAAGTCCTTCGTCGACGTCGTGTCACACCTGAACGTCGCGTGGTGCGTCCCCAAAGAGATCACGAGCGAGTCTATATCTCGCGATAGACTGCAGCCTATCGAGAGTTCGAGGAACGCGTCCCTGCGATGCTGGAGTCAGCGGTTCCACACTTCTCGATGGTCGAGGTGCGGTCGCGAGAGGGCAGAAGTAGGGCGTGCCGAGGTGGAGGGCGGACTTGACGGTCGCGAGCGAGTCCCGGAGGGCACTGATAGCATGCTGAGCGGTTTCGCGATACGGGTTAGCTCTAAATACCAGCTCCCCTGCAAACTCGGGACTCACTCGGTCAGTCACAGCGACGATGATCGCGATGAGGCCCAGCAGCGGGACCAGGTAGCCCACGACCCGACGCCACCCCAGTCTCCGCCACCAGCTCCGCGAGTGCTCGAACGTCTTCTGGATCTGATAGACTTGCGTGAGTACTGCGTGAGCAAAGTACTGATGCAGACCACCTCACGTGCTGATACAGGAGCGGCTTCGACGATTCCTCTTCCGCTGTCGACCACATGCCCAGGATCGGAACCAGTGCAGGGGATTGATTGACCGAGCTGGACTTATGCAATGGGGATCGCATTTTCTCGGCCTCTTCGTGCTCCCCAAACGTGATCCTGAAGTCGGCATCCGAGGACCTGGCAGCGCAGCGTCGGTCAGCTTGGGAGCCGCGAAGGACGTGTTTGGAGTGCGAACCGTCTGCGAAGGTGTGACATCCCGGCTGTGGTATGAAGTAAACGAGAAGGAGATGGGTGGCGGGGACCGGGAAGAGTCGAGATCGTCGGAGGCCGCCGATATCGCCTGCCGCGCAGGGTCCACTGCTCGACGTCCCGTCGCGGCTACGACAGTGCCGGCACCTCGAGCAGCGTGTCAGGCTGTGTTTTTGAGATTCGCACCTACTCAGGGTCTCATCAATGGGATCGACGAGGCAACAAGGATCGACGGTCCGCGACGGCCTGGATTGGGTTCAGCGGCTCCAAGTACGCACCCAGTTGACCTGCTCAACGCGCTGAGTGGCAAGCTCACCAGTCTTGGTCACTCAGGATGAATCAACACCAACGAGAGTCGCTGAGAAGTTCTTTGCAGTGGTGCGAGTCGCGTCCACCTGGTCTGACGTCCGCATCGTTTCAATCAGCTCCGGGCGCGCTCCACGCCACTGTTCGACCTGGGCGAGCGCTCGAGGACTTCAACCAGACAAATTCCCACAAGCTCGGAAGCATGGACGCTGAAACTTATCACTGGGAGGGCTAAGGTATCGCTCCGAGGGTCCTGGCGATAATTACTCGCGGCGATGGTGAAGCTGGCTGCCGCACGATCAACCTCACGACGTCTTTCACGGCCGGCGCCAAGGCGTAAGTTTAGGTGTTGTGTCCAGAAGAAACTATTCTTAGTACTCATCGATCGCTTATGTATGCCTCGCCCTTCAGCGGAACGAAGATCCGCATCGTCGCACGCTTGTCGTCGCGCGGCTGGGTCATTTCGCACGTTTCCGGAGACGTGCGAGGACGTAGAGGAAAAGCTACCGTCCGGATACTTACTAAACACACGCGGGTTCCAGCTTCGGGATATTGATCGCGACGTGCTTGTTGCGACGTGCTCGCACTCCATGTTGAACCGTTCGCAGACGGGTGCGAAGCTGCAGATTCCCGATTATCGTCATACGCACTTTGATTCCCACGTATCCAAGTCCAAAGCTTGCTTTTAAACAACCCCCCTTCTCGCCGTGCCGTCAAGCACGTCAAGGCCCCTCGCGATGCCGGCGCGCTGTTCGAGTCGGACCACCGGCTCGCAGGGGCTGCCAGCATAGCAGAGCTCAAACGAGGTGGACAACCTGAAGACAGCTCGATATCGGCAATAAAGATGGCGAGGTGGCGTTCCTACGACCTTGACTCTTCCTCGCGCTCGCGGTACCTGCGCAGAGTTCGCGTTGCGCGCGAGCTTGCTGAACCGCCGGACTCACGCCTGCGCACGAAGCCCCAAAGCGACGATCCTGGAGCTTAACACGCACATGTCTGCTAGCAGGGGACTTCGACGGCAACTGGGCTTTGACGCTACGGTTGGACCGGCGGGAACCTGCGTCCACGGGCCGCACTGCACCGCGAGCCTCGACTCGGCGGTCGAAGAAGATCTGCCCCATACGAGCACGCACCAGTCCCGTACAAGGCACAGTCGGGAGCCACGCTCCTCCGCCGGACGATCGCACCCTGTGCACCTCTCGGCGCGCCGCGCAGGAAGTACCATCACACTGATCCGTGTTCCCAACAGCGCTCCTCCCAGCTCCCCTCCTACGATTTTCGACAGACAAGGGTGCGGAGAAGGCGGAGGACGAGTGCCGGGAGGTCGAGGTCAGAGTGGGTGGAGGGACGGATGTGAAGGAACCAGAAAAAGCCCGGGGCGCTTTTAACGGTAGCTGTTGGCGCGCGGGGCTCGGGGTCAGCGGACCTCCTCGCGACACGAGACGAGTTCAGAGGCGGCATGGAATGAGCGACGTACGACTTCTGGAAGCGGGAGCGGGCACCCTTTCCACCGAACTTCTTCGGCTCGCAGCGACGGGGGTCGGCGACGAGGAGGGATCGGTCGTAGGCGGTGAAGACCTTCTTGACCTCGAGCGCGGACGCGGCGTCCTCGTACTTGGCAACGTAGGCGACGACGGCCTTGGCGACGGCCTGGCGGAGCGCGTAGATCTGCGACGTGTGTCCACCTCCCGAGACGCGGAGACGGATGTCCATGCGCGCGAGCGGCGAGGCGAGGGCGGTGGTCGTAGAGGTGAAGGAGGTGAGGAGGAGGAGGGGCTCCTGCAGACGCACAGCGCGTCAGCTGGCTGCCATTCAACTCGCCAGTTCGGCGCAGACGAACGTAGAGCTTCGGGCGGAGGATGGGGGATCCGTAGAGCGAAAGGGGCACTCCGTTGACCTTGATGAGACCCTTACCCTCCTGCAAGACAGCACACAAAGCGTCAGCATCGCAGATTCGGGCAGCCGATCGCCGTCTGGTCCGCTCCCGACGGCCCCCACGTCCCACAGATTCCGACAGCAGTTGCCCTGCTCAACAGGAGAGCCTCGACCGCCGTGTGCACCGCGGGCGTCGCTCGCTCGCAGCGCACCTGCGCGCGTGCCCTCGAGATTCTCCTCGCCGCATCGTGCGCGCCCCAACACGGTCCCCAGACCGGACTACAGCCTCAATCGACTCCAGAACGCAAGCAGTAGACTAACCCGGGCGAGGGCGACCTGCAGGAGCACTGTATCAGCACGCGTGGCCTCGCAGACGATTTTCGCCAGCCGGCCGGGGACGCGGTGCGCCCCGCAGACCGGGCGCGGCGACGACGGGGCGACGTACGGCCGTGGCGGTCTTCTTCTTGCCGAAAGTCTGAACCTGTTGAGCGGACATGCTGGGCGAGTGAGTGACGACGGACGGGGCTGCTGGCGTCGGCCGCGCTGGGCGAAGGCGGCTCGCAGGCCTCCGGACGCGAATCGTGGTGAACGCGGGCGCGCGCGGAAAGTTTTCACCACGACTTTCTTTCTCAGCCCCTGTCGGTTCCAAGTCGTTCGCTTCATCATTTCAGCGTACTGCCAGCACCGGCTACGAGTCTGATAGATGTAAGGAATGATCTATCACTGATGGAGAAGGCGGGTACCACCAGAAGGGTGAATGGCATGTGTGTCGCCGGGGTTGAAACGCACGTCCGAGGTCGCCAGCGCGAGTCACATGCTTGCGGAGCGGTGTTGTGCGCCACCTCAACGAACGCTCACCGCGACGTCGGCCTCCGTAAAATGGCCGCCATCGGACTCGACCTCGCTCGCGGCACTATCTACATCCGTTCAGACGAGTACACGTCGCTCGCCGAAGCGCTCGCCAGGGACGGTCTCGCCGCCGGGCTCCGCGCTTTCTGGGACGCAGACGGCGGCGCGAAGCTCGTCGACTCGGATGGGGCGATGCTGAGCCAGGTTCGTAGCTCGATTCGCGCCGAAGGGACCTTTCGCACGCGTGCTGGGACTGACCCCTCGCCTCGAGCAGGCGAATTGGATGACGGCGGGCAACGTCGTCCTCGCCACGCTGTCGGAATTGGAGCACGCCGTGCGAAAAGGCTACGAGGCGCGGGCAAGGGCGAGGGAGGGTGAGACTCGCTTGGGGACGTGTCCAGGCTTGAGCGCTGACTCCCGCGCATCGACCTACAGCTGCCTTCAAGGTCGTACGGGGCTGGTGGAAGGAGCAGTACGACGAGGCGATGCCGTTCAAGCGTACACATCCTGGCTCGCTTGGCTGGCATGAGCGGGGCTGACTAGGCTTTCATCGCAGAGGCCGTCCAAGTCGCGCACGCGCTCACGCTGGCTGCGCCGGAAAAGTACATGCGCATCGAGTTGAAGATCAAGACCGCAGAGGTGGAACTTGTGAACTTAAAGCGGCTCGAGAAGACCGACGGGAAGAAGCTCGAGTGGACGGGTCGATCAAAGAGCGAGCTTAAGGGCATCGTGCGGGAGCTCGAGGCATCCTTCAAGGCGCACACGCTCTGGTACGGACCCCCCGGAGACGTTGAGCGGCTGCAGGATCTTTTCTGCGAGAGTAAGGACCCGGACGGCGTGCGCGGGGGCGAGAAGGGCAGGGAGCTGCTTCGCGCGCTGCTCGACTACTCTGAGCTTGGCGTCGCCCAGCCCCGATCTGGCACCTCTCACCCGCGATCGAAGGGCACTGATCTGCCAGAGCTCGTCTCAGTACTCCGCGAGGAGCTCAAGAGCATCCCCGGCACCTCCACTTCGCTCGACGACGACCCGTTCCCGCCGTCCGACCGCCTCGCCCCCATCCTCGACCTCATCGCGGCACAGTCCGTTGGGAACAAGTTTAACAAGAGCATCGCCTTTCTTGACAAAAACATCCCAGTACACGTCGACCTCGAGGAGCTGCTTTTGAGGGAGCGCCAAATCCTTCAGGAGCTCACGAACCAGGTGCCTGCGATGCACGACACGCCCGCGACCTGGACCGGGTTCTGCGCGCTCATCAAGGCCGAACTCTGGTCGGAGGGCGTAAACCAGCGCCTCGCCGACGGGCCCCCGGATCGGTCCCCCCGTTCACGCCCGAGCGCCTGCTCGCCACGCCACCCCGGATGCGCGTCACGGTTCTGCAACGATACGGACTCTTCGACGGCGAGGTCGACGTCGACATCGTCCTCTCCCTGCTCGCGGATGCACAGGCGTCGTTACGTACCTCATCCACTGCAAGATTTTCTCACAGCTGTACAGACAAATATCAAACTCTCCTCCCACGGAGCCATCTTCCTCGACCCCCCAACGCACATTAGTTCTCCGCAGTCCTATCTCGCGACGGCGTCGCTTGGCGTCGCCGCCGCTTTCCGCCTGCTGGTCGCGGAACGCCCCCCAAACAAATCTTCCTTGACACAAAAGGAGGCGTGCTGAAAGGCCTGAGTGAACATTTTCGTGAGCGTGCCCACGGACCACAATGAACAGACCCCTGACTTTCAACTTCGTGCTGAGGACGTGGGCTGCAGAGTATGAGTACCTAAGAGGTACAGTATATCTTGAACAATCGTGGGGCAGCCTCAAGGAGGAGGGAGAAGAGAGAGCTGGCGGCGCGATGATCGAAACGCTCGCCCGACGTCGTCGCACAAGTCACATGCTTGCGGAGAAGCAACTGGCCTTTCGAACGAGCGCCCACCGCCCCTCAATCGATGATGTCGCCCGTGGAATTCGTGCTTCCGCGGGGCACGATCTACCTCATGCCAGACCAGCACGAGTCGCTCACGACTTCGCTCGCATCGCTCGGACTCGCCGGCGGGCTTCGCGCCTTCTGGCACGCGGACGGCCGTTCCAGCCTCATGGGAGCCAGCGGAGGGCGCTTAAGCGAGGTACGCACCCTAGAAAGCGAGGGAGCACCCGTGCTGCGTGTCTGCGCGCTCGTCACTGACTCCTTCGACCAGGCGGACGTCGTCACCGCCGGCAACGTCGTGCTTGCCACGCTCGCGCAGGAGGAGCAGGGGCTGCGGACCGAGTACGAAACACGTACGAGGGCCAAGGAAGGTACGAGGAGCCCGCTACAGCTTCCAGCGCCGCCGCTGACCGCCGCAACAGGAGCCTTCAAGGTCATCAAGGCCTGGTGGAAGACTCACTTCGTAAAGCCCTTCCCCTACACGCGTGCGTTCATAGGGCTGAGTCGGCACGGATAATCCTCACTTACTGAGCATTCATCAACAGAGGCCGTGCAGGTCGCCCGAGCGCTGTCCTTCGAGCCAATGAAATACCTGCACATGAAGAGCAAGCTCCTCACCGCCACGATCGAGCTCCGAGAGCTCTTGATCTTCGAGGGAGAGGGGCCGAAGCCCAAGACGAACGCGACCGATTCGCGCGTGTGGGGAAAGCGTTCGCGAGTCGACCTGCGCGAGCTCATCAAGAAGCTCGAGGACGCGCTCAAGTCCCACTCGAGCTGGTTCGGGGAGCCTGAGGACGGCGCGCGGCTTCGCGAGCTCTTCAGCGAGGAGAAGGACGAGGAGGGCAAGCGCGGCGGAAACGCAGGCGTCGCGCTCTTCCGCGAGCTGCTCGAGTTCTCTGAGCTCGACGTCGCGCAGCCACGACACCGCTCCTCACACCCCCGCCCCGAACGCCCAGATCTCAGTCAACGTGTTGACACGCTTCGCAAGGAGCTGCGGAGCAGACCTGCCGCGGCAGCTTCGTCCGCGGACCCGTTCCCGCCAGCGCAGCTCCTCGTCGACATCCTCAACCTCATCGCCATCCAGCCCGTAGGCGGCAAATTCAACTCGGACGTCGCCTTTTTTGACAAGCACAATGTCGAAAACGTCAAGATCGACGAGGCGCTCCTGCACGAGCGCGAGCAGCTGCAGGCGCTCGCCACCAAGCAGCCGGCGACGCTCTCGACCGTCTCCTCGCACCCACGCGGCGACAGCGATGAGACCCAGGCGACGGGTGTACCGCCTTACCTCGACGACCGCACCCGTACCTGGGCCGGAAACGTTGCGACGACGCCGCAGCGCGACGTCACGTCCGCGCGCAGCCCGGCGACGTCGCCCCCAAAGCAGATCCGCGCGCCGATGATGGCCACTCCCGCGACGTGGAAGGAATTCCTTGAGCTCATCGGAGCCGACGACTGGTCCAAGGGCGTCGACGAGCTCGTCGCCTCGTCTTCGCAGGCGAACCGCGCGACCCTGTCGCCGCTCACGCCCGAGCGCTTGCTCGCAGTCCCCGGCAACCTCCGTCTCCAGGTGCTCCACATTCACGACCTCCACTTTGGCAACGAGTCGATGGTGGTGCTGCAGCTGCTCGACGCGGCGCAGCACCGGTGGTCGGCGGACGCGCCCGAGTACTGGGCGCTCCAGTCGAGGGCGGCGAGGAGGGAGGAGCCGCAGGCGCGCTCGAAGCTGCACGTCTGACTTGTGGAGGAGCAGTGATGGATGGACTTTGTGTTTTCAATTTTTGGTGATGTTTGTTACAATCCTGCTCGTGTTCCCATCATCCTCGCCCTTGCGGCTGCTGCCCCATTCCCGCGCCACGAAAGTACTCCGCCAGCCTGCCCATCACCCCGGGCGCTCTCGGTGCATCCCCCTCCTCGTCGCCGCTCTCCTCGTCCTCGTAGTCATCGTCGTCAACACCTGGAAAGTCGCCCGGCACGCCACCCTCCGCTCGACCACCTCTCGCAATCGCCTCGAGCTGCGCCATGAGATGCTCCCTGAGCTCCGGATCCAACGCCGGCGCCCCAGCCTCGCCATTGATGAGCGCGCGCAGTTGACGCTGCATCGCCTCGAGCTGGCCTCCTGCGGGCCCGCGTCGTCGGGAACGGGGGCCGGACGAGTAGAGCGGTTGGAGGTAGTCGTCGTCGTAGAAAGTCGCGTTGGGGTCCGAGTGCGAGGGTGGAAGGGGGTCGTACGAGTAGCTCGTACCGGTCGTGGCGGAGGGTGGGAGGTAGGGTCGGATTGAGGGCAGTTCTGTGGGCCGGCTGGGTCAGAAACGAACGGCGAAAGGAAGCAGAGGGACCGACCGGCGAGGAAGGCGGCGCGAATGATACCGGCGGGTGCGACACCTGCAGGCCACGGACCGGCGGACCAGAGCTGCTCGCCGAGCAGGACGGCGGGGACCGAGCTGTCGTCGAGCGAGGGCGCAGTCGCGAGCACCGTCTTCTGCAGCCAGGCGAGCACGGGCGGCTCCTTCCACAGCGGCGACGAGCGCACCGCATACAGCTGCGACAGCAGCTCGAGCAGATACGATGGTGTGTCCCTGCGTTTCCGAGTCAGATGGCTGTTGATCGGAAAGCCAGGCCAGAAACGCACGAGAACCGGCCCTCGACCTGCGCCCGTCGATGACCGAGCAATTTCGGTGGCACGGTCCCACCGAGCGTTGAGAACAGCAGCGGGATGACCATCGGGAACTGGAGGATCGCAGACTGGAGCGCGGCTGTGCTCTTGCTGTCGTCCTCACTGTTGTCCTCCTCAAGGCCGCGGAGGGCGAGCGCCTTGGCGTACGCGAGGCCTGGGTACGAGCCGAGCTGGAGAGCGGGATATGCTGCCGGGAGCGATTCGAGCAGCGAGAGGAACCAGCTGTTCTGCCGCGCTTTAGGGGCGAGAAAGTCGATGCTGCAGGTCTAGGTCAGTGACTGCGCTCCAAACAGCCAGAGAAGGACGCACTAGACGAGCATGCCGACGGGATCCGCGTCGCCCCCTGCGCCCAAGGCGATCTTGGCCCACTCGCACGCGGTGCGCCAGGTGCCGCGCTTGACGAGGATCGCCACCTTGCGCGCAATGCCGGTGAAGAACGCACGGTTCTCGATCTTGCAGTAAGGCAGGCGGAAGTTGCCCGTCGGGAACGTCGTCGGTAGTGGGGCCGAGAGCGCATAGAGCGCTTTCGAGAGGTGTGTCGATGAAGCGCCTGTCGCTTCCAGTGAGCCAAAAGTCACAATAAACTCAGAATCGAACGGACCTAGGTCGCCCTGCTGAACCATCATTTCGGACAGCTGCATGTGGGTGTCGACGTGGTAGGGCATCGCCTCGAGGACGTCGTAGAGCCGGTTCCCGTCCGCCTGCTGAAGCACCTCGAGGAACCCGAGCTGCGCCTCGCGGTACTGCCTCGAATGCTCGTACGTCCACCATTCCCCCGCCGAGTCTGCGACCGCTTCTGGGCCCGTGTAGCGCGCCAGGGAGAGGATCCCCGCTGCGGGCGACCACCCGGCTTCGGGCTGGGCGAGGAACGACGGCGCGCGGCGGAGCGAGGTCGAGTGGTGCGGGTTGTTGGCGAACCGCGCGTGGTGGCCTGAGCGGGCAGCAGTTGGTGTAGTGTTGATCTGCTCCGTCAAAACGATCAGCTGAATCCGACGCACACCGGCTCAGCAACGCACGACTTTGGACCCAAACATCCTTCGCAGCTCCGCGTCCGCATCGAGGAACTTGGGATCGAACGCATACACCTCCTTGACCCTGGCCCACTTCTCGTCGACCTTCTTCAGCTCGCCCGCCTCGGCAGCCGTTGGCGGTGGGGGCGCGCCGCTCTTCCTCGCAATCTCGGCGAGCGCGCGGTCAATCTCGTCCATCTCGACGTCGGCCGACTTCTTGCCGCCATCGCCCGCCGCGCCCGCCTTAGCGCCCGCCTTCTTGGACCCGGGCGTGGACGGCTGCGAGGTCGGAGTGGCGGAGTCGCCGCCGGCGGACGACAGCGCGCTCGGCTTCTTCTTCTTCTTCTTTGATTTCGACTTCTTGGCCTGCTTCAGCTTCTGGTCAGCTGTGAGCTCCCAGATGAGGCCAGGCGAGCGCACCTTGGCGACAACCTCGACCTCCTCCTCGTCCTCGCTCTCCGGCTCGTCGGCGCCCGCATCGAGCTGTAATCCAGGTTCAGCCTACACGCAGCAAGGCCCAGCGGACAGGTAGCGCACAGCAGCAAAGACGCTTGCGGCCTCGGTCGCCTGCGCGTGACTCGACGGCACCAACTCGTCGTCCTCTGGGTCGCTCACTTCGGGCTCTCGCGCCGCGAGCTGCTCGAGCTCCTCCTGCTCTCGGAGCTGCCGCTTGTTGAGTCGGGGCGCCATTGATGGGCGAGGGTTGCAGAGTGACGTCGGCGCCGCCCGTCGGGTTTTTGCGCATCGAGTTGTTTTTCGGACGAGTTTTGGTGGCCGGGGCTCAGTGGGGTGTAGGGTTTGACCCGCACCTTCGACGACTGTACGGTACACTTCGAGCACGCTCAAGCTTTTGCTATGGCGGCCTGACCCAGTCCTTACTCACGACACCCGTTCCGCCCCCGCCGGCGACCGCGCGACGCTTTACACTGGGCCTCAAGCTCGGCGAACCTGGCAGGCCTTCGTCGAGCTGTTCTTCCCTAACACGCTTTTCACCTGCTTTAAAGATTCCCCAGCGGACTTGTCCCGATCGGGGCTATCCAGCGCGTCGTCGAGGGCGTGGGGTCTCGGCCGCGGCCCCGCAGGTCCCAACATACGTTCACACCTCTAACAGCCTACACGTCCCCGACCCGAATTTTCCATTGCGATGAGCAAGGTGTCTCTATGTATTGTTATACAGCCTCCCAGCACGCCTGTCCACCAAAAGGCAGTTGCACTGTACATTCGCAGATGTTGAACAGCCCCCAACCAGTCTGAGCTTATATGTACCATCATGCTCACGACGACGGCTGACTATATGGTGTACCTGGAGAAGAAAGTGGTGAGCATCATTCGTGGAGTGGGAGAGAAGAGAGTCCAACCTGAACCCTGGCACGCCTTCGAGCACGAGCTTGCCCTCGTCCGCGAGCCTGTTCATGCGCCTGAAGTAGATCGACATGCCGGTGGCGAGCGTAATAGTTGAGACCTGGAACACCATGGTACCCGCAATTCCGGGGAGGTCTGCGAGGAGGTGACGAGTGAGCGATTGGACCCAAGCGGCGATTTGGGCACCAGCACGCCGTACAGATTGGGTAGTCCTGAAGTCGCCGAGTCAGTCCCTTGTGGAGTGAGGATAGGAAACAAAGCCTCGCACCTGCTGCCTGTAGATGAGGGACGCGATGATTCCGCCAATGCCACCCCACCCGATGAACAGCGCGGAGCTGACGGCGCGCTTCGAGTGTGAGACGATGTTGTTGGCCTGGTAGGCAGCGGCCGTCGGGACATTAGCTTAAACACCCAGAATTAGCGTATTCCCGAGATAGAAAAGTAGCAAAAGCCTCACCCTGGCATCCGGCGAGCGCCAAGAAGCATCCGGTAAAACGAACGGGGATCAATTCTCCCCATCCCATCATGACCAGGCCTGTTCGAGTTGGATCAGCAGGTGTCGGAGGTTCTATACATGTAATTGCCCACCGATCAAGCAGATGGTGCAGTTAAGGATGAGGAGCGGGGCGCGCACCTTCAGCCGGTCGGCCATGGTTGAGGTCTAGGCGACGCCGGTTCAGCTCAGCGGAACCGCACGAGCAAAACGAGGACTCACAAATGCCATCCAGATAGTAGATAAAACGTATGGGGGCGCGGAAAGAATCAAGCTAAGCTTGGGAGAGTAACCAGCTCCAGACAGGACTGCAGTGGCGTCCTCAACGACCCGTCGCGCACAAGGTTCGCAATCGAAGGTGACTTACTGACAGGGAGGAAGAAGCTGAACGCGTAGCCAGTGACTGCACCGGAGCAGAAAATTATCGCGAACGCCCAGATCTTAAAGTCGCTGAGGTGCTTCAGCATCACGCGGGCGGTGAGAACGTCCGGTTCGGCGTCTCCGCGGTCGGCGTCGATGCGGTCGCGAACGACCTTGAGGTCGGCCGGAGGGAGGAACGTCGCCTTGTCGGGAAAGTCGACGATGACGAAGAAGCCGATCATGCCCAGAACGACGGTGACTGGGTGAGTTCTAGCGTTAGAGGCTGTAAACAGAGTTGGTGGAGCGAGGAGTGCGTACTGATTCCGTAGACAATGAAGATCCCTGTACTTTATGGTGAGTGCAAATCTTAGTTTCTCCTGCTAACGACTCACATCTCCAACCGGGGAGACCGCCGGTGCCGTTGAGCAGCGAGACTCCGTACCCACTATCGAGTGATGTCAGCTTCGAGTTCCTCCGGCCTTTTGGACCCACTGACAGGATGTTTGCAAAGCCCGATAGGAGCAATGAGAATCCATAAAAGGCAGCGAGCCGTCTCTGAGTCTCGTATCGTGTGTACCAGCCTGGCGAAAGAGCTTCAGCACCCGGATAGCAGGATGACGTCGAGGCTGACCCACAAGTGATCAGGTAGAGGCAGGCCGGGAAGCTGCGAAAGAACTGAAGTCATTCTCTGCATTGAAATGAATGATAAACGGCGACTGACAATCCAGCTTCCTGTTTCGCGCAGGCGGTCAGTCGTACCTTTGCGTCTCGTCCGCGCCGACTCACAAAGACGCCAAGGAGTGCTCGGAGAATCACGAGCTGGGTCCATTCTGTGACGAACCCCATTCCAATCATCTTCGCTGAGGGTCAACGCCTGCTTCCGATGGGAAGCGCAGAGACCTTACGACGGAGCCCCAGGACACTGCATCGTGTGTGAGTGAGTAGCTGATATCTAGGATGAGTGTCCCAGCGTACCAACAATCGTAGTCATATGATTCCTAGCTCCTAGCTTGCGAAGTAGGATGTTGGACGGAAGCTCGAACTAGAATAAGGGTGTCAGCGTCGGCTTTGTGCGTGCGGTAGTGGGTGGCGCCGCACTAAGATGCTGGAGTTGACACAGGCTTGGGTCAGTATCTCTGAGATCAGGATATGAGGGGGGACTCACTAGGTGATGAAGAAGATGCTGTGCCCGGACCCGTCAGAGTCGCCGTCGGGACCCATCCCAGCGGTTTACTCACAGTGAAACAAGAGAGTAGCGTTCTCCCACAATCAGGTTGACTGGATGAATAATTAGTAAGGTTAGTAAAAATGTGAACGGTACACTAGGTACTCGTCGTACGACCGCCTTGCGCCTCTGGGAGGGCCATGCCCGCGACTCGCGCAACAGCAATCTGTGGCACATTGTGTCAACGCGAAGTCAAAATAGACAGCGGCGATGATCGTACATTTATTCGGTCGATTAGAGAAATCGAGCTTTTGGAATGAGGTGATGAGGTGATGAGCTTCCTTTCCCATCGTTACTCGAGCGTCGCGCTTACTAGAGGATACTCAGGATGGGGATCAGGCGCCAGTCAACCTTGCGCCTGTGACAACATCGAGAATAAGCATTTAGACCGTTCACGCTCCAGATCAAGAGCTCCACCTACATGATGCGAGCATCCTCAGCTGGGTCGACGGCGTGCGAGCGCTCGAGATCCGCACTCTCCGCATGTTTGAAGGTCGGCTTGTCTTCGAAGGAGTTCTCGTCGGCCATATCTTGTCGGAGAGTAGTCTGAGTGCGTCGTCAAGATGATAGTGGTGAGCGAACCAATGCAGGCTATTCAACGCGAAGCAGATCGCGGGGCGGACACAGGCCAAGATTCGAGTTCCTGCCAAGAGTCGGGCTGGGGGACCGCTGTCCTCCCCGCGGGGCTGCCCCGGGCTAGGGTTAGCTTTTCTGATGGTACTATGTACCGCCGGTCGGGGGCCAGACTCGACCATGGACCAATGTCCGCCGAGTCTATCCTGTCGAGATCGGAAGAGCGTCGTGTAGGGA
>ERZ1463038.198-NODE-198-length-18741-cov-14.284009_pt1 | contig 18741 bp, 31 predicted proteins | sample MGYA00564479_ERZ1463038 | MGnify/ENA primary metagenome ERZ1463038 (study PRJEB39244, sample SAMEA3635134) | Helicobacter pylori | study: EMG produced TPA metagenomics assembly of PRJEB11511 data set (Assembly of a 5300-year-old Helicobacter pylori...
CGAGATCTAACGGGTGACTGGAGTTCAGACGTGTGCTCTTCCGATCTCGGCCTTCGAGGGAACGCCGTGCAAGGTGTGCCTCCCAACGCCATTGGCAGATCTCCCGAATCCAGCTGACTTTGGATGCTCAAGGTGATTCAAGCGGCCCAGCTGGCGGTGGGGGCGCGGTTCTCTTCCCACGCCGTGCGTCCTCGAGCGAGACTTGCCCTCTCGACGACTTCTGGCTAATTCGGTCCGCCAACACAGGCAATCACGGGTAACGTGCCCCTATCGAATCCATTACACACGCTTCCATCTTCGCTACGGAACCTGCCTACCATTGGGAGACATCGAACCGCCGCTGTTGCCACCCTGGCCGCGAAGGCGCAGGACGCGTTCCGGGCGTCCTCGATAGGTCGTCTTGCGACCCTGCCTAGTATCATGGCTCTTCTCGTGATGGACCAGCTCGTTCTGTACCAAGCTCGAACAATGGGGAACTCTTGGGAGCGAGAATACCTTGACCAGGCGATCGAGAAGCTTCGGGAGTACAAGGCAACAAGAGGCGAGATAAAGCAGGAGAAGGAGGACGTCGTTACTCGTGCGGTTGTCGTACGTATGGAACTTCGCCGCGCATCACACAATCTTACCTAGCATTGGTCCTACAGGAGGTGGACACCGCTCGAGCGTCGTCTTGCGGTGTGCCGACCCGAGTGTTTGCTACCCCCGTCATCGGCGCCTGAAGCTTTGTTTCTGACCTGCTTTAATCCAGTACCTCAAGGGAGATCGTCGAGTGGCTCCCTGGCCTTGCTGCTCCTTGTTCGCTCCCAGCCTTAAATCTTGCGACCGTCCCTCGCGGCACACTGGAAGAACCCTGGATCCACCTGATTCCTCAATTTGTACCGTTCTCCAACTACACAACGATACTCACTCGTGATGCGGTTTACGGTCCTCCCTCATGTGCGTGGTCCTGTACTTGACGCCCGCGAAAGTGCTGACCCAGTGGCGTTGCTCAGCCGAGGACCCATTCATTATTGAGGAGTACTTCGAGGGCATGTGGTCACGCGCAGACGCGGGACACACTCTCACCAACACGACACAAGTTCAGTGCCTGTTTTTGCCTGCCCTTTCGACCGCTGAGCAGACTCAAAATCGTGCCGTCGGTGAGCCAGCTCCAGCCTCAAGAGGCTTGCAAGGTGCTGAACCTGCGAACTTACAGCTCTTTTGCGGGCACTCAATATCTTTCGGCGTACTCTCGTAATTGTCGACTTTATTCTTCACCGCTCTCTGACGCCTGGGCGGTTCGCCGGCGAGCCTGGCCTCGCCGCTCTCGTTGCGAAATCGCATGCTCGGGTACGTTCCGGATTTCAAGTGCTTGTCGGAATGGCAAAGGTGTGCTCCTTCGAATCTATTTCGTTGCCAATCCCCTCACATTGGTCTGCCGCAGTTCGTCAAGCAGAGTCAGCTGATCCAGCAGGCGAAGCCTCTGTCACACGCGCTCAACAGCTCAACGGATTGGACCGACATTATTTCAAGACCCACAGAGTCGGCTCACATCATTCGGCGAATTGGACTGTCGTACGACGATTGTCAAGCGTGAGTTCTAAATCTGACTCTGGCTTCCGACGCCCCTGATGTGATGTGCCTCGCGGAAAGACTCCTAGAAGGGTTACAATACGCCTCCTGGATGTCTCCGTGCGCGGGGATTCAAGTGCAGCAGTTCGGAGTCGCCATGGAACGACTCAGGCTCGCTGGAGTCGCAACAGACGGTGAGGGAACCTACGCTTCTAATTGCAACCTGCAGTACAGCTTCTCATCTCCTCCCATTTTCAGATCTCTCCCCCGACTCTGACTCTGCTCGCTCGTCTTCGTCGAGCTCGACTGCGATCTTGACGCCGCCGAGCAGCGCGGATGGTGGGAGTTCGTGCACCCGGGCAGTGTAATTCATTCGCCGTCACCCGAAAGTTTTGAGCTGGCATGCTTAAAGCATTGTCGTGAGTCTAGCCCTGGCGTGTCCTGGCCGCTCGCAAGCCCGTTCGCCTTACGGTGTGAATGTCTGAATGCCGATCAGTGTCTAGTTAAGCAGATGACCATCGTGCATCGTGTAGTCGCCCCCGCTAGACACATGGAGATCTCCCTGTTGTGGTCGCGTTTGTCCGAACCGTCCGCACCCGCTGCCCTCCGCACTCGGCACCACTGCCTAGTTCCTTGGGTCCGACGCTCACTTCGGACGGAGGATCAGCAGTGAGCGCCCAGTTATCATTCATCCGTAGTCATGAATCTCCACTCACTACACACCCTGAATCATCTCTCCAGTTCCTTCGCCCCACCCTCCGCACACCAACCCGACTCGCCAGATGCAGCTGCGCTTGGCGGTCGCCGTGGCCGTCAGCCTCTCACTCCTCTCGCACGCTCGGGCTTCCATCATTTCAAAAGAGAGTTCGATCAAAGAACGAGACGTATGCGCACCAGTAGAGCTCTTGTTCGCACCAGGAGTGACGGAGTCTGGGCTGGGCATCATGGGGCTGATTCTCTCAGAGGGGTTGAAACCGCTCATCCCTGGGTACCTCTAGGTTAAAAACTGAGTGGGACGCAAGCATACTGAAACTCGTTCTTAGGCTTTCCGTATACGCGCTTGCATGTGAGCTTTCCACCTCTTCTGCCGCCCCTCGCACTCGCAGGTGCGTGCTGACCACAGAGCCATCCCGCGTTCAACAGATTCTGTAGGTTCAGGATGAGCCAGGTTGCTATTATCCACTAACTGTCCAAGTAAGACCTTACCAGAGTTTTTCCTTACGGTCACAGCCGGGGCAGACACCCTGGCGAAACGCATTGTGCGGAGCACCGTCTGAAGGAGATGCCATGAGACTGACACGGCCCGGCGTGAAGAAAAGTGTGCTCAAAGCGTGTCCAAACACTCAGTTTCTCATAGGCGGATACAGCAAGGGCTCCATGTGTGTCCACCAGAGCTCCTTCATGCTCAGCGACGAGGAGAAGAACTCGATTAAGGGCGTCGTGACCTTTGGAGTGCGTCCTCTCTTGCTCTCAGACCACAACATGCTGAACAGATTTATACTGCCTAGGATCCCAATCATGGCCCTTTCGGAGTAATTAGCCCTTCCACCACTTTCCGGCAGCGCCCACCGACTGACTCCAACCTGCCGCGAGCTCGCGAGCATCGAAGGCCTATGGAACGGTACAGCAGGAGTTTAACTTTGAGGAAAGAAAAAAAGATACTCATTGCTGCTACTCATAGTCTGGCCCATCAACAAGCCGGTGCTCGGCGTGAACGTCAAGACGTGGTGTGCCGCGACGGACTTTGTCTGCGTGAGGCGTCCCGCCCTCCTACATTCCCCAACAGCGGCTGACTTGATAATGCCAGGACAACTTGCTCAGCCCGGTAACAGGAGCCCGTTAGTTTTAGTGCGTGTCATATCCTCCCCACCCAGCGCTGACCGCCATGCGCCTCCAGTTGCGCACGTATGCAAGTCCCTCTCAGCCACCTAGTGAACAGTGACGGATCTGACCCCAGTCCGTACTCACAGCGTACGCTATCAACGGTAACCTCGACCAGGCCGTCAAGTTCCTTGCACCACTTGTTGGAGCGTCCGCCGTAGCTCCCCCAAAGGCCGCCGGCTGGCCGATGGTGAGTCCAGCGAGTCATCGTGCTCCGCGGACCTGCTGAAGCGCGCGTGCAGAAACGTTCCGGGCGACGGCACCACGACAAGATGGCGAGCGTTGTGCAAGACTGGGAATGAGCTAGATCCCCGCCCTCAAACGCCCCCTTGTTTGCCCACTTGCGTGCCGTGAGAGTGCGGAAGCTATCTCCAGCGGCGACCATGAGCGAGGCGAGACAAGAGCTGTGTACCTTCAAGGAAAACTGCAACACCACTGGTCAACACTGGTCAATGTACTCGACGTGATCCTGGCGCCACCGGGCCGAGCGTATCCGTCGAGCGAATCGCGACGCTCTGTGACCCGAATCGGTGTCCCTCCAGGCCTCGGACGTGGACCACACTGCCCTCCAGTCTTCACAGTATCAAAGCGATTCGATGTTTCAGCCCCACTCACGCCTCCGTGCGCGCGATGACGACCTTGAGCTCCGCCTCGTTCATGATTGAGAACCCCTTGTCCGGCAGGACCTGTTCACGACTCGTCAGCTTTGACGACTCTGAATCGCGTGCCTGCTAGGCAAGCTCAGACCTACCTGCGCCAACTGAACGTTGTTGTGGTCGAGCTTCTCCTCCATGACCTGCTTGAGGACCTTGAGTGCGAGCGTCTGCGCTTCCTCGAGCGACATTGACTGCGCGGCGCCGCGTCGTCAACGCGAGGCTATGGGATCTGGCTAGGGGAGAGAGCGCGAACCTTGTTGTACGAGTCTTGCAGCTCGTTCTGCGCACCCTCACTTCCGGACCCGATCGCTTTCGCGTCATAGCGCATGAACGTGCCGGACGGGTCGGCGTGGTACCTGTTCGGAAAGTGGTCAGCAAGTGTTCGGAGAAATACTCAACAGTCGTCAATGGGATCTGAAGGGGCACCGCGATTCACAATTGTGGCCCGTTCTCGTCGCAACCGGCAATGAGCAGCGCGACTCCGAACGGTCGCGACTGTGGCGATCCAGCAGCCACGTCAGCTTCCAGCGCGCCGCACTGAACCGAAGGGGAAAGAGCTGGACGCACCATGGTCGCCTCCTCCTCGTCCGCACCCTCTCCGAACCTGAGCGCCAAGTCGCTGACGGCCTGGGTCACCGACTCGACACGGATCGGCTCGTCGTACGTGAAGGCGTGGTTCTGGTCATACACTCAAAATCAGCTCTGAGCTTTCCCTCGCGGCAAAAGCGACGCACCTGGGCAGTAACACGGGCATGCTCGACCATGGTGCGCGCGTCGGCGGTGAGGCCACTCATGGCGCACGCGACGTGGCTGTCGATCTCCATGATCTTCTCGATAGAGTCCGAGTCGAGCAAGGGGGACTGGGTGCGCTTCTCGACGGCGAGCACGATGCCGGACGAGGTCTGGATGCCGACCGTTGTTGAGCCGAGCTGTGGAGGCCGAGTCAGCGACAAGGTTCACGTGGGATCAAGGGCGTAGCGAACCTTGATGGCCTCGATGGCGTACTCGACTGAGGATGGCGCGGGTTAGTTGCTGCAGCGTGCGCGGCGGCTGGAGATGGGCCGCACCCTGGAAGAGACGGCCTTCTGGTGAGAAGACGTTGACCTGTGCGAGAGCTCAGTCAGCCCCCAGCCAGCCCTATGCCACCCAGTTCGACGCACGCCTCGGTCGTATTCTGATCGGCTGTGGGCGAGCCGTCGGGGCAGTCGTCAGCTCGTCGCGCGCCGCCGTCTCGCGCTGAGGCGCAGGTGTGAGCGTACCTGCTGAACATTGCTCTGAAGGGTCCAACGAGTCGTTCGAGACGAGAGAAAGACGCTGGCGGGGGATCGAGGCGGGCGAGGTGGGGGTGGAAAGACAAGCCGCGTCAGCTTGGCCCGCGCTCGTCTCCCTCCGCCCAACTCTCGCGATGACCTCAACACTGCCCAGCACGCACCACTACCCGCCAAACGTCATCTCGAACTCGCAGTCGATCTACTATGTCAAATCCAGTGCGTCCTTGCGCTCCGCCTGCCACTCACCGCGCCGCTCACCGTCCACCCTGCGCAGCAACAGCGTCAATAGCGGGCGCGACCGCCGGCCTCCTGGGGCTCACCAACCTCTCCGGCTTCGCGTTCTACCTCCTCTCGTCCCTCCTCGTCGGCGCCATCTACGCCGCGGGCAACTGCAAGGCCCGGCCAGCGCGGTACTTCGCCAAGGCGAGCGACGTCCTCGTCGGGGGCATGCTCGACAACCTGTTCGCGTTCGTGCTGTTCTGGACCCGTGAGCTCTCTGTTGGATGACGCTGGGGCGGCTCGGACGAAAGATTGGGCGCTGATGAGGTGCTCTGTAACAGTGTTCTATGCGCTGGTTCACAGTGAGGCCTTCAGAGACTCGCAAATACCATGTATGCTACGTGCTGATCGACGACTCTCGCTCTCTGCAGTCTACGACTAGTTCACGAAGGATGGTTTGGCGTCAACGCTGCCGGCCAGCTCCAGCGCGACAAGGCGAACGATGGGGATCCAAGGGGAGGAGTCGACAGGGACTGTACCAGCTATGTACATTTACGAAGTACCCGCATCTCGCCGCAAGCCAACCGCGGGCACGAATGTGGACTGGCACCCTTCGCGGAAGCTCGCCCGGTCGCTTTCGCTCTCAGGGAAGCTCGCACGACGACTTTTACCACGACAACGACCTCTCATCATTCCAGATGCAAGCCCGGCACCTATCAGCAATATCGCGAAACCAGCTCAGAAGACGCTGAGAGCGATGGGGGGAGGACCGCGGGCGCTGACAAGAGGCGAGTCGGCTGCGAGCGTGCGAGGCATCAGACACACTTTCTCACCGACACGGGGCAAGGCGCAGGAGCTGACCAGCGGGGAGACCGTGCGCGTCGAGGGCGGCCTGTCGGCTGAGCGGGATGGCTGCCTCGCGGCGCGTGCGAACCTCTGCCTCGTACCCGTCGAGCGCCTCCTTCTGCGTGAGCTCGCCAGCCTCAACCTTGGTCAGAGCGGAGACGAGGAGGGCGGCATCGAGCATGCCATGGTTGACTTTTGAAGGGATGGTCAGTCCTGGGCGTGCGCCGGGATGCGGAGGATCGCCTCACCCCCTTCTCCGCGGTACATTGTCATCGGACCCGTCGCGTCCCCGGCGAGGGTCACACAGCCAAGGTTGGCCCAAGCCGTCGGGATCCAATCGGCGAGCGAGATGGTAGTACACTGGGCGAAATGCCAGAGTCAGCTTTCGGCAAGCGCAAAGGCGAGTGGCGAGCGAACCGGCAGCGTCTCGTCGATGTCGTTGATCAGGCTGAAGAGTGGCTCGGCGAACCCAACAGCTCTGGCCTTCATGTCACGGATTTTGAGAACGGAAGGCGCATCCCGAGGCAGCTCGAGGGCCGGGTCCGTGACTTTGTGGGAGACCATCGTGAGGAGGTCGATCCACTTGCCATCGGGGTCAATCTCTTGGACCGAGTACCAGATAAAGTGACCGAGGTCGGGGTTGATGGACTGGAAGAGCAATGGGTCCAGCTCGCGGAGCGGGGCTGCTCGCTCGGGGGTGTACCGCTGGACGACGCCCTGGTTCACGATGGCTTCGCACGAGGGAGTGAGCGCGAGTCCAGGGAAGGCGACAGGGGGCACTGCTCACGAATAGACTTGAGGAGGGCACCGCTGGGGTTGCTTTGGAACAGCTGACTCCGAACGCGCGAGTTGTTTCCGTCCGCCCCAACCAGCAGCGTCCCGTCGGCGGTCGTGCCGTCCGCAAAGAACGCCCGAACACCTCCTTCGGTCGTCTCGAAGCGCTCATATTTCTTCTCGTACTGTTCACATTCAACGATGAGTAACTTGATGCACGCGCCGAGCTTCTGAGCTCACTTCGACGTTGAGGCCCTGGAGGAGGAGAGCGCGCAGCTTCGTCCTGTTGGCGCGGATGCGGCGCTTGGATGGCGGGATCTTGTACAGAATGCCGAGGTCGCGACCGTCAATCACGAGGAAGTTTCCCTTGTCCTGAGAGAGGTAGGGGTCGACTTGGACCTGTGCCGGGAAGGTCAGCGCGTGGACCACGACCTCGACGGCACAATCCTCACACTCTCGAGCTGGTCGTACAGATCCTTGGGCAGCATCTGCTCAATCGCCCCCAGGATCCAGTGAAGAGTGATCGCGAATCCCTGAGTACGCCCTCCCTGGTCTGGGTCGCGCTCGTAGACGGTATTGGCGATACCGCGCTTGGTGAGCCCTTGGGCGAGCAGGAGTCCGACGAGTCCGCCACTACAAGCGTAGAGATGGAAGTAAATGATACAAAAAAGTGCAGAGAATCAAAACAGGAGACGCACCCAGCGATGATGACATGCTGTGGCTTCTCGTGAGTGGGCGCGATGACCATGACTGAGGCGAGTCGTCCTCGTGCGAAGTGGAGCTGGAGAGAAAGGCGGAGAGCAAGCCGAAGGAAGCGTGCACCAGATCTGTAGGCTTATCGTCTCTGTTATCTGGGGAGTGAACCTTGGGGGAGCGAACCGGGTAGCTAGGCTACGACGGCTGTTCCCCTCGGCCGAGTCTTCCGCGCGTCGCAGGTCCCGGCCAAGCAGGGTTCGAAGCGGCCGTCGCATCCGGCGCAGCCCCCACACTCTTCAGATAGTAGGATTTTGTGAGCCGATTGCTCAGCTCTTGTCTCTGTCCTCTTCGAACTACCGACGGCCCCTCAGCATCCAAGCCCTCACACGCGCACCATGCCCTCCGTCGCTGAGCTCCCAGCTGGTTCTGACGCCACGTCGGCGCCAGTCATCTCACTCAAGAAGACAAAGTTATCGGAGGTGTCGGGAGAAGTCGATCAGGAGTACCGCGCCAATTGTTAGTCCTCGCTACCCGCGACGTCGAGAGCGACAGCCGGGGCAGCTGAAGAGACGGCTGATGTTCGCTCTTCTCACGGCGCAGTCCTCGCCGAACTTCCAGACTTGGGCCTTCGGGCTTTGTGGCACAACGAGATGCGGGCGTTCGTCGGGAAGCCCAACTCGGATTGCGTTCCGCACCTGTGGAGCTACGCGACGGCGCGGGAGGTCATTCTCCGGGCTGCAGGCGCCACCACCACCGCGGAGGCTGAGCGGAGGGCTCTTCTAATGATAAAGTCAGTGATGTATCATTCGTTCAATGTATCTGGGCAACACTGAATCGCTCGTCGAACTCCCTTCCTCGCGAACTTCGTCGCAGCCCTGGTATGAAGCGTGCACCGTACACCACCGACACGATTCTCGCCGCGTGGCAGCTTCTTCTACCGGGAGAGAAGGCTCTGTGTCACCGCCACACTGTTTTTGCGATTCGGTGAGCCGTCCACTTCCTCTGGCCCTCCTGTGCTGCTTGGCGCCGTTCCGAGTTCAGTCCTTGTTTCAGCGTGGACTACTGACAATTCATTCAAGTTTTTTCATTGAAGGCTCCGGGGGCTATACGGCTGTGGGCGGCAAGAAGATGTACATGGAGCCAGGTGCGTTGGCCACTCTCTCGGACTTCCGGTCTCCCACTTTCAAAGCTGACTGCCCCCCACTTGCTCTTCCATTCTCTTGAAACGCACAGGAGACCTGATTTTGACGACGCAATTCAACTGGCACGACCACGGAAACGACGGAGACGACCCTTGCATTTGGCTCGACGGACTCGATCAGCCGCTCTTCGAGGGCAACTTCCCATTGGTACGCGCAGAGGTCTAATCATCAGTTTACATCGCAACATCTGACATACTGGATTCACCTTCAGAACTTCCAAACTCGCTACATGAACCACCCGGACGGAGTGGGCGCTCGGTATCATGCGTCGACGGTTGTGTCTGGCGCTGATGCACCCGGACAGTGTGAGCTACTTTGTCAGGTATTTCGAAATAATCAGAGCTGACTCATATGGCCTTCAGTCAAGTGGCAGGACATGAAGGCGCGACTCGATGCCGAGGACGGGGCATCCGCTCGACTCGAGTATCAAGTCGAGTCAATGCCCGACAAGCACATCTCACGGACCATCGCCGCCTATGCCATTCGAATTGACTCCGGATCTATCACTCCCCCTCGCCACGACACATGCAACAACATCTTTCACGCGGTCAGTATTTGTCGAGGCGCTGGGGTCGCGCACTCGAGCTGACACTAATCCTCGCAGGTCTCGGGTTCAGGCTACTCGACGATGCAGGATCGTGATACTGGAGTTGAGAGTTGTATTCAGTGGAAGAAAGGAGACACCTGGGTGGTTCCGGCGTGGTTTCACTTCACTCACACGGCGACGGCGGGCACCGCTGTGAGCACTTCCCGCAAAATGGCTTCCGCGTTGGCTCATGTCTACTCGTTTCTAGTACATATTCACCTACAACGACTTTCCGACTCTGGAGAAGCTTGGATTCTACGCGTCGGCGGTCTGAAGTTGGCAGTAGAAGTGGTTTTGTCGCACGCTGTTTAAGATTCCATTCGTCACTCCTCAGATCCCCTACTTCATGCAAGAACGCAGGAGCGTGAACGTTTTATATGCTTTATTGTGGTCAATGTCTGCACCAAATTTGAGACCTGGACGTTGTCGAGCTTGCGGTGTCGCGCTCGTCGCGGCCGAGTTGCTCACATTCCAGCATACTTATACGGCCAGCCACATGCTGCCCAAAGAAAATTTCTGTTTAATTTGAAAGCACTGCATCACATCTGTCTTTGAGCGCAGGCGAACTACGAGCCCCGGTACGTACCAAGCATGCCGGATCGTCAAAGCGGCACGGCAAGAGCGGAAGCGCGCCCCGTGCTGCCCGTTATACCCGACACGTTGCAGCGGCCGAAGCCCCCGCAGCTCGTTGTATCGCTTGCCTCTCCCGACAATCTCCCGCGTCCTTATCGCGGGGCATTCGCGGCCGGGGGATGCACTCGAGCGCCACTCGGTACTACAGGGACGTCTCTTCCTCCCCAACTTGACTCCATTCGGATCTTCAGCGTATCCTACCATATCGTCGCGCAACATGAGTGGACTGTACCAGCACCGGCGTGCGCTGCTTCTTGCCGCCGTCTCCGCCTGTGGCGCGATGACTCTAGGCTACGACACGTGAGATTTCTCGCACTCTCTGTATTTCTGTGAATCACTTACAATCCTGTCCCTCTCACAGCGGCATCGGCGGCGGCGTGATTGCACTGCCCTCATTCGCGGCCTCATTCTACCCGCTGGGAGTGACTCCCGCCCAAAAAGCCGCCCTCTCTTCCAATATCGTATCAATACTGTAGGTCAATGTCGTGCCGCTCGAGCTGTCCCCGCCTGCTGACACTGAAGACCTCAAACCCCACCTCTTGTTTAATCGAACTTAATCCTGGCACGCGCGCATCCCAGATTCGGCGGCGCATTCTTCGGATCCTTCTTCGCGATGCCCGTGACCAAGCGTTTTGGTCACCGCTACTCGCTTCAACTCGCGTCCGTCATCTTTGTCGCGGGAGCCATGGCGCAGATTGGTCGGACGCACGGCTTGTCGGCGCTTTACGCGGGACGTGCCGTGAGCGGTTTTGGAATAGGCAGTAGGTCCCGATTCTTTGACAGGGTTTACCTAATCTTACGAACTCCTCTCTTCCCTTTCAGTGATGAGCAACCTGTCGAACGCGTTCATCGCAGAGACGGCGCCCCGCCACCTTCGCGGCAGCTTGGGCTCGATGTTCCAGTTCTTTCTGGTGGTGGGAGGGTGTGTCAGATCCTCATCCCAATCAGATCTGATCTGATTTCCTGACTCACGAATGTTCAGGATGTGCGCGTACTTTGCCACCTACGGTGCAAGTCTCCACATGCCCGCCTCCGACGCCAATCAGTGGCGTCTGCCCCTCGGATGTCAGGCAATCCCCGGCGGTCTACTTTTCTTAGGAATTTTTTTTGTGTCTGACTCTCCTCGGTACGTTGAACCTGCAGCTGCTGAACTCTCTGCTGACGAGTACCTCCACATCCAGTTGGCTCGCCGAGACGGGCAAGCGCGAGCAAGCCCTCAAAGCCCTCGCATACCTTCGTGGATCAACCGAAACAGACTCGGAGGTACTTCTGGAGATGTCAGGTATCAACCGCCAGCTCGACGAAACGGCTGCTCGCAGTCAGGGTCTCACGTGCGTCCCCACTCCATTTACTTTGGCAGTGGTCTCTGAACTAAGACAATTGCTTTCCAGCTTCAAGGAAGTAATCAGCCCAGCTAATCGCCTGCGGTTCTTCTCCGCATACTGCATGGCATTCTTTCTCATGTGCGACTCGACTTCGCTGCGGCAGGCCTCCGCGGACCAGGCTGAACTCGCTCGCTTCCCTAGCTTCACCGGCCACAACTCCATTCTCTACTATGGGCCTTCCATCTTTTCTACGATTGGGTACAAGTCGAGCGGATCCCTTCTGGCTTCCGGCCTGTTCGGAGTCATCAAGGTGCGCGCGTGGTGCTTGACCTGGTCTCCTGGGCTTCTTTGCTCACTCGGAATCAACAGGTTGGGTGCATGCCCGTATTGTAAGCATTTGATTCAGTTTTGGAAAGCTTTCCTAATCACAAGACCCCAGCATGGTGTTCTTCGTCGATCGGTTCAGCCGCCGGACCCTGCTGCAAGCCGGGAACCTGCTCAGGATGATCTGTCTTTGTGTATTTGCCGGTTTGACTAGCAAGCACATCGTAGCTGGCTCGCATCAAGCTCAAGCCGCGGCAGCTATGGTGAGTTTACGCTCAGTCCAGATCTGAGTTGTGAAGCGAGGACTGATTTTACTCACCACAGCTGTACCTGTTTATCGTGTTCTACTCGTTCTCTATCGGTCCTCTTGCATGGATCTACATCGCCGAGAGTGTGTTTTCTCCTGCAGGGCTGGGACTCTGCTGACTCCGTCGCCACCCTCCAGTCTTCCCGACGCGCATGCGACAGTGGGGCATCTCGTCCTCCATCGCCCTCACATGGCTCGCAAACTACGCAATCAGCAAAATCACTCCCATAGCCATTCTGAACATCGGCTACAGATGGTGGATCGTGAGCTGTCCTTGCAGCCTACTTAGAATCACCGCTACAGCTGACGCACCGCTGCACAATGCAGATCCTCGCAGTCTTCAATGTGATGTCGGCCATCTGCGTCTACTTCATCCCTGAGCCAAGGTACGTATCCCCATTTTACCTGCACGATCAGTCAACTGACCCTGGGAGCCTATTCCGCAGTGGTCTTTCTCTTGAGGAGATGGAGGTCGCATTCTCAGCCGCGAGCCCTACTCACCAACATGATGGCAACGTTGGGAAAGGTGGTAAAGATTCTGATAGCATCAGCTCCAACGTCAAAGATCAGGTGGTCACCACCACCCAGATGGTCTGAAGGTAGGGGCAGTGGGGCGCCTGGAGGTTGAGGGTACCAGCGGGCAAGTCAGTGTGTTAAACGGTGCCGAGAGTTTGTTTTCTGGAATGATCTGCAGAATCTCATGATCTGCGAGACCACTTTAAGACTTTGGCACCGTGATGCAGGTCAGGCCTGTCGCCGGCGGGGCATTCCTCGACAGAGCGAAGCGACCGGTAGCCTCGATCGCGTGATAACAAGATCACATTTTTAAAGAGTCTAACCAAGCTCCGCAAAGCTGTCCCACAGGCCCGATTGTTCGGACGCCGCCATGTCCAGCCAGCTCGCGGCCGCGGTCTCGGTGAAGGCGGCCTCGCCGGACGGGAAAGAGAAGTCGTCCAGGCCGCCGCTGAAGAGAGTGTCGAAGAAATCGGGAGGGAGGTTGGTGGGACTGAGCCCTCCGCCAAATGACAACATGTCAAGCGAGGGAGTGCGCGGAAGGTTGGGTGTGGAGCTGGGAGGGTAGAGAAAGGCGGACGAGTGGTCGCCCATTCCGGCGGAGGATGGGTCGTATAGCAAGTCGGAAGCAGGTGCCGCGGCGAAAGGTGGCAGGATCGGCGTCTCGAGGGAGCTGTAGGACAGCGTTGACCGTGAGTTGCACACCGTCACCCCGCAGTGGGACAAGACGTACCTTTTGGGATCCATGTTGGCTCGAAGATCTTCCAACATCTCCCAGCATGCTCTCATCCCCGCGAACCTTGTCTTTTCCAGCTCTTTCAACCCCTTGGCGCACCGGTCGACCTCCGCTCTCAGCTGCAGGATGACAGTCGCATCCTCAACTCCACCCCCGAGTACCAGGAGTAGTAAGCCACCTGCGACGAGCAAGTGTTGCGAGTAGTCGAGGAGGTGGGGAGACGGCGGGAACTCGGCCGCGACGACGCTCGACGCCATCGCGGAGATTGACTTGGCGGCGCGGATGCAGCGGGCGAGGGAGAGTCGCTGAGGGTCCGTTGGGGAGATGCCGCTCTTGGGCAGAAGCGGAAGGTGAAGTAACAGTGTAGTTGCGTAGTACGTTGAGTAGACGACGATGCGTTGCCGGAGGAAGGGAGGAGCGAGTAGGTGCACGTCCTCTGTGAGGTGTTTCGGCAGCGCGTGGAGCCACCTGGAAGGGGGAACAGCGAATGAGCCAAAAAAAAAAAAAAAAACGGCCACCGTGAAGGAATCATTCCCGGAATGGCTCACATGGCTAGCTCGTTCTCGAACTCTGCGACTCGAGCGCGAAGGCTGGCGTCTGCGGCAGCGCTCTGCTCAGGGGACGATGCGACGCTGGCGTCCTGCTTCGCGTGGGCACCAAGATATTGCGCAGCCTAAAAGCGAGATATCAGATTATGCGGGATGTTTGGGAATCCAAACGCACCTCTCCAGCGATCCGATGAACGCCGATGAGCGCGTTGAACCCAGTCATCAGGCGCGGGAGTCCTTCGGTGGGGGTGCCAGCGAGATCGAGGCAGTACGACTCGAGTTCCTCGTCACTACATTCTAGCGGGAGCTCCGAATCGATATCACAGTCCTGAATAGAAAGAGGCCGGCCGAGATTGGTGGCGAGGAGGCGGTCGAGCGTGTAGAGCGACCAAAAGCATCTCCGGCGTCGCTCTCGCTCGAGCTTGCGCATCTTGGAGTCAGAAGAAGAGCGGTGGAGGCCTGTTCAGCGGCTGTTGTCAGTCCAGAATTGCGCTCCGCGAAGTCGAGCGCACTGAGATCGAGTGCGAAGCGAAGTGCTTGCCCGAGAACGATCCAGGACCGGGCAGCACAGTTTGAGCTGCAGAGAAAAAGACTGCATTGATTGAAGATTTGGGTCACGAGACAGTTGACGAGTGGAGTCCGGTGTGAGAGGGGGAGTTGGTAGGCAGATGATGTCAGGATCTGTGAGCAGATACTGATCACTGATGGACGCACGAAAATAACCCGTAGACCTGAACCTGATCCAGAGTTGCGTCTGTGACGCCGTCTGTCGACGCAGAATGGTGAGCTACTCGCCGAGGTAGGAAAGGCTCTGAACGTACGAAGCGCGAGAAGATTTGCCACCCCGTAAAAGCCGACACCACCACGTTCAACAACATTTGATTTGATAGAGAACGTGGCTCCGAGAGCAGGATTGAAGCCGCCTTGAGTGCGAACACGACGGTCGTCGACCAACGTCGAGGCGCACGCGAAGACGGCGAAGACTAGCGCGAGAGACATTGGATTTTGAAGATGCAATGGTGTCGTCCAGATCGAGCTGTAGACCTTCAAAAAAGTAGGTTGGTGCAATACGGGGAAGCTGCGACGGGGATTGAATCAGCTTCGCAGGCTCGCAAATGCTCAATGAAAAAGGTGGACGCACAGAGGATGGAGCTGTTCAAAGAAAACTTCGACAAGCTTTTCGGCGAGATCCCTGTCAGGAAGCTCGACTCCTGCTGCAGGAGGGAGGGCGGCCGCGATGCTGAGCCCCAGAGGTGTCGTGAGCCAGTCCAAGTGAGACTGCTGATGGCCCTCTGGCATGCTTTCGCGCTGGAAGCGATCTAGTTCGATAAGGATAGAGGTAGTAGAGGATGCACCAATGTACCTAGGTGAAACGGGGTCAGCCGTGCACGCACAAACGACTTGGGGAGAGCGAACTGCGGCGCACCTCAGGTTCCCTCGGGAGTCGGTCCTGAGCTGACCAGCGCCGTCGCCGGAGCAGAACTCTTCCGAATCCCGATCTAACTCGGCTGGTGCGTTTTGCGACGCCAGTTGGGGCTGTGGCTGGCCGATAAGTAGCCGCCGTTTTGCCGCGGCGCGCTCCTCGGGGAGAGGATCGAGTGTAGCGCCCTGGGCCAGAATTATTGCTTCCAGACGTTCGATTCTCGATTCCTGCAGCTTCACCCGTGCTTCCAAGGCGTCACGAGCACCCGGACGGCCGACGCTGACTCGAGCGCGGAGTGAGCAGCGTGGTCGCAGGAATCCAAGGCGAGCTCACATAGGCCCGGTCTCCGACTCGTAGTGACAGCTCTCTCCCATGGAGACGCAAGGTGCGCACGGAAACTCGCCGCTGTGTAGAGAGGAAGCGTGTGGGGGAGCGAAGCAGGGAGCGCCATCAGCTAGCTGTCCACGCACGAATCTGCTTACGCTCACGTGCACTTGGCTTTCTTGCGAGCGCAGACCAAGCATGCCCGACTCGTTCGCTTCCGCTTGTACGCGACCGCGGCGGTCGATGGGGCCGGCGCGGCTGTCGCGGCGGCGGCGTCCTCGCTCGCCCGTCGCTTACCCGACATGGGTCCCAAGAGGATAGGCTCAAGAATTGGTGCCCAAGGAGCGGTTGGGCGCTTCCGGTAGGTGTGGCGACGGGAGCCTCGTTGTAGATAAGCGATCGTCGTCGGCCTTCCTCGGCAGCTCGGCCGAGCTGGCGCGCAAGGCGGCTTGCTCGTGCTGTCCCGGCTCAGTCCCTTCGCCCTTCGCACCACCCGGCGCTGTCATACACTCGGATTTCCAGCCACCTACCATCAGCCACCGAAAGAAAGACAGCACCCTGTAGGGGTCTGTCTACCCAGCCAACCCGGACGCGCCTGCCTCTCTGGCCCCGACAGTCCACGCCTCACACTCGCCAGCAGGGCCCGGCTTAGCGCACTTCCACCAGAGGTGAAACTTCAGATCACGGCGATGGTCGCAGAACAGGACGCGGCGTTCAAGCAGCGGCAAGTCGACGGAACCTTTGCGAACGGGAGCCTAGCGATCGCGAGATCGGCACCGAGTGGCACGGGAGAGGAATCAACTCGCTCTTCATGGTTTACAAGTGGTGTAACGAAGCTTCTAGGCGACGGGCATGCTGAGGTCCGCGCTCGTCGTCGCGGAGCGCTACCGCGCGAACGGGGACGTCGTCGGAGCCGGATCGCTCATCCGCGCGCTGCACGGCCTTCGGAGCTTCCTGGCGCTGGAGAGGGACTGAGGGGAGACGCTTTTGTGGGACGTTGAAATGCTTGACCGCGCTACAAGATGCCCTGCTTGACTTGTGAACGGCGTGCTGGTCCTAGGTTGTTGAGTTGGAGGGCTAACCCATCGGGCACTACTGTGAATCCGAAGCATCTGAATGAAACTTAAAGCATGGATGACAAACATGCTGACACAACCTGAACGGAAACTCCTCCCCTCACAAACTCAATCCCGGACCCCGCAACATCCCCTACTCCAAGAATCCTACGGCATGAGCGGCGAGCCGGTCATTTGAAGGTACTCGATCTGCTCCTCGAGCCACTTCTGGGTCTCGGGGACGACGATGATCTCCGAGCCGCCCTTGCCGTCGGCGTCGTCGGCGTCGTTGCCGAGCGCGGCCTTCTGGCTCTCGAGTTTGGCGGCCATGGCAGTGAAGCGCTCCGCCAGGAGCTTGTAGCGGTACAGCGTCCACTGGAAATTGATGCGGTTACGTTTCGTGATCGGGTGGATTGTCGTGAGCACTAGAAGGGGAAGTAGCGGTCAGTCGTCGATCCTCTGCAGAATCGAAGGGAGGATCATCCGCACCAGAGGCGTCGCGGACGAGCGGGTCCTTCGCTCGGAAGCTCGTGACCATCGTGATTCTCTCTCCGCTGTTGTAGGCACGCAGGGCGGCGTGCTTGACGTGCCGGCCTTGCAGCACGACGCAGTGGCCGACGCCCGGTCCGCGAGCCTTGCGGATGCTGCCGTCGCCGCACTGGAACGGAGGGCAGCGTTAGTAAGAAATCGCAACGGTGATATTGACATGGATGTGCGCACTTGCAGAGCAGTCTCTCCTCCGATCATCCTAGACAGGAAATTGATGAGCCTCGGCGCACGCCACACGAAAGTGAGAGAAGCGACTCACTGACTGACATCCGACAACATCAATACCGCCACAAACGGGTAGCTATTTTTTTGAGCCAGTCAGCTGTGTTTTCGTGTCTCCCGGGGCGTAGTGCGGCCTACGCGTCATTGTGCCAAATCACGACCGCGTCCGCGCCAGTGCCGACATCGGCGTCTGCGAGCGCTTGGTACTTCGCCAGGTCCGTGATCGTCGTAGAAGGCGTGGCCAAAGCCGTGGGCGTAAGCGGAGAAAGCTTGACTCCCTCCTTGCCGAGCTCGCCGAGCTGGAACTATTGGTGGCGTCGGGTCATGACGAGTCTCGACGTTCGGTAGAAGGGCGCACTCACGTTCGTGTGACCGAGCTCGAGCTCCATGATCGGGACGAGCTCAATTCCAGCGGCCTGGCTGACAGCCGCGATGACTTCGGGACTCGTCCAGGCGGCTGCGACGCCGACTAGGGATCAGCGGGCGACGAACACAGGATGCAAGGAAGCGACTGACCATGGACGAAGGGCGCCACATTCTTGGTGAACTCCCGACCTTGGAAGGCGGAGATGTACGACGACACGGTGAACTTGTCTTGCACTCCGTCGGACAGAATGTTGCGACGGACTGAGAATGCCCTGCGATCAGCGCTGGACCCTACGATGTTAGAGGAGCGCTTACGCTCGGTGACTCCCTCGAGACTAAAGAGAGGGAACGGAGCAGTGACGGCGATCGGTGAGATGCCGCCCTCGAGGCCGAGCTCCTTCATCGTAACGCGCTCTGCAGGTTCCTTGTACGCCAGGTGCACGCTGGGGTCAAACACGGCGGCAGACTGCATGCTGGACATTGCTGGGATCACAGGTAGCAAGTTAAAGTGGGTCTGTGAGAGGCAGGTGCGCAGGAAGGAACAGGTCAGCTGGGAGCGGCTCGAGGGAGGCCTTCGCGGCTCGCGCGGCGGTGGCGCACCTGTGACTGTTGGCTGAACGCGCTCGGACTGGCGGGCGACAGGCAGGTGGTGGTCAGAGGAAGAAGCGGGAGGCTGGGCAGAAGCGAGCCAGAAAAGAGCGGGGAAGAGAAGAAAAGGCGGTAGGTGTGCAAGT
>ERZ1463038.199-NODE-199-length-18657-cov-12.994839_pt1 | contig 18657 bp, 28 predicted proteins | sample MGYA00564479_ERZ1463038 | MGnify/ENA primary metagenome ERZ1463038 (study PRJEB39244, sample SAMEA3635134) | Helicobacter pylori | study: EMG produced TPA metagenomics assembly of PRJEB11511 data set (Assembly of a 5300-year-old Helicobacter pylori...
GAGGCGATCAGCCACTACTTCAACAGCAAGATGGCAGAGATGGGCCTCCTCTCGGACAAGGGCCTCGGCGAAGACCTGATGGGCCTCGGCCTCAAGGGCGACCAGCCTGTCATCTCGGTCCACCTCAACTACGAGAAGAACTACGCCTTTGTCGAGGTGGGCCCCTTTCTCAGTTGAGCAGTGACACTAGAGCTGACTGTCGAGCCCGCCAGTTCCGCAACGGCGAGGAGGCGACGAACGCGCTCGGGTTCGACGGCATCATCTTCCAGAACAACGCGCTCAAGATCCGTCGGCCGAAGGACTACCTCGGCGCCGACTTTGACTCGCCCTCGGTCCACGTCCCCGGCGTCGTCTCGACCAACGTGCCCGACACGGTCAACAAGATCTTCGTCGGCGGCCTGCCGTCGTACCTCACCGACGACCAGGTCATGGAGCTCCTCAAGTCGTTCGGCGAGCTCCGATCGTTCAACCTCGTTAAGGAGGGCGGTTCGGGCGCGTCCAAGGGCTTCGCGTTCTGCGAGTACGTCGACCCGGCCATCACCGAAGTCGCGTGCACCGGTCTCAACGGCATGGAGCTCGGCGACCGCTTCCTCGTCGTCCAGCGCGCCGCGCTCGGGGCTAACATGGGCAAGCGACCCGGGGAGATGGACTACCTCCCAATGGCCCCCGTCACCGCGCCTTCGATCCTCGCCGCGTCCTCGGGCGAAGGCCAGCCGACCAAGGTCCTCCAGATCCTCAACATGGTCGCGATCGACGAACTCATCAACGACGACGACTACAAGGACATCCTCGAGGACATCCGCGACGAGTGCGGCAAGTACGGCGCCGTCCAGGACGTCAAGATCCCCCGCCCGATCGCGACCGACAAGGGCCGCGTCGACATCAAGGCGAGCGAGGCCATCAAGGACCTCGGCAAGGTCTTTGTCATGTTTGACAAGCCCGAGGAGACGACCAAGGCGCTCCGTGCGATCGCCGGTCGCCAGTTTGGGGGTGCGTTGCGCCTTTCCTCGCTCAAGACTAGCAGTCGCTGACCCACGCTCCACACAGGCCGCCTCTGCATCTGCGCGTACGCCTCGCAGGAGATCTTCCTCGACGACCTTTGAGCATCACCCCCTCCGCTCCAAACCAAAAACCAGCTCGCCACACTCTCCCCCCACCACATCCGTTGTACGACCTGCAATGACTCGTGATGTGTACGCATCTGTTCCTTGTTCTAGACGTCAGTTGAGTCTGCGCTTGCCGAGAGGTCTAGCTTTCCTGCGCCCGCTTCATCAGGGTGGCAGCGCACATGCTCGACCCCGCCGTAGTGCTCGAGTGAGGTCGTGAGCTGCTGAAAAGAAGCGCTGCTTTGAAATGCGGAGTGCAGATATCCCAAGGGGCGCGGGCGGTGGTGGGGACTGGCTCGACTCACCGGACCGAGCAGCTACGCTGATCGTTCTTGCAACAACCGAGGACCATGTGAGAGCACAGTGTGTCATTCACAAGCAAATTTGTGTTTAGCTCAGATGAGGGGGAGCTGCAAGAAGGCGTCGTGCCCGGGTCCAAAGTGGAAGACGTTAGATCCGCCGAATGTCTTCTCGTCCCTGGAGGTAAACAACTGGGATATGAGAAAACGTCAAAAATCCATCTGTCAGATCAAAGGCTCACCTGTCATTAGGGTCATTGTGGAAGAAGATGCCGCCACCCTGAGTGTCCGCGGTGGCGACCTGTGTGGTGGCGAAAGTAAGCGATCAGTTGCTTCGCTGGTCGAAACTGGGCAAACGATTACTTCGAGAACAATGCTTCCGCCAGGTGAGACCACAACCGCGGTGGGCCACAGCTCAACGAGTAGGTCGTAAGCCTTGCCCGGCTCGAGGAACTCGACGTCCTTGGAGGTGTAGTGGCGGTGCGGGAGGTAGTGGCGGTGGCGCGGGTTGGTCTCGTCCACAGCACGAAGAGAAGCACGCAGCCATCCTGTATTCAGGCTGGAGTGAGAAGTACTAGAACATTGAGCGGGTGTGCGAACGCACCTTTGCATAGTGGCACAGGGTCACCAGCAGTCCCTGCACCAGGTGGTTCAGTATCTGGCGAGAACAGGCCACATAGTGATACTTACCGGTGTAGAACACCTCCTTGCCCTCCGGGTCAAGATGGCGGAGCGTGAGGAAGAGGTCGATATCCTTCGGTGGTGCCTCGCCCGGCGCGGCCTGCACACTGGCGACGAGGTTCGCGACAACGTGGCCTGCGATCTCTGTTTCCTTGTGGAAGGTAACTTTAAACGAGAGCGAGTCCTTGCTCAGCGCGGCAAGGGCCAGCGTCGTGGGCTGCTCCTCGGGGCTCGTCGACATGGAAGACGTCGCGGGGTGCAGGCAGAACTTGGTGTACTGCGTCCGCTCAATCGGCCAGGACGACTCCGAGCGAGCCTTGTACGCGGCCTCGGCCTCGTTCGAGTTGAAGCCCGGGTTCCCCTTGCGAACCAGCAGAGAGATGGCGGGAATCTTGGCGTTCGGCCCGAGCTTCCAGCCGGACGGGTCCTCGTCTTTGAGCCAGGCATCGAGGACTTTGGTGATGCGCGTAAGCCAGATGCATGTGCCCCAAGTAGGGACCGGGACTCACAGGACTTCTGGAGCTTGACATAGTGAGGAAGGTAGAAGGGAAGATCGTGACTGCGAGCGAGTACAGTACAGGTGATTGAGCGAGGGGAACTACCGAGGGAAAGACAGCGAAAAAAATGAACTCACCGACCCGATATAAAGTACAGCCACTTGTTCTTGGTGCCGGCCTCCTCGTAGCCGATCACGTTTCCTCGCAGATGCAACATGATCCCGCCCAAGTTGGCAACGGAGAGGACCGGAACCTCAATCTGAGATAGATTATACACCCTGCTCGAGTGATATTCTTCGTCGAGGTACCGGTGGGCGCGGTTGTCGATCGATTGGTCGCGGCGGTTTGCGGCGAGCTCATCGTCTGTGAGAGCTCCTTCGAGGCACTCGGGTCCTTTGGGAGATTGAGGTGAGTCAGCTTAGAGCATGGCACAAAATACGCTGTCAAAATGCATACCTACTGGCGCCCCAACCGGTCCATTCGGTCCTACTCCGAGATGAAATCAGCGGCGGGCTTCAAGAGGAGGACGGAAAGCGCGCACCCCATGTCCGAGAAACTTTCCTGGGGTTCCCATACTGCATAGTTACCACTTGACGACTCCACCACTACGACAAGTGCACCAAACACAACAGGTCAGCACCTCGGAAACACAGTTTGGGAACACAGTTTCCATCGCGAGCAGCACGTTCAAGTCGAAGTCTTACTCACAAAATCAATGAAGTTGTTGGAAAGTATTCCTCCGTGACGAACGCGGTCACGGTAGTAATCTGTCATTCCCTCCCAGGGGATGATGCACGCCAGTCCCTTCGGGCGGCGGGCCGCGACGCGCCACTGGCTCCCACCGTAGTATCTGCAAGAGCCACTCGGCAGATAAGTAAGAGCGTATCACTTTCAGACTAGAGGGAAATCTCACGATATCCCCAGCAATCCAATCTTGCCGGTGGACCACGGCTGGTCGGCAGCCCACTCGATGCACTCCGCGAAGTCGCTCGAGGTCTGGTCTGACATCGTGTCCAGGAAACCTGGCGAGGCACCAATACCTCGCTCATCTATGCGGAGAACGATGTAGCCTTGAGAAACCCAGTACTTTAACGAGTAGATGTCAGCACCTCTCCTGCTTCCAACTGGCGACGGCTTACCTCAGGGTGCGGAACCTCCCAAGCGGAGTGCTCGCTCTTCTGCTCACTCGGAATCTCGTTGTACGACTGAACATGGAACTCCGAGTCTGACAAAGTGCTCGCACAAGTCAGCACCGCGCATTACACCACGAGGTGCGAGTCGCGCACATGGGACCGCCGCGCCGTACGGCCCGTCTGGGCGTTTAGTCAGCCTACGAATCAGTCGCACCAGAGTAGGAACTACCCACACGTCATGATCGCAGGGTACTTTCCTGGAGCCAGCGGCCTGTAAATTTGGGCCCGACAGAGCCCGCCATCGTGAAGGGGGATGTCGACGTTCCTCTCGAAAATCATCGTCGGACAGTGCTGGATGCTACGAATGGCGTTGACGCCGGGAGTAGGCAACGCGATCGGCATTGCTTCGTTGGTGGTCGTTCTGTTAGAACTGACGAGTTTGAACGAAGCGCCTGGCCTGTGGCGGGCAAGTGGGAGACGGGTGGGTGGGCGCTGCACCCATCATAGTGCCGGCGGGCTGTCGAGCGAACTTACTGAGCTCAACAAGAAACATATACCGGCTTCGATCAGAAGCACTGAAGCAGAGTCACAGAATGATGTAGTGAAAATAACGCTGCAACTTTTCAGATATTCTGCGGGTCACAGCATCCGGACCGGAAGGAGTTGCGTACAATCCACTCAGCCGAGCCTCCCCCCGCATCGGCCGACACATGGGGAGTGCTCGACAATCCAGATCAAGTTCCGCCATCGCTTCCCGTACCCGACGCCCCGCACCTCACTGTTGCATCGATGACCGCTGCACCCCCGCCCCTCCACATCATTATCATCGGAGGTGAGCGCTTCGAGCTGGTCGCCCTTCCGAAATCTACTCACGCGTAGCTTTATGTAGCTGGAATCGCGGGCCTTGCCGCGGCGCGAGGCCTCCGTGAGCACGACGTGACGGTCCTTGAGCAGAGCCGTATGATCAGCGAGATCGGAGGTGCGTTTTCGCGGCCGCAGATCTCGGGAGGAGCACTCACAGCTCGATTATCAGCTGCAATTCATCTTGGACCGAATGCATCCGCAATCGCGATACGCTGGGGGTTGGACCTCGACCGGCTCGACAGTCCAGAGTGCAACGTCTACAAGGAGTTCACGAAGGACGGCGTACTCCAGATCCATTCCAAGGTAGACACTCGGGCGGGATTCGGAGCCCCGTGGCTTCTCAACCATCGCGTCGATCTACACAACGAGCTTCGCATTCTTGCCGAGAGCGAGTTGCCCCTCGGCGGTCGACCGGCCAAGCTTCGAGCGGCGTCCCGCGTCGCCTCCATCGTTGAGTCGTCCGCGCCATTTCGTGTCTGTCTGCAGCTAACGCCCTTTCCCAGGATTGCGAAGCAGGAGCTGTCACTCTCGCTGACGGGGAGGTTCTCCACGGAGATGTGATCGTTGGTGCGGACGGTATCCACTCGGTCGCCAGGACCGCCGTGCTTGGCTGCGAGAACGTCGCGGTTCCCTCGGGGCACTCCGCGTATCGCACCCTCGTGCGCTTCTACTTTCAGCCATAACTGGAAACACAAATTGACTGTAACCGTGAACTCTAGATTCCCCGCGAGAAGCTCTTGTCGGACCCCGCTCTCGCGTTCCTCATCAACGGCGAGGAGGGCGGCGGAATCACCACTTACGTCGGCACCGATCGTCGAGTTGTTCTTTATCCTTGCCGTGGAAGTCAGTTTCTCAATGTTGTTGCTGTCGTGGTGGGCATTTCTTTGTAGTCACCAGCGGGGCGTTCGGCTGACTTTCGATCGTACCAGCCCGACAAAGCCTTGGCTAGCGGAAGCGAGGAGTCCTGGACCGCGGAAGGAACAGTCAGTGACCTCGTAGACTCTTTCTCCGACTTTTCCCACGACGTCAAGCGCCTGCTCGGGCGAGTCTTCCAGTGCTCGCCTCGCTACCCTTCACTGACTCTTCTCGTTGCAGCTACGCATCGTCTGTTGGTCTTTGGCAGTTGCGCGACCAGTCTCCTCTTTCAACTTGGGTCAAAGGACGCGTCATCCTCATCGGAGACGCCGCGCACGCCATGCTACCTCGTACGCCGCACCCGCTCCGCGCCGAATCATGTTCTCACCGCCACTCTGCTGCAGATCAAGGCCAGGGTGCTGGCCAGTCGATTGAAGACGCGGAAGCGCTGGAGGCCCTACTGACCGGCGCCGGCGTCGGAGACGTCGCCGCCAGGCTCGCACTCATCGAGACGGTCCGGAAGGAACGGGCGTCAACGATCCAGGCCTACTCTCGTCAGAAGGCACTCGGGTCCCAGGACGGGAAGATCTTTACCCTCAAGTCCGTGCCACACTGTATGGGGGTGCCTCGACGAGCTCTGACTTCCTCGTCGACAGCGCGTCTGAATTCACGCCGTACAACTTTTCCTACAAGGGAGCCATCGCGTGGGCGAACAAAATGAAGGTGGATCTTCCGGCGGGTCTTGTAGTTGCTTGAATGTTGTCGGGGTCGGGGTTGCGAATCATGTTTGCCTCTCATCTCTTCGTCGAGCAGGCGAGCGGCGAGCACCGGGAGAGGAAGAGAAGAATTAGTCACTAGGGACGAACAGTGTGCAAGGATTACTGGTTCGACGCATTGCTTGGGGTAGAGCAGACCAGGACGTCAGACGACGGCGAGCCGAGTGGCGCGCGAGCGAGGGCCGAGGCCGTGGCTCAGGATCGTCAGAGACAAGACCCAGATTGCAAGCACCTCTGCCTGACGGCCGCCTCCCTCGGCAGACTCCAGAGCCGCCCACTCGTCGTTCCATAAGCTGGTGCTGCACGCCTGGCGCGAGGTGAGTGGTGGGGCGGCGGACGATTGGCGAGTGTGATGCGCGTATGCAGTGTAAGTGAGGCGCAAGGCGGATCTGAAAAAGCGCGGTCCTCGAGCTGGTGCGGGCGCTCGTCGAGCCGGGATGAGCGCGATGGCTTGAAGAGCTTGGCGCTGGCGCGCGTGCGGCGGAGGTCGAGGCTTAGCTGAGAGAGCGAGAGACGGAACCAGTGCGAATGCTGGATCGAAAGCCGATGTCGTGGTCGCCAACGAGCGCCGAGAGGAGCCGTGAGTGAAGAGCGGGGAGCCTCACGTTGGCCGTCAGACGAAACGGACGCCTGACTTGTCCGCTCTCGCCCAGCGCGCTTCCATCTCGCTGCACGTTGACCTCGTACTCGCCAACACACCCCCCGCACTCTTCCGTCTTCACAGCCAGCTCTCGAATCTGGTTCGAAATCGCCGATCCTTCCGTTGGAACAGCTGAACGATCCGACGGCGAGCCGGCGTCAACCTCCAGCTCAAGCTGCAAGTCATCGCTCTCCTCGCGCGGGCCCGCCTCCAGGCCCGTCGGTATCTCTTGTCAGCAGGTCCCATATACATATACACCTTTCACTAGCGTCGGTCCGTACCTACGGACTGCCCGCTTCCGCTTCCGCCTGCAAGGTGAGTTCCGCCTGGGACCCTAACATCGCGCAGGCGGACGTCCTCTGACTAGAATTAAGATCTCAGCTCCCACCACAGCTTTCGCTGCGCACGATCCTGCTCGTTCGACCTCCTGCGATGCCAGAGGCACTCTGCCTGCAATGCCGCCACCGCGCAGAACTGGGGAGCCCTTGTTCCGAGACTCGAGAGTGAAGATTGTCGCGAGTATCCGAGGTCGGCGTTGAGCACGTCGATCGAGCTGGTTGCGTTCACGAGGGTCCCGCTCCTCAGCTTCGACGGCGCGACCAGTCCAATGGCATCCGTCCACCCTTCGCCCTCAGGCTCCAGCTCTTCCCCCACTTCGTCACACTCCTACCCAAACTTCGCTTCGACGCTCATCCAGCAGCGCTCCGCTCAATCGCCACTCGCTCGCGTACTCGCTCACGACGTCGATCGGGAGGGCGCGGGGCGCGCTTGTAGTGACGCTGTGAATGAGACCAGACGTGAGATCGCGAGTTACGTTCGAAGGAGGTTCAGGCGGGAGGGATGGGGGTAGAGCAATGCTTGTACGTCGATCGCTCGCTACAGAGCACAGCACACCGTCGCCTCGGTACGTCTTACACAATTGGACCGGCGTGATTGGAACAAGCTGAGAAAGGCTTATCCTAGGTCACTCTCACGCATTTTACGTAGTGTACATCATTGTTTTCACTTGACGTCGACGGAAGGAAGCGTGGACTCGGAGTCGCCTTGCATCCGCGTTGAGACAGGTTGTTGGCAAGACCTAGTACGTCCCTCCAATCGGGTACTCCCACAGCTTCGAGCTGATCCTTCCGAAAGTACTCCGCCACACCCGATTCGCCATCCCAATCACCAATACTCCGCTCAGCATCGTCCGGACGAACATGACCTCCTCCGGCGTATTGGACCACGGCCTGCAAGTATCCAGTCAGTTCGGCTCCCTCCAGTGAGGCGCAGGGTACGTACCGAAGTGTGACGTCCAGGTCAGTGTTCAGCGGGCGGAAATCAGGGACTCCGCGACCAGACGGCCACCACTCTGCGGGATAGCGACTGTCAGTGCCGCGAGGGTTTCGGCTCCTAAAGGGAGCTCACCAGGCTGCGGGCTTTCGTAGGGCTCCAAGTACTCGCGATCCTCGCGCCGACTGGGCTGAGCTCGAGGCTGCTCGGCCGCCGAGTGCAAGTCGATGAGGCCTGCGTGGGACCGCAGGCGGAGCGTGCCGACCCAAGGCCCCACGTTGGATTCCTGAGCGCTCGCTGATGCTTGAGTTGCAGTGTTCGAGAGTGACATAATCTGGCGAGTTTATGACTGGCTGAAGGGGCACAAAGGACGAAGGTGGCGCGTCCCCGCCACCGCGCACCCCACCGGTGCGGGCGAGTGGGGGTTCGGGCGAGTGGGCGAGGCGCACGCGCGGCACGAGGATGGCCCGGGCTGCGTTCAACCTCCCTCGTGCTCTTCTTGCCTTCAAGTCCAATAAACGCTGCTCCTCTATTAGGATGGCGAAGGGTCCAACTCCGGTGCGCTTTCGCTGTCTAGTCCACGCCCGCCGCAAGCCCTGGACTGATGCCGAGCGCGCAAAGGTCATCATGTGCTCGCACGGCTCCACTATGATGCTGGGAGAGGACAGCGCACCCGGCCGATTCTGGGAGAGCGTCGGGAAGGAGGCGAGGCGTCGCAACATCAAAGGTACGAGTGTGGTCTCGTGGGGTAAAGCGAGGGGAACCAGCTGACCTAGGTTGGTGACGAGCAGGTGTGATATTTATGGGAGCGCATTGGGAGGTGTCAGGGAAAGGTGTGGAAATCGCGTCCAACGACGGAAACCCCAAGAAGCAGCCTGTAGCGTGGGTGGAGCCGTCAAAGTACGTCGATTACCAGGCAAGTCTTCCTCTTGACCTGTACGCTACTGAAGCGTACGTTTCCTCCCATCACGCTGAAAGCTGACGGCAAACCTGATCATGCAGATTAACTCCTGCCCGGATCTTGCGAAGCGTGTCCAGGATGCCCTCGTCGAAAGCGGGATCGAGGCGACCCTCAATCCGAATGTTGAATGGAGTAAGTAGAGAACTTAACTGTTCTTCATGTTCTGATGCTGATGTGTTCTCTCTCGCGGCAGTCCACGATGTCTTCCTCGTGCTCAATTGGATGTTCCCGAAGGGCTCGCCTCCCGTGACGCTGATCTCTACTAACGCTTACTAGTAGGTTAAATTAGTTCTTTAGACTTTGATGTATCTAGTGCTGACTTGAACTGACTCCTGGTAGTGACCCGTCCCTCCTGCTCGATATTGGCGCCGCCGTGCGCAAGTTCCGTCACGAGGACATTCTCATCGTGGGCACTGGAGGAACGGTTCACAATCTCTATCGGAACGCCTGGTCCAATGTTGTGATCTATCGGGACAACTTTGCGCAGCGTGTGCCGCCCGAGCAGTGGGCGCTCGACTTTCGCACCGAGGTCGAGGATGCGCTCACAAACAATTCGGTTCGGCCCTGAGCTAAAGCTTTCAGATTGTACGATCTTCTTACATCACCTTTCTCGTAAAGGGCCCAGCTTTACGCAGAGCGGCGGTCCGCCTGATGAGCCACCCACTGTACCGCGACGCGCATGCCACCGACGACCACTACGCGCCCGTGCTGTTCTGCGCTGGTGCGGCCGGAGACATGGCTGATTCAGGTGTGATACTAGAGACCTCAATGATTTCAAAGAGCTGTTTGCTGATAGGCGTGTCCTGGTAGGTTCTCACAACCGCGCCACTGCTGAGGTTTGGGAGCTCGAGAATATGTGCAACGTATGTTTCCGGCTTTGCTTGCTGCTTGTTTCATAGTATTGACAGGAATCATACATAGACTCAATTTCAGTTTGGAGACTGGTCAGAGTAGTGACGGGCGGAGCCTGCGTTGCGCGGAGTCGTTCATTCTCACGTTCCCCGGTCCTGCCAATTCATGACTTTGAGCCACAAGGAAGCCATCCAGCTCAATAATATTAGTGCACCAGGAGTGTGTCCGATGATACACGACCTGAGCTGCATGTCCAAACCACGCTTGCCCGAGGCGCGCCGTCCGTCGGCGGCTCGCAAGCCGACTTGACGCCGACTCAACTCCCCTTTCCCACGCGCCTTTTCCCTATCACCAATCACTGTGCTCTAATTTGTGATATTTAACGTCACCATGTAGCTGGACGCCGGGTGGGGGCGTGGTCGGGCAGGCGGGCTCGCTAAATGGCCGCCGGCTGTGTGGGCGGCCGAAGTGGGCGGAACGAGGCGACCTGCAGCTCTCCTTTCGCGCGACACCCACAATCCCGCCCAGAGAATGAGTCTGTCTTTCGAAGTGAGCATACACGAATGCTTCATTCGCCGAGACCTAATGAAACAGCAACAGAATACGAAGCGCAACCACCGCGTGCCGATCGGTTTCGGGCCCGCGCCCTCTCCGCGGCAGGATCCAAATGGCGAGCCGTTTCAATGGAAGGACTCTGAGGCGACTACAGTGGGGGTTACGTATGCATCGGAGCACGCGTACCTCAACAGCCTCCTGCCCGAGGGCTACGAAACCGACCCCTCCACGGAGGCGATCGTCATGTTCGAGGTGATGGAGCTGCGCAACCTCCCTTGGCTCAACGGGAGGGGATACAACACCTGGGGAGTATACATTGCGAACGTCATCTGCTCGAGGTACATTTCAGCAGGCGATTGGCCTCACACAAGCTGACATCAGGCTTCGGTACGCAGGACCAAAGTCCCCTATCGCGGAAGCTACATGGCGGTCTTATTTGAGTCCTTGTGAGCAGTAATACTTAAAACTCACTACACATGCATCACTGACATTCTACCAGCACCGATCCCATTACAACTGGCCGCGAGGTGAGTTCGCGAGTTCGACCTGGCGGCATTAGCCTCTGACCCGACCGCCCAGGAATTGGGCTTCTGCAAACTATGGGCCGAGCTTCCCGACGGCAAAAGCGGTCTAGATGGCTCTCGAGTGCACACGGCGTCCTGGTTCGGTACCGAGTTCATGCGCCTCAGCTTGCCGCCGCTGCGAAGCTGCGACGTTTCGCGGGCCCCCGCTTGTCGCCCGCGGACGTGGACCCACCGTTAGTCATATTCAGCTTCAAATGAGTCATATCTGACCAGCTTGTTTCAGCGACTCAATCCGGAATCTTGCACCATCGCTACGTTCCGACTGTCGGTCAGCCCGGCCATCACGACGCGAGCTACACCACCTGGTGCCCAGCCCCGGCGGGCCCTCCTCCCGTGAATTCTTACCACACAATAACTCCGGAAGAATTCTCGAAGGTCAGCCTCGAGATCATCGAGGGCAAGTGGGAGACTCTCCCGACGCTGTGGAACGTCGTCGAGGGGCTCCGCCTCATTCCTAGGGGAGAGATCCGGGAGGTGGCGGTTCAGAAGTTTCAAGGTGCGAGCGACCTGAAGAGCAACCGGAAAGTCGAGTAGTGTCTGCGCAAGTGCAATTCAGCGTCTCGGGCCAGCAAGCCTTGAGTCTGCCACCGCGGCCAGCATGCTCACGATTTCATTGCAAGAGATACACATGTGGACCGAATTCACTTCTTTAACGCGTCAGACTGCGTAAGAGCAGGCGCTGGTTTAGACACCGGCAAAACCTGGCCGTGGCCCCGAGCGTAAGCGGGTGGGGGCTCCGCTGTTCCCCACTCTGGAGGCGGGTTCTGTTGGGATCGCACGTCTGCCTCGCTCGCCTCACCTTCCTCAGCTCACTCTTTTGACCCCTCAGACACACCAGGTACGAATCCGGTCCATCTGAGCCACGGTCTGCGCTGACCCGACCCCGTGCAGACCTAGCGCGTCAGCGCTCGGCCAAGTGGGAGAGAACATTACATGTCGCCCGACACCGCGGAAGGGGACGAGCCCAAGGTTCGAGCAGAGTTCAGGTGTGCTGAATGTGGATCTACATATGGTAAGCACGTTGCGGACGAACACTGTGGTGATGTGCGAGGCTGACTCACTCGCCTTTTGTGAACTCAGCCAGAGCGGAGCACCTCGAGCGGCATGCTCGGTCTCATACTGGTGCTACATATCCTTGGTGTGTCTGCTTGGCTCACGCGGCAGGCCCAACGGAGCGCTGGCTGACCACCTCGCCACTCACAGCCCACAAGTACGCTGGTCCCGGGTCGTCAGGGGATGGAGCGCTTCGCTCACCCGTTCGCTCTCAGTGTTTGAAAGAGTTTACTCGGACCGATGTTCTTAAGAGGCATCTGAAGCTGCACGCGCGCGGTGAGGTCAATGCTGGTGAGTTGTCGACGCCTCAGGACTTACAATTCCAAGCAACTTCCAAGGCGCTGGCTGACCAGGAACTTTAGATCCGTCGCAGTCTCGGAAGGAAGCAGCAATGCAGCGCACATCTAATGGTATGATATTCCTTTCGATGAGGGAACTGCTTGATAAACCCGCGTTTGTTCAGCTTGTCGGCCTTGCGCCGTCTCAAAGGTCAAGTGCGACGGTGGCGGTCGTCAACCCTGCACGCGGTGCCTCGCAGCGGCAAGGGAATGCGCATATGATGCTGCAGCTCCTGGAAGTCGTAGTCAGCTCAAGCGAAAGCGCGCAGACACGGCAGACATTGCCGTCACCGAGCGTGCCTCACTCAGTGAGCGCGGCACCGAGGACTCACTCCCCACCGAATCAGGGGAGCCTTGGACGGTACGTTAACCTCAGACTCCTTTTATAGCTCCTCGACTCATCTGGCGTGTAAACAGCTATCTGCACCCGCTGCGGCAGATGCTTTCGCTATGCTGGCGGACGTCGCCGTCCAATTGGACCCGTTTATGTCATTTCAGACCGAAGCAGACGCAGTGCACTCAATGAACAATCAGGGCACCAGCTCGCTCGACAACCTTTTCGATCTCTCATATTCCTGGGGAGGACTCGACGGTGGAGATTTGATGGACACCACCGCGGACGACCCTTTCGGCTTCCGTCTGGACAGTCACCCGAACATGTTCTGGTCTTCGTTCGCCTCGTGAGTCCCGCATTGTGCTGACCAATATACTCCTGGTAAATGCTTACGCCCGAAGAGCGCTCAGGCCGACTCCTCTGTCCGCCATAAACCTTGCTGATCCTCTGCTCGTCGAGTCTGTCGCTGCCTCCGACGCATCGGCCGGCACGCGGGAGCAGCCACGCCTGGACATCTCGGCGTCAGGATTAGCAACTCGGCACCAGTCTCCAGAAATGGAATCTCACGATCACTCGGATGCGTGGCCTCTTCGATGGCAGCCAGCTCGAGGCGACAGCGCCGTGCAGGTGGCGCAGTTGGAGGATGCATCGCCTGACAGGATGCTAGAGTGAGGAATGGACGCTTGAAGCCTTACGAGCCATCTGACCACAGTATTTCTTAGTGAGCATCTTGCGCTGGCTCCGAGATTCGACGAGGCTGCACGCATGGCCGTCCTCGAGACACTTCGTTTTGCTTCGGTGAGTCAACAGCGACTTTGAAGGACTGCACTCAAACTCAAAGTCGCTTTCCAGCTATCGGACGCCGAGTATCATAGTCTGTATCGGACCCTGAGCCACGTTTCGCTGTCCACTTGCGTGAGTTCTCGTCGCCTGCGCCTGCAATGCCATGCCTGACTCCTGATTCTGGCAGGATCTCCTGGTTCAGGTCAGATTGAATGTCAAGTTTGGACTCGAGTATTCTGACAACCTTTCCCTTTAGTACTATTTCCAGCACTTCAGCAATCCACTGCTGTCCTTTCTCCATCTCTCGACCTTCAACCCTCGTCGCACGTCTGGACTCCTCCTTCTCGTCATCCTTGGAATTGGCGCCTTCTACAGTCGTCTCTCCGGGAGCCACCAGCTTGGAGTAGTCCTGCTCGAGGTCGCGCGGCGCGGGGTCGAACGGCTGACAAACAAGGACAATCGGCATGCACGGTCTCTCCCAATGATCCAGACGATGGTGCTGTGGAGCTCGATCAAGTGGTTAGGAAGCCCTAGGTAACTCGTCATGGCTCTGCGCTTCTTAGTAAAGGCTCATGTTCTTCCGCAGAACTTCTGAGCTCGCTGAAGTGTTCAGAGGCGTCTTCACCACCTGCCTTCGACGCCTGCGAGTCTTTGAGCGATCAAGGCCGCCCTCGATGTCTTCATCATCAACTCTTCACGACCAGTGGTGCAGCTTCGTCTCTTACGAGGAGCGAAAACGCACCGGGCTCGCATGCTTTGGTTCGTTCTTTCGCAGCAATGCCACAAGACATCACTAATCAGCCCTGCAGCGATGGAGATGGAAATGAGCAGCCTCCTACATCTTTCTCCCTCCGTCAGCCTATCGGAGATGAAAGCAGCTCTGCCGTGCTCCGAGGCCCTTTGTGTGTTCAGTATCCCAGCGCGACCGCTCGAGTCCTGCCGCTGACACCCGGCACGTAGGGACTGCACCTTCGTCAGAGGCGTGGTTTTCAATCATGAGCAGCGGCGGAAACCCTCAGGTCTACTTACCCGAAGTCGTTGGCCACATTGCTTCGAACGACCCGGCCGGCGTCCCGCCCTCACTAAACCTCTGTCCGTTTGGTGCGTGGTTCCGTTCCGCCAGGTCTCACTGGGTGTTTGACGCAAGTTACAGGTGCATACGTGATCATAAGAGGTCTCGGATCACTCACTTTCGTCTTCGCCCAACTTCGAGCCGCAGGCTTCGCGGCCGCGGAGGCCGCTGCCGCGGAACACTTGCGCCACGCGCTTCGTCGGGTCGGCCAAGGCGCTCATGACTTTAATCCCCAATTTGGAGCAAACGAGGCATCATTCTCGGCGTCCATCGTTGCGTACCACTTCACGCAAATCTCGAGCCACATTCACATCGAATTGCTCGACACCCTCGCCGGTCGTGGCTCGCCAACCGATGCGACTTCGGCACAGGATCAAGTACCTATGCCCCGTCTGACACAAGAAACTGGCCTGATCCTGTTTCTGCCCCAGCTCCTTTCCTGGATGGCCAAGTCGCCTTCGGACGCCCACCCTCCCCGGTCAGATCGTTCGGATTATTAGATGCTACCCGATGAAGGGTTAGTCATGCGCCCGGTAGCATGTGTGCTTTCAAAAGTGCTAACCAGCATGTCTTCAGCAACTTATGAGCCAGTGTCGTTGTTTTCCGCATCTCTGTGCCTATTCTTGTACGCGCGCTCGAGCATGAGTCACTCAACTTTCACGGCCACTCCATCATTCCGGCTCGACGATATTCAGATCGCGGACCCGAAGAGATGGATCAGGGAGGGCGGTCCGAGCCAGCTCGAAGGAATCGGGGATCTCGCTTCCACCCTCGCGCCGCGCCGAATCCTCTCTACATTCTCCCGGCAAACAGAAAAAAATGGAGCGGTGTGGCAGATTGGGATTCACCTTGCGGGAGTTCTTGCGACTATGGCTTTAAAAGAGTAGAGCGGTGTCTGCAGCACTGTAGTGCCCCGGATTGTCATTTTTGCATCTTTCAGCCCGACTCCGCTTTCCTATCTAGTCTTAAAACGTGTTACTCTCTGGCTCCATTCGTGAGCGTCATGCAGGTCTGTCGAATCCTTCCGTTACAGGAGATGCTGGCGCCGATGGGCACCGCAAGTTCAATGGCTCTTGCCACACCTTCGTCTTCATCATCATCGAGAAGCTTGAAGGACAGCTTGTTGCAGACCACTCGGGGACCACGTCACGGAGCCAGTACGTCCACTAAGCCTCCTGTAGTGACCAGAAGTGGCCCGCAGGCGCGGCCGTGCTTGGGGCATCCACGTGCCTCAGAGGTCAAGAGGGACGTAAAGAAAGTGCACCCAATAAAGTGCGTTATATCTTACACAGGCTCGCAGAGCACTGTTTGAAATCTTGATGTACTTTGGAAGAGAGAGAGATCATCAGGCGGGGCCGCGGAGTCATAAGCCGGAAGGCATACCATTGAAGAGCCGGGGTGGCGCGAGTAACTTAAGCTTCGTCGCAGGACGGGAGACAGAAGGGCTACTCACCACCTGCAGCGTACGCGACAAGAAGCATGACAGATGAAGCCCACAAATAACGAGAGTGCGAACCGAGAGGGGGATGGCGAAGGAAACCTCGGTAGCCTCGTCAGTGCGAGTGCGCGTAATGGCCGACCTGGTGCGGCGCAAGTCGGCGTGGGCTCCCACGTCCTTGCGAAGTCAGAGGCGAACTCATGATCGCGATTAAAGCGAGGTACCGATGAAGAAGAAGAACAAAGTCGACGCATAAGAACGAGCATGTACTGCGCGTGGGGACGGTCAGCGCGCGCTCGGCGCTCAAAGAACGCCAGCGCACTTTGCCCAAATGTACACGAGCGGCTGGCGAGCATAAATGAAAAGGTTCCTGTCCAAAATTGAGACAGAATGCAGGAACTCGGTCAGAACCAAGCTGCTGTGATCAGCTTCCAACGGCGTACCTTTGCTCGCGACGGCCTGGGACAGACGCAAGGTCAGCGCGAGAGCACGTCTGATCACATAGGGGTGAGATGCTAATACATACCAATCGACGGATTAGTCTGGATTAAACTCGTCAAAGCTCGTCTTGAGGTTCACCGAGTCTGGGGAGCAGCACCCGCACGCTCGCGACGCGCGTCACGCGTGCAGGGGTCGGCGCTCTAGCACGTCAGTAATCCCATCAGCGCCCCGCTCCCCGAGGTCTCAGGTCGAGGTTAGCACGTCAGGCAGTTCCACAGCGGCTCGGAAACCCCTGGGAAGCCGAGGTGCGCGGGAGTAACCTCCGAGCACAAGACAGGCGTGACGAGCGCACTGCCGCCGCCCCTCCCGCAGTCGCGTCTCAGCCCATTTTTGCCTGATTCGCGTCGCAGCTACACCCGGGCGGTGAGGATGGTCAGCCGGTCCACGTAGACGAATATAGGAGCAACAGAGAGCTGCAGGCAGCTTGTCACCATGGACGACTGAAGCGACGGCTGCGGGCGGCGCACGACAACGGGAGCGTGACCTGCGAAGGCGGACGAGGTGGAAATGTCAGCCCGCGGTCCCTAGTGCCCTTGTGGGCCGCGAGAGCGCGAAGGAAGACGGCGGTAAAGGCGTGCGCGTGCTCACCTTCAACTTGCGTTAGCTTGACAACGAATACGCCATCCGGAACCATTTCGACAAGCTGGGACGAATCCGCAGATAAGCTCCGAGCCCTCAAGTGCTAGGGGTGGCAGAGACGTGCAGGATTGGCGCCAAAAGGGTGTTGGGAATGCCCGCAACGCTTCCTCGTCAGAGCTCGGCGATCTGCGCCCCGTTCGCGTACATTCTGAAATGGGCGTGCTCCTGGAGGTCGGGACGTTGTTCTGGAGGGTGAAGCTCGGCAGTGTGGCGCGTGCTCGCGCAGTGCTGTGGAGCGGGAGCCGAGCCAAGAGCCGCGCGGCCGCGCGCGTCGGGACGAAGTTGGGAGGAGGGACAAACGTACAGGATGAAGAGCGGACGAGTAGGAGGGAACTTCTTGTACCTGTGCACACCTGCCGAGCTGCATTGAGAGTAACTTCAACTGCGTCAGCATCGCGTGCGAGTGCGACGTCGACACTCAGCGCCGCCGGCTGTAACGTCAGCGATACGTGCGAGGCGAGAAGCCTGGCCGGATTAGTAGGAGAGCGAGGCGAGGAGAACGAGACGAGGCAAAGGTATCGTTGGGGAAGCATGAGGTTGAATTGACAAGGAGGGAGAGAGCGCCAAATGCGCTCGTACTTATGAAAGTGGCCATGGAAAGACCTCAAAAGGTCTAAGCGTGCAATGGAACAAATGGAGGTCAGCTGAGGAAGCGGAGCGAAGCGTGAGGTGATCAAGCGCACGCAACACCGGCCCGGGGGCCTGGGCAGGCCGTGAGGCGCCGGTGAACACATCTCAGATTTGCAGCGGAAGAGATGAGACGTAGGCAGCTATCTATATCTGTGACATCCAGCCCCTCCTCTAGACACCGTCGCAAGCTGGCGCTGGACGCCTGTGAACTTGAACGTCGCGGACGCCCTCCTCACTCAGGTTCGTTACTTCCAATGGAATCGCACCTGAGGTGCGGCCCCTCATTACAAGGAGGGTTTCCGATGTGAAAAAATCATCATTTTCCAGGGAAGCACCTCTGTCTCGCCAGCAGCTCTCCGTGCACATCAAGTGGAACCCTGGGTGGCGAAGGAAGACAGTCAGCACAGTCTGAATTCCTGGAATCAAGACAGCTCACAGCTCCACCCAGTAACCATCGGGGTCCTTCACGAACGCAATCTTCTTCAAGACCTCCGCGAACCCGGCGGGGAAGGGCGGGTGGTCGGATCCAGAGCCGGATCTGTCGCGGATCCGAGAGATTTGATGACAACAGCGCCGTGAAGTTCGAGTCGCTTCAAAGCTTGTGCAACGTCGGGGACTGTGAGCCCAATGTGGCTAAAGCCCAGGAATCCGTCGTCGTTTCCAGAGTGGTACGTTTGAGGGTTCCCCCATCCAGCCTGCTCAGGGTAATGAATGCTGTGTGAGACATAGTAGTGAGATATGGCCTCGATTTCACGGCGGGAGGGGGCGCTATTGTCTAGCGTCCAAAATGTACC
>ERZ1463038.201-NODE-201-length-18576-cov-43.917391_pt1 | contig 18576 bp, 15 predicted proteins | sample MGYA00564479_ERZ1463038 | MGnify/ENA primary metagenome ERZ1463038 (study PRJEB39244, sample SAMEA3635134) | Helicobacter pylori | study: EMG produced TPA metagenomics assembly of PRJEB11511 data set (Assembly of a 5300-year-old Helicobacter pylori...
AATGGACAAGATTGCCGAATTCGTCACCCCACAAATGCTCCAGTTCCTCAAGAAGGAACGTGCAGACCTGGGTGATGGCTTCCAATCGACCTTCATCGACAACCTGACCGTGCAGCTTGATGGCCTGGATGATCGCTCGGATAAAACCGTGGCGACCTTGACCTTCTCCGGCGTGTCCAAAACTTCGCGCTTCGACCAAGGTGAAGTGTTCAGCGAAAGCTGGAACATGGAACGTCCGCAGGGTGACAACCAGCCTTGGCTGGTCGCCGGTATCCGCCAGAACGGCTGACGCTCGGCAGTGCTCGCAAGCGAATTGCACCGATAAGCAAAACCCCGGATAACCGGGGTTTTGTTTTTTTTTGGGCAACCGTTGTTTTGAGAAAACCTTACGCTACTGTATAACCCGCGCCATCAAGTTAGAGGATCCAGGCCGTGGAAGAAGTTATTGAAGAACTGCGTGAAAAAAACGAGCGGGTACCCGTACCCCTTGAGTTGCCCGAAGATGATGATCTGGTCGAGATCGAAGAACAGCTGTTCATCAACATTCCCTTCGTCTTCAAAGAGTTTTTGCTGACTGTCAGCGACGTGGTGTATGGCAGCCTGGAACCTGTGACCGTCATGGACCCGCAGTCCCATACCTACCTGCCCGAGGTTGCCGCAACGGCGTGGGATCTGGGCGTGCCTCGCGAGTTGATCCCGATCTGTCAGAACGGCGATGACTATTACTGCGTCGAAGAAGACGGCACTGTCGTGCTGTGGTCCGCGGAAGAAGAACTGGTGACCGAAGAAAGCTGGGAGTCAGTATGGCACTGGGCCCGGGATGTCTGGCTGGAAAGCTGAGACGTGCAACTCAGCGCCGCACACTGCGGCGCTGAAAGGAGTCGCCTCAATGCTCGGGCGGCTCCTGATGGTTACCCAAGGTTTCCAGCAAAGCGATCTGCATCCGCGTATGTACACGGATGCACCAGCGCCACAACACCGCGGCAACGATAGTGGCCACCACCCCAATCACCAGCAGTAATTCGTTAGTCGGCAGGATGCTCGCCGACAGCGCAGCCAGCAGCAGGAAAATCACCAACATCGACAGCAAAGGGATCACTTCTGCGATCACCCGACGCACGCGTTCGGTGTGGCGTCCGGCCATGGCGGGCTTAACGCTCATCTCGGCCAACAACATCGAAAGCGCCTTGAGCTTGCGGTAGGCCGCGATCAAAAACGGCAGCGACACCAGCAACGAAACACCCCAGATCAACGCCTTGTGTTGGCTGTCATCGCGGGGCCAGTCGCTCAAATAACCGCCAATGCCCTCGGCGAAGTAACCGCCACAGAAGAAAATCGCCACCACCAGCGCCAGATTGACCCCGACCTGCAACAAAATCCTGCGGATCATCGACGCCAGCAACGCGCCCTGCCCCTGTGGCTGGATACTGCGCAGCCATTCCCCATACAGCCCGAAGACCCGCGCGATACGCTTAGGCATCATTGCCGCGAGCTTCATCGATAAAGGGTCCGCCGAGCGGATCAGGTAAGGCGTCAGCAAGGTGGTGATCACCGATACCGCCACTGCCACCGGATAGAGAAAGTCGCTGGTGACCTGCAACGTCATGCCGAGGGCGGCGATGATGAAAGAGAACTCGCCGATTTGCGACAAACCCATGCCAACCCGCAAGGACGTGCGCCCATCATTCCCGGCGATAAAGGCACCCAGGCCACACGACAGCATCTTGCCCAGCACCACAGCGACACTGATCACGGCAATCGGCCAGGCGTAATCGAGAAGGATTTTCGGGTCGATCATCAAACCGATGGCAACGAAGAAAATTGCACTGAACATGTCGCGAACAGGTTCAATCAGCTGCTCTATTTTCAGCAACTGCCGCGATTCCGCCATGATCGCACCAATCAGAAAAGCGCCCAGCACCATGCTGTATTCAAGCTTGGCCACCAGTAGGCAAAATCCGAAACACAGACCGAGTACCGTCACCAAAAGCATTTCATTGCTTTCAAATCTAGCCACATACGCCAACAGGCGCGGGACCAGAAGAATACCGATCACCAGCGCTACAACCATAAACAGCGACAGCTTGCCGACGGTGGAAAATACCTCGCCGGAACTCACGGAGCCGCTGACCGCGATGCCGGACAGCAAGGCAATAATGCCAATACCGAGAATGTCTTCGACGATCAGGATCCCAAAAATCAGCTGGGCAAAACGCTGATTTTTCATCTTCAGGTCGTTCAACGCTTTGACGATGATGGTGGTTGAAGAAATCGCCAGAATCGCCCCGAGAAACAGCGAGTCCATGGCGTTCCAGTTGAAGAAACGCCCGATTTCGTAGCCGATCCAGATCATCAGCACGATTTCCAGAAAAGCCGCGATAAAGGCCGTGGCACCGACCTTGAACAGCTTGCGCAGGCTGAATTCCAGGCCCAGACAGAACATCAGGAAAATAACACCCAGCTCGGCGAAGGTCTTGATTGTATCCTCGTCGTGGATCAGGCCGAACGGCGGTGTGTGCGGGCCGATAATGAAACCGGCAACGATATAGCCCAGGACCACGGGCTGTTTCAGACGATGAAAAAGGACCGTTACGACGCCGGCGACCAGCATGATTACCGCCAGGTCCTGGATAAAACTGATGGCATGCATGGCGTGAAACTCCTTTTTTATGCGCTGAAAAACCCGACTCCAATGTAGGAAGTACCCGCGACCAAGGCTTTTTGCAGGTTAACACCGCACCTCTACGGAGAAAGTCGGTGCAATATATGGAAACAGATGGGCGCTTCGGCGTGACGGCGGCGGGTCCGCCAGCGTCCGGATAACTGATCTACAAGAACGCGAGCACCAGCATAGGTGCACTTCTGACACACCCACCCTGTGAGCACGCTATGGAACCCGGAAACACCCAGCTGTCGATGACTGTATTGATGACCCCGGACATGGCCAACTTCTCTGGCAACGTGCATGGCGGCACCCTGCTCAAGTACCTCGATGAGGTCGCTTATGCCTGCGCCAGCCGTTATGCCGGGCGTTATGTGGTAACCCTGTCAGTGGACCAGGTGATCTTTCGTGAACCGATCCACGTTGGCGAGTTGGTGACCTTCCTTGCGTCAGTCAACTACACCGGCAATACCTCGATGGAAGTGGGGATCAAAGTCGTCACCGAGAACATCCGCGAACGTTCGGTGCGCCACACTAACAGCTGCTTTTTCACCATGGTGGCGATAGACGACGAGCGCAAACCCGCTGCCGTACCTCCACTGGAACCGGCCAATAGTGAAGACAAACGTCGCTTCCTCCAGGCCAAGCAACGGCGGCAGATTCGTCAGGAGCTGGAAAAACGCTATCAGGACATCAAGGACGAAGCGCCTTAAGCGCCCACCGGGTCCGCTCGACGCGCACGCATCGAGCGGACCGCAAGCAAAGAAAGCAACAGGGATGAAATTTAAGCTGCACGGTATGACTGTAAATCGTCAGACCCAGTTAAGCTGGACGTTCTTTGTTGGAGCACTTTTTCATGCTGACCTTGGGCAACCTTTTTGTGCTGATGCTGCTGGCCACGGGCGGCGCCTGGCTGTGGCATTCCCATGGTTTGCGCGAGCGAGCACTGGCGCGAGTCAAGCAACACTGTGCCAAACTCGACGTCGAGCTGCTGGACGGCAATGTCGCTCTACGGCGTATAACGTTCGCCCGCGATGCCAACGGCAGAAAGCGCCTGGCCCGTGTGTATAACTTCGAATTCACCGTCACCGGCGAGCAACGCCACCCCGGCACCATCACCATGTTCGGCGCACACACCGCACTCATTGAGCTGGCGCCCTACCCGTTCGAAATCAAAACTCCGCCACCCAGCGCCAATGTGATCGAGATGAGTCAATGGCGTCAGGAACACAATAAGCGGAAACAATGAGCCCGTCGGTATAACGGTTCCCCGTTGTGGATAACTCGCTTTAGAGCAAGCAGACAGCCAGTCCCGCTTGCAACGCGGCCTCGTCCTGAGGCGCGGTGAATATCAGTTCCAGCCGTGAATCGCGGCGCCATTCACTGTTTTGCCAATGAATGGCCGCACCATCCAGCGCATTACCGGACAACCAACCCGCGTTGCTGTGGATAACCAGCTTGGCCCGTCGCCAATCCAGGCTATTGAGCCACTGCTGCACGCGCATCAGCTCGAATTGCTGGCTCGGATGCCAGCGCCAACCAATACTCCAGCCTTCCGCCTGGCCTTGGCTCAAGCAGATCGGCTGACGCGGGTCGGTCCAGATCGCAGGCAATTGCGCCAAACCCTTGGGAGTAACAAAGTTATCCACAGCCGCAGAGGCTTGCGCACCAATGCCCGGCAACTCGGATAACGGCAAAGCCGCTTGTTCGGTCCAGTACAACGGACGGTCCGGCAAGCGCCGGGCCAGCGCCTCGCGGGCGACAACGTCGAGCAGTGCGGACTTGTTCATCACCAACAAACCGGCATCGCCCAAGGCTGCTTGCTGACTGTCAGGCAAAGGCTGACCGGCCACCATCGCGGTCGCATCAAGCACCAGCACACACGGCTGAACAGCCAGGACCCCTTCCCAAGGCGGCTCACGCAGCTGCTCCATCAGTTGCGCCGGGTGGCCCAACCCGGAGGGCTCGATCAGCAGTCGATCCGGCCGCGCCTTACGCAACAGGCGCCCCAGCCCAACTTGAAACGGCGCGCCATTGACGCAGCACAAGCAGCCACCGGCCACTTCGCCAAGTGCGATACCATCGTCAGCCGTGGTCAACAGCGCAGCATCCAGGCCGATCTGGCCGAACTCATTGATCAAGATCGCCCAGCGCTCGTTGGCAGGCTTTTGCGCCAACAATTGCTTGATCAGACTGGTCTTGCCCGCGCCCAACGGACCGGCGATGACATGGGTGGGGATGTTCTGCAGCATGGGGCCAATTCTTCAGAGTGATGGTTACAGGGACAATCAATGCGCGCGATCTGGCTGGCAACACTGTTGTTGATAACATCGAGCGAGGCATGGGCCGAGGCATGCGTCGTACACAGCCACGCCGAACGACTCGACGTCAAAGTCTGCCAGGAAAATCGCAACATCCCGGCGAAGCTGTTTCACGACGGTTTTTGCCAACCACAACTGGCCGGGCAGAAAACCGAAGTGGAATACGTCGATCAATGCCCCGCCGGCGCTTTCGGCGTGTGCAGCAATGCTCAAGTCGCCAATATGCCCTATCACCAGAACATTCACTATTACGGCGTCGCCAGCGATGCGCACTACCTTAAGCCGTTTTGTGAGGGGCAGAGCCAGGGCCAGTGGCTTGCCCCTTAAGGTGCCGCCTCGTCGTGCCATGGTCCGAACGGATCCGCCAACAGCGCCCAACTGTCTACGCCGCTGGTCATTTCCGCATCGGTCAGCAGGCAGCTGTCCAACTCATCGGTGAGCCGCGCGAAGTTGATGTGCTGCCCGATAAACACCAGTTCCTGACGGCAATCACCAGTCTCGGCGGTCCAGTTTTCCATGATCGCAGCGGTGCTTTCCGGGTCCTGCGGCCATTCCTGTTTGGGCACGAAGCGCCACCAGCGACCGGCAAAACCGTAACGCATCAAGCCGCCCGCCTGGGACCAACTACCCGCGTCCTGATGCTTGCTCGCCAGCCAGAAAAAGCCTTTGGAGCGCAGCAATTTGCCGTTGATCCACTCACGGTTGATGAAGTCGAAAAAGCGCTGTGGATGAAAGGGTCGACGGGCACGGTAAGCCGTCGAGGCAATGCCGTACTCCTCGGTTTCCGGCGTATGTTCGCCGCGCAACTCCTTGAGCCAACCCGGCGCCTGCGAGGCGCGCTCGAAGTCGAAACGACCCGTGTTCAGCACTTTTTTCAGCGGAATTTGCCCCATCACCATAGGAATGATTTCCGCCTGGGGATTGAGCCGCTCAAGTATCGCGATCAGCTCCAGACGTTCGCTGGAACTGATCAGGTCGATTTTGCTGATCAGAATGACATCGGCAAATTCGACCTGCTCGATCAGTAAATCGGTGATCGAACGTTCGTCATCCTCGCCCAGGGTCTCACCACGAGTCGCCAGGCTCTCGGCGGCCTGGTAGTCGATCAGAAAATTGATGCCGTCGACCACGGTGACCATGGTGTCCAGGCGAGCCATGTCGGCCAGGCTTTTGCCTTGCTCATCACGGAAGGTGAACGTTTCAGCCACGGGCAACGGCTCGGAAATCCCGGTGGATTCGATCAATAAATAGTCAAAACGGCCGTCCCGCGCCAAACGACTGACCTCTTCGAGCAAGTCCTCGCGCAAGGTGCAGCAGATGCAGCCATTGCTCATTTCGATCAGTTTTTCTTCGGCACGGTTCAGGCTCACATCGCGCTGAACCTCGCTGCCATCGATGTTTATTTCGCTCATGTCATTAACGATCACGGCCACGCGCATGCTTTCGCGGTTGCGCAGCACGTAATTGAGCAACGTGCTTTTGCCAGCCCCGAGAAATCCGGACAACACAGTAACGGGTAGACGGTCAGGCATCAGGTGTTCCTCATCAGGTAGCGTACGCGCTCAAAAAAGGCATCGTCGACTTTGTCGTTATAATATAACATGACATTTCCACCCTGACGACGGACCTTCAATGAACGCGCTGACTCTGCCGGATATCGCCTCCCAAGCATCACGCCAAGCCTTACCACTGGATTGGGTCGGCATGTGCGGCATCGCCCTGCCAATTGTGTTTAATGGCCAGCGAGTGAACGCCACAGCGGATGCAGGCGTGAGCCTCGACGATGGGGAAGTGCGAGGCATCCATATGTCACGGTTGTACCTGGCGCTGGAGATGCTCGATGAAGAAGACCTCACACCCGCATTACTGCACCGGGTTCTTCAGCAATTTCTCGACTCGCACCACGGTCTGTCTGCCAGTGCCTCTGTGCGCATTCACAGCCATTTGCTGCTGAAACGCCCGGCATTGATCAGCCCGTTGGCCGGTTGGAAGTCTTATCCGGTAGGGATTTTTGCTCGGCTGGAGCATGGAGTGTTCCACGTGGAACTAACATTCGACGTCAGCTATTCCTCGACCTGCCCATGCTCTGCCGCCCTTGCCAGGCAGCTGATTCAGGCGCAATTCATCTCTGACTTCGCCAATCGGCCGCTGGAGCATGCGGATGTACTGACATGGCTCGGTACGAGCCAGGGCATTGTTGCCACCCCACACAGTCAGCGCAGTAGCGCCCAGCTTGATGTTCAGCTGGACGTGCACGTGAACGAACTTCCGCTAATCCAACTTATTGATCACGTCGAGACCGCCCTTGGCACTGCAGTGCAAACGGCGGTCAAACGCGCCGATGAGCAAGCGTTTGCCTTGGCCAACGGGCAGAATTTGATGTTCTGTGAAGATGCTGCGCGACGGCTCCATCTGGCACTGAGTCAGGTCCCGGACATCAAGGGTTTCAACCTGAAAGTCATTCACGCCGAAAGCCTGCATGCACACGATGCTGTCGCCCGGAGCCGCTGGCAGCGAGGAATCAAGTCCGCGGTTTAACCGTCCCGCACTGCTGACCCAGCCAAACGGCACGGGTGTCCATGCTGCCGTTTTGCTGAGCGCCTGTGGCGTTGAAGGTACCCACGACTTTAGTGCTGAACTCGCGATCACTGGCGAACTGGGCTACCCCTGTACCTTGCGCTTTGGGGCAGCTGAAGCGGAACTTCCACGTCTTGCCATTGCGGTCGGTGATCTGTTGGTTGCAACCAGATTTGGGGTCTGTCAGCGGGATATTGTCAGTCTTGACCTGGTCCTGAGTCAGGCAGACTCGCACGCCCTTCCCGCCCAGCGTCACGCCCTGCTTTTGCATCATCTGTTCCATCATCGCTCGCTGCTCGGGCGGCAGGTTGTTCAACTGGGCAAGCATCAGCTGCAGGTCAGGCAACGGCTGGCCGTCTACCTGCATATTGCTCGACGTCAGTTCCCACAACCCTGGCTGCAACATCTGCGCTTGAGCGATCGGTGCAGCCAGACAAAACAGCAAAGCCAAAACGCGTTTGTTCATCTGAAAAATTCCTGAATATGAAAATGACCGGATTAGCTCCAGCCTGACGATGAGCGTTAGACGACGCAAGCGCCTACCAGTTGCATGCCGAATAAAATAGCGACAATCCCGACGGGCTGTGGTCTGTTAGAGACCTAAAAAGTTTAAAGCAAGGTTGCACATGGATTACCACAGCCCGCACTTCTTCGGCTACTTGATCGCTTTCACTCATCTGCTAGGCCTTATTGCTGCCATCCATGCACTGCTTACCGTACGCACCGCCCAAGGCTCGATAGCCTGGGCCATGCCGCTGTTATTCATCCCCTACGTAGCCCTCATTCCTTATCTGGTCTTCGGCCGTAGCTCATTTGATGCCTACATCAAAGCCCGCCGCCAAGCTAACCGGGAGATGCGTGCGGCCATCGGCGATCTGAATTGGCGGCCCTGGATCGAAGAGGCCGTCACCGCCCGGCGCAGCAGCGCTTATGCCTCGCTACGGGCCATGCCCAAGCTAGGGCGTATGCCGTGCCTGGCGAACAATGAGGTAAAGCTGCTGATCAATGGTGAAGCCACGTTCGCCGCGATCTTCGAGGCTATTCGCCACGCCAGACAAGCGATTCTGATTCAGTTTTTTATCATTCATGACGACGATCTGGGTCGACGCCTGCAAGCGTTGCTTCTGGAAAAGGCCGCCGAAGGTGTGGCCGTCCATGTCCTCTACGACGGGATCGGCAGTCACGCGTTACCCAATTCCTACAGCACCACCCTGCGCGACGGCGGGGTGCAGATCAAGGCCTTCGCCACCCGTAGCGGCTGGCTTAATCGCTTTCAGGTGAACTTCCGCAACCACCGCAAAATCGTGGTGGTGGATGGTCTGCGTGGCTTTGTTGGCGGGCACAATGTGGGCGATGAATACCTGGGCAAACAACCACCGCTAGCCCCTTGGCGAGACACCCATGTGCAGGTAATCGGTCCCGTGGTCGCCTGCTTGCAGGAATCGTTCGCCGAAGACTGGTTTTGGGCCACTCGGCAGTTACCACCCTTGATCCTGCCCGACACCTATCCCGAAAATGGCGTGCTCTGCCAAGTACTGGCCACAGGCCCGGCGGACGCTCAGGAAACCTGCTCACTGTTTTTCGTCGAAGCCATCCATTCCGCCATGGAACGGGTGTGGATCACCAGCCCCTATTTCATTCCCGATGAAGCCGTGTTTGCCGCGTTGCGCCTGGCGGTAATGCGCGGTGTCGATGTGCGGATTCTATTGCCATCGCGTCCTGACCATTACGTGGTCTACGCCGCCTCCAGCCTGTTCGCGTTCGAGGCCGTGCGCGCAGGGGTACGCATCTTCCGCTATGAGCCGGGCTTCTTGCATCAGAAGGTGGTGTTGGTGGACAGCGAGATCACCGCCATCGGCAGCGCAAACCTGGATAACCGTTCGTTCAGGCTGAATTTCGAACTGATGCTGTTGACGGTCGACAGTGACTTCGCCAGCGAAGTGGAGAAGATGCTCAATGACGACTTCGCCCTCGCCCATGAAATCGCCCTGGAGGAGAGAAAGCAAACGCATCGTCTGCAGCAGCTCGGCATGCGCATTGCGCGCCTGATCTCGCCCATTCTCTAAGCGCTGATGTCGTTCCGGGGTCACGAAACCCCGTAGCGACTGTCCCTGAATCACGCGATCAACGGTAGATATCAGCCCGCGTCATGGGCAAATCAAGGCTGCCGTCGGCATACGGTTTGACGGCCAGAATCTGATGCAGATTGATCCAGCCCTTGGCAAACGCATACGCACAGCCGGCCAGGTACAAACGCCAGATGCGTAAGATTTGCTCTGGAACCATGGTCGCAGCCTCCTCCAGCCGGCTTTCCAGACGCTCGCTCCAGTGTTCAAGTGTCCGAGCGTAATGCAGGCGCAGGCTTTCGACGTCGATGATCTCCAGACCCGCTTCACTGAGGTAAGCGCTGATCATCGACACGTGCGGCAACTCGCCATTCGGAAAGACATAACGCTCGATAAAATTGCCCGCGCCACGTCCCACTGGACGGCCATCGGTGTGCTTGGCGGTGATGCCATGGTTCATGACCAAGCCGCCTTCGCGGACCGCACCAAACAAGCGCTTGGCATACAGCTCCAGATTGGCGTGACCGACATGTTCGAACATGCCCACGCTGACGATTTTATCGAAGCGACCGTCCTGAGGCAGATCGCGGTAGTCCAGCAATTGCAGCTCAACCTGGTCCTGCAAGCCTTCCGCTTCGACCCGCTCACGGGCCAAGGCCAATTGCTCGCGACTCAGGGTGATGCCAAATACCTTTACCCCGTACTCGCGCGCAGCAAACCGCGACAGCCCGCCCCAACCGCACCCGACATCCAGCAGGTATTCACCCGGCTGCAAACGCAACTTGCGGCACAGGTGATGAAATTTGTCCTGCTGCGCTTGTTCGAGGGTCTCTGCGCCGGTCTTGAAATAGGCGCAAGAGTAGACCATCTCGCGGTCAAGCCAGAGCTGGTAAAACGCGTTGGACAGGTCGTAATGGTAAGAAATCGATGCCGCATCGGTGGCTTTATCGTGCTCTGAGCGCGCGGGCTGGTCGCTGTCATCCTCATCCAGCAACGCCTGACTCAACTCATCGCAAACCCGGATAACTTCGCGGATTGACCCTAGCAACTCCAGTCGGCCCTCAACGAAGGCGCCACCGAGCAAGTCCAGGCTGGGATGAGTGAATTGCGACACCAGTTGCGGATCTTTCACCACAATGGTGACGCTGGGCGCCGGACCAAGATCAAGCTCATGGCCGTCCCACAGTTTCAGCCGCAGTGGCAGGTGCAAATTTTGCAGGGCTGATGGAAGTTGCGCGAGCATGTAGTAACCCCCTTATCCAGAAGCGCAGGAAAAGAGTAGTCCATCAGCAGCCCAAGCGATGGGGCTGCACAGCTATTGGCTTTATAGCTTCTGACGATGCCATGAAGCGTTGGGTCAACCGCCTTTAACCCGATGTTGCGAGCCAAACTCCAGCCTTCAATGGATTACCCACTGTAAGAATGACCCCTAATCTGTAACAGAGTTCTTCAAAGCTCAAGTTGATTTTTATACTTAACCGAGAGGTCTGGCTCGGCACTCTCGGCTAAAGGGTCAGATATTCAGGCCTGTGGCTTGATTTCCAGTTTCAACAACGGCTCCTGAAAACGCAGCAAACGACCTGCATTGCCAAGGACTAACAGGGTGCTGAGATTATGCAGCACGGCGGCAATCATCGCCCCTTCCGCACCCAGCAAACCGAAAGCGGCAAGGGCCACGATGGCCAGCGTCCAGCCCAGACCGATGATGACGTTGACGTGCAATGTCTGCCGGCATTGGCGGCTCAAGCGCACGCAGGTGCCCAAGCGACGCAGGTCACTGCCGATCAACACGATGTCAGCCGAAGCCAGCGCGATGTCCGCGCCGCCCGCGCCCATCGCAACCCCTACCACGCCGGCTTTGAGCGCCAGCGAATCGTTGATGCCATCGCCCACCACCATGGGCCGAAAGCCGCTCCTGATTTCACCCATGACCCGATTGAGTTTGTCTTCAGGCAACGCCTGGGCCTCGATATCACTGATACCCACTTCGCAGGCCAGGCTGTCGGCCACACTTTGACGGTCGCCGGTCAACAACAGTTGTCGACCCAGCCCCAGCTCACGCAACTCGGCGAGCGCCTGGCGGGCTTCCGGCTTGAGACTGTCGGCCAGCAACAACCAGGCGAGGAAAACACCGTCGACCGCGAGCCCGGCAATCGGGCCATCATGCGTCGGTACCGGTGACGTGCTAATGCCCAACGCATCGAACAGCTCAGGGCGGCCCAATGCGGCTTCGCCATGCTCGGTTCGCGCCACCACGCCCAAGCCCTGACGTTCACGAATGTCGGTCAGCGCCAACAACTGATCTTTGTCCACCAACCCAGCCAACGCGCGGCTGACCGGGTGACTGCTGGCCGAGCCGAGGCTGGCAGCCAATGGCAACACGTAGTTCTGCGGAGTCGATGCCGCTTCGACGGACTGCAAGCGCAAGCTGCCATAGGTCAGCGTGCCCGTCTTATCCACCACAAGAGAGGTCAGGTCCGCCAACTCTTCGAGAAAGGCCGAGCTACGAATCAAAATTCCATGCCGAGCTGCCACCGCGATCCCGGCAATCGCCGTCGCAGGGGCTGATAGCACCAGCGCGCAAGGGCACGCGGCGACCAGCACCGCCAGCATCGCTTGCGCGTCGTTGGTAATGAACCAAGTCACGGCCGCGATCATCAACACCAAGACCATGTAACTGCCGGCATAGCGCTCCAGCAGACGAGTAATCGGTGGCTTGGAGCGCTCGGCGCTTTGCATCAGCGCGATCACTTTTCCTAACGTTGATTCATTGCCAATACGCGTAACCTCGATCCGCAACAGGCCATCAAGGTTGATCGCGCCGCCGAACACGTCCATGCCGACCTTGGCCTCCAGGGGCACCGACTCGCCGGTGATCGGTGCGGTATCAAGACTGGCTTGCCCGGAGCGCACCACGCCATCGGCCGGGACCCGATCACCCGCCCGCACCTCAACCTGATCGCCGGCGACCAAGGTTGAGTTATCCACTTCTCGAACCGTGCCACCGGCGTCAATCAACCGCGCCTGGCTGCGGGTCAGCAGGCCCAGGGATTGAATGGCTTCCTGCGAACCGATGACGCTGCGCTCTTCCAGCACATGGCCGAAGATCATGATGATCGGCAACAAGGCGGCGGTCATCAGATCGCCGGTGGCCCAGGCACCTAGCATCGCCAGCGCGATCAACTGGTCGGTGATGCCGTGCAGACTTGGGTAACGCAGGCTGTGCCAACCGGCACTGACCACCGGCACCGCGACCAGCAACGACGCCACGCCCAGCAGTACCTGACTGACACCGGTCTGTTCGGGCGCAACAAAACGCCAGACCAGGCCCAGACCGAGCAAACCCAGGGCAAGCATCGCCAGGGTCAATTGTCGGGCCGCACTGCGTTGTTCAGAACCGGTCAGCATGCTGACCGCGGACTCAGTGGCTGCGTGGGCACTCATTGTTCTGCTCCCTGAATGATCAGGCGGGAATCGTCATGGGGGTCGACGGTGGTCACCGAGCCTGCCTGGCCGAGAATTTTTGGCAGACGCTCACGATAAATACGTAACAGCAGGCCCGGGTCGCTTTTGTCATGAATCGACTGCGTCAGACTGGTGACCGTTGCCGTGTCGGTCTGTGCTTTGGCCAGGCGTTCGGTGGCCTGGGCATGGGCCACTTGCAAGGTGCGGTCAGACTGTTGCGTCGCGGTCTGGGTGAGCTTTTCTGCGTCGGTACGTGCGTTGGCCACCGCCTGATCCGCTTTCTGACTGGCCGTAAGAACGGCGTTAAAAGCCGCGACCGCTGTCGTGGGCAGACTTGACTGCACATCGACCCGAGCGACTTCGATACCCAGCCCGACGCCGGTCGCGGCCAGATCGGCCAAGCGCTGGTTGATGCCATGAACCAGATCGCCACGCAAACGCTCACGGCGTTCAGCGGCCTTGCTGTCGGGGCTGACCATCTCTGGCCGGGCCACCAGAATCGTGTCCAGATCGCGGGCAGCGGTCAGCGCCACAGCACTGCGATTCACCAGTCGATCCAATGCAGGCAGAACATGCTCGCCCTGCAACACGAAGGCATACGGGTCCGTCACTTTGTAGTACGCCGTCACATCGAGTTGTACGACGCCAGCATCACCGGTCAACAAAAAGCCGGAGCCAGACAGCGCATCGCTCATCGGTGTGGCGAAACTGGCGACCCGATCAGCATCAAGGGCCAGCCTGGATCGCAGTAGCGTTTCGACCCGGCGCTCGATCACCCGGTCCGCAGAGGGCAACAACACCACCTGCTCGAAAGGTTGCGGCCATGCCGTGAGCAGTCCGGCGTTCTGGATGCGTTCCAGCGCCCCGAAACGCATGACCACGGCGCGATTCTGCGGATCGATCTGGCGCACATTCGACAGCGCCCAGCCTAGCGCGGCCAACACCGTGACGGCATACAAACCGAGAAACGCCAGACGGCTCGCCTGCAGCCAGGGGCTGTTGACGGGGGGGCGTTGAGGCGTAACGTCACTCATGGTTGCGATCCGCTTTTACCATCCAGCGTCGGCGGGCCGTCGACCAGCACGCGGAACGGCGCCGCGTCGGTGCGCAGGATCAGCTTGGTGCCCGGCGTCACTACCGTGCCCAAGGTGTCCAGCGAGCGCAGCAGGTTGTATAGCTGCGGCGAACCCGCGTAGGCACGGCCGTAGATTTGCGCCGCTTCGACGCGCGATTGCGCTTCGATGTCAGCAGCTTTGACCGTAGCGTCTGCTTCGACGATGCGCGCATCACGCTCGGCGGCCGCACGGATCTGCGCCGCTTCACGCTTGCCCACGGCCGTACGCTCGGTGGCAATGGTTTCCCGCTCGGCGCGCATCCGGTCTACCGTCGCATTCAGGGTCACGGACGGCAGGGTCAGACGCTCGATACCCACCTGCAAGACGCGGACGCCGTAAGTAGTGAGCAATTGCTGATCGATCTGTTGGCGCAACTGGTTTTCAAAGTCGGCGATCCGTACCTGGCTGGCGTCGGTATTGACCAGGCTGGCCAGATCGAAGCTGCTGGCCGTGGTTTCCAGCGCCGAGCCGACAAACGTGCGGATCTGCCGTGCGGCTTCGTCCGGCTGGTTCTGCACCGCGCGCATGAAGCGCTGCACGTTGTCCGGGTCGCCCTGAACCTGCCAGGCCACATAGGCCTGAACGATGATACGCAGGCCATCGCGGGTACCGACATCCTGCAAACCACTGGAGGTGGTGCGCAGGCGAAGATCCACCGGAATGGTCGCCTCGAACGGTGCCGGCCAGCGCCAGCTCAGACCCGGCTCGAGCAACACGCGGGAGGGGTTACCGAAGCGCGTGATAACGGTGGCTTCGCCCGAGCGTACTTGCACCAGGCTCGCGGCGGCCACGGCAAACGCGATGAGCAGCGCTGCCAATGCGGTTCGACGCCACGGGAACCCGGCTGCCGCAGAGGCATCGCCATGATGATGACCGTGGTGATGTCCCGCGTGGCCATGGTCGTGGCCAGCGTGATTCTGATGGTCTTGATGGCCGTGGTGATCATGGGAGTGAAACAGACTCAAGGGATGACTCCTTAATGAACGGCTTTACGCGGCGCCGTTGGGTCTGCCGGTAGCGTGAACGTGCGTAAATCAATGGTCGGCGCAGTGTCGCCGCCCAGTCGATGATCGAGAACCAGCAACTTGGCGTGGGCCAAACCCTGGCTCAGCTGGGTCAGGTATTGCTCCAGCAAAAATGCCTGACCGGCGTGGGCATACGCCTGGCGTTCAGCGCTAAAGCGCAAGTCCGCCCCCTGCGCCGTGGCCAGCACCTCGCGCGCACCGGCGGTGGCCTGGTCTTGCGCCACGCTGGCATTGAGTTGCGCCAGATTGGACTGATCGCTGGCGGCACCGCGCTCTCGGGAAATCAACGCCTGAGCACTGATTTGTGCGGCTTGCACGCCATGGTAGGCATTGGCCGCACCGGCTGGCGGATGAATCGACTCGACCACGGTCGCGAGAATTTCCACGCCGCTGTCCAGCGTCCTCAGATCCGCTTGCACCGCATTACCAATATCGGCAGACAGCGTAGCGCGCTGCTCGCCGAGTAACTGATCGAGGGTACGCGAGGCAAAATCATGCACCAACACCCGGCTCGCCGTGCTGCGAATCAGCGTCGGCACGTCGGCACTGTTATAGGTCGCCGCCATCGCCGCCTGATCCGTCAGGCCAATGCGATAAACGAATCGCACGTCCATGTTGACGATCTGGAAGCTCTGCTTCTGCGCAGAGGACCCAGTGCCGGACGGGTCACCCGTGCTGCTGGCGATCACCTGAGAATTTTCATTGATATGGCTCGCATCCCACAAGCGATTGGCGCTCAGCGGAGCCGGGCCTTCGGCAGGCTCACGAACCTGTTCGGCAGCGTTGCCCTCGGTGACACTGGTTGCCAGCTCATGCACCACGCCGTTTTCCACCGCCAGCACCCGACCGAATGGCCATGGCAAGCCCGCATGCAACCCAGGGCCGAACACCTCCACCGGCTTGCCAAAACGCTCGTAGATGCCGCGCCCCTGTATGGGAATTTCATGCACACCGGTCAGCGTCCAGCCGAGCGCCACCACCACTCCCATAACCGGCAAAAAGGCGCGGCGCATGTAGGTAAACGCCCAAATTTGACGCAGATCGATGCCGAATCGATTGTGCAGTTCATTCCGCAAAGCCAGCAACGGCTGCGGCGGCCAGCGCAGCAGGCCAGCCATAAAACTCTGGGCCAACAGGCGCGGCTCGATACGTTCGTTGCGCGGGCTGAACAAGGACGTCAATGCACGCAGCAGCAACTCCAGCGCCACCAGACCGGGTAATAGACCCATCAGCACGGCAAGCCGCGCCGGCCAGATGCGGTCGGGCGTCGAGAAGAACAGGCACAGCGCACTGAGCAGCAGGCAGGCAATCGCCACCCGCGTCAGTTGTGCCAATGACTCGGCTTCAGGCCATTCAGCCGTGAGCTCATGGCTCAACTGACGCTCCAGCACCAGCAGCCCGAAAGCCAGCAGGAGGCTGATCCCCCCCGCCACGTTGCCCGTCGGCCCAAGGCTCGAACCGACAAGGTTCAAGTTCCAGACCCTATTTACCGCAAACATCACCAACAGCGCCCAGCCGCCAAGCCACAACGTTGGCAAACCAACCTGGGTCAGCAGCGACGAGCCACTGCCGCTAATCCGGCCGAGCAAGCGCTCGTACCAGCCGGGTGCTTGTGCCGGAGCCGATTCTTCCTCTTCAGGGGGTTGCCCGACGACGCCCGCGCCCCGCTCCGCGACCAGGGTCTGCGCGCGCCAACGGGCACACCAGTAAGCCGACTGCAAACCCGCGACCACCAACCACAGGGCTGCAGCGTTGTTGACCAGCACTGCCGACCACAATGAAGTGGATGAAAAAAGCATGACAAACAACGCCAGGATAAAGGCCAACAACCCCAAGCCTGCCAGGCCATAAGCCAGCCGCAACAAACGTCGGGCGTGAAACTCGGCTCTTTGAAAGCGCGGCAAGCCATCAAGGCCCACACTTTCAACATCCAGATCAACCCGCATCGACACTCCAGACCTTGTTCAATAGTGAAGACAAACTGCCCATCAAAAACCGCCCTTTGCATCGACCCTGGCAGCGTGTTGCCGGGCAATGCTCCATGAACGTTACGATATAACAGAAATCTCGGGATTTTTGTCGACCGATTGCACCTTTTGCGGACACGCTGGCTTGACCTTCACGCGTCGCCCTAATCATATTTCGGTCATCATTCAATTGCTTAACGTGATCAGAATGGTTTTCCGCAGGCCGTCTACGCGTCCTCCGTTATCCAGAAGTTAGCCCATGAGTAACGATGACGCTGCCATTCCATTGAGCAAATAATTGAGGGGCAACGGCTATGCCCTTGGCACCTCGAAACCGACTTTCTCAAGAAATATTCATCCATTAATATCGCCTCCTGATAAACCGATATCGATTTTTTCACCCATTTCGCGAACCAGCGGCCCACTTTGTTATCTAGTAATGGGCAGTTCCATGCGACCGAGGGCTTGATCGGGCGCATTTCCCACGCGTATGTGCAGGGCGGCACAGCATCACCTGAGAGGCGTCACCTTTATGAATCGCAGGAATCTTCTGAAAGCATCGTTGGCCCTGGCGGCCTATACCGGCTTGCCCGCTGCCGGGCTGTTTGCCGCACGCGCTATGGCAGCCACGGCCGACGGCGAGATCGAGCATTTCGATTTCGAGGCCCTGCAAGCTCATGCCAAGCAACTGGCCGGCAACCCCTTCGTCGATACCAGCCAACAATTGCCGCCGACCTTGGCGAAGATGACCCCACAGCAATTCAACGCCATCCAGTACGATCCCGCGCACTCACTGTGGAACGACATCAAGGGTCAACTGGATGTGCAGTTTTTCCATGTGGGCATGGGCTTCAAACAGCCCGTGCGCATGTACAGCGTCGACCCTCAAACCAAGGAGGCGCGCGAGGTGCACTTCCGCCCGCAGCTGTTCAACTACGAAAGCAGCGGCGTGGATAAGGCCCAGCTCAAGGGCGATCTGGGGTTTGCCGGCTTCAAGTTGTTCAAGGCACCGGAAATTGCGACTCACGACGTTTTGTCATTCCTCGGCGCCAGCTACTTTCGTGCCGTCGACAGCTCCGGGCAGTACGGCCTCTCCGCTCGCGGCCTGGCCATCGACACCTATGCCAAGCGCAAGGAAGAATTCCCCAACTTCACCAAGTTCTGGTTTGAAACACCGACCAAGGACCATACCCGCTTCGTCGTCTACGCCCTGCTGGACTCCCCCAGCGCGACAGGCGCCTATCGCTTCGACATCGATTGCCAGGCCAGTCAGGTGGTCATGGCCATCGACGCGCACATCAATGCGCGGCAAGCCATCGAGCAGTTGGGGATCGCGGCGATGACCAGCATGTTCAGCTGCGGCACCCATGAACGGCGA
>ERZ1463038.202-NODE-202-length-18526-cov-16.048996_pt1 | contig 18526 bp, 30 predicted proteins | sample MGYA00564479_ERZ1463038 | MGnify/ENA primary metagenome ERZ1463038 (study PRJEB39244, sample SAMEA3635134) | Helicobacter pylori | study: EMG produced TPA metagenomics assembly of PRJEB11511 data set (Assembly of a 5300-year-old Helicobacter pylori...
AGACGTGTGCTCTTCCGATCTCGCCTCGGCACTCGAGGCGCTCAACCTCGAGCGCGCTCGAGAGCGCACGAGGTTCCTCGACGGCTGCGAGGGCGGCGTCGACGAGTGGTGGGAGCGCATGGCCTTCCGGCAGGAGTGCTGCTCGGGCACGCTCGTCGCCTTCTTTGTCGTCGTGCGCGACGGCGAGGCCGCCGAGGCGCCGAGCGTCGCCCCGAAGCCCGAGACGGCTGCCGTCGGGCACACGATCTTCACCAAGCTCTGGAGCCAGTTCCACAACGTCGACTACGCGCGCCCCGCGATCGAAAAGTGCCGCGCGGCCGCGGACAAGTGGGAGCACGACGTCGAGCTTGTCGTGAGGTCCGAGGGGCACGACCCTGCCGCCGACCCCGCCGCACTGCCCGAGGACGCGGACGAAGTCGTGCGCAAGAGGGCAGCGTACGAGAAGGAGGTCGGGAGAGAAGTCAGGGTCGACAACGCCGCGCTCGAGACGAAGAAGCGCGAGCTGCCCGAGCCCGCGAAGGTGAACGTGATGGTCCCGCGCAAGAAGGTCAAGAAATGAAACCCTCTCCACATCTCGCTCGATATCAATCTACCTTGAAGTTACTATAAGAGGAACTCGCCCTTGCTGATGCTCACCGCGCTGCCCGTCAATGTGACCCGCCCCGTGTTAGGCTGCCAGCACACGTCCATCTCGCCGCCCCGCTTGCTGACCTGCCGGCAGCGAAGCACGTTCGTTGATGCATCCCGGAAAGACGCCTTCTCCAGCCGAGCTCGGGCAGCGGTTCCGAGCCAACGCGGCCCAGTGAAGCAGTGTGCGGATCCGCTAAGAGCGTGCAAAGGTCTGGTCGGTGCGGGAACTAGAAAACTGAAAAGAATCACGTACCACACTGGATCTTCATCTGCTCCTACAGCGGCAGTGAATACACGGGAGTAGATGTCGTGAGGCGAGCCCAGCGGTGCGAGTTGCGAGATCACCACAAAGCTTGCCAGGTGCGCCTGAGGGTCTTGTGTCAGCTTCATAATCCAGATTAGGGAGTCCAGGAGTCCTACTCACAAACTTCTTAGACTGCACGGCCAGGTTTGCGACATCGACGTCGCGCGTGACCTCGATCAAACACCCGCGCGACGAATACGCGACGTCGACGACAGCAGACGCCGCGACGCCGGCTGCTTCCTCGATGCCCTGCACCGCAACTAAATACCTCTCCGAGGCTGGGTCGACCGTTTCCAGTATCCCCTCGTCGGACGGGAAGCCCAGCGTGATGCGCCCGTCCGGGGCGCGACGCGCGAAGAGGTGGCCATGCAGCGTCGTCTCGAACTTGATCTGCTTCACGGTAGGGTGTACCGATCCCAGGAGAACGTGACTCGAGCCCATGGTCGCATGGCCGCACAGTGGGATCTCCCTGGAAGCGGAGTCAGCAAGGAGTCGGGATGCCGTGGGCAGGCGACGCACCGCACGGGCGAGAAGTAGCGGATCTGGTAGTGCGGCTCTTCGGCCGTCGAGTCGGGCAGAGGGCGCACGAATGCTGTCGCAGGGATGCAGAGCTCGATGGCGAGCGTCTGCAGGTGCGCGAGGTCGTCGAACACGGCCTCGTCGGGAGCGAGGACGAAGACGGCGGCAGGGTTCCCCGACCACGCTTTGTCGGTGAAGCAGTCTACGGTGGTGTAGGAAAGCATCTGCGGCGCAGAGTTTGCGCGTGTGGTCGGAGGGAGAGAGTGGGAATGCGCCGCAGCTCGAGTCAAGAGTCGCGGTCGGCGCCGGCCCGTGCTCTTTGACTCTTGGGCACTGGTTTCTATTTTCTTACCGACTTACTGACACATTCGGATAATTATCCACTCACTAGACCGCCAGCTTTGAATTCAAGCAAACGAACAGCTGGATTTACGCCTCCCAGTCAAACGCGTCGCTGCGCCATCCCTCTTGCTCGCGCTCCAGCTGGACCTCGTCCCCAAACTCTCCGACCGCCTCTCCAATCTGCCCTACGCCATCCAGCAGCAGATCTGCAGCCCTCGCGCCGTCCCGGACGACCTCTTTCGACTGCTTCTGCACGACTTCGACGACGGTCGGCCGGGGCAGAGGCGTCTCGGCCTCTCCGAGCGGGAGTACGATCCCTTCCTCGCCGACTCCCACTCGTGCTTCTTCGAGGTCAATCGTGACGCCTTTGCTCGAAATGTGCACCTTCGCAGCCGCTTCGGCGGCTTCCTCTTCCTCGACGGCGGCGCGCACGGCGTCGGGCTCCTGCGCGGGCTCGTCGTCCTCGTACCCGTTCACGACAACGTCGAAGACGGCACCGACGATCCCTCGCCAGCCGTCCACCTTCGAACGCTCGCGGACCTCCCAACCGACGCGGCTGACCGTCTCGAGCGCGCCGCGGAGCTGCTCCTCCAACAGCTGCTCGACTTGCCGCCGGACGACTCGGCGCAGGATCGGGCGGAGGAACCACATGAGGATCGGGTGGCTCGATTCGTGCGGGCGTACGTCGAACGACTCGATCGTGATTGACGAGGTTTGGACTTGGAAGAGCGACTTGCGCGCGTCCGCGGCGCTGGTCGACGTCGCGAAGTCGATCGAGGCGCCGATGCCGCCGTCCTTGGCCGTGCCGAAGTGGAGGTCGAGGAGCCCGGACTCGACGAACGGGATGCATAATGCCTTGTAACGGACGAAGTAGCCGACGTTGTCGGTGCTCATACGCAGGCCTTCGAGCGCGAGCGTCGAGCTCGAGGTGAACGAGTTGGGGGACGCTGGCGCAAAGGGTGAGATCAGGAGCGAGGTCGCCGTGTCGAATTTGATCGAGTCGGGGATGAAGGACGTCGAGAGGAACGGCGGGGCGTCGATCGCGAGGTCGAGGTCCTCGGACGCGAACTCGACTCTGGTGGCGGGCAGACTGTCAGCGTGGACATCTGGCCCGGCGACAGGGCCTCCGCATACCTTGGAAGAGGAAGCTCCCTCAGGAGGCTACCCAGTCTCGGCACGATCCACTCGACGACGTCTCCCCAGACGCCCTGCTGGCCGACCGCGACTTTCGCCGCACTCTCCGCCCACCCTTCACACGCGCTGCCGAGCAGCTCGAGCGAGCCCAGCAGGTTCCCCAGCGCACGATCACCGGCGACCTTCTCGAGCGCGTGCTGCACTTCACCGACGAACGCCGCCACGTCCGCCCGGAACGCCGGGTTGTCGTCCGCGAGCTGGCGCAGGTCGACGTGGAGCGCTGTGGCGCGGCGGTGGGCGGACGCGGAGGAGAGGTAGCCTGGCTCGAGAAGTGCGTGGGAGATGTAAGCGTCGAGGTCGGACAGGAGCGTCGAGATGCGGTTCGAGTCCTGGGTGTACTGCGCGAGCGCGTCGAGGCTTGCGAGCAGCGGCGAGAGTGATGAAGGCCCGCCGGTGAAGGGCTCCAGGACGGGCACGAGCAGCGCTAGTGGCGAAGATATTTTCGGTGGAGTCGTCAGGGAGGCGGAGAGGGACATGGAGGCGACAATCTCGCGCAGGTACGTCTTGAGGAGCGAGAGCAGCGTCCGGATTGCCGACTGGTACGCCGGGTCCGCCTGGATAAGCAGCAGGATCTGGTAGGTCTCTCAAGTGTTAGAGTTTCATTCCTCGTACCAGTGCCTAATGTGCGCACCTCCTTGAAGCGGTCCAAGAACTCATCGCGAAGGTCCTCTGCCGACTTGGGGTCCGCGGGCTTGTTGTCGGCGGCAGGCGTCTCTGCGGGCGTCTCTTCCTTGCGAGCTGCTTTATCAAGATTTTCTGGGACCTCTGGAGCGATCGTCTCGGCGACGCGGTCCACGACGGCCGTCGCAACCTCTCCGATACCGCCAGTGTCCTCAGCCACGGCGTCGAAGATGTCGCGCGCAAGGTAGACCGCATCGTGAACGAGGCTGCGCAGCTGTGGCGAGGTGACGAACAGGACCACAAGCGTCTGCAGCGACGACTTTGCGCCCTCGATTGCGCCGTCCTCGGGGCTCGGGACCGTCGTCGAGGGCAGCTCTGCGACACCGAGGTCAGCGCGTAGCTCCCCGAGACACCAAGACAGCCGCACGAATCTCGAGCTCGGCCTGCCTGCACGCTAACGAGAACTCTTGCATCCGGTCATCCGGGTCCTTCTCGACGACGAGCCTCAGCAGCGACCCGACGACCTCCGCGAGCGCCTGTCGGACGCGCTCGCCCTCGCGGGTGAGCTGGCCCGTGCCGATTCTGCCTGTGCCGTAGGTCGGGCTGAACACGGTGTGCTCGATCTGGAGCAGGGGGGAGCGCAGCGCGGCGCGAAGGAGGGCGGCGAGTTGCGACGACGACGGGAGCTTGCCGGCTCGCAGGGCGGCGACGGACCGCGCGACGTGCGCGATCGAGAGTGTTGGGGCTGGCGTGCTCGAGGGAAGGCCGAGAAGTGGCTCACGCTCGCCCGAGCTCGACATCGTCGGCGCCTGGCGCTGGGTTGGCGGAAGCAGGGGGGCCGCAGCGTTGCGTCTTCGGTCTGACGCGGTGTGGGGGCTGCGTACATGCACGCGCCGACGACCGCGCCTCGCCCTAGCTACTCACGACCTAACTTTGTGCTTTGAAATCCGGAGTGGCTTTGATCAGTGCTGCTCCCGGGCCCGCCGCTGCCATTTCGACGCGTCAGTCCGCCGACGAAACTATCGCACGCTGCCTCAAGTCTCGAGGCACACAAGCGCTAGCTCAGCACATTCAACACATTCAAGGCTTCCACGAGCGAACAAGTCCGTTGATGGTATTGTGCAGGGCGAGGAGCGGCGGGGGAAGGTGCGACGTCGACGGGTGGAGGTCAGTAAAATACATGCCGCGGCGAGTGAAGACAACTAGTGATAGGACGGAGTGTAAACAGTAGACGACAGGGAGGGTACTAAGTTGACGGTGCACAGATTAACGGTTTACGCGCGGGGGCCACAAGGAATCCGAGAAACGAGGGAAGGGGCTCAGAGTCCGAGCGCGGCTTCGATCTCGGCCATCGTGCCGTCCCACTTGTCGTCGGCCCGCCTGATCGTCGAGCTCGTCGTCTGCGGCGCGTCGTCCGTCCTGCGGTCGTCGCTCGCACGGCGCTCGCCGAGAATGATGGATGGAGACGGCACGCCGAGCGGCAGGACGTCGACGGGCGGGATCAATCGCTGGCCGCTCGGGAGGTGAAAGTTCATCGGTGGGCTCGGCATGGGCGGTGGAGCGGAACGCAGGACGGCGTCGGGCCCCGCTTGGCGGATCACGGAGGCCGTGACTGGTGGCGGCGCCTTGCGTGCGACCTTGCCCTTGACGGACGGCTTGCGCGTTGGGGTTGGTGACGATTGGTCCGCGTTCGTGTGGTCTGAGAGTGGGAAGAGTGACTGCAGAGGCGAGGAGGATGGGAGTGGGAGCGTCGGTGGCGCGTCAAGCAACGCTGCGACCGAGGCGAGCGACGAGTTGAGCTCCTTGGCCTGTTGCGTCCGGTTAGACAATCAAAGACAAGTGAGTTGAGTTGGTTGGGGTGGGTAGGACGCAGGCGGTGGTCAGCTCGGTGCCCAACAGATGCCGAAGAGGGGGCAGAAGACGCACAGCGGCGCCACTGAGCGGCCGGCCGGCGTGGCCCTCGTGGATGAAGTTCGTCGGGAGCCCAATCAAGTCCTTTGTCTGTGCGAACGCCCAGCACAAGACACGGCCAGGTTAGCGCCCAGTTCCCGCGCAACTGCACTCGCACCCCTCTCGCAGGACGCGATGTGGGGACGCAACTCACCAGCCGCCGCTCCGCGCCCGGGCCCGTGCTCCGCCTCTTGAGCACCCTCCCCGACAGCCCCATCGAGACCTTCGGTGGTCCGTTCGGCGTCGCGCGCGCGAACTCGACCGAGCGCCCGCGCCCGTCGACAGAGGTGGCCGAAGCGCCAAAGTTGGCGTTGAGCTGCGCGAGCGCCGAGTGCGGGTTCGAGGCCGCATGCGAGCGCGGGAGCGTCTCGGTGTACGACGGGCTGAAGCAGCTGAATGGGCTCGGCTGCGATGATGCAAGGGCGTCAGTCGAGTCGAGCTGGGCGGACCCCCGGACATACCATCGCTGAGGGTAGATTGGTCACTCGACGACGGCGGGGGCGGCTGGCTCGGTGGGGTCGTTAGGGTCGTCTGTTGTTGGGGTCTTACACGGACGCAGGGTGCGGTAGAAGCGAGACTGACGGTAAAAGTTGGGTGGAGAGGAGCCAAACCGCAGTTCAAGGGGCGTCCGATGATCGACAACTCCTTCATTTCCCGCTCTCCTGCCTTGTCCCCCCCTTGCAGACAACAAACAACCGCCGTGGAATGCAGGCTGAGCTCGAGCGCAGACTGGCGGCCTTGCGTGCCCCAAACAACAACAACAACCGGTCCGCCCTAGTGCCTTCTTCGCGTGCCGCCGCCCCACTTGCTGATCCCGACCTTCGATGCAGCGTCGCAACTTCCCCTGCTGCCTCGGCCACTCTGGAGCACCTCGACGCCCCGTTAACCCTCGCTCCGGCCCCCGTGATCGAGCTGAAGAATGTCTCTGACGCCGACGCACGTCCGCTCTCCGCTTCGCCGGGCTTCGCTGATCCGCGCTCTTGCAGGTCGAAGCCTACCTCGCTTCCTTCTCCCCGCCTTCAGCTACGCCGTTCTCCGCTCCACCGTCATCCGACCACCGCCTCAACGCCGCGCTGGAATCCTACGAGCGCACGGCGCCCGCGTTCGTGTCGCCCATCGAGGTCGGGTTCCACAATCCTGCGGTCACTGGGCCGACGCGGACGGAGGACGAGGACGAGCAGTTGATCAGGAGGCTCCGGGACGAGCTGAGCTTGGAGAGCGTGCATGGCGCGCGGGACGACGACGGACCGGGCCGGTGGAGCGCGAGGCTCGACGGGCTCAAGGGCGTCGTTACTGGTGGCATGGACCCGGCGAGACTCGGGCCTGGGGAGGCGCCTGGGGCGGTCGAGGTGAAGGACTTTACAGAAGAGTCGGACGAGGAGAGCGGAAGCGAGAAGAGCGTCGACTCGGACGACGACGACGACTGAGCTCTACCGCGGGGGACTCTGCAGTGCCGGAAAAGCTGTTGTTGTAAATCACCTCGGTGCTCGCAAAACGGTGAGTGAATATGTGGCAGTGCGAAATATGTGGGGTCATTATGGCAGGGAGAAGGCGCCGCAAGGGCGTCAAGGGTGGTATCAAAAACAAGGCGATGCGCCGTCAATCGTAACGTGTCCGTCGTCGTCCACAAGAAACACAGGGTGCGACTCTACAGCACCACAGCCGCGCCTACGAGACCTCCGACGAGCGCGACGAGGCCCGCGAGCACGCGGCGATCGCTCGCGAACGGCGCGTCGACTGACGGGCGAGCGCCGGCAGCAAGCCCCGAGGCCGTCATCGTCGTCGTGATGTCTGCATGGTAGCTAGTCAGTGTCTTGTAGTGCAAAGAAGGAGCGAGGACGGACATTGACCGATGGCCTCGATGGACCCGCTCGAGGACCAGGTCGGGACCGGCGTCGCGGGCGTGGTGGCAAACCAGGTCACGATGACGCCGTTCTGCGTGTAGGTAGCTGGAGGCAAGGCAGGTCAGCGGACTCGTTCGTGCGGCCGGCCTGAAACGCGCTGTGCTCTGCGGGTCCGCAAACGAGGCCCGCGGCGCAGCCCCGTGCACCCACTCCCCTGGGGACCCCCAACAACACTCCTGGGGCCCACTCTTACGAGCTCCCATCATTCCGTTCCTTCACCTGCTGCCGATCCCGTTCCCACTCCCCGCGGGCTTCGACCTATCTCGGCGCGCAGACTCACTCGGCGCAACGGGACACCCGGCTGTCGTGCAGCTGCTCGCGGGCGCACCGACGACGGCGACGCCAGCCTGCGTCGCGGTCGCGGCGACGGTGCCGAGGGTGAGGGTGCCGGTCACGACGCCGCGCGCGTTCGTGACGAGCGTGAGGTCGTAGACGTTGCCCCTGCCAGCCAGCCAGTCCGAGGTGTTAGCGCGCGCGCGCGGTTCCGAAGGCGCGGCAGGACGAACGCGGCGTCTGTTGAGGTCGTTTCTTGCGCGAGCGCGGGCGAGAGGAGAGCGAGGAGAGCGAGCGGGAGCGCCGAGGTGAAGCGCATGGCGGAAGGGCCGACGGGCAGCGGACGCGGAACGCGCAAGGCACGCAGGTGAACTGAGGACGGGCTAAACGTGTGCTCAGCACTCGCGCTGGGTCGAGAGCGTGCGGTGCGGTGGTCGTGTGAGGCGCACCGTGAAGACGTCGGATGCCGTGGGCTCGAACGATGCCAGCGGCCCAGCGACAGGAATTTCAAATTCCTCCGCAGACGTTCACGCAGATGAGTGGCGGTTGTGCTCGTCCTGATTCCAGTCAGCCTCTCGGCCGCTCAGCTCTCAGCCTGAACTTTGACGCTACAGCTCGACCCTGCCGCCAACGCCCGAGCGGTGAGCTCGCATTTCCCGCCCTAGCGCGAGCAAACGCCTACCTCTCCAACTCATCTCACCACCTAGCCTCCCGCCACTTCTACCTCTCACTGGTGCTCAGACGAGCCTGTGACTCGGCCCGAGGATCTCGTCGAACGTCGTCGGCCCACGTCGGGGGACTGGCGCCAGCACCGGCGTCGCGGCGTGCCGCACCGCCGTGGCCGCCCTGGGCTCGGGTGCGCTGGAGACCACTTGCGGGCAAGTAGGAGCCCCAGTCTGGCGAGGTGGCGGCGTGGCGATACGAAGCGAGCTGGTCATCCGCTGCGACGGGAGCGACGCGCGCGGGTCCGTCGGTGCGAATGTTGGAGTGGGGCTTGAGCGAGGTGGGGGATCACAGTTTGAGGGACTAGTGGTCCGGTGGAGTGCACGAGAGGGTGGACGAGTGGGTGCTGGTCGCGGAGCCGCTGGCGTCGCGTCCATTTCGAAGACGTTCGACGGCGGCTCGACGTCACGGTACGAGCTCATTCGGCTCGGTGGGCGAGGCGAGTAAGTATGCTGTGCCATCTGACTGGCGCCACTTGCTCGTCGGCCATCTCCGAGTGGGCTAGACGGCCGAGGAGAGCTTGGACGGTGGCTTATCGTGCAGTGCACGCCAGGCTGTCGTTCGTGCAGTGAGGGCCGGCGGGACGTGGGCGAGGGTGGAAGAGACTGTCGCTGTAAATGGTGTCGCAGAAAATGCGAGTCCACCGGGTCCTGCTCGTCGGGCGGGTACGGCGCTGTCCAGCGACTCGCGGTCGAGCTCGAGCGCCGCGGGTGCTTCTTCCCGACGTCTTTTGGCGAGAAGGGCATGCTCTCCGCTGCTCCCGAGCTCGATGACGAGTAACCTCCGGTGGGCTTCTCGTCGAAGGAGGGCTGTCGGTGGGAGGCAGCGCGATCCGGACGACTGGACCCTCGCTCGGGGGTTGCGAACGCCGGCAGGTGGTCCTCGCGTCGACCGTGAATGCGCTTCCCTGCGCCCGTGCCAGCTTGCTGGATTCGTAGGCGGTCCTGATCGTCCACCCACGGCATGTAGTGCCGCTGGAACGCGAGCGCTGTCGCGAACGGCACAAAGTTCGCGAGCGCGGAGACGTAGGAGAGCTGGATGTCGGCGGGGTGAGGAAGACGAGGGGTCTATGAAGACAAGACGCACTATCAAGACTGCAAGTGCCCAGGAATCGCTCGACAGGCCCTTTAAGAAGAACAGCACGGAGTTGCCTCCGGCCGCACCCAGGCCGAACACCAGGTACACTCCCTGCAAGGCGAAGGAAGTTGATTTCGTGAGCTCACTCAAACGTCCAACATCCTGACAGATATTAGTTGCAACGAGAAGACACTCACGGCAAACACGACGATGGGTCGGCCAGGGAAGCTCTTCCGCAAGTACCTCGGGTCACGATCCCGACACGCGACCTTCTCGTCGTAGTCTATCCCTTTGCTTCTCTCAGACCTTTCAACATTCTCGTTCCTGTTCCTCACAAGCTGTAGCGCTCTGAACAAGACGGCGGTCGTCGCGAGGAGGACAGAGCAAGAGCCGAGCGCCAGCACAAAGAACCACCTTCCACCGGATGGCGCTGGAAAAGGACACCGTCAGCTTTCCAATCGCTGAATACATACCTCGACCTCACCTGAGGCTTTCACGAGGGCCACACCAGCGATGGCGACGCCCAGCACTGCACCTGACGCAGCGTCCCCAGCGACGAGCGTCTTGGAGATGAGCGGGAGGAGATGATTCGGGCTCGGATGCTTCGAGTGCGTGAGTCTCGAGTGTGTGATGCGGTGCTTTGCACTGGAGCGTGCCATTCGGAGTCGTGCAGTGGCCTGGGCTGAGGCGGAGGTGTTCGCAAGCGCCGACGGAGTCCGGGCGCTCGACGCCCCCGCTGTCTGAGCGTCGCGTTCCCTCCTGCTCCATCTTCCATTTAATCCGATGTTTCTCTTGTCTCTCCGAACATAATCTGCCGCCGCCAGCGAGCAGGTTGAACTTGATGGTCGACAGTCGACTGTCGGAGAGCGCGCCGGCCGTCGCAGGCCACGCTGCTCGCTACCGCCCAGACCCTCGGGCACCTTGAATCTGTGAATTCCTGCGCTTTTTAGTTTCAACCCATGGGATCTGCGATTCGGGGTTAAAGTTGAACCTCACCCTCGCCCTCGCCCCCGCGCCGGGCCGGCCACCTTGGCGAGCCGGAGCATGATCAGGCCGCCGTTCGTGCCCGCACGCGTTATTCTTCACCATGTCGGACCCCATCCTCGTCTCTATTTCACCAGTCACGCATGCAGCAACGATCACACTCAATCGGCCGACCAAGGGCAACTCGCTCACGCCGCAGCTGCAAGCAGACCTCGTCGCCGCGCTCGCCGCGCTTGCGCTTGACGATGAGGTCCATTCAGTCATCCTCACTGGCGCGGGCAAGTTCTTCTGCACGGGAATGGACCTGGGCAGTGGCGGGGAGAGTACGAAGGGGAGGGCCGAGGAGGCGTGGGATGCAGGTCAGTGCCCACCGCTGAGCTTGGTGGGGCCCCGCTTTGAAGCTGATGCGTCTGCGTTGAGCAGGGAAGGCGTTCTTTGAGGCGGTAGATACCTTCTCCAAGCCGACCATCGCCCTGATCAACGGACCGTGCTATGGAGGTAAGCTGGTCACTCGGCTCGGTGGGGCATTCAGGGAGCTCACTCGAAGCCACGCCGCGCAATCTAGGCGGAAACGGACTTGCATTTGCGTGTGACGTGAGGATAGCGGTGTCTTCAGCAACATTTGTGCTGTCCGAAGTAAAGCTCGGGCTCGTGCCGGCGCTCATCTCCAAATACTTGTGCGGCAATCCGACAGTCCAGTCGTTCTTCTGGCTGCCCACTAGGTTCTGATTCAGCATCTACTCACAGGATTCGCGAATGGGGACCCTCACTTGCTCGATACGCAATGCTCTCCTCGATCCCCATCCCCACCTCGACACTCGTCGCATCATCCGCGATCGCGTCCTCGCACCCGTCACTCTCCTTGGCGACTAACGCCGCCAAGGAGGTCGCTTCAACACTGTTGAAGTGCGCTCCCCAAGCAATGTATACTGTCAAGGACATTGTCCATGCGGGCGTAGCGGGCGAGGCTAGCCGGCGCGACGCGTTCTTGACAATGATGCGGCCGAGTGCGGAGGCCAAAGAGGGCATTGAGTGCTGGCGGGGCGGTAAAGGGGTGGATTGGGTTGAGTTCAAGCGTGGGAAGGGAACAGCTAAGCTATGATCCCAGTTGTAGACCCGTCAGTTGGGTTGGCAGAAGTGCGGAGTGCAGAGAGAAAATGGAGCTACATTGCGAATGCCATGATTGAAAAGGCGGACCAAGCCTGTGCGGCGAGCTTGTCAAATACAGAAGCCTTCATTATGACGTTCCCCCCTCACGAACATCGGTATGAGTGGCGAGCCGTACTGGAGGATCCGGCGGACCAGCAACTTGAACCGGCAAGTACGACCTCCGGTCACCCAGAATGCGCACTCTTTCTACGAACCATATGTGAGGTTTGGTTTCTTCGTATCAACATCACATGAGTGGGGACTGCGTCGATATCCAAGCCGACAGTGGCGTCGAGACCCCCTGAAGTTGGACGATGGTCCAGACGATCATTCCGCCGAGCAGGCTTCAACCACCTCGCAACACAGACAGCACTCCCGCAGGCCCTGCCTGATCGTTCTGCTTTAAGCTTGCGTCTCCCGGCAACCTACGAGCGTCCGTCGCTCCCGTCCTGGACGTCGACGTCGCGCTCAACATCTACCGCGACTTTCGCCCACATTACCGCGCCCACGCGCCTTTTCGCGTTGACGTTGTAACTCTCACTGCTCAACATGGATGTGAGAAGACTCGTCGGCCTTGCCGAGATGGAATTGCCCTCCTGCATCAACTTGAACAACTCCGAGCACGAACGAGGTCTGGCTGACCACAAACCTCGCACCACGGAGGAGCTCACAAGCTCGACATACACAGATATGCACCGTTACTTAACTCCCTGTGCCCACAGTCGACGGTGGGGGAAGTGTGGGGCGCGTACTCGTGGGCGGTCGGGACGGATTCGGGACTACTTTGAGGGGTGCAGGTGCGATCCCATTACAGTACAAGATCGGAGATGTGAGACGGTGATGGGTCGCCTGTGGGTTGGAGTAGGTGGGGACGAGGTGGACAGGTTGAGTACGCCCACGTCGGCGGACTCCATCATCAAGCCTCAGCTGGTCAGACCTGTGCGGCTGCATGGACACGTTCGTGCTCCAAGCACTCTGCTGGCTCTCAACCACAGAGCTGGAAGAATGTTTGCGATGCGGAGTGGGCGACTGAGACGGTCGAGTCGCGCTTGCCGCTGGGCGCGGAGGGCATGTGGGGCGCGGTGCCTCGCGCGGTGCCTCGCCACTGGCACCGCCCCGCCCGCCGTCGCAGCCAGTCGTCCTGTTCCCTGCTTCCTGCCAGCGGGGACTACATCGTGGCCAGGTCGCCCATTTTCCAGCAGGTTTTGAATCCAGTTATTTTCTGCCGATAAAGCCCCGCTTCCAGTGGCCACGCTCTTGCACTCACACCACTCGCTCCTCTCACACCCGCCCACCCTCGACCTCGGAACCGCTCAAGCGCCCACACCAATCACCACACCCGTCGTCAAGAACCCCGCCCAGCGTCGCCCCGCAGGTCCGTGGTCACTCTGTACTGCTCTGCTCGTCCGCTCCCACGCTGACTCGCGTCGGCCATTGTCGCTTTCAGTCTCGTCCGATCGCCTCGGTCCACACTTCCATCCACTCCACCCACTTCAAATCATCAGGGCGCCCCCTCGTACGATACCTGTAAGCCGAGAAGAAGTGTACGTCGTCCGAGTCATCTGCCCTGCCCCCCTCTGGCCTCCGCGCCGCCTCCTCCTGGCGGTCTACTGTCGAGCCTGGCTGACCTGAATTTGCGTAACAGACAATGGGACCCCTCTCATACTCTTTCTCTGCTTTCAAAGGTCTCAAGCGCATCTCTGTTGACAAGTTCTCCCGTACAGGCATCGTCGGTGGAACGGCGCGGGCCACCTCTTACGTCGCCTTCAAGAACTACGTCCAGGCTCGGCGTCAGCCGGGTGGGCTATCTCGCTCTCGGCGAGCGTCGTGAGTTGAATCTGCGTCAAAGTTCCGAGGTCGTACTAACCACGCTATGCTCTGTACGCAGGTCCCCACCGGCTTCTCTTGCGGCAGAGTCCGACTTTTCTGCATCCGATGGCCACTCTGACACGTGCTCGATCATGAGTTTCGAGTCTGAGGACCACATCGAGGACGAGGACACCGTCGCGTGAGTTCTTCTGCTTCGTCGCACACTCCCAAGCCGCTAACGTACGCCTCCACTTCAGCGTGGCCATGCTACTGACGGGCCTCGTCGAAGGCAATGCAGAGGTCCCGGTGTTCTCTGAGGCAGCCATCCCCGCGAACGCGACCGAGTCGGTCCCCTCGGGTACCAAGGACGATGTTGCCCAGGTGCATCGCACCGAGGAACCGGGCACCAAGGACGCTCACTTTGACAACATCCTCGTTCAGAGAGACCCAATCACTGGTATCTTGCCACTTATTTGGCTTTGAAAGAGGTCAGCACTGACCACCGCTCACTCGCAGGGACAGTTCTCGCCGAGCTTCGCGTCCGCGTCGCGGCGACCGGGGAGCACAAGGTGTTCAGCACGGGTGTCCTCGGCTTCAAGTCGGTGCTCGCAGCGCTCATGTGTGTGCTCTTGTTGGCTCGTCGATGGGGATGCGTGATCCGGTTCCGCGACGGGACCGTCGCGAACCTCGTCAAATGCTCTTTGCGCAAGGCTGGGCAGTACTTGAAGAGGTACGCCACGGCCGTCGGGGGTAGACTCCTTACGCTCAAGCAACTCGCAATTGAAACTGCGATGGGCATGTCCTTCGAGGAGTGGTGGGAGCTGCTGTCGCGCTGCATGGACCCGGGGCGGCGCCCGGCGCTGGCGCAGGATGTGCTGCAGCGCGTTGCTCGCGGCTTGCCCGATGTCATCCTCGGCCCGGAGCTTGTGGCGCAACTATGGGCCGGTGTCGACCTGTGCAAGCACTGGGATCCCAACTCACCCTGGCTGCAGGCGTTCGAGGCTAACTTTCGTGCTCAACATGCTGCTGACCGTCCAGCCCACAGGGGAGGAAACATCGCGATCGATGATGTGGTCATGGCTTGAAGAGACGAAGGTTGAGTGGGGGAAGCGCTGGGCTGGGCTGGTGAGGCGGCGGCGCAAGGAGGTCGGGAGACAGTAGTTGTTGTAATTCAGTGTCGTCGTAAATAATCATCAAGTGGAGAGTTGGTCGAGTGAGCTCCTCCTTGAAAGGCGTTCGAGTCTTGTCGACCTTGGAGAGGTTTGTGAGAGGGAATTGGGGGTCCGCGCGCGGTCGGCCCGCTCCTTGCAGATAGCGGCGTAGACATAGAAAGTGTAGCAACATGCCGAGCTACAATATGTAGAGAGGTTCAAGGCGGCCGGCTCCCCGTCGCGAACGCCTCGCGACCGTGGGCCCCACCTCAGCCGAGGAAGAGCATGTACAGCTCCCGATCGTCCGTCATCGAAAAGGCGGACTTGATGCCCGGGTCCGCGCGGATCCTGAGGGTCCTCCTGCCCGAGCCGTCGCGCATTCCACCGGTGCCGCCCCCTCGCGCGACCCCTGGCCCTTGGTCGAGCGTGACACTGCCAGTGCCGAACGAGTCGGCGAGCGTGGGGGTCGCCGTCGACGAGACGGACGCGGAACGGTCCTTGGCGTTTGGGTTGTGTTCGGCAGAGGAGTCGAGCGGGGTCGGGTGCAGGGGGGTGCGCGAGAGCTGCGTGCGTCGGGTCGCGGTCGTCAGCGCGCCAGGAGTGCGACCGCGAGCAAGACGGCGTTACGGATGACGGGCCGGGAGAGCTCGTTTGGTGTCGGTTGAACGGAGAGTGCGCCTTGGGGTCTGCGAGGTCACTCCGAAGGTCAGCGGGCGCGTGGCGTGAGCTCGAGACGGCCCGCACTGGCGAGGTGCGCTGCGGGAGACGGCGACGGGGCCGATGACCGCTCTCGCTGAGGGAACGGAGTGCCTTGCCGAAGCGAATCGTACGTAGCCTCGCGCACCTTGCCCTCTGTCGAGTCCATTCGAGTCAACGACCGGTCAAGCGAGACGAGCGCGAGCCCGGAGGAGCGCGCCAAACTCGGCCGGTCGGAAGCCAACTTGTGCTTCGATTACCTATTGCTACCTTTCCCTGTCGACCGTTGTGTAGCTACCAACGATCAGAATCCAACGACCCGGGACTGCACATTTTGCGTCTACCTGCGACAATCGACGCAGTTTGACCTTCTAGCGCATCGTCGTCGCCGGTACCCCCTCGACACCCAGCACCCGACCAAAACGCGGACTCGTTCCCCCTTTCTACCCCTCCTCGCCCCCGCAACCCGACTCGCTTGGACCACACCGGTGCCCGAACCTGCACGCACACGCGCCCGGATCGCCAGAGCTCCTGCGCCTTAAGCGAGCGGACGTCCGAGCAAATCGGCCGCCGGCGATCAACCACTCGCGCACCTTTCGGACTTTGTTGCCTGCCCGTGGAGCGTTCCGTGCAGCTGGGGGGGCCGACTTGAGTGGCCTTTGAGCCCGTACGTGCGTGTCCACACCAGCCGAGAGAGTGCGGACCGACGCGGCCCCCGCGGGACCCAGCGGCTGACTCGAGTTCCGACCGCGCAGGCGATGGACTTTCGGCACCAGCAGACCGTGCGGGCCCAGCAGCAGGCCCAGGCAGCGGCGCAAGCTCAGCAGGCCGCCGGTCCGCCTGTGCTCGTGCGCCCGCTGCCGACGCCGCATTCGAGCTATGCGCCCTCGACAGGCTCGTCCTCGGCGTTCTCGGGTGCGAGTCGGACGTCCTCGTATGCCACGACGCCTTCCGAAGACGGGCAGCTGCGCAGGCCGAGCGGGCCGCTTGAGCAGATGCGGGGTAGCTACCGCACCAAGGACCCCTCGACAGCTTCGTCGGTGCGTTTTCGAGGCAGTCGTTCGGCTTTTCTGACGCGCGTATGCTGACTTGATCTTGGTTTCAGCACGTGTCGCCGACTCACCCACAACCGCCTCAGCGCGCGCCGTCGCCGTTGCCTCCTCTCCCAGCGGCGTACGGCCACCACCCGCGCCAACCCTCGGCGCCGAACCTCGCACCTCCGCGCTCGCCCACATCCCCGATCACACCAGGGCACACGCTCACGTTCTCGCCGCGGTCGATGCTCACGCCGCTCCCGCCGGGCTCGTTCGTGACGGCGACCAAGGACCACGAGACGTACTCCTACGTCGACCTCGCCGCGTGCACGTCGCCCGCCGCGTTGCGCGAGACGGTCCTTACGAAGCTGCAGATCCAGGACGACGAGTTCTTGGCGTGCGAGTTCTTCCAGACGCGCATCGGCGGCGGCAAGGGGGCCGCGCCGGAGCGGCGCATCGCCAACGACGACGAGCTATGGGACTCGTGCTGGAAGGCAGGGGACGCGGGCTACACCGTCTTTGTCAAGATGCGCTACCAGGCCGCGCCGGATCACTTGCCCACCGGCGCGAGCGCGGCCGGCGGCGGGCGCCAGGCGTACCCGTACCCAGGCGGTGGCGCGCAGAGTCCGACCGCGGCGGGGCCCGGCCCGCCGACGCTGCACCGGCGGCGCAAGAGCGCGAGCGTGTCGTCCAAGAGCGACCTCTCGAGCCCGTTCAGCCCCGTCGGCGGGCCGGGAGAGTACGCCGGCACTGGTCGCACGAGCCCGCAGGTCAACGAGTTCGGCGAGGTCGTCCTCGGTGCTCACGCTCCCACTGGGCCCGGAACTGGTTCGGGAGGCCGTGGGGAGCGCGTTCAGTCGCAGGGCTGGTCGCAGCCGCCGCCGTCAGGCCACGGCCACCGCGCGTCCGGCAGCATCTCGAGCATCGGCGGGCTCGCCGCGCCTGACCAGCGACCGCGTGCCGGCAGCTTGACGCCGACCGCACCCGCGCAGGAAGATTACGTGTGGGTCGAAGATCCGCGACGAAGCGAGTCGATGCGCCGCCCGTCGATGGGCCAGCTCCAGCCGATGCAGAAGCAAGGCGGCCCGCCTCCGCCGATGCCACCGTCGTCGCAGAGCTCGCAGGGCTCGCACGGCGTCGTCATGCTGCCTTCTGGGCCCATACGACGTCTCCCTGGTCCTCCACAACCTCTGCAGCACCACTCGTACGCACCGAGCGACCACGAGCCACCGCCACAAGAACGCCGTCAGCGCACGCAGACCGCGCCGGGAAGCGTTGCCGGCCAGGCGGGTCCACCACCACCAATGCCGACTGTCTCGGTGGCCGGATGGCGACCACCCTCGGCACACTACCAGCCACCGCAACCCGTGCGACCACTTCCGTCGACGAACCCGGGCCATCCAAACTTCAACATCGTCTCGACGCCTTCGGCGCAGTACCACAACCTCGCCCTCCAGGACCGCGACGCGTTCCGACACCACCACGCGGCTCCACCTGCCTCTCCACAGCAACAGCAGACGTACTTTGCGCCAAACCCGGCCCCACCGACGCTCGGCCCGCCACGCCAGGTGATGGTTACGAAGTCCGCCGACAACCTCCGGGAGCACTACGCGCATGCGTTCGACTCGGACCTGCGCCCAAAACCGCCTTCTGGCCCGCCCGTGCCGCCCCAGTACCGCCCGCCACCGATCGGGTCGTACTCGGGCGGGCCGCCGCGGCCACCCCAGTACCCGATGCCGCCGAACACCCAGCAGCAATACTCGCCCCAGCCGCCGCAGAATCGCGGACCGCCACCAAATCGCGGCGGCCCGCCTCCGCAGGCTCGCCAACCCTCGGCACCCCAGTCGCAGCCCTCGTACCCGCCCGTGAACCAGCCGTACAAGGGCTTCGACATCAGCGTGATGCGCCCAACCGGTCCGCCGTCATCGACCTCGCTCCCCGCCGGGAACCACACGCTCCCGATGCGCAACGCACAGCGGCCCGCGACGTCGAACGGGCCGTACGCGTCTCCGATCCTCAACCAGGCGCCCCCGCCGCACGGGTGGCAGCAGCAGCAGCATCACGGGCCTTCGCCGCCTCGTCGACCGACGAACGAGTGGAGCCCTCGCCCGCAGGACCGCGCGTACCCTCAGGGCGTCGCGCGCTTCCCAGGCCCGCCACCACCGA
>ERZ1463038.203-NODE-203-length-18491-cov-13.842102_pt1 | contig 18491 bp, 27 predicted proteins | sample MGYA00564479_ERZ1463038 | MGnify/ENA primary metagenome ERZ1463038 (study PRJEB39244, sample SAMEA3635134) | Helicobacter pylori | study: EMG produced TPA metagenomics assembly of PRJEB11511 data set (Assembly of a 5300-year-old Helicobacter pylori...
ACGCTCTTCCGATCTGTCGGGGCCGAGGCGCTCGACCAGCACCTCGCGCGCGAGGGCAACGCGGCCCATGCCCTGGATGTCGGCTGCGACCATCGCACTGTTCGAGCGGCGCATCCCAAAAGCGTGCAGGCGGCCGTTGCGGCGTTCGGCCGGGCTGGCGGTGACGATTTCAGGCGACGGACCGAGCGAGGCGGGCCGGCCGCTGAGCGACGAAGACGACGCGATCGGGGTCGTAGGGGCAGCACGCCGACTGAAACGAGTTCCGGACCGCTCACCGCCCGTGTGGCTCGGGCTCGCAGGCGAAAAGGCCGAGCTGGGGAATCGCGACGACGAGCCGAGCGACGGCGTCGACGGCGACTCGAGCGTGTTGAACGAGCCAGATCGGGTCGCGTGTGGGGTCGTCCTCGCCAGCGGATCGGCTTTTGACGACTTGGCGACCGGGGTTCCGTGTGGTGACGACGAGTCGAGCGACGAGAGCGCGAGCAGGAACGACTGCACCGTCACGCCGTCCTCTCCGTCTCCGGTGGCCATCGTGCGCAGAACGTGGTCGAGCACATCTGGATGCGGGTTGATCCTGCGAGAGCGAGCGCGAGAAAAAAGGAAGGCGCAAGATCGTTAGCGGGTTGCCAGATCGGCACCCGGGAGCGGGAAGACGAACCCGTGCGAGGCGAGCCGGGTCATGAGCTCGTCCTTTTCCTGCTTGAGCCTCGCCTGGACCTCCTCCTCGGCCATCGCTGCGACGTCGAGTCCGGCGGGCGCTGCCTGGGCGGCGGCGAGGCCTTCACGCGCCTCGGCCGGGTCGCCGGAGGTGGGGACGAGGTCCGCGGTGGGTTCGACGGGCGCGGGGGCCTTGCGCTTCGGCGTCTTGGTCGGTGTCGGCTTGAACTGGGAGGCAGACGACGACGACTTGGCGGACGAGGCCGACGGCGACGGCGAGCCGGGCTTGACCGTGCGGAGGTGCTCTTGAATGCGCGTCTGGCGCTCCTTCTTGACCTTGGCGGCCGGGGCCGCCTTGCCCTTGCCCTTGGCCTGCGAGGACGAGGACCCGAACGCTCCCTCGGCCGCAGATGCGGTGCGGTCGAGAACGTGGCCTTTGGTCGTCCGCCCGGACACGGCGGCGTCGGGGAACAATTTGCTGGCCGTGTCGCTCGCGGGGCTGAAGGCGTGCGACAGCAGACCGAGGTCGGGTGACTCGCTTGAGAGCGACGAGAGGGTCGAGAGCGTGGGCGAGATCGTGAGCGGCGTCGACGACTGCTTGGCGAGCGCCGCCGCCGCCGACGGCCGGCGCGGGGTGGGACTCATGTAGTGCTGGGCAGGCGGGCCGTGGGTGTGGGTGGGTTGCTGCTGGCTGAGAAAGTTGCTTGGGTGCGGCGAGAGCGAGTGTGAATGCGGGTGCGAGTGGTCGGTAAAGAGGGTCGGTCCAGTGCGGAGCTCGAGCATCGCCAGGACGAACGAGACCGGGCGGGAAGTCGGCGGAAGCGCTCAAATACTCGACTGGCAAGAGTCGGCAGAGTCAGCGATTGTGGGACAGATTCAGATTGTGGGAGAGCGGAGCGACGAAGGAACGAGCTAGCGGCACTCGATCAAGAGGGAGCATGTGGTCGGGTCCAGCCCAATCCAACCAATCCAACCCCCCCTTCCCCCGGCCCCGAATTTCAATTCGCCACAGTTCCTGCACAGGTGGTTGCACGCACACAACCCAGTCAGAACTCGCCGTCCTGATCCAGTTCCGTGCGAGCGAGTGAGCTCAAGTCCTGCGCCGTGACGGCCCCGGTCTCGCAGACCTGGCCGTCGCCCCCACCTCTTGCACTTCCCACCGGGGCGGGGGGCGAATTCCAGGGGTCCACGACAGGACCCTACGTGCGTTCATTTACGATCGGTGCAGCCTGGTCGAGCCAAAGACGTGGGTTCCGCTCAGCCAGGGATGACTAGCGAGACCGCCGCCGGTGTCTGCTCTTTCCTCCATAACTACTTGCCACTGCTCTGCCACTCCCATTCTTATCTCGCCCCATCTCACCGCCACAGTATCCGAGTGTGATGGGAAAAGAGAAGGTAATAGCGACGCGACGCGACGCGACTGCACTGTGCCTGATCTGCCTAAATGTGACCGTCTGTCTTCCCAGCTTGCTCAACAAAGACCCCTTTCACCCCACATCCGGGCGCCCTATCGACTCTATCATCGTGTTCTAAGTCGCCAATTCCTCAGTACCGAGTCCAACAACCACACGCCGAGGCGGCACTTCCTCCACTGCAGGTGCGACGGTCAGCCGGTCGCTCTTCCTTTGAGTCTTCTGGCTCCCCGCGGGGGTACTACTGGGTTTCTGTTGCTCGCTAGGTCCTCTAATCCGATGCTCTACCCTCAGTCTAAGCTAAACCTACACCCAGTGGCGAGGGCACAGTAGGCCCCCCCTGGAACCATCCCCCCGTTCAAGAGTCCCCACCGCCGGCCCCAACGAGCTCAAAACGAACTCAAAGTGTAGGCTGTCAAGACGACTGAGCTGACCACAAAGATTGCGTACTGCCGAAATGAGTTAGCATCTGCATCCGAAAGCGTGCGAGCCAGAACTCGCCTGCACAATCAAGTAGCTTGCCAGAACATCGCTATTGCTCTCGCCGTCTTCCGGAGCGTAGATCTGAGCAGAGAACTTGGTGAGCCTCGAAGTAGACCAGCTGAGCTCGTCGAGGTACTTGGGTCAGCGCGACTTGCGTCGTAGCCTGCCAAAGTTCCGCAGCGTCAGCCGAAGAGGTTCGCAGAGTCGAGCCAGGGGGTCTCACAGTCGGAACACAGGAGAAGTAAATCAACACCTGATATTCACCCCCTGTCAGCTGCTTGGAGTCTTGGAGCGTGTGAGGGATGGGGTGACGACGTACGAAGCGCAACACTTTATTCGATGGCGGGACCATGGAGGTGTGGAACGTGAGGGCGTGCACGAACAGAAACCCGATTACGGGAAGAATGACGAGCTTGGCGATGGCGAGGCCAAAGATGGAGGCGAGTGGGAGTCGGGAGATGGGTCGAGGGAGCCGCATCCGCGCCAGCGCGGCGCCTAGGACCAGCAGGCCGAGGGGAACCGATGCGGCGCCCAAAAATGACATGGTGTCTAGGATGATGGCCAATGGAGGATCCCCGTCCTTCAGACGAGCGAGTGGGTCAGCTGAGCGTGCGCCACCGACTCCGAAGTGACGGAGAGTACTCACGGGGGCGGTAGGGTGGAATGTGCCGTCCGTGACCGCGACGAAAAGGACCTTCAGCTTTGTCACGAGTGCGATGACGAGGCCAGAGATGAGAGCGATTGTCGGTGGCGTGAAGAGCGACAAAACGAAGTCCAGCACGCCGAGCGCTATCCGGCGCGGGAGCGAGGCGCTCTGTGACCATTCCTGGACCAAGTGTACCGACTCGGACTCCTTTCCTCCCGCCGCCGACGCCGTCTCCGCCACGGTGCGGCTCCCGACGTGCGTGATTTCGTCCGAGTCGTCGAAAACCGAGCCAGCGCGACTACCGACGATGGTCTGTAGTCGTCGCCGCTCCTCAGCGGCCCGATCCTTCTGTTCACGACCGATCGAGTACTTTCGGCTGAACTCGCCTGTGTCCTCAAAGGACGCGGCGGCGGCGGCGCCCGCCGCGTCGCGCATCGACACGGCTCCCGCGGATCTTGACGTCGCCACCCTCCTGAGGTCGCTGAATCCGGGTTGGCGAGACGTGCGCACTCGGTGAAGCTCCGAAAACCCGAGTGGTTGGGAGCTGTCCTGCGCGGCTGAGTCCGCCTTCCGGTCGTCTTGCTCCTCGGGGCTCCTCTCGACGGCACCCTCGCGGCTTCCTCTCCCTATCCGGCGTTTAATGGCTGGTGAGAGTCCTGGTACCCGGATCGAGGTGTTCTTGATGTCCCACCATCGTCCCTTCGCGACGCTCGTGGCAACCTCCTCGTCAGTGTCAGCAGGAGGATGTGTATAATCTCGCTCGATCAATTTGGTGCCGCGAAGAGGGAAAAAGGTGATCTGGGGATGATTGGATCAGTTGGTACTATTGGAGCACATGAGTTACTACGCACGTAAAACACCAAGATGAAGACTGGGAATGAAGCGCAATCAGCGAGGTGTTTCGCGGGTTCAGGCGTTCATGTGGAGCGCACTCGCAACGTAAGCGATCGCCAGATTCGAGTCTTCCGTTCCGTTGAATGGCGCCGAAAGAGTCACAGTCGCAACAACTGATGTTGGAAGATCACCTGGGAATCAAATCGGGTTCGGTCAGACGTTGTCAGGGACGCCGCATCCGAGCGTGTATGAACGGACCCCCTGGAGCCAGCAAGGTTAGTTGAAGCTCACTGTCTTCTGAGAGCTCAAACGAACAATTTGACCATCCCGCCGCAGCCAATAAACCCCATCGGAAGTTGCGAGGCGTAGGGAAGAGTGTCCTGGAGGGACATGGATGCGTGAGCGTTGTGAACAGCCGAAGATAGAAATGCTTACCTTATAATTGCTCCAAATATCAGGCTCAAGCCCTGATACACCAGCGCCACCAAGACGACTGCGCGAGGTAGTCAGCCGGTGCGAAGAGACGCCGTAATGTCGGCGAAGTCGTGCGCACTTGGGCCAATCGCTCCGATGTTGGACGAGTTGAGTGACGGTACAATCTTTGAGAACAACAGCGCGGGAAGGGTGACATTCTGACGACAGTGGAGGCCGTCAGTGCGAGTCGTATGCTTGCGAGCGGGATACGCACAAGGATAATCTGCGAAGCGGCGCGACTTTCGGCAGAAGCAGTCAGAGTCAGAGCTGGCTCATCGATCGACAAGCTCTGGGTCCCCACCGCTCGCTTTCAGCGTTCCTCCGACCTGACCCTTCCCCTGCTTCGAGTCGTCTTGCCCGCTGGGGTGACGCCGAGAGTACTGGGAGCGCCTCGGATCGGAAGGATGAACCTCACCTGCCAGCGACCGGGAAGAGACCTGATCTGGTGAGACAGAACCCCGCCCCCGCTGGCAGAGCCAGCTTGATGATCCTGCGCACAGGCGAGGTCAGTGCCGACGCTCGCTCCCACCTCGGGCGCTTGGCTTCGGAGACGCACGGCTTGACACTGAGCCAGATGACCACGTTGAGCGCCGGCGTGGACATTGCGATGACCGCTCTGCGGAAGCGCCGCCAAAACTCGAGCGGACGCGAGTGAGCCGCGATCGCGCTCCGGACGGCGTCGGACTCAGTGGCGGCTGTTACCGGAAGGCTTTGATTCTCTTATGAGGTGCGAGCGACAGGTGTATGAGCTGAAGTGGTTCGAACGAAGTGGTTGGCTGGTGATAACGATGGTGCCGCCAAGCCGTCGGCATCGCTCGCGTGGGGGCACGGGGGCAGGTGGGGGCAAGCGGGTGCTTTGGCGGAGGCTCACTTTCGTCTGGCGCATCACAATGTGGAGGAGAGTGAGTCTTTGCATTCCTACTTTGAGATTTTGCTACAGCTTTGGGCCAAGCCACACAATAAGCCAGGGACAGCGTCGGACGCGAGTCAATCGCAGCAAGCAACACGGGCAGCTGCACCCCTGCAGTGAGATGACGGGCCAAGGTGTGCGAGGAAACAGATTACAGGTGATGTGTAAACAAAAGGAGGTAACAAGCAGCTTCGAGGCAACCCAGAAAATATCAAAGCTCCACCGCTCACTTGGACATGAACTTCGCGGTCTGCGAAAGTGCAAGCCTTTTCAGTGGTCGGTGCACGACGCAGTCAGACCAGCTTGGCTCACGATCGACTCCACGATGCTCGGGTCGGCGAGCGTCGAGAGGTCGCCCAACGAGTCGCCCTCGCCCGCAGAGATCTTGCGGAGGATGCGGCGCATGATCTGAGGGCAGCAAGTCAGTGCTGACCTGGACAATAACCAGATGCAGAAAGGGGCTCACCTTTCCGGAGCGGGTCTTGGGAAGGTCTCCGACGAGAATGACACGCTTCGGCGCCGCGAAGGGACCGATCGTCTTGCGGACCTGGAGGACGAGCTCCTTGAGGAGGGCGGCCTCGTCCGCGGCGTCGTTCTTGAAGTCGGGCTTCATCGTGACGTAGGCGACAACGGCCTGTCCAGTGAGCTCGTCCGGGATCTACGAGGGAGCAGAGTGGTCAGCGCCGGTCCGACGTAGCGCGGGGCTGTCGGCGACTCACGCCGACAACGGCCGTCTCAGCGACACCAGGGTGCTGGATGAGCGCCGACTCGATCTCAGCCGTCGAGAGCCTGTGGCCCGAGACGTTGATGACATCGTCGACCCTTCCTCGGATCCAGTCTGCGTGCGAACGGGTCAGCGCGACGCCTTCGAGTGCTTCCACTCGCTCAGTACTCACAGTATCCGTCGTGGTCGCGTCCCGCTCCGTCGCCCGTGAAGTAGTATCCGGGGTACGGGAGCATGTAGGTCTCGAGGAACCGCTTGTGGTCGCCGTAGACGGTACGCGCGATGCTCGGCCAGGGCTTCTTGACGGCCAAGACTCCCTCCGTGTCGTTGCCCTCGACAACAGCACCGGTGGTCGGGTCGAGCAGGACGGGCTCGATTCCGAAGAACGGCAGCGTCGCGGCTCCAGGCTTCGTCTTGGTCGCTCCGGGGAGAGGGCTGCGAAGGAACGAGTCAGTTTCCGGGCGCGGGCGAGCGGCTGCTGGCAAGGACGCACGTGATGATGATCGACCCAGTCTCGGTCTGCCAGTAGGTGTCGACAACGGCACACTCCTTGTTTCCGACGTGCTCCCAGTACCAGTCCCAAGCCTGTCCAATCAAAAACCGGAGGGTCAGCGCTGTTTGGCGAGCTTCGAGTTCGAAAAAGCGCACCTCGGGGTTGATGGGCTCTCCGACGGAACCGATGGTGCGGAGCGAGCTCAAGTCGTGGCCCTTGACGTGCTGCTCGCCGAGACGGCGGAGGAGACGGATCGCGGTCGGGGCTGGAGAGAAATTCAAGTCATTTTTTGGCTCGACGGTATCTTCAAGGGGAAGTGGCTCACCAGTGTAGAACTGCGTAAGCTTGTGCTTGGCGACAGTCTCCCAGAAGCGGGAGGGAGTGGGGTAGACGGGGGTGGACTCGAAGATGGTGGTGGTCACTCCGTCTAAAGGAGAGCGATTCGTTAGTTCCACTGGATTGTGCAGGGCGGTGTAAAAAGATTGCTCACTTGCGAGGGGTCCGTAAACGATGTAGGTGTGGCCAGTGATCCATCCGACGTCAGCCATGCACGCGTAGCGGTCGTCCTGGAGCATCGAAAGGTGTCAGAAGAAGTCCAAAATCGGTCGGGGTGGAGCTGGACTCACGTGGTGCACGTCAAAGACGTAGCGGAGGGTCATGAAGGCTCCGAGGAGGTAGCCAGCGGTCGTGTGGACAATACCCTTGGGCTGAAGGCAGAAACGGTTCAGGATCGGGCCCGGGATAGAAACAGGGTACAGCTCACCTTTCCGGTACTCCCGGACGTGTAGAGGATGAAGAGCGGGTCCTCGGAGCTGACGATCTCGGGCGGGCAGTACGGCTGGACCTTGTCGTTCTCCTCGTGCCACCACTTGTCGCGGCCCTCCTTCCAGGCGACCTTGCCGCCGGTGCGCTTGAGCACGAGGACGTGCTCGACGAGCGGGCACTCGGTGAGCGCGGCGTCGACGATCGACTTGGTCGCGATCGACTTGCCGCCGCGCTTGCCCTCGTCGGTCGTGATCACGACGCGCGATTTGGCGTCCTGGACGCGGTCACGGAGCGACTCGGCCGAGAATCCTGCGAAGACGACCGAGTGGACGGCACCGAGACGCGCACACGCGAGGAACGCGATCGCGGCTTCGGGGACCCTGTAGGTGGGGGCGCGGTTTGTCAGCACTGTTGACGCTCAAGCGCGTGAATCGGAGCTTACATCGGAAGGTAGATCGCGACGGTCTGGATTGACGAGGCCGGTCAGGTGCTTTGCTCTTGCGCCGAGCCCAGAGGTGGGGATCACTCACGTCGCCCTTCTTGACGCCGTAGCTCTTAAGGATGTTGGCAGTCTTGCAGACCTCCTGGAGGAGCTGCTCGTACGTGAGTTCGACGTGCTCTCCGGGCTCGTCCGCCTCCCAGATGATCGCGGTCTGCGTTAGGGTCGTACCCGGTCAGATGATGCACTAGCCGGCCGGTTCGACAGGCGAGGCTGGGACGCGCCTTGTTGGGATGCTTGTACGCCCAGCGGTCAACGCAGTTGTACGACACGTTCAGGCCGCCCTCGGGGAACCACTGCACGTCTCCGGCCTCGAACGAGCCGGCCATGACGGTCGAGTAGGGCCGGTGCCAGTAGAGGTGCTCCTTGGCCATCTGCAGGGCAGCGATTCGGGTCAGCGAGGTGTTCTGCTGCGCATTAGGGGGGGTTGGCTGCAGTGCAGTTCCATTGGGGGGAGGCAGAGGTCCGCGGGGGCTGGGACAAAGCACCAAAGTCAAAGTGCGGGGCACACCCAAGATTGATGTCGCGCGCGCCCAGAGGACGCTGAGCCGCTCCAGACTGTGCCAGCGTCTTCTCACGACCGCTCTGCAGCCCAGGGGCCGAACGGAAGCTGCCCAGAGCGCCGCCGGGAGTAACGAGCGTTGTTCCGCCGGCGCGCCTCGCGACACGAAGGGGGCGGGATCTCGGCTCGAGCGCAGGCAAGGGCTGGGGGGACGTACGCGGTCCCAGAACTGAGTCGGCTCGGTGATGCTCTCCTTGTAGAGCTTCTCATACTCGGCGGTGTCGGCGTGGGGCTTGTGGTACTTGACGTCCTTGCCCGACGTGCGAACCGAGATGGGGTGCGTCGTGACGGCCTTGTAGTCGACTTCGGTCATCGTGAAGAGTGATGTGGGGGGAAGAAGGAGGAGAGGGATCGATCGGACGCGGAAGAGGGCGCTCAAAGTCACGAGCGCCGATTCGAGTGCGGACGACCTCGGACGGGCGGTAGTGCGGGGTCGGGCAGTCGCGCGGACGCCGAATCGCTGCTCTCGCGGTCTCGGACTGCTAGGCAATAGACTCGACTCTACTCACCCTTGGAACCTGCTCCATCATGGGGAGGGAGGGAGGTTTTGTTCGGACATGTTTCGTTGCCGACCATCGCGACGCGCGCGCAAGGTGGGGCAGCGCTCGCCCAGGGGCATCCGGCGTGACTTCGTGCCGAAGTGGCCAGGAGCTCCCTCCGGTGCCTCTGAGTGGAAAAATTACAAGTTGCAATAGGCTACCCAAATGGGCGTTATCGACTCGACATGGCTCGCCAGCCCAGCGCCGCGCCGCCCCGCGGAAGATGTCGGGCCAATCCGCTGAGGCCCTGGGTCGCAGCGTCGAACGAATCTCGGGACAAAGTGGTGACCCTGAGCGGACGGGCATGCGGTCCAGAACGGATGGAGAGGGGTGATTTGGGACGACTGACGAACCAGGAAAGAGTCAGTGCGAAGCTAAATCGCGATAGCCCCCGGTCGCGCGGATGGAGCCAAGATTCGGCCTGCATGTGTGCAAGGATATGTACGCACATGGATGCATGGGGGGATTTGATTTTGACTGCTCAGCACGTGTTGTCGTGGTACGCCTGCGTCGGATTTGGCGCGCGAAGTTCGGGCACGGCGGCGGCGGCGCCGAGCGATGCCAGTCCGGGGAGCGCGGGGGGATGTGGGGAAGGAGGGAAGGAGAGCAACCAGTCAGCGTGGGGCCTACACGCGGTCTCTCACGTGCAACGGAGCGTTTGGACGACTCCGCGGACGGCGAGGGCTTGGCCACGCACCCATTTCGTCTGCGCGCGAGAGCCGGAACCAGGCGGATGCAAGGTCAGGGCCAGTGTCCACAGTGCACTCCCTGAAGAATCGTGCTCACGTCTTTCGGGCTCTTAGGCGCATTGCGAACCTGGAGGAAGCGCAGGGGAGCGGTCAGCGACAACGTCTTCGCCTTCGCCGAGAGTCGCAAGACGAACGTAGCGGTCGTTGTCCGGTGGCAGCTCCTTGGTTTTGCACGATGCAAGCATGCTCTGCATAGTTCTGGTAGGTTTGCGCACATGTGAAATCACGGTCAGCTTTCGCCACCAATGCCGCCGCAGCCGCCACTCGCAACGGTCGTCGCGCGCGAAAACCGCACTCACAGGCATACGCTCGCAACCGTGACTGACGAGAGTCGCAAGGAAAAACGTCAGGAACAAGGATTTCGAGGAACTGGCGAAGGACGGCACGAACGGACTGGGCTCCAGCCGCCTGAGGCGTTCAAGATGGACGCGCAACTGCGAAGGGCAACCTTTGTTCAGTGTTCAGCGTACTGATGCGATACTTGCCTGAGCTCACATGTGCCCGTTTGTGTAAATCTGGAGGCAGTCTAGTCAGCAGGATTGTCTGCGGAAGGTACGCGGGCCGCGAACGCACGTGAGGGTGGATTGGCGGCTTCCAAGGATCAGTGCAGAGGAAAGTGACCTCCGGAGACTGGAACGAGTTCATCAAATGCTTAGTAGAGTCCCGTTAGCCTCACCTAGGGCACCGTTGATAACTCACGTCGATGGGGTACTGAGGTGAGAAGCGGAACCGCTGCGAAGTTACAGACGAGACGGATCAGCTCCGAGTCCCCGCTCTCCTCGAGACCAGTCCTAGCGGTACGCAGAGTAACGTACCAGTGCAAACTCCTCTGCGCGCCGGGTATCAGCTCCCCGCGCCCACGCGTCGACCGGCAAGCCCGAGCGCACCTCCGTCATAGATGCTGTCGAGCAGCGAGATGCTCAGGATCCACTCCTGTAAATCATCGGCCTGGTGCAGGGTTCCGAAACTCAGTCGTTGTGAGACGCCCTCGCCCGCGCGAGCTCACCTGCAGGAGCTTGCAGCCTGCGTGCGTCGGAAGGCGTCAGTGGCTCGGTCCCTCAGCGCGACCGAGCCGGATACGGTACCTGCTGGAACGCCTCCACCTCGTAGGTCAACGAGTTCCTATAGGTGTGCGGTCAGATGCCGAGCGAGAGCCGAGGCACTGGCCGAGGTGGTACTGCAGGAGGACCCGGTCAGCGCGAGTTGCGACAGGCTGCTTGCTTCGATAGTGCTGACCCTTCTGAAGTCGCTTCGATGCGATCCTGGACCCCATGACTGGCTCGCCCGTGGAAGTTGAGCTCGGAAAAAGTGCGCGCGCAGGATCAGGAAGAGGTGCGTCTCGAAAGGGGGTCGAGGCGGCGACACGGGCGTAGGTACGAGGCGCGTCTCCTTCGACGAGGAGCGGGTGGGCGAAGGATCTGCTGCTCTTTGCAGGTGGTGGCTCAAGAAGAAGCGCCGTTTCGCCACTCTCGACTGATTTGTTGTTCAAGCTTTCGGTGACGCGGGTTTACTCACCACCACCTCGGTCAACGATCGCGCATCTCAAGACGGACCTGCCGTTGCTTACAGGGGCACCTAAGCTCGGCGAAGGGAGCTGAGAGACGCGTCGGCTGCCTATTGCGAGCGTGCGCGCGTTGCTACCGAGTCACACGTCCCAGTGGCGCTGACTTTGTGCAGCGCACAGATGCGACCCTCTTCAAATGAGGCGGCGAGGGCATTGGCGTCGCTGCTCGCTGCTGCATTCCCTGACCTTGCGGCTGACGGCACTGGCGGGAGAGCGAGCGCAGCGGCCAGCCCGAGCGCGACGCCAGCCGGAGCGGACGGGATGCGCGCCATCGTCGGCGCGCAGACCGTGATGCTCACCAAACCAGCCAAGGGCCCGATCCCACCACCTACACCCAACTCGCGTGCGTCGACGATGACCTACACGCCGCTCCCCACGCGCTCCGGTCGCGTGCCTCAGCTGCCGAACCCGGACGACGTCGACCACAGCACCCTGCTTTTCAACGAGTACCTCAACTACGATTGGCCCTCAGACGACGACGAGGAGAACGACCCCGACTTCAACCCGACAAGCGACGCCTTCAGCGCTGGCGACATCTGGGTCGGCCAGGGGGCTGCGAGCGATGGAATGGACGTCCAGGAGGAGACGGGCGACCTCTCGGCCGACGATGATGACGGCGAGACGGACTTCAGCACGATGGAGGACGCGTGGATGCAGGACGACGCCGCGCCGATCTTTGCTGGCGACGCGCTCGGCCCGTCTGGCTTCACCGACGACATTCTCATCGACCCCACTGCATCCACGTCCGCTCTACTCGACCCAGCGCTGGCCACGGTCGCAGCGAAGACTAGCCGGGCAACGCGCGGCGCCTCCGCGGCCAAGGACAAGTCCGCCGCGTCGTCGTCCAAGAGCAAAGGCAAGGGCAAGGAACAGCCCCCCGAAATTCCGACACTACTGCCTCCGCTCGCCGTCCCTCGCAAACGCCCGCGCTCGGCTGCCGGACTTGCACCAGCCGCGAACGATGACCCTCCCGTCGTCGCTCCCACCCCAACCGCCAACGCCAACCCGGCCGAGGATGAGCCGAAGAAGCGAGGCCGGCCCAAGATGCACATGGACGCCGACCCAGTCGAAGCGCGCAAGCAGCGCAAGCGCGACGCCGCGCACCAGAGTCGCGAGAAGGCCAAGGCGCAGCTCGAGCGCGACCAGGCGCGCCTCGCACACCTCGAGGTCGAGAACGCTGCGCTGAAAGACCGCATCGCCGACCTCGAGCGGCGGGTGCAGAGTCGCAAGCGGCTGCGCGAGTCCGAGGACGATGACAGCAGCGTTGCGAGCAATTCGCATCGCAGGCGCCCGCCGGAGCGCCGCCACCACCACCACCTCCACGACGGGTCGAGCGAGGCAGGCAGCAGCACGATCGAGAGCAGTGGGGACGAATCGGACGGGACCGTCAAGAGTGGGAGGGTCGTGCTGCCCCCAGGAGGACCACCCGGAGGCCTGAGTGTCGAAGCGCTGGCGGAGTTGAGTCGGTTACTCGCATGGGCGTCGGCCAAGGCCGCGTCGGGCGCAAAGTGACCGAGAGCCACATAATTTCACTACTTTCTTCATGTCTTCTTGCGCGACTTGTCCCCGCTGTGTCCGATAGAAGCCTGCCTCGCGCCACGAGTCTATGACCGTGGCCCTCTGTGGACATGGAGCTGTCCCAACGCGCCGGCTGCACTTGGGCTTGGTGAAAGGCTACGTCGTGATCCTGGTCTACCGTTTATGAACACTTTCAGTAGTGGAAGTGGGCGTGCCCTGCTACATGAAGGTGAGTCGACGCTGCCTCCCCCTTCGCAACCGGAGAGTGCTTGTCGGTTGCTTTCGGACTGCCTGAACCGAAGATACCGTATCTCGCTGATTATTTTTCTTCCGCTCCAGTTTTACGAGCTGTGTGAACCCCAGGGCAGAGGAGAACTTCGGCATTGGGGGCGTCGCGACGCTGGCGCGCGCAACACGCCGGCGACGCGTGACGTACCAAGCCACTTGCATTCGGGTGCAGAGCTTCAAAGGGTCGTGGTACGCATCTCTCGGGAAAGTCCCGCGTGCCTGTCCTACCGCCTCAGCGCTAAGGGAGCGGACGCGACCAGGGCTTCTCAACTGGATCCGACCGCGGACGTTCCGCCGCGGCGACGCCACCGGGGCGGCTTAGTGGGTGTACCGCTATGGCGGAGGACACGTTACGGTCTATCCGAGACCATGTACTACTAAACGAAGGCAGGCGAGGAGTGCCCGAGGCCAAGGGAGACAGACGGACTCCACCCTCGACCTGCCAACGCAGACGCGCGCGCGGACGCGAAGCGGCTTGCAGCCGGTCTGCTCCTGCCTCGGTATGTCTGAGCATCGAGGGGGGCGGCGGGGATTGGCTCACCCCTCGGCTCCGGGGCTCTAGAAATCTGGGGAAGCGTTTCACCTGCAAGGAACCTTTGAGATTCATCATTCGGAGGGAACAGCGCAGCCGCGACCGGCCAGGCAGTGCACCACGCCCTTCAGCCGGGCCGATCTCCTGATCACTCCTTCTTCTCACTTTTCTCACTCGTACAAGTCATGGTGGCGAAGGACATCACAAACACCGTCGGTGCCCTTGTGAGCGGGCCCTCTCGTTGCGAGTCGCGCTGGAGGTGCTGATAACAATCCCAGCTGGTATCGTCCATGCTTTCCGTACTTTAGATGGATGCGAGCAGATTCCGACGAGAACTGACCTAGCTCGATAGTACTTCATGTACGGCGTAGTCCTAGCCGGTAGGGTGTCGTGGCTCTCCTCCTGTGAAGCCGAGCTGACCTCCTCGTCAGCCGCCGTTAAATACTTCACAAACTGCGAGCACAATCCGTACGGAAGGCGTGTTTTTATCTCTCGGCTGACATATCTGAGCAGATCCGAATGACAAATGGTTGATACGCGGGGTTGTCGCCGTCGTCCTGTGCCTCTCCACGGCCGATACCATCGTGCGGCTGTTCGCAGACATAGGCTCCTCGCTAGCTGAGGTTATTTAAATGTACAGGTGGACGGCGTATGGTCATATAGGTGGCTCGTGACCCAGTACGGCCAATTCGAGCTGCTCGGTCTGATGCCAAAGTACGCGCCAGGTCGTCTCGTCTCCAGTCCAGTTCGCTAATTTCTATCGCAGAGAATTCCTTGCCGAAACTCTGATTCTTGTCCCTCTGGTAGTGCAGGTGAGTGGCGACAACCGTTGTCGCCTTGGACAAATCTCACTCCAAGGGTCGACAGCCATTCTTTGCCTGGCGGCTGTGGAAGATTGCGTCCGCAATTCCGTCGGGAAGAAACACCTCTGCGATACTCCCCATCGCCATCGTGTGCCTCAGCCTTGCGCAGTTCGGCGTCCTCTGCTGGGGCGTCGACGTTTGGGCGCACACTGCGCTGTTATCTGGGTTGGTGAGCGTTATATTCCATAGATGTTGAGTTTTTCTGAATTGATAGAGTCACCAGATAAACGTATTGTGCGCTGCTTGGCTCGTTTCCCGGGTTAAGTGTTGCTGACTAGGGGCGCCCGCTGAAGTCCCCGGGCTTATGCGTGGCTCACGTTCTGTGCCATGGCCGACATCCTCATCACAATCGGGATGACTTACCACTTGGTGTACATACCTCGTGTGCGCCGCCAAGGAGTACAGCTTCACAAGTACGTCTGAACCCGAATCGGTCGTGACGGGCGTGCTGACCTTCGCGGCAGTGCCTTCACAGCTATCGCACTTCGCTCTGTGGAGACCAATTCAGTCACCCTTATTCTCCAAATTGTCCTCATCGTGATTCTGGTCGAACACTCGGTCGGCATCTGGTTCCGTGAGGCGCACAAACTCAGAGGTGCTGGTACCACGAAGCTGATTCGCCCGCCGCTGCAGTACTTTTGGACAAAGCGGTCGTCAAAGCGTACTGCTTCTCACTCATCGTCTCTCTCAACGCACGCCAGTCCGGTCAGGGACTTGGAACGCCGTCATCGAACCTGCGCCCGCCAGGAATCACCTCCACCCAACTCCGGCGGAACGACATCAAGGTCACTGTAGTGTGAGTTGATACGAGATAAGCACAGATGTTTGGATTCGAATTATCGCTCACTGCGAATTGGCGAGCTAGGGAGGACGTAGAAGTGGAGACAGACTACCAGCACAGCGGCCTCAGCCACCCCAACTTCGCCCGGACTCCAGTCAATATCGAGCTCGTGAGTACATGTGACACAGATGAAATGCCACAATATTCACTTCACAAGAAGACCAGGATGGCTCTAGCGGAACTCGACGCGAAGCGGGGTCAAGCAGTGTGATCGCGGCCCGGCAAAAAGCAACAAAGGACAGAGGACCAAGCGCGCACGAGCTGTCCTTCCTGTAAATTATACATCTCCTGAACCTGCTGGCACAGGGTGAGAATTGCAGCGCTGGAGTTTGGGCGACGTTCGGGGGAGCATCACCTTTCGAGACCACTTTTCAGACTGCAGCCTCTCAGACGAAGCGTACCAGCATGTCCGTCTCCGTCTTCCAGCATTGGGATCGAGCACACAATACATTATTCCCACGTGACAAAACCCTATGCGGACGCGCTGAGCTCGGCGGCTGCCTTCTCCTTGATGACGTTGAGCGCACTTCCCTTCGCGATCCACTCAACCTAGGAATAATGGCCAGTTAGACAAAGTCGAGCAAAGATCAGTAGACGCGCAGGCGTACCTGGTCCTTGGAGAGCGCGTGCTCGGTGGCGATCTCGACGACCGTGCCATCAGGCTTCTGCACGAGCACCTTGACCTCGGCGGAAAGGTCTCCCCGGAGGAGGGCGTCGAGACCGGACGTGGACACGGCGTCTCCGGCCGAGATGAGCGCGTAGTCGGCGTCGTTAATGAAGGTGAGGGGGAGCACTCCCTGCTTGGTGAGGTTCGTGCGGTGGATGCGAGCGAAGGAGCGGCTGCGAAACCAAGAGTCAGCTTGCGAATTCCACCTTGCGAGAATTAGCCATACGCGAGGATGAGCTTGCAGTTCAGGAACCGCGGCTGGAGACTGGCGTGCTCGCGAGCACTTCCCTCTCCGTAGTTGTGCTGTGGGACAAGTGCGATCAGCGGCGAACATCTCGATGATTGACGGAGGCACTCACGTCAGTGACAATCATCCACGGCTGTCCAGCAGCCTTCCACCGCTTGGCGACCTCGGGGAAGGTTCCCTCGGCCTCGCCGGGGACGGCAACCGAGTTGACCTTGCCATTCTCGTCGTTCGTGGCTCCGATGAGGGTGTTCTCGCTGCAAGTAACGTGTCAGCTTGTGGTCCACACGGATGGAGTGAAGTGAGGTGAGCGCACCTCAGGTTCGACAGGTGACCCTTGTACTTGAGCCATGCGCCGGCGGCGCTGATCTCGTCCGTCGTGCACTTTCCGCGAATGCGAAGCAGGCATCGGAGGTCCTGGAACTCGAGCGGGGTGCTGGAGGAGGCGAACTCCTCGGCGGTGAAGTGCGGGGCGAAGGGAGCGAGAAGCTCAAGGCGGGTGGACGTCGGCGAGATGGCAAGCACGGTCGACGGGACGGGCTCGGGCAGGGCGGCGGGCAGGTAGGACGTGTCGCCTGAGACTGGGGGTCAGTTTCGTGTACAAGAGCAAGTATGAATAACCGCGTACCGTTGGTGAAGCCAGTCGCGGGGAGCTCGTCTCCGACGGGAGGGAGGAAGCGGAAGGGCTTGCCGTCGGCACCGACGAGCTCGTCCTTGGTCGGGTCGAAGCTGAGCTTGCCAGAGAATGCCTAGATAAAGAGAGTCAGGACTGTATCCCGAAGTACATGGATTGCATCTCGTACCATCGCGGTGACGATGTCGGGGGAGGCGAGGAAGTTCATCGTGAGGCGGTTGCCGTCGTTGCGAGCCTTGAAGTTTCGGTTGAACGAGGTGAGAATGGCTGATCAAAGACGTGAGCAGGTGTGTTCAGAGTGAGTCGAATGGACACGCACCATTCTCCTCGTCCTTGCACTCCTTCCGGTCCCACTGGCCGATGCAGGGTCCGCACGCGTTCGAGAGAACGACGCCACCAACGGCCTCGAGGTCACCCTTGATGCCATCGCGCTCAATCGTGGCGTTGATGAGCTCGGATCTGTGAAGTGTGCCCAAGGTGAGTACAGACGGCTACCGCAAGTTGAGACGAGGACGGACCCGGGGGTGATCATAAAGCTCGTCGCAGAGACGAGGCCCCTCGCCTTGGCCTGCCTCGCGATCGACGCAACCCTGCTCATGTCCTCGTAGCTCGAGTTCGTGCAGCTGCCAATCAAGCTCGCCGAGATCTGGTCCTTCCATCCCTTCTCCTTGACGAGTGCGCCAAACTTGCTCAGCGGGGTCGAGAAGTCCGGGGTGAAGGGTCCGTTGAAGCGAGGCTCGAGGGTCGAGAGGTCGATCACGATGTGCTGGTCGTACTCGGCGCCAGGGTCGGCGGAGAGGAAGCCAGCGGCCTGGGCGGCGTCGGCGGCGTCGGCAACCGGCCCACGGTTCGTTGCGTGCAGGTAGGAGCGCATCGAGGTCGTGTAGGGGAAGACGGAAGTCGTCGCGCCCATCTCGGCACCCATCTGAAACGCCAATGGTCAGTCGAAGTTCGCACGAGGCGGACCCGTCGCCGCTCACGTTGCAGATGGTGGCCCTTCAAAGTGGTAGTCCGTCAGTTGCGAAGCGTCACAGGTAGCCGGAGAATCTCACAAGCCAGTCGCAGACTGACTGTTGACGCCCTCGCCAAAGTACTCGATGATGTGTCCAGTTCCGCCGCGGACGGTCAGCCGACCGACGACCTCGAGGACCACGTCCTTGGCGGTGACCCAGCCACTGAGCTTGCCGATAAGCTCAACTCCAATGAGCTTCGGCGCCTTGAGCTCCCACGGCGTGTAGGTCATGGCGTCGACAGCATCCGCGCCTCCAACTCCGATCGCGATGGCTCCGAGCCCTCCAGCGTTGGGCGTGTGCGAGTCCGTTCCGAGCATGAGAAGTCCAGGTGCGGAGTAGTCTGGATAAAAGGTGGAGGGATCAGCCCGGCTGTGCGCTGCTCGGGGACGCAAGACGCACTCTCGAGGACGATCTGGTGAATGATGCCGCTTCCGGGACCCCAGAACTCGATGCCGTACTTGCGGGCAGCCGACTCGAGGAAGTCAAAGACTTCCTTGTTGCTGACAATCGCACGCTGCGTGGAGACGAACATCAGCTGGCGGACCCTTACGAAAGATCGGAAGAGCGTCGTGTAGGGAAA
>ERZ1463038.205-NODE-205-length-18459-cov-15.342643_pt1 | contig 18459 bp, 32 predicted proteins | sample MGYA00564479_ERZ1463038 | MGnify/ENA primary metagenome ERZ1463038 (study PRJEB39244, sample SAMEA3635134) | Helicobacter pylori | study: EMG produced TPA metagenomics assembly of PRJEB11511 data set (Assembly of a 5300-year-old Helicobacter pylori...
GAGACTCGTGACGCCAGCCGGAGCCCGTGGAAGGCACTTCTCGCCAACAAGCGGGCTCTGACCCTCATCCTAGCAGTTCAGGTGAGACTTTTCATATTTGAACGTCGCTGAGGGTGACTCCTTGCCCCATTAGAGCAACGCCATAATCGTCGGAGTTGAATTTTCAATGCCGGGCAACCTCCTCGGCATCCCCGCTTTCGTCAAGCAGTTCGGGGCCAACTCCCCTTCAACGGGAGTGTACGTGATCAAAGCGGGCTACCTGACCACCTGGGCATCGTGCTTTGCCGCCTTCCAAGTCATCGGGCAACTCGTGGGCGGGTGGACTTCGGACCGCTGGGGCCGAAAGCCCACGTTCTTCATCATGACGTTCTGGATCTACATCGTGAGCATACCTTATTAAGCTCATCAGACTCAGCAATGCTAAGCAGTAAGCTGACTTTGAGCCTCACGTCCGTCAGGGAGTGATGCTGGAGATCATTGCGGTCTCCTGGCAAGGCTGGCTCGGCTCCAAGATTGTCATTGGCTTTGGTACCGGAATGAGTGAGCACTTCGAAATGATATTACTCGCTTCAATCTCACTCCAGCCATCCTCGCAGTGCAAGCTGTTTTACCGACGTATGTCTCAGAGGTCTCGCCGCGCGAGCTGCGCGGCATCACCTTGTCGTTATTCAATTGTCAGTCCAGAGTTCCGGCTAAGGTCGATCAATGCGTCTCATACTGTTTCTCTGCAGTGGAATGAACATCGGCGGGCTAATCGCCACCCTGCTCCCTTGGGGCACCAACCTGCGATGGCAAAGCGACGTGAACGACCTGCGAGCGTTCCGGGTATCGCTCTACGTCGCCTTAGCTCTTCCCACTATTTCGCTTATCTTGATGCTGTTCCTCCTCGTTGAGTCTCCGTGGTGGCTTCTCATGCATGGACGGAGAGACGAGGCGCGAGCCAATCTGGTGCGGATTAACGGTGAGAGAACTGTTGAACCACATGATTATGGGTTGCTGATTTTTCAAATTTATAGATAATGGCGGTGGGTACGACTTGGATGAAGACTTCGCGACGCTCGAGTACACGCTCGCGAAGGAGGCACAGCTGGCAGAACTTGTGCGTCATACGGGCTGTCGCAGCTGTTGCGCGAACCGGAGCTGATATCTAGATCAGAATAAGAACGCGTCGTATTTCGAATGCTTTCAAGGAACCGACAGGCGTCGTACGTTCTGCGCGGTGTTCCCTGCGGTCACGCAGAATCTCGGAGGCCAGAACCTCGCCGGCACGGCAGGCCCACTCATCTCTCCATGGCCCAAAACGAACGACTGATAATCTACTACCATTAGTATGCAACATACTTCTTCACCCTCGCAGGCCAGAGTGACCCTCTGCTGTCCTCCATAATCACAACCGGTAGGTCTGCTTTGACTTTTAGACCTCAGGACCATCAAATGATGCAGTATAAACTTCTCTAGTGGTCGGACTCGCGGTGAACTTTGCGACATTTTTTATCATCGAAGGCAAACGCGTGGGTCGTTGGGGGCTTTTGTTTGGAGGGCTCGTGATCATGACTCTGTCAATGTGTACGCCCCTGACCGATATGTGACTCACATCTTTCAGCTGACATTAAGATCTAAAAGTGTCCATCGCCCTGATTGACACGATATGCAAGGACGTCTACAGCTACACTGCGGGTGCAATGCTCGTATTCTTCGTCGCGCTCTTCATCGCAGGGAGCACTGCTGGACCTGGCGCCACTGGTCAGTGAAGCGTTGCCGTTACTAATTAAGCCCCACATGATCTTAACCCAATCATTTCAGGCTGGGCGTACACTGGTGAGAGCGGCTCCTCGAGGCTTCGCGCAAAGACGGTAAGGCTGGGCACAATGGGGAATGTGAGTCGGCCAGAGAAAGTCTCCCCCCAGAAGTCAACATTAGTTATTCCAGGCCATCGTTGGACTCGTCTTCACCTCCGTCCTTCCCTATATGCTCAACGCCGACGCCGCAAACTGGGGTGCAAAAACGGGCTACTTGTTCGCGGGACTAGGCTTCCTCAGCTGCATCGCAGTCTGGCTCTGGATCCCCGAGTATTCGGGCAGATCCTACGCTCAGCTGGATGAGCTGTTTGCGCGAGGTGTGCCGGCGCGGCAGTTCCGCAACACGGAGACGACCGGTGAATACGGGAAGGACGTCGAGCACGCTTGAGCAAGTGATCGCAATCCGATGGGTGTCGCACAGTATGAGTACAAAATTATGTGCATAAGACTCGTAGCCTTCAGACAGGTCGAGACCAGAGGGCCTATGCCGCCGATTCGAAGTGCTCTGCTTTGCCTTGCTCCTTCTCTTGCTGCACCGATCCGTTCTCTCCCCCGGAACAGGGCTCCACCGTGGTGCTGACTCCACGCCGCAAGATAACGCTGGTCCCATCAAAGAGCTGGTCGATTCCTGCTCGCATGGTCTCCCGGGTCAGTGCTGCTCGAGCTGCGTAGAGATTAAAGCTTGAAGAGCGAGCACCTTCGAGTGTCAGACGTCCGGTTTCCGGGTACAGGAAGTACTGGATAGGGATGCCGATCGCGTTGGTGGTAGCGAAGATAATGAAGTATTTGGCGCCAATTGCCTTGGTTGCCACGGGAGTCACCTGGAGAGGGAGGAAGGGGGTTGGACCGGCTCGACACTTACACAGGCTCCAGATCGCAATACGCACTTGAACAATTGCATACTCAGTGAGCCACTATAAATATGGTGCATAAGATGAGCCGGATTCAAATTGTGATCCGATTTGGGCCACTCACCGACACGGCGACTCCCAGACTCGCTGCACGCGCCCGTGTTGCCAAGGGCACGATCTCGGCACCGTCTGCGAGAGGTGAAGGGCGTTTGAGCTTGTTTTCCTTGCTTTGTGAGCTCGAGAGAGCTTACAGATGAATTCAACGGGAAGCCAAGCCACGCAGAAGCTAAACAAAAATAAAAAAAGCCCGGTGGCGGCCAGGTAGCCACCGGACTTGGTTGCCACTGAGATTCCGGCAGCACTGTGATGGACGCCAACGATCAGGTGATCAATCTAAGCGTGTGTGGCTTCCACTCACAGAAAAATCATCCCGAGTGAGCAGAAGAAGGAGCCAATGTGCATGGTTTTGACTCGGCCGATGCCGTCCATCAACACGAAGCTACCTACAACGGACGCTACCACGGCTGTGATACCTAACCCCCCGAGCGCAAGGGATGCTTGAGCGCTGGTATCCAGAGATTTCAGCACGCTTCCTCTTGCCTGCAACATTCCGACCCTAAGGAGGGACTTACGCTGGCATCTGGATGCTATCGATGAAGATTTGGCCGGCATAGTATGTGCTGAAGGCTGGTCAGCATCACATTGGCTGACAGGCCCTGCAAGGCAGACTAACGCAATATTGATACCGGTGACTGGATGCAAATGGTATCAGGACATGTGCGCTACTCTTACTCGGCAGGCGGACTCACGCTGCTGCATCAGGTTGGCCCCGACCGCAAGCCACGTTCGTCGACCGAATCGCTGCTTGTTGCTAATAGAATACGCTTCAGCATCATTCTAAAGTAAATTGGATCGATGGGTCGCACTTCACGAAGATGCTGAACCAGCTTTCAACAGATGTCTCGTGCTCTTGCGCAATGGCATCCTGAATCTCGCTTGCGGCTTGGACGGCGTACTCCTCACCTTTTGTATTTGCATGAGATAAATTTTTCCTTGCGTGAGACGTAGATGAGACTGACCGTGATAGCGTACAAGGACCTCGTAACCCTCCTCGGCACGTCCCGCCTCGAACATCCCTGGGGGTGTCCGACATGGTCAGTGAGAGCTCTACACCTGATTGTTGAGGCGTACATCGAGGTGATTCTGGCACTTTCAGATGAGGCTCATAAGCTAAAATCCCGTTCTCGCTTTGATGGCAGACCTACTGAATGGGAGGCAAACCACCGTGACCAACACCCTGGAACGAATTCAGTTTACGACGTACTCAACAATGTTGGAATCAAAAAAAGTTACACAAAGCATTGGATCCCAATCGGCACCCTCCAACCGACTTGACTGATCGTCTCGGCGAACGCGTAGCACACCCAGAACGCAATGCAAAGCTGCAAGCCTAGGTTAGTAAAGGAGCCCGCAATGTTCAGGCTGTAATACGTACACCCAGTGTCGCAAAGAGGTACTTAATTGCTTAATTGCCATAATCATGCCTCGGTGTTGGGGCTTTGTAATCTCGCCAATCAGTGTAGGGACGGCACTCGTGAGGAGTCCGACGGCGAGCCCACTGCGATGTCGTCAGGTTGTTGTCCGTCCAAGCAAAATATAAGACTAACTTGATGAACCTGGCGATCATGATCATGGGTAGGTTGATCGAGCCTGCCTGCAGCGCGGCCCCCAAGAAGGCCAACAGCGACGCGAGCGTGATCACTGGGCGACGACCGTAGTGATTCCCAATCGCCGAGTTAAGACTTGCGCCAAAGAACGCTCCAAGAGTAAGCCTCATATCAAACGAGTAAGTATTTGGCCTCCAGGAGCGTGGCTCGCCACAACTCACATTCCCAGGACAGCGCCGAGCAGCGCCTCGTTGTCGGTGAGCATCGGGAAGATGATGTAGAAGGAGGGTGATTGCGTCAAAGCGTTCGCGATTCCCTGATCGTATCCAAACTGGAAGAATCCGCCAGCTGCTGCCTTTGAGGGAGACGAGGGGATGGTCAGCGCGGTCCCAGCTTCGCGGATCGTCGCGCGCACGGTCAACGTCACAGCCATCTGTGTATGGCCAGTGAACACGCCCCAGGCGGAGGTGAAGGGCTTCATGGTTGTGTGGGGTCAGTGTGGGGAGTTAAAGCGCGACTTGGTGGGTGGTTCACAAAAGGCGGGCCAGTGACCCCCTTTAGCCCGACTCGGGAGAAGACCGGCAATCACGCCGGGGATGGGAGTCTACTCCAGAGCCCCAGGTACTAAATATAGATGTGGGAGTAAGTATAAGATAACTTTGGGTGCGTCCGCAAGACTGGAGTAAGACGCACTACAGATGGGCGACGCCACCGACTCGCTCTTTCGTAATCGCTGACCTGGGCACTACACGAGACTCGGAAAGCTGGCTGTAGGTTTCTCTTATATCGAGGTGGTATTGCCGAAATCCGACGGCCCGACGGAGGAGTTGCGGCAAGTTGTTACTCGTCGTTCTCCGTGCGGAGCATGGTGCGCGCCCGCTGCTCGACGTCATACACGGAGGTTGAGCTCACGTACTGAGTAAAAAAGCACTGTACTAAAAATCTTCTGGATGAGTGCATTTATACGGACCTCACACGCGCAATCCGGAAGAGTGCCGCAACAACGCCTCGCTGCGTCTCGTGTTACACTTGCTCAGTTAACCCAAAGTTAACCCAAAAAGAGTCAGCTGCCGCATCGGTGCAGCTCACTATCCCAGCTCGACCCAACAGACCCCACCTCGGCTCGGCGACCCAGAGTGCCCGGTGGCGCGCCGCCAGCTCAGCAGCCCTCTCTCCCTCTTCGGCCTCTGCTTTCACGCTGAACATGTCCTCATCACCCAGCCCTGCGGTTGTAGTCGACCTCACCATTGTCCCGACCCACGGCATCCGCACCATCACGCTGAACCGGCCCTCGCGCGTCAACGCCATCGACGACGCGACCGCGGACCTCCTCGAGGCGGCGTTCATTGCGTTCGAAGAGGATCCGGAGGTGCGCGTTTGAATGGAGGGTAAAGGGCAGGAGCTGATGCCTTTCATTGTGCAGAGCAAGGTGTGCGTCTTCACCGGCGCTGGCGGGAACTTCTGCGCGGGATTTGGTGCGTCTCATGTGTGCGGAAATGGAGTGGAGCTGACTCCTGGCTGTGTGCTTTAGATTTAAAGACTCTGCTACCTGGTGGAGATGCGGCGTTGAGGACGGAGCAGCCTGTCGACAGGACTGGTGGGTCCGACTTCGGCCCAACGACGGCTTCCCCGCTGACACAACTATCCTACGTCAGACATGAGACTGCGAGGTCCGATGGGGTAAGGTTTCGTGAAGTTGGTGGATGGACCCGCGCTGACCGAATCCTGCATTCGTCTCTGCTCTTCCCCACCTGTCCCCACCCCCACTTCACTGGCAGTCCCACGCGACTTGCGCTCTCCAAACCCGTCATTGCTGCAATTGCGGGGAACTGTCGCGCAGGAGGGCTTGAGATGGCATGTTGGGCGACCCTGCGCGTGGTCGAGGCCAACGCGCAGCTCGGAGTGACTTGTCGGTTGCGGGGTGGGCCCTCCTCTGGCTCCTTACGCACCATTCATACAGCTGAAAGCTTACTTGCACTTCTCTTGACAGGTGTTCCTCTAATCGACGGGGGCACGATCCGCCTTCCCGCGCTCATCGGCCTGTCGCGCGCGACGGACCTCATGCTCACCGGCCGCACGATCTCGGGCACGGAGGCGTTCGCGATGGGGCTTTCGAATCACCTCTCCGCACCTGGCCACGCACTATCGGACGCTATCGAGTTGGCGAAGCTGCTTGCGAGCCACCCGCAGACGTGCATGCGGAACGACCTGCGGAGCGCCTCGAGCGCGACGTTCGGCGGCGGCTGTGTGCCAGACCTGGAAGGGATCGGGAGGTACAACGTGCAGGGAGGCGAGGCTGAGAAGATGCGAGTTGAGTACGAGCTGGGGATGAGGAGCCTGGCGAGCCGGGAGTACATGGTGGCGCTGGGCGAGTTCTTTGACGCCGCCGGTGCGAAGCGGCGGAAGTCCAACTTGTAAGTGATCTGGTATGTCCTCGTTAACTACGCCGAAGTTGGGCGGGACCGCACGCTGATGGAGTCGAGATGTTCGCTGCGAGAAGAAAGGTCAGCTCGGAGCTACAGAAGCTGCGAACGGGTGGCCCACGTACCTACGACGAGTCAGCTTCGCGCAAGCGCTTAAGGACCGGGCCCGACGATGCGTTCCTCGCGGGGACTGGCGCGGTGATTTTGGCGTGCTCGGTGACGCGCTCGTCCTCGAGATCCTCTGCAAGCGTGTAGAGCACCTCATCCAAGTACAACTCGCCGATCCACTTGGTGGCAACCTCCAGCCCGCGGTCCAGGATGAGCGCTCCGAGGTACGCCTCGAACATGTCGGCGCACGTCCCGGGCGAGTCGGCCTTGGCCTTGCCGTCACTGCCAAGTTTCTCCATCTTCTCGGCTCCGAGCACTCCGTACCACCAGCCGAACCATGAAATCATCGGGTTGGAGAGCAGAAGGGAGATCAGTTTCTGCGGCGAGAGCGTCAGCGACTGACTCCTCGGGCGGCGGAGACCTGAATGCACACGCACGGAGAGAGGACGAGGTGAGGAACGTATACCGTCGGATGAGCCAATACAGGACGAGCATCCGGAGACCACTGTCCCCGAGCATCTCGTCGCGCTTGTAGCAGTCGAGCTCGCGGGCGACGTTGTCAGCGCGTCCGCCCAGACGCCCCGAGGTTTTAGAGAAGTTTCGGCCAGCCCGCTCGAGGAGGAACTGGGTGCGGATGACTGGGTACGGCGGGAGCTTGTCGCGCGCGATCGGGAACGGGGACGGCTTCCACCCCTTGGACGCGAGCGGTTGCCGAGGGTTGATGCTGAGGCGGAAGGTGTACTCGGGGAGGAGGGTGGTCGTGTCCGGGTACGGAGGTTCGTTCTCCAGGACTCGCGTCTAGGAATCCGAGTCGATGTAGCGCGGGGGCGACCGATCGCGCTCGCGCTTTAGAGGACCCCTCGCGCCGGAGGCGGCGATGGACGAGGGGGGCGAGGATGGCGTTCGGGACGAGGGCGAGCGAGAGGCGCAAGGCGGCCCAGCACGTTCGCGGCCTGCGCTCATCAGTCCCGCGGTCGCCGATGGATGCGCTGTCGACAGGCGCAAGGACGAGTCGAGCCGAGCGGTCCAGATCGGGTGGTGGTACACTGGTCGGCAGGCGCGGGGTCGATGTGATGGGAGCAGGTAGCACGACGCGAGCGCGCTCAACTTGATCCGGCGGCCCCACGCCGGACGCGGAAGCGACGGCCGGGCGACAGACGGCAGATCCGCCCGGCCGCCCTTTGGCTCCGCACGCTTCACTCGCCAGCCATGCCGTCCCTTACGCCGGCTGGACAGCTCGCCATTAAAGCCGTCCTCGACCAGGCTTCGGCACGGCTCCCTGGCCTTGGCGTCGTCGTTTCCTCAGCCGATGAGGTCTTGCTGGAACACTATGGTGCGAGCGCTTCTTCAAGGGCACTGTAGCTCCATATTGACCGTACACGCGCTCACAGCCGGAAAATTTGATCCCCTGGACCCCGCATCTCCGGCTTCCGGCGCCGACACTATCCAGTTCTTTGCCTCGACGACCAAGCTGCTCACCGCTGTATGTCTTGCGTCTGAAAGTTTCGGTTTCGTATCCTTACCTCTCAAGCTGGCAGGTCGCCATCCTGCAAATCATCGACACGACCTCCCTCACGCTCGACTCTCCCGCCTCGCTCCACTTGCCGCAGCTCGTGACGCCACTGCGAATCTTCGACGGCGTGGATGATGCAGGTAAGGCGAAATACCGCCTAACGGATACAGAGATCACTGTGGGGATGCTTTTGAACCAGACGGCTGGGTTTGGAGCCGAGTTCGCGGAAAAGGTCACGGCGTGGAAGGCGACGCTGGGTCCCAACGATAAGGGGAAGGGGTTCGTCAACTCGTGCAAGCTTGTAGGTCTCTCTTTACATTTTGTTCACCCGAAATCTAACGTAGCCACCCTCACTCAGGACAACCTCGTCCACACCCCCATTGTCGAGGAGCCGGGGACGCTGTACATGTACGGCAACAACGCCGAGTAAGTCCCGCCTGAGTACTCCATTGCAGTCGTTTCATGACCTGATACACCGCAACACTCTAGATGGCTCGGACTCTTGATCCAGAATGCGACCGGCCAGTCGCTCGAGGCGTACATGCAGGATCACATCTTCAAGCCGCTTGGCATGAGCAACACGACCTTCTTCCCATTCGACGGCGAGCAAGCAAGTCGTTTGATGCCCCTTCGTTGGTGGAATGACAAGGAGCAACGTTTTGAAGAGCTCACGATGCAATTTCCGGGTCTGACCCTGCCGCGAGTGTGCGCCCTTTCCTCCATCCCTCCATGCCCGAATCCTGACGCTCTTGCCCAGTACCGCCGACATCGAGTACGCCGTGGGAGGCGGAGGAATCTACTCGACTGTTGCGGACTACTCAAAGCTTCTGCGTCACCTCCTAAAGAACCTCCAGTCGCCCAGCGCGACGGCCCTCCTGAAGCCCGAGACGCTCGCGACACTGTTTCGGCCGACGCTCCCGCTCGGGGCGCGAATTGGCTTAAACAACAAGGTTGGCCCGGTATACCACGGACAGGATGTTGGAGACTTGGATTGGAGCACCGGGATGTGCTTGTATCTCAAGGAAGGCCCGCGCGGTGGCTGGGGGAGACGGACTGGGTCGGCGGGCTGGCGAGGTGCTGGCGGCGCCGAGTACTTTATTGACCCCTCGACGGGCATCACGGTGAGTAGCCCGTACCTACCTATTGACCATACTAAGACGCACACTCGTGCAGATGGTCTTCGCGACGAACGTCCTGACCGACATCTTTTCGGTGATTGACGACGTGAAGGAACAGGTGGAGGCGGCCATTTACGCTGGTCTGGCGTGACTAGCTCGCGTCATCAGAACTATAGCGACCATTGCCTTGTACATTCTGAGCACAGCTCGATCTCTCGAAGTCTTTAGGAAACCAGGGCGTTCCACAGCTGAGAGCTGAAGCTCTGATGGACTGAAGTCTGAGACAGTCGTCGGAATCAGCGCGACGATGTACAAGATTTTCGGTGACCGACTTCGTCGCTCCCCCTACTCGGGAACACCGTAACGACACCCTCTCGTGCATGTCTTCACCTGAGACCCGCGCCTCTTAGTCAGTCTGAATTGGTGTCGTGTGGCTCGTCAGGGTGTGATCCCGGTGGAAGCCGAGGCTGACCTGGGGACCGGCAGGGCGAGAGGCAGACGAGAGCGTGAACCTCCCAGCAAGATCGAGCACGCCCAAGCAAGGGTTTAAGTCCACCAGTTTCCGTCCTGCCAATGCGTTGACATTTCAGACTGAAGAGTCTACGCTGCCGGCGGTTTTGTGCTCGACCTCCGGACAAGCTGCGAGGCGGTGTGCGTGTCAGCTGTCGGAGCAGAGCAAGGGTGGGCACGCTTAAGTACCTTTCTAGGTTTGTGCGTGGCGCGAGTCTTGCCCTCCGCCATCTTCTTGAGCTGAGATGAGGTCAGCACCGAAACTGCTCACCACCAGCGTAAGCAGCGACTCACAATCCTGAACTCGCTCTTGCCCGTCGCGCGGCAGAGAGCGTAGAAGCGCGAGGCGGGGTTCTCGAGCAGCTTCGCCGGGTGGTCGTACTCGATGATCCGGCCCGCGTCGAGCACCAGGATGCGGTCGAACCCAATCACGGTGCGAAGACGGTCTAGTGAACAAGCGATGAATATGGGGGGAGCAAGGACGTGTAGAGAATGCGTACGCGCGATGACCAGGAGCGTCGAGTCGGCGAACTCCTCTCGGATCGAACGCGTGATGAGCTCGTCGGTCTCTGTGACGCCCAGCTACGGTCAGCCTAGCACGACTCCGAGCAGCTAGGAGACAGGGCTTGCCGTAGTCCACACTCGCCGTCGCCTCATCGAGGAGAAGCAGTCGGTTCCGCTTGAGCAGGGCGCGAGCCATGCACCTGTGGACACGAATCAGCTACTTGAGGCGCGAATCGGTGAGACCTTCAGCTCTCACAGCAACCTATGAAAGGACAGATTAGACGTGAACGAAAGCACAGCGAGCCTGAGACGTACTGCCGTTGTCCCTGACTGAAGTTCCCGCCCTGCACAACATTAGCCAGGTCAGGTGCGCCCCGCCCAGAACCAGGAGGACAAAAACTCACTCCCTCGGAGACCTGCGAGTCGAGATTAAAGAACGGCGACCGGTTCGCGCCGTCCTCGACGTCCTGCGCGATGTCCTCCTCGGGCTTGATGAGGTGCACCCTTCGCAGCGCCGAGAAGATCTCGGCGTCCTCGTACTCGGAGAAGATGTCGAGCGTTTCTCGGAGCGTTCCGGAGAGGATGGTGGGGTCCTGTGTAGATTATTAGATGTAGTACTTGAACGGTGCGCGCCGATATGAACCTGGGGGATGATGGTAAGGCGGGAGCGCAGGTCCTTGAGGCCGACCTTGGCGATGTCGAGTCCGTCGACGACGATTCGACCAGCCCAAGCTTCGACGAAGCGGAAGAAGCTGAGCGCGAGCGTCGACTTTCCGCACCCTGCTCGACCATTTGAGTTGAGTGAGAAGTGCACCAGGTGAAGAGTCGAGAGACGCACCAGTAGCTCCAACGATGCCGACCTTCTGGCCGGGCAAAACGGAGAAGTTGAGCTCGTGGAGGACGTCCGGCAGCTCGGGAGCGTAGCGGATGGACAGCTTCTCGACGTGGATCTCGCCGGCATGCGGCCAGTGGGCTGGCGGGCGTGGCTCGATAATTTCGGGGGCCTGCGGAAGCCGGTCAGCATCACCGGATGGGTTTGCAGGTGTTAGAGCCAAAACACACCTCTTGCTCGACCTCACTGTACTCCTTGATGCGCTCAACGCCGACCATGGCGAGCTCCAAAGCAGCTGCGAGGGACGCTGTCAGCAGGCAGCGATGAAGACGTGTCATCAGGCCCCAATGCGTACTGTAGCGACGGACAAGGAAGAGGATGTCTATGAACTTGATGAAAGTCAGCTGTAAGCTGGGGCTGGGTGGCAAGGCGACGAACCGTTTGCAATGTTCAGACTGAACGTAAGCGCGAATCCGGCGAGGGCAGCATCGACCTTGTCTCCAGCCCTCAGAAGTACGTAGCTGGCCGCGTGCGTGTGGGTCAGCACATGAAGCCACGGAAAAGAATACCGATCAATATGCGCACCCAGTGAGAGCGACGACGACGGCCGAGAGCAGCGCAAAGCGTATCGAAAGCCAGCGGTTGACGCTCCACAGGTACCTGGAAATACACGAGTCAGGGTGATTCTACATGCACAGCAAGGAAAATAACGCACCAGTAGAACGTAACATTCGTCGAGCAACGATCCAGCATGAGCGTCATGAAGCGCTGACTGCTGCCGAACGCGCGGATGACCGCTACTCCAGCGATGGCCTCGCCGTCTATGATAGCACAGCTTAGCATCCGCTAAAGTGCTTGAAGGGTAGGAGGAAGTCTCACAGATCGAGTAGAGCGGGCTTTTGGAGACCGAGTCGAGCCGGCGAAGCTCGCGTGCGGTCTTGGAGAAGAGCTTGGCGTGGTGAAAGTACGCGATGGAGAGGATGGCGAATCCAATCAAGAACGCAGGTGCAACACTGCGCGAAAGGCGTTCAGCGGTGTGCGGTGAGCGAGTGGAAGAAAGGACGGACGATGCGACGACAACGAGAGTCGTCAGGACGCCGAGGCCGTACAGGATCGAGCGTCCCCAGTGATCAGGGAGACTATGGACGGGTCAGGAGTAAGACCAGTGTGACTTGCGGGTTTGACGGTGGAGCGCACGCGGCATCAACGCCCTCAAAGTCCTTGCCGAACCTGTTCAGCAGGCGGCCGAGCGCCTGGGTATCGAAGAAGCGGAGCGGCGCGCGCAGGATGGCGTGCAGGAGGATCCGGTAGAGCTTGTCGGACGCGCGAAGCGATCCAGAGTAGAGCACGAACCTGCGGGGATGGTCAGCCGTGTCGAGCGGGAGTCGGGGCAACGAAACGCACCACTGCAAGGTGCCGACGATGACGGCCACGAACGAGAGGATCGCGTAGACAGCAAGGTAGTAGGCCACCGTGCGAGTTGAGCTACCGTCTGGAGCGTCATCTGAGGACAAGAAGGCTCAGCAAGCAGCACTGCGGCTCGGATGGGACAAGCGCACATGATGCAGCCCTGCGAAGGTGCATTCGTGGTCAGTGAGTATCAGATGGAGCCAAGGACTTTTAAAAAACGTACCAGAGGTTAAGCCAGAACGTCTGAGCGACGTCCGCGACCTTCTCGCCGCCGAAGATGAGCGCGAAGGAGATCCAGAAGAACGTGCCGCCGGACAGGCCGAGGTAGAGGCTCCAGACGGACCAGCCGACGCGGCCGACGGCCCTTGTCTCGTCCTCGATGAGCTTCCTCGCTGGCTTCTCCTTGGCCTCTTCTTGGTCCTCCTCCGTCTCCGAATCCGACTCGGCCTCGCTGGCCGAGCTCGCCTCCGACACAAACGTCGACTCGGTCACGAGCTCGAGCGCGCGGTTCTTGGCCTTTTGAGGCGACTTGGTCGCTGCTGCGACGCGGTCTTCGATCGTCTCCTCGTCGTCGTTGGTCTTGAAACGGGGTTGGGCGAGGAACTCCTTCGAGTCGCCTTCGTACTTGATTCGCCCGTTCTCGAGCTCGACCTTGTGCGCGCGTTCGTCAGAGAGGTCGAAAGCGGGAAAAGGCCCGTGAGGCTTACGACGTATTCGACGCCAGGCGCGGTGAGCTGGATATGGTGTGAGACGAGCACGATCGTGCGGCCGACCATGAGCGGTCCCTTGAGGCACGCGTTGAGCTGTCGAGGTCGGAGTGTTAGATTTGACCCATCAAGCATGGATTAGGCCGATTGACGCACGATGTGCAACGAGGTGTGCGCGTCCACGGCGCTCAGGACGTCGTCGAGGAGCAGAATGGATGCACGGCTGTAGACCGCTCGGGCCAGCGAGACTGTGGAGACCGAGTATCAGGACAAAGAAAGAAGGCACATAGGTGGAGTGGAAGTGACGGACCTCGAGCCTTTTGACCGCCAGACTGCAAAAGCGTCATCAGCATCTCGGCACGGCAGCATCAAAGGCCAGCGAGCACGTACCAAGTTGATTCCCTGGGAAGGTGAGAAGTGCTCGCGGTCAATATGTGTGGTTCATCGAGCGCGGCCAAACCTTCTTCAGACCTTTTCGCCTGACAGAACCCAAGATGATCGAGTCAGTACGCCGACCTCCGCCTGCGCTGGCGAGGAAACGCACCGATCTCCGTCGCATCTCCATCCTCGAGGATAGCCAGATCTGAGACCAAGCTACAGGCCTCGAGCGTAGCAATGTAGCGAGCCTTGCGAAAGCTGCGCCAACCCAAAGTTCATCAGCCGCGTGATTGGAAACGCACACTGCCCGAGCTCACGGCAGTCCGAAGCAGATGTTGGAGCGGATCTGGAGAGGATCAATGTCAGGTTGTGCCCATAAGTGCGAGGCATGATTTGACGTACAGAAGCGTTCTGGAGCCAGGCAGACTGGGGCACGAATGCGGTCCGGCTCGGCTGGATCCAGTTGGACTCTGTCAAGAGGCTGTCCCACTGGATGTTCGGGAGCGTGATCGCGTCCGGCGAAGAGCGAGGGCAGACGACCTGGCCCGCGAGGACGTCCGACTCGCCGAGGAGGGCTGGCGAAGCCAGCGTGAGCTCTATGCGGTTGGCAGCTCTAACACAGTAGTGGCTCACCGAGCAGGAGGAGCGTCTTCCCCGATCCGAGCGATCCACACACGAGCGACATCTGCCCAATTGGGAACCTCACGGAGAGGTCCTGCAGCTGGAACGCGTTCTTTGGCGTCGCCGCGCCGACGGGCAGGTCCGGCTCGTCCTGCTCGACGGTCGTGCTCGGCCAGGTGACAGTCGCTGACTGGAAGGCGATGACGGGCTCGATGGGCTCCTCGTCGAGGGGCAGCTCGGCTTCGCTGGGCAAGACGGAGACCTCGGGCGTGTCGAGATACTTCTCGATCCGGCGGAGCGAGACGAGGCACTGGATCGCTTGGACGAGGATGTCGGGGATGATGTTGAGCGCGAACCTGTAGCGGGACCGGATCAGGAAGTGGGAGAATAGTGGAGTCGGAGCTAGCACACCGAAGCTCGTTCCAGACGGCGAGCGAAGCAAAGGCGGTCGACGGAGTCAACTCGCGGCCCATGACTTGGGTGTAGACGTAGAATGAGACTACAGGGGCTCGGGTCAGCTTCGCCGGGCCTAAGCATGAAGAGCACGACGAACCCAGGACACAGAGAATGGGCGACGCGCTCCAGATGGCGTTAAACGAGACCTCGAGCATGAAGTTGCGGCGCAGGTGCTTGAGCTCCTCGGCACCTGGAGGCATGAACGTTAGCATGTACAAACCGGCTGGTCTGGGGGATTTGCGCACGGGACTCCATAATGCGGTCCTCGAATGGCTTCTCAATGGCCATGTACTTGATCATGCGAACGCTCTGCAGCACCTCGTTCATGAGGCTGACCCGCTTGTCGCGCGCGTTCATCTGAGCAGGGAGGGGTCAGTCGATATCTTTGGAACGCAAAGACCGAGCTTACGAGCTTGTCCTGCACGTTCGCGAAAGCCTTCGAGGTGTAGTGGTTGAGCGGGAGGAACAGCACCGCGACGGAGATACCGACGAACGCCGCGTAGCCGAGGAGTTGGTAGAGGAAGACTGTGAATTGAGTCAGGCAAGTCGTCTCAGATGGTAGATAGAGAGTAGCGTACAGGTCCCGATGATGATCTCCGCGGGAGCGTCGACAATCGAGAAGCACCAGATGGAGAAGTCGGCGACGCTGCGGGGTACGCATAAGGTCAGGCTCTGAGCAGTGGTAGCTTGGAAGATAGACTCTACCGATCAACATCGATCGTAAAGAGGTTGAGCACCTGCGATCCCCTGTCAGCGTCCTGATGTCACCGCCATCTGGCCAGCCAACGCACCTGGCTCTTGCTGCTAAAGTTCTCGTCCGTCTCGCCCATCTCCAGAAGTCCCTTGCTCTCGCTCGTCTCTGACTTGGCGACGCCACTCTCGTCCTCATCCGGCTTCGAGGCCCCAGCGACTCCAGCGACGTCCTTGCGCTATCGAGCGACCGATGGATCAGCCGCCGACCCATTGGGCAAGAACGCGAGTGACACACCTTCAGGGTCTTGTCGAAAACCAAGCAGTTGAGCTCGACTCGGATCCGAGTGGCGAGCATCGAGTTGCTCACTGTCGGGCAGGTCAGCAGTCGGCTCGAGTTTCGCGCAGGGAAGGATGGCACGCACCGAACCAGAGCTGGCCGGAAACTACGGCGTCCATGAGTGCCGAAGCAAGCAGGCCGAGGCAATAGACGTACCCCCACGCAAGCGAGCGTGGTGGAGCCCCTGGCTCCTTGTCGGGTACGTACTCTAGGAACGCGACAAGGCGCTGGAGGAAGAAGGCCGGGAGATAGCTGTGAATGAAATGTCAGCGTAGAGTACCTCCTTGGAAACCACGAAAACCCACTAGAGGAACGAGGTGATGAGGGCCAGGACGGTCTCTGCACAAGCTCCGACTGTCAGCATGATCTCGACGTTGCGGACAAGCGCCCACTCACGCCAGTAGAACAGCACGCGGTTGACCTTAACCATTCTCCACAGCAGCTTGTTCGCCCACCGTGGCCCATCATCGACCCCATCGCTCTGCTTGATCTTCTCCCACAAGATCTCTGCGCGGTCGTTCGCGCCGAGGAGCGGGAGGTCCGACTCGGCGAGGCTCTCGACCTTGGCGCCCGTCTCGAGGACGGGCGAGATCCAGCCGAAGAGGATGTACGAGATTGGCGAACAGCTCGTGAGCGCAGAGATGGACCGCAGTGGGACTGGGTTCGCTTCCTCGTCGGCGGGCGACGTCGCCGTGACGGGCTCGTCGCCTTCGGGCAGGACGGGGACGACGTACTTGCCGAGCGGGGCGCAGCGCCGAGTCGTGCCGGCGAGGTAAAATGCGACAAGTTGGAGGCAGGTGGTGAGAAGGGTGAGAGTGAGGTCGGTCCAGTAGACGGCGCGCGGCGCGGTCGGGGACGGCTTGAGCGAGACGGCGGTCGGCAGGACGAGGCGCAGGAGCGTCGAGATGAGCGCACATCTTGGTGAGAATGGTTAGACGGGTCTTTGAAAGAGCAGGTAGAGGCGAACACGCACAATGTCAGCGAGGCGAGGGAGACCGTGTAGCTCCAGTGGCGGTCGATATCGGCGGGGCTGTTTAGCAGCGGAAATGATCGCACGACGAAGAGCAGGTTGATGGCCTTCACAAGCAAGAGACGGGGTGTCAGCTCTGGATCCTGCTGAGCTTGGCGTGGTCGTGCATGGTGCGGCTTGCAGCGCAGCTCAAGTTCGCCTGCTCTACCTTCGTTCGCGTTGCGCTCTTTGCCCAATCAGCCAGGAGGAAGTCTTGCTCACCCAGAACGTCATCATGAGCAGCCCCTCGACATTAACGGCGCCGTCAATCGCCGCCCTCGCGACCCCAAAGGCGTCAACAGCAACGAGGCCGACGATCGCCGCTCCGAGCGCCACCTTGCGCACGCGGAGGCGGGGGTAGAACCGGTCCGGGTCGATCTCGACGTCCTTGTTCTGCAGCGGGTGGTAGATCGGCGTCGCGTCCTCGGTCGGCGGCGTCGGCGTCGGCGCTGAGGTGGGGATGACGTTTTGCGGCCGCGAGGAGACGAGGTAGGCGGAGGCGAGCCCGCCGAGCGAGAGGAGGACAATGGAAGGCGTGTTGGACGCCATTTGGGACTGCCTGGCCTGGCCGGGAGGTGCGTGGGGAGCGTACAGAGCTCCATACTCGCTGGCTGAACTGAGTCACGCCGCCGCGTCGGATCCGAGTCGACTCAACCGAGTGAGTTTTGAGGTTTGCTCGTTCCACACTTTCTCCTATCTCCTATCCGACGTTCTCCGCTCCGACGGAAAAAACGACCTGGCTCGAGTTCAGAGCTTCAGAGCCTCGACTGCGTGCAAACGCTTGTCACTCTCTTTGGATGGGCAAAGCGACGGGCTGCGTGAGGCGCGGCGATATATCTCTTCCAACCGTTTCAATCGGAGGAAAACACTTGAGGACTTTCTCCTGGCTGTGAACTTGAACTGCTGGAACATGTGGCACACTGACGACCTGGTTGCGCCCGCCGCGGCCGCACGCCTCCCGAGTCCATCGCGTCCGATCCAGGCGGATAGATGTAAAAAGAGCTCATCGTTATTTGAGGCTTCCAGGGCATCGACTTCCATTCTTATACACACACACGCTGAGTAATCATCAATTTGTGCACCCACCACCGTCCAGAAGATACAGTGCGAGTCGCGCGGGGGCACGCGGGGGGAGCTCCCACCAGGTGAGCCTGCGCTGGTCGGTTCAGCACTCGCTCCGACCTCTCACCACACCCGTCGTACGATGGCTCCCGCCCCGCCTTCCTTCTCTTCCTTCCCAGACCTCAGCGCGCCACCCTCGTTCAACTCGTTCCCCGCCCCGCCGCCCCAAGACGATGCCGCGCGTCCGTCGAAGCGCGTGCGCGGAGCCATGTTCCTCGACGGGCTCAAGGACGAGCTTACCGCGAGTGGCAAGTTGCTCGAGGAGCGGCCGGTGCCAACCGGGAAGCGCAAGGAGCGCGAGCGCGACAAGCGCGACCCCGGCGACCACGGCGAGCGGCGGGACAAGCACCGCAGCAAAGATCGGAAGAGCACACGTCTGAACTCCAGTCACCCCTTAGATC
>ERZ1463038.207-NODE-207-length-18406-cov-17.058416_pt1 | contig 18406 bp, 28 predicted proteins | sample MGYA00564479_ERZ1463038 | MGnify/ENA primary metagenome ERZ1463038 (study PRJEB39244, sample SAMEA3635134) | Helicobacter pylori | study: EMG produced TPA metagenomics assembly of PRJEB11511 data set (Assembly of a 5300-year-old Helicobacter pylori...
TCCACAACTCGATGAAGTGCATCCGCCTCAGCGAGCACCTCGCCCGCGAACTCGTTGAGTGATCATGGTTGAGTACATCCCAACCCAGGACATGGTCACCGACATCATGAACAAGTCCCTCACCCGGGCTTCAAAAGTTCCGGGAGGGGATGGGTGTGGTCTGACTCCCCCTTTGATCAAGCGGGGGTGCTGCAACCTCATCACCCTGCCGGTCACCACTGGACCAATCTTCAGGGGCAGGCAACAAGTCCCCAGTACAGTACAGCTCCCCGGGACGTACGCGCACTGCGCTCCTTTGTGCCTGCCTCTGTATCTCCCCAACTACTTGCAGACACGCACCTCCCCTTGCCTTCTTCCTCACGGATTCAGAACTCACTCTCCGGTCCTAGGTTAGTTGCTGGTGTCAATAACATCTCACGGATTCAGAACTCACTCTCCGGTCCTAGTCGTGTCGCAATAGGTTACAAGTCCAGCGCATGATCCCCCCACATCCGGCCAGCCACCCACGTACACAACTTCAACCCCCCTCCATTTGGACCGCAACTTTGGCCACTGGGGACTTTCTTGCGTCCCAACAGAGCTGAGCGGGCGGTGTACACGTGGCAGCGCAAGTGCATCACCCTCAAAAAACCGCACTGTTTGAACTGATTGCCTCAGCGGTTAGCCCAGGGCCGCGGTGAGGACCTGCGGAGTCTTGAGACCAAAGTAGGAAGACACTGTGATTCCTGTATCCTGATCTAAAGGATGTCAGAGTGAACCTACTTTGACCTTTGAATGTGTCACAGCGAGGGTAGATCAATTCAACTTCACACCCTACTGAGCCTTGAGGCAACTTCGGCCAGTTCACGGACAGTTACACCTTTCATTTGGGCCAGAAGGTGGTCCACACAGTTGAAAGGAACGTGAAGTGCTGCAGGGTGCTGCAGGTACCTAATCAGTCACCAAAGTGGATTTTCAAACCTGGCAAGTGTGTTGGTTCTCTGAGCAAGACTTGAATCGCGGCCCGGCCACACCTTCGGCGGCGTGGCGGGCTTCGAAAACAAAGGGCGGAGCAGGGCCGAGCAGTGTGAACGACCACACTTCCGGTACACACGTCTCATGTAGTCAGCAAAAGCTCTACTTTGGCGACCCCCGAGGGCACAGAACAGAAGGCCTGACCGATTACATGTTCATTGGGTGGAAGGGCACTAGCCCAGGTGTTGCTCTCTCTCAATGATTGTATTAGTTCGGTTCTGGGTAGGCATGCCAAACCGGACTGAAGTTTGTGCGCCAAGCGCGTCGGGCGGCGGTTCGTCCAGCCGAGCACGCGCTGCGACGCGACTGCTGCGGGTCCCAAAACGTTTTCGAAAACTAAGGGCGAGGGAAGTCGACTGGTCGCTTCTGACGGTGTCCTCGGTACGGCCCAGTCGCCTCTCGTCTCAGCTAGTCCGTCCGCGTACGGCAGGTTCTGAGATCGTTCCACTCGTCGCTCTTTGCCCGGTGCACCTCCTCCAACGGAGCCCTCCACGCCCCTCCGGCCCTTCCAGGATGAGCACCAGTCCCGAACCCCCCACGACGGGCTCGCCATCGCAGCCCTCGCGCCACGCGCACAGTCACAGTCACTCGCACTCGTCGAACCCGCCGCGGACGGCGACGGGCGCGTTCCGCGCGAGCGTCGACGCGGGCGGCACGACCGGCGCCGGCCGTGGATGGGCGAGTAGCCCGCGCGGACCGGGCGGCGCAGCGAGGCCCGCGAGCGAGCTCCTCGCTGCCACGAGTGGCCAGGCGAGCATCCCCGGCGCGTTCGCGAGCGCGGAGAGTGAGTCGCCCTTTTTCGAAAGACGCGGACACGATGAGGCGGCCTGAGCGCGCGCTGCGACGCCTGCGCGCGAGGGACCGAGAATGGAAGGCAGACGCGACGCTCCGTACTGACTAGACCTGTTGCACACAGCTGAAGGTGCTTTCTTGGGACCGTTCGGCCGGTGGCGTACGAGCGCGTGCTGATCCCATGACCTTGTCCGTCTCTCCGCGCAGCGATCGACCGCTGGTTCGAGGACCTGCAGCACTACGAGGCCACGCTCGAGGAGATGGCTGCCGCCTCGCTCGACGCCAACTTCAAGGAGGAGCTCAGCGCGATCGAGCAGTGGTTCCGCGTGCTCAGCGAGGCCGAGCGCACCGCCGCGCTGTACTCGCTCCTCCAGAGCTCGACGCAGGTCCAGATGCGCTTCTTCGTCACCGTTCTGCAGCAGATGGCGCGGAACGACCCCGTCGCGTCGGGCCTGATGAGCCCCGCTGGGGTGGGACAGCGTGCGTTGCTTTGCGGACACGCGTCCGAAGTCCGAAGTTAGAGTTGCGCTCACCCGACACGGTCCACAGAGTCGATGGAGGCGCAGATGGAGGCCAAGCTCAACTCGTTCTCCTTCAAGTCGCCTCCGTCGCCCGCGCGGCCGCCGGGCAGCGGGCGCCAGTCGCTCGGCCCGTACTCGGCCTCCGCGCAGCCGCCCGCGACGGAGACGTTCCTCTCGCCCAACTCGGCCGCGACCCCGTCCCCGGCGGAGGAGCTCGCGACCCAGCGCGCCAAGCTCAAGGCGAGCGCGCGCACGAGCGCCCCGGCGAACCTCCTGCTCAGCACGAGCCTCGGCGGCACCGGCGCCAGCGGTGTCGCCCTCTGGAGCGAGAAGGAGCGTCTGATTGAGCGCAGCCCGAGTCCGGGAGAGCGCCCCAAGAGCACTGGATCGAGCGACGGAGGTGCGTTCCCCAACGCTCGGTCTCCGATATCAAAGAGGGGCTCTGACCCTGTTCTGTGTTCGTTCATTTTGTCCGAATCGCAGGCCGCAACCAGCTCTCGCAGTCGGCCAGCTCGGCGCCTTACCGCTCGCCAGGCGTCGCCGCAGCCGCAAACGAGCGCAACCACGCGGGCGCGAGCAGCACGCTCGACTACGAGAATCAGCTTTCGCCCCTCGTCGGCGGCTCCTGGGCCTCGATGGTCAACACGCCGCTCGTGCCCATGTTCGGCTCGGCCAAGCCGGGCGACGACTACGGCGCGTCCAACTTTGGTGGCCTCTCGTCCCCGGGCCTTGACGGCGCGAGTGCGCGCCTCGGCTCGTGGCAGGCGAGCCAGAGCAGTACCGCGAGCAACGGCGGTATCGTGCTCGACGACGTTCGCAAGTTCCGTCGCAGCGCGCGCGTCAGCGGCAGCGGCGCGCCAGGCGGCGTCAACGGCGGCGCGCTCGGCGGCATGTACGACGAGCGTCAGCAGCAGGACCAACAGCGCGAGCAGCAATCGCGTCAGCACAACCAACATCAGCAACAATCGCGCGCCGGACACCCGAGCCAGTTCAACTCGATGCAGCAGAACGCGATCAACCTCGGCCTCGGCGGCCTCCCGCACACGCCCGCGCGCCAGTCGCACGCCAACAACAACCAGAGCCACCTCGCAAACCTCGCCGCGCAGCTCCCGCCGCTCGGATCGTCGAGCCCCGGCGGCCTTCTCGCGCAGCAGGCTGCCGTCGCCGCGCAGGCCAACTGGCGCAATGGTCTCGGGAGCCCGACCGGTCCGCCTCCCCACCACGGCCACGGCAGTCCGCTCGACCATCTCGACCAGTACGGCAACGCGCAGAGCCACGGCGGATTCGCGAGCCCCGCATCCGCGAACGTCCAGCTCGCGAACCTGTTTGCGCTTCAACAACAAATGCAACTTCAACAACTGCAAATGGCCCATGCGAGCGGGATCGCGCTTACGCCCGTCCAGCTCATGGGTCTTCAGCAACAGCAAGGTCTGCTTTCGCCTAACTCGCGCATGATGAACATGGGCGGCATGAACGGCATGAACGGCATGGGCGGCATGGGCGGCATGGGCATGGGTGGCATGGGCATGGGTGGCATGATGGGTGTGTTCTTTCTTGTTCAAGTCGTGCTTCCGCTGACTTTACCACGTCTCGCAGGCGGCATGGGCTCCCCGCGGCGCTCACCGCGCTCGGCGACGGACCGCTCGCCTGGCGGCAACTCGAAGACGAACATGCCCTCGGCGGCCGGCTCTGGCTCGAACCCGGACGAGGCGATCGACCTCACCCTCCTCGGCGACATCCCCGCCTGGCTGCGCTCGCTCCGCCTGCACAAGTACACGCCCAACTTTGAGCACTCGCACTGGAAGGAGATGGTCATGCTCGACGACGCAGGCCTCGAGGGCAAGGGCGTCGGCGCGCTCGGCGCGCGCAGGAAGCTCCTCAAGGTGCGTCTCTGTCCTGTGGGCCCCCGGATGAGCACTGATCGGGGCCCGGCACGCAGGTATTCGAGACCGTCCGCGGCAAGATGGGCATGCCGGCGATGCCCGGCGACGGCGCCATGTCGACCCACGCGGGCTCCGTGCGCTCGTCGTCCCCGACCGCAAGCGCGACCGGCAACGACCGCGACCCTTGAACTACAGTCCTTCCAACCCGACACTCCTTTCTCGACTCGACTCCATCCGTCTTCGTTCCAGCGCTTTCCCTTTTCCGTGCGGTGACCCCGTTGCCACTTTGTTGCGAGCGAGGGCTGGATGCGGAGCCCACTTCGCCGAGGTGCGAGATGGAGAGCGATGCAGGTCATTTACAATCAACTCAAACTGTGTTTAATTGACTCTTGTGCCGAGTCCCTTTCTTTGCTTCGCTCGGCGACTGAAACCATCCAGTACTGCCTCACGTTCGACGTCGACGAGCGAGTCTCGCCGCGTTCCGTCAACCATTGCGTGTTGACCGCGTCGAACACACTGAACGAGTCCAGTAAGGAGTAGGAGCTCAAGCCGAGCTCAGTCCGCCCGTCTGCGTCCACCTGGCAACCCCGCGGCCCCGAATCCGTCGGCGCTCGATTCGCGCGGCGGACGGCGATCACCGTCTCTTTCCTTCCAACCACATCACCTCACGATGCTCTCGAAGTACTCGTCCGCGCCTCTCGTCGTTGTCATCGGCGGAACTGGCCAGCAAGGCGGCAGCGTGATCAACCACCTCATCGCGTCGGACAAGGAGTGCGTACAGTGGCCGCCTTATCGCGCCGTCCTCGGAGTCGAGCTGACCCTCTGCGTCGCACAGGTACCGCATTCGCGCCATCGTCCGGGACCAGAGCAAGTCCGCTGCGCAGGAGCTCGTCGCGAAGGGCGTCCAGCTGTTCACTGGCGACCTCTCGGTGCCGGGCGACGTCGAGAGCGCGCTCTGGGGCGCGCACGTCCTCTTCGTACGACTTCGTCAGAGCATCCCCGCCGGACAAAATCGCTAAATTACCTTTCCTTTAGGGCGTCACGGACTACTGGGCTCATCTGGACAAGGAGCGCGAGATCAAGGAGGGCAAGGGCATCGTTGACGCCGCGAAGGCCGGCGAGGTCAAGCTCCTCGTTTGGTCCGGCGCAGAGTCGCCCGCGGCCGTGTCTGGTGAAAAATTTACCAACATTCATCACTTTGAGTCCAAGGTGCGTGTTTCTTCATCCCCCCGTTCCTCCGAGGCGCTGAATGTCACCCGCCGCAGGCGGCCATCTCGGCGTACGCGAAGGCGCAGGAGGTTCCCACCGTCTTCGTCCTCGCCGGAGTGTACGCCAACAACTTTGCTACGATCAGCCCTCCCATCAAGGTCCGCGCGTCTCCGCCTTGAATCCGTCGACGCTAGAGCTGACTCGGAAACCCCGCCACAGCAAGACGACGGCTCGTACGCGATCGCGCTCCCGATCCCCGGTTCGACCAAGATCCCGATTCTCGACACGGTGTTCGACTATGGCGCTTTTGTCCGCGAGGCTATCGAAAGCCCGAAGTTCGGCGCGGGCACCGAGGTCCTCGCTGCGAGCGAGTACATCAGCTACGACGAGATCGCGAAGCATTTGGCCGAGGGTGCGTCTTTGCTCGGGAAGCTACTTTGTTTTTTCGTACTAAGCCTCTTGGACAGCGTCCGGCAAGACTGTCGTCGTCAAGGAGATCCCAGAGGAGGACTTCATCGCTCAAGCCGGAGCCGAGCTGACGGCCATGCTCCACTACTTCAAGGACTTTGGATGTGCGACGATATTTCACAGGCTACGTTGGACCTGTCAGACGCTGATCCCGGTGGGTAGACTACGGCGGCAAGGGCATCGCTCCCTCGCAGGCCGGCCTCGCGGTCCCCGTCCACACGTTCGCCGACTACGCCAAGGAAACCGATTGGTCGAAGGTCATTGCCTGAGAGGTAGAGACCTCCTGCTATCCGTCGCTGCTTAGACCCTTAGCGTCTGCAAATCAACCGCCGGCCAAACATGCCTGAATGTCTCCGGGATACTTCGTCGGGTCCACTCGTCGCTGAGGTGATGGCAGAGCTCTCTCTCGGCGAAGTGGTGAGCCTACTCGGACGTCGCTCACGGCTTCGGCCCGACGCTTAAGTTCCGGCCGTCGGCGTCGCTGCAGCTACTAAGCACTCGGACCGCGCGCGCGTCGCCTCCACCTCTCCCAGGGCCGCTTCTTCACCTCCAGCAGTTCCCTTTCTTCTCTCTTCCTTCTCAGACCCCGCCTCACCTCTCTCACCTCACTACCAGCCCGAACGAGAACCACTTCGACATGCTCTCCACCAGCACTTCCGCACCGCTCGTCGCCGTCGTCGGCGCCACGGGTCGTCAAGGGGGATCCGTCGTTGCGCACCTCATCGCTTCCGATAGAGTGTGCGTTGAGCGTCAACGGTCTGGCTCCTCGCGCTGACGATCGCTCGACGCAGCCAGATAGTATCGCATCCGAGGCCTCACTCGCGACACCAGCTGGTCAGCAAGGCGCGACGGCTCGTTTGTGCTTGCTTTGCCGATGAGGGCCACAACAATGATTCCAGTCATTTTCATCCAGCGGCGGGACTATGGAGCACAGGTTCGTGAAGCTATCGAGTGTCCCATAATAATAATTCGAAGCTGGTAGTGAGGTCCTCGCGCGAGCTCGGAGTGCATCACGCCCGCCGAAGCCGTGGCCCAGATGTCCAAAGGTGCCGCCTACGACTACCTCCTGAACGCACTTTCCGCATTGTTGATAACGTTCTTCTGTTTATCGACAGCCTCTTGCGTGCATATCAAATATGAGGAGCTCTCGGCCGAAGCCCTATGGGGGCGCCGAACTGACCGAGATGTTCCGATACTTCCAGGACTTTGGTTGTACATTTTTTCTTTTGGTGCGGATTGAAGCTGCGCTGCCTTATCCCTATTACGCTGGGAAGGACGTCAAGCCGTCGCAGGCGGCTCTCGCCGGACCGGTTCACACTTTCGCCGATTACCTCAAAAACTGTCGACTGGTCCACTACTCGCGTAGACCTACTCGCGCAGCTCTCAATTGTTTGAAAAATGGGCTCGTCGGAAAGCGCTCGATAAGGCAATCATGATCTCGGCATCGGCGCGCTTGGTCGCCGCTCGGCTTTCGCCCCCCTCCAGCACAAACGATGTCCACGGATGCTGCAGGACACGAGGCCGATCCCAGCCGACTCTCCCAGGCCACCGGCGTGGCACGATTGCTGTGAGCCTGCGTGCTTCGGAGGCTGGCGATTGTGAGAGCTGAAGCGCTGACGCGCGCGCGCTAGCTGGAAGCTGGCACCGACGGCCGTTGGGACGGTCATCTCGCACTACACCACCGGGCCTCAGCAGCCGTCATGGACTTTGTCGACGGATCTCTTTACCAACCTCGCTCGGAAGGTGCGTCTCGCGTTGCTTGGAAGCCCTTCTCGCCACTGAGCTCGACCCTTCAGCATGCCGAGGTCCGCCCAAAGCCCGGCCCGGCCGAGGAAATCGACCCAGTCAGAGTCATGCAGAGGGTGCGCAAGGGAATCGACTTTGCCAAATGGGTTCCGGAGCCGAAGGGCGGTTTCGCCGTCGACGTCGAGGTCCCCGTGCGAAGATCGGGGCTGGAGGGAGTGCTTGCGGAGCCAGATACGGCGGAGGACGGGTTGAGAACTATCTCTGTGAGCGTTCTCATATTGTGCTGGACCAGCAGGAGCTTATCCGGTCGTACAGGCCGAGTGGGTCATACACAACGATGTCCGTGCTGCCGGCGTTGATATGAGCCCCAAGGTCGTACTATATTTGCACGGCGTAAGCTCAAGCTATTCTTTGACCTGTACGCGTTTACGCTGACTCGATCTGACTGCAGGGCGCGTACATCTTGATGAACAAAGAGAGCCACCGTCCGCTGGCGATCCAGGTCTCGAAGATGCTGCGATGCCGAGTACTATGTAAGAATCAAAGTTGAAGCCAGGTGCCGTTGCTAACTTTTTCTTCTGGTCAGCCGTGAGCTATCGTCTTGCACCGGAGACTCCGTTCCCAGGAGGACTCCACGACGCAGTGGCTTGTTACGAGTTTCTCACCAAGGGTGGTTCACCGTCCAAAACATCAATGTAGGCCGTGATACTCACTCGTTCACACCCAGACCTTAGCATTCCTGCGTCCAATATCATCGTTGGCGGCGACTCCGCCGGTGGCGGACTCAGCATGGCGCTCATGCTCTACTTGCGTGACTCGAAGAAGTTGCCCCAAATTGGCGGAGGGATCCTTCTATCGCCTTGGGTGGATTCTACGAGCTCACTGAAGTCCTGGGAAAGCAACGCTGTGCGTGTTCAGATCTTTGTTTGCGGCTGCTGGCTGACCTGGCACAGCACCTGGACTACTTGACGGCCGGGAAGCCTTCCAACCCCCTTGACCCTATGCGGCTCTACATCGGTCCTGAATCATATCCCGAGCGTCTCACCCACCCATACATCTGCTCCGTCGCAGCCGACCTCACCGACCTCCCGCCACTCCTCGTCCAAGTCGGCTCCGCGGAACTGCTCCGCGACGAAGGGACGCTCCTCGCTCAACGCGCTGCGACTGCCGGAGTGTCTGTCACACACGAGCTTCTCGACGGTGGCGTGCATGTCGCTCAAGCTTTCGGCTCGGCGGTCGGCCAGGCGGCCATGCGCGGAATGGGCGACTGGGCAAGGAAACAGGACGAGGTTGATCAAGGAGTCGCCTGGGACGCCACTTCGGTCGATGCGCTCCTCACAGAGGGGTGGTGCGCTAGGCAGGCGCGGAAGAAGGGCAGGAAGGACGACTCGAAGCCGGTCACGGAGCAGGTCGGGCCCTTTCGATTCGACCCCGTCCAGCGTGAACCACCCGAGGTTCTTCTCCGGGACGATGCGAATGAGCTGCTGAGGAAGGTTGTTGACGAGAACGCGGAGGTTCAGCGAAAGGGGACTGGCCCGGTCGCGTCGATCTACTTGGCGACGCCGGCGGAGAGGCAAGGACTAGTCAGTCGCGTTCGGAGTGTTGTGCACCTCTGAGACATTTCCGATGTAAAATAACATACAGTACACGCATGCATCAATCAGAGCTACCACTTCACGGCTCCTCCTGCCCGAACGCGAGCGCGCCTCTTCAACCTCGAAGTCTGCGCCCTCTCTCTCATTCAACCTCTCATAAATTCTCCACCAGTGAATTTTAGATGGGCAGTGCTTCAAAAACGACCCTGACTCGACCGCTGGCTGCAAGGCGAACCTTGTCCTTCACGCCCAACCAGAAGGATCCATCGGAGGCGGACCCGGTGCTGAGGTCGTCCGATCGAGTCTTTATACCACTTGTGTTTCCAAATGAGGTGTAGCGGCTCGCGCGAGAGCGCTGACGGAGCTGCACACCCGAAGAAGTTTCGCCGCGGAGCTCGAGAGGAATAGTGTTGCTCGTGTATGTTACACGCTGGGTAAGTTGGGGTAGTAGGGAAGTGGGATCGAGCATTTGAGCGCGAGTTTCGGAGATAGTCGAGCCCGAAGCTGATGTCGAGACGGAGCTTGCCTCGTGGGTCGGTCGCCTGTCGAACGAAGCTCGATGTGATTCGAGGTACGCCTCGCGGGCTTCGAGAGTACTAGAATGAGATGAGGGGATTGATGGGAGGACTCCTCGGATTGCAGCGACGGGGAGGGGGCGTTGTGGCATCCCCTCTGCGTCATAGAAGGCGCTGCGACGGTTGGGGACGCCGACGCGCTCCCGGCGCGTGGCCATCCGATTGATGCTGGCCCCTTCATACGATATGGTGCCCTTGATTGAGCTGTCGTAGCTGAAGGAGGCGGTGCGCGGAAGGGAGTTGGCGGGAGTCTCGTAGGGCGAGATGAAGACAACGCGTGGGGTGGCGAAAGGCACCGTGCTCTGGAGCGAGTCGGTCTGTGGTGAATGTGTGACAAGCAACACAGGCGTTTGATTAAAGGCAAAGAGGACGAGAAAAAGTGCCAGCGAGGGAGGGACAATCCTGTGTCAGCGAAGGATTGGTTCAGTGCGCTCGGCTCTTCGGAGTTGTTCACCCCACGTTCCGGCTTGCGAAGTTCGGCCTATCACTCCAGCTACAGCACTCGCAACAAGTATTGCGAGAGAGGCGAGCTTCGCGTACCTCCGCTGGAGGAAAGTTCGTGACATTCGACGCCACTGGGAGCGCTCCGCGGACGCCATGCTGTCACGCCGAAGATCATGTACGAAGAAGCGTATCGCAAGGTAAAATATGAATGCGAGATCGAGCGAGGATTTGAGGGCGCCCACGAGGACGTTAACTCGCGGAAGGCACATGGCGGTGGAGTTGAAAGGCGACGGCAGGGCGACAAGGATGCCTGCGCTCGTTGACGCGGCTGCGAAGCCCAGTCCTGCACTCAGAAGGCAATCTGAGACGACAAGGTCTTGAGAGTAAGAAGAAATCGCAAGACTCACCAATTCGGAGGAGGAGGAGAATGTACAGGAAGGTGACCTCGTATATCCTTGCAATGCCGGCATCGCGCAACTCGGTGACGATAAGGTGGAGGAGGGCAACGACCAGCGTCACGACTCGATTGGAACTTGAAAATCCAGTCAGAAAGATGCAACCTTTGCGGAAGAGGGGTCAGCGTCATTGGGTCTGAAATTTGTGCACAGCGAGATGCATGCGCACCGGCACGACTGGTGGGCCGAAACGCGAGGAGTGTCGAGAACCTCGCGATCCCGCCGATGAAGATTAGAAAGTATAGAATAGGGACAAAGCTCTTCGCTCGAGGCCGAAAGGACGTTGACGAGGGCTGCTGGAACGACGCCTTCACCCAGGCAGCAATCCTCGAGCGTCGATCTGAGCTCATTTCACCCTTTTCCATGGCGTCCCCGGCTGAAAGATCCCGAAAGCGGGATCCGAATTGGCTGGTGAAGCGATCCGAGATGAGAACGGCTCGGAGATGCCGGGGAGTGTCGGTCGCGACGAGGAGCTTTTGAAGGGCGAGGAGGGTGACAAGCCCGAGTGTGAAAGCGGACACGGTAGGGTGGTCTGGGTGCGTGAGAAACCCGTCCAGGGTAGGAGGAATGGACATGTGAAGGGGCCTCACGGAGGCGGGAGGACTGGAGATACACGGCCGGCGTGGGCTGCGCCACAGGCTGGTTCAGTGCGTGCAGGTCAAGGAGAGCGGTGGAGCTCACGCAGAGGCGAAGAAATAGCCAGCTCGTCTGAATTGGGCACGATGGAGCGAAGGGTGCAACATTTCCATCGCCGCCGTCGGAGGTCGTCACGTCCCTTAGCCTCCAGCTTGCCAACCATTCGCGAGGTGGTACTCCTCGGTCGCGTCGTTACGGACTCCCGTAAGGGGGTGGGTCGCTACGCTAGTGCGAGCTCCTCAGATGTTTGCGAGGGACTGTTCACGTACCCCGTTCCTCGCAGAAGTCTCCGCGCGAACTTGCCGAACCGCGAACGCATCGCATGTGCGGCCAGGCAACGTGGCAACTCGAGTGTACATACTATTCACATCATCAGCTAGTGTCTCTTTAAGCAATCTTCTAGGAAGACGACGACCTGCAAAGAAACCATCAGCCTTGCCAGGCAGCGAACCGCTGGAGGCGGTGCTCACCCTGGCGGCCCGATACATTCAGCCCTTCTTGTACCAGCCAGAGGATCCACCGAACCTCCTGAGCTGCACTTGCGCCAGCCCTGCGACCAACGCGTTCGCAGCGACCTCCAAGCTGTCGCCATCCCTGCGCCCCACCTCGACGACAGTCTTCGGCACGCATACACCCTTCTCGCTCAGCGAAGGGAACGGCAAGAGCAGTTTCGCCGTCTTTCCTGTGAGCACCACGCTGAGGTCCGCGGCGAGCACGATAGCCTCGCCGTCCCTCTGCGGCTTCTCGTCGGCGCCCCGCACCTCGATGACCGCATCCTCGGCCCCGTACCGGATCACGAGGTCCTCGACGCGCGCCCTTGGCTGGAGGAGCTCATAGACGTCCCGTTCTGCCGAGGTGGACGCCGAGAGTAGCAGGTGCAGCTCGCTCTCGTGCGCGCGGGACGCCTCGTGCGCGCACGCCGCGACAAAGAGGTCGAGCACGGCGAGCTCTCGCCCCTTGCCGCCTTCGACGCCGCGGCCCCGTGCGCGCTTGCCGAGCGGGTCGGAGCTGTGCCCAAGTCGGACCTTGGACTCCCAGACGGGCAGCAGCGCATCGCGGAGGATGACGTTGGCAATCAGGTGCAAGCGGCGGTTCGCGGGGCGGACGGAGCGGGACAGGACCGGGAGCGGTAGGAGGTTGAGGATTGAAAGGAGGAGGTGATCTGGGAGGCTGGTGAGGTCTGGGTGGTGCGGGGCGGACGGTGGCGGAGCTGCTGTCCTGGCGAAGTACGGTGGCGGCGCGCTGTCAACGAACGCCTGAGGAGACTTCGATCAGCCTGGTCCGCAGGCCAGAGTCCTGAGAGCACACCATGCGAGGTTGAGAGCGTTGGAACGTCAGTGGCCGGTAGATGTGGTGTAAAGCAAGACGGAGAGGCTGCGGCGCCACACCTCGACTTTTCGTCCCGTGTCGACCAGCCCCCATCAGCCCGACCCGGGGAAGTTTTGTGAGCTCGATTTCAGGAACCTTGTGTTCGAGGACCGCGGAGAGCGCGCTCAACCTGTGTCCACTGCGGGAAGCTGTCGTTACGAGGGTCCCGGGCCAGCCTCGCCAGCTTCTTCACATTCTCAACATGATTATAAGCTGGTGGGTCTAAACACTCAGATGTTCTTCATTTGAGCTGTCGAGAGAAACATTGGAGGCTTTCGGCGCATGCTTTTCAGCCCATTCACACCACACATCATTCCATCCAGGGCCTGGTACCGTCGTCGGGATCCGCTTCTGTCGAGGTGAGAATGAATACCCTCTCGGCCGCATCAGCGCCCTTGGCGACGTTGCGTCTCGCGCTCTCGACCGTGCTCGTGTCCCCGCGAAGGCGGGCGTCACGTCGCCTCTCGTACGCTTCTTTGACCGCGGCCCGAATGACCACAAGGCCATCCATAATCTTTCGAATGGGAGATACGTCAGGATTTCGCGACTCTGGGAAAATGAGCTGGCGGAGCGTACGTTGGCGCGGGACGTCGTGCGGATCGAGTCCACTTGCTCCGGGGTCCAAACGAGATTGTACGAGGAAGAGAAGGGTGCGGTAGATGGGTCATAAGTATGCTGTAGATTCAAAGCACATGAGCAGCTGTAAAGTGGGTGGGGTGTAGGTCGCCTCACGTTTGCAGCGTTCTGCGTGGCCAGGCGACGAAGGTCAGACCGACCCTGTTTGGCGCAGGGAGAGGACAGACCGGTAGCAGGGGGATGTACACCAGCAGAACATCTCGCCAAGCTTGAGGCTGATGTTGATCATTGTAGACAACACCCTCCTTGCCAGGGAGCGCTCGGTGCGCTTTGCCGTCTAGCAGTTGCGCGTACTTGCCGTCAAACTTGAGTTGCATTTGTTCCGGGGTAAGCGCATTTGACAGCTCCTCTTGATCAGTGCTCGCTGGCGATCGCCGAGCCCGCGGTGTGAAAACGAGTCCTTTGGTTGCGCCATACTCGTTAATGCGCGCGAGGGCACCACCCTTTTGAACGTCGGACGAGGCGTCGAAGCTGTAGCCAAGGCGTCAGCGCCGTTTACTCCATGCAATTATCATGCACTCTCACAGGAATATTAGATCCACATCACGCGCTGGCTGAGTGTAGATTGGGTGAGAGTCGGTCCGCGACGACGGCGAAGACACGCACGTGGAGAAAGACATGCTGGGGGCAGTTGTTTGCCATGCCCGAGTCAACCAGGTGTAGGCGAGGAGAGTTTTCGATCCTATTTCCTCTGAGCTCTTCCTTCTCGGCTCCAAAGAACGGGTTCGGCTCGTTCCTGCCGGTGCAGCGGGTCGGTTTCGTAACCGAGCAATTCAACCTTGCAGCAGCTTACCCGGCGTGAACAGGGTTCAGGTTGTCAATCTGGTCCATGACATGATCACCGAGATGCTTCGTGATTGACTTTGTGATCCCTGCACGTCGATCAGGTCAGGCGGGGAGCTGAGCGCCAGCGGGTTGGCGTCTGCAAGCGTTTGAGTCTCTGGCTCACGACGGAAGGTCGTGCCGACGATGTTCTGCGGAAGATTCCGCCAGATGGTGCCCCTGATAATAATGTTAGTGTTTGTGAGAACTCCCTGAGCTGGAAAAATTCTTTACAGGAATCCGCTTAGCGGAGCCGCCGGTGCAGCAGTTGCAAGACCCAGAAGGAGTGCGAGCGAGTGCTCGGCGAGCGGCTGAGCGGACGAGCCCTTGTTAAACCTGATCACTGGTGTCAGCCATCTTGGAATTGGGAAGAATTGACTCCACTTACGTTCGGCCGAAAGCTGTAGCGGTGGAGGTGAGCGTGAGCGTGTCAAGGCAGCGAGAGGACACACCCCAAGTCGGAATCCACCCTTCGAGCTCCTCACTCCCCACCTCAACGGGGTTGAACTCGAACCACTGCCACCAAGCGTTCCGTAACTCGTGCGGAGAGCTGAAGTGACCGGGTCAGCACTCAGTAAGCGCAATCGGAGAATTGACTCACGATCCAGGAATTTCGGGGTCGTCAAACGCCTCCCCGGCAGATTTCCATTCGCGCCATGGCCGCTCGTGCCGAACGGCAGTAAGCTGGGTCGAACAATTAGAGAGATAGACCCACGAGCTGAGTCGCCCGTACCATCGGAAATGGCTCTAAACCCTCGTCAAGCTTTCCGTTCAAGAATGCTCGAGTCCACAGTAGCGAGGTCCTGCAGGCGCTTTCAGCTTATGGTCGTTGGCTGCCCTTGGAGCTTGAACTCGCACGGTTCAACTCGAGGGTTCCCCTCCTTAGTTCCAACCAGCCAGAAGTATGAGGTGGTCAAGGTCGAGTACAGATCAATAACTGAACGCAGATAAACGTCAGCTTCACCCGCAACGGCCGCAACCGACTAGCTCAGCGTGAATGGCGTACTGCACACGGACTGGCCGGCCCGATGCTTTGCTTTGAGGGGTCCGAGGAGAGCTTCGGTACCTCCAATCGCTTTCGCAACCGTGTGCATACCCTTTGCGCTCAGCGGGTGAGTCCCGCAGACGTGCTTAAAGTGGTCGAGGAGCGGCAGCGCGGAAAGTGGCGCGGTCACGGGTGGCGCGAGCGGCAAGGTGTACATGCAGGCTGTTGCTCAGTGGGCTTAGGGACAAAAAGCACTTGAGTGGTCCAGGATGCTCACCAATGGCCCAGCAGGAGCCCGAGACCCCTGCGACGTACGAGACGTTCTGCCACAGGCCGATCTCCTGGAAGGTGGCGATGGTCGAAATAAAGCCGCTGTCAAGCCAAGCGATGAGTACTCGAAGTGTTCAGCTGTAAGTTATTTACAGATTGGCTCGCATACCGCCACCGCTTCCACCAAGTCCAATCTGGGAATACTCGCGGTCCCGGTCAGCACTCGGCGAAGGCAACATGGTGAGTTGACGCACAATCGGCACGTCTCGCTCATCAACTTCTGTGCCATTTTCAAGTCCTAGGAATGTAGCAAGGCTCTCTGAAGTGACGATCCTTTTCTTTCGAGCATCGAGAAAGGCGAGTTCGGGAGGACTGAGTGAGTTGTCGCGTCGCAGCTGCGCTGTTTCGTGTCGGTGAGGCGAATGGGAGGCGTCTTCCTCAGAAGTCTCGGAATAATCATGAAAGGGAGCCTTCACAGTCGTAGGCATCTTGGCGAAAGCTGGAATCTAGGCGGGGTCAGCGCTGCGGAGCTCCGGCAGGTCTTGTGCAGACGCGCACCCGACGCGAGCCTCGACCGACTTTCCCCTGCCGCGATCGTCAGCTTCGAAGACTTCCAAGGTCCGAATGCATCTCCTTACCATCCGCCTCGTCACCTGCAGTTCCCGCCTCCGTGCACGAGTGCGCCTCCCAATAGTAGTGGTGCGACGGCTTGCCCGCAGCGAAGGAAAGGCCGCTCGCAAGCGCGGCAGCATGCTCGTGTTCGGCTGTGACGGTTGGCATGAGTCCCTTGGTGGCGAAGTGAGGGTAGGAGGGCAACGATTGCGCCCACTGTCGGTCTTGAGGAGCAGCGCACGTGCGCCCCCTCTTTCACCTGCCGTGACGACGTGCATTTTCCACAGAGCAGTAGAGACGGCTCACACTGATATGACAGTTTCGCAACTCCAATGTTTGCTTGCATGCCGCCAATCCTGGGGATCGTTCGAACGTGGCCCCTATAGGCACGAACCAGGGCAACCTTGCATTCTGGCAGTTAATCGCCCGCCTGCCGCGACTGCGACACCTTCGCATTCGCCGCTTCGGGCGCGGGGAGAAGCCCAACAATCTCGTCTTAGTTGCCCGAGCGGTGCTCTATCGGCTCGAGTCGCTCGATATGAGCGGAGAGAACGACGGCGCGGACGCGTGCCATCTCTTCGCAGGCGACCTCAGGCTCGTCCACGCCGCGACCAACATTCGCCATCTTTCGACATCCAGCCATCAAATCACTCGTCTTCAAGCTCAGGAGTAGCGTCCTCAAAACTGACTCGACACTCGACCTCGTGCGAATCGCATCCACGCTGGGGCACCTCCCGCACCTCCGCACGCTCAGCCTCTCCCCACTCCGCAGCTCGAATCACCCGAGCGACGCCGCACCCGCTCTCTATCCGGTCGAGCTCCTGCAAGCGCTTTCCCTCACCAACCTCCACCACTTTGGGATCCACGAGGCTCCGACAGAAGCCCTCGTCGACGTGCTCCCCACAGCGATCCGGTCTCTATCCTTCGTCCCCTCGCTCGAGAAAGGGCCATCAAGATTCGACAACGACCCCATCATGACGAGCCCAACACACGACGACCGTGTCCAGCTCCTCGTGGCGGCGAAAGGTCGACTCGGCGACCTCTGCAACGTGAGCCTCGCGCGCGGCGAGGACCTCGCGCGATTCTTCGATGGGATCAGCATGGCTCGCGAGGAGGGGCCGATGACCCGCCACGAGGCAAGGATCCGGGAAGAGGGGTGGCAGCTGAAGCGGGAGAAGGATGCGGCATCGGCGGGATTCAACCTTCAGCGCCGGTACTCGGTTCGCGATGGACCGTACGACACCAAGTACACCCTACAGAAGAAGGACTGATCGGAAGCACGCTGATTCCGCTGCGTTTTGGGAAGGCTTGGTTTGTTCGGAAATAGCTCTGGCAAGCGATGAGCGCCGTACTCGCGGCGCGACGCACTCGAGGCGGGGACCCTGTACAGTACTCTTCGACCCGGCCCCACTTGACTGGTTGCATCTTCCAGATCCTCTGTCCACTCCATCAGAATCGTCCCTATGGCTCCACACAAGTACTCTCAATACCCCAAAGCGCTCTTCGTCGGCCTCGCAGTGGCGCAAATCATCGCCAGCACGATCGTCGCGCTCGGCTGGTACTTCACCTGGTCGCAGATCAAGAACAGTCCTGTCCTCATCATGAATCTGGGGACGGTGGAGGCGGGGACCGCAGTCCCGAACGAGTGGCACGCTCCTTGGTTCTTCAAGCTCGTGCGTTGTTGCCGCGCCTCGCGCCCGAAGCCGCCGGTGCTGACGTTCTCCGCGACCCAGCTGCACGCGACGGCGCACGTTGCCGTTGCAGCCAACATCACCGCCCTCAGCTTGCACTTCTGTGGACGGCTCTTCTCTCCCATCAACCTTGTCGTCAATTTCTCGATCCTTTTCCTCCACATCGCCGGAGTCGCTGGTGTCGCCGCGTTCACCTTTCTCCTGCACTTGAACTCAAAGTGTCACGACAGCAACGCATGCATATCGTACAAAGTCGCATTCATGACTGCTCATGTGTCCGGGTGAGCTCCCGCCCCAGCGTGATTTGTGGGTGGCGGCGGCAAAGCTGACCGGCGCGGGCGCAGGTTGATCGCCTGGGCGCAGATGCTCCTCGATGCCTACACGTGGGGCAGGGTGAGTACGGGAGCTGTGGCGTACCGCCACATCTCGGATGATGTGCGAACAGCGTCCTTTGGAGCGGCGTATGCGCCCTATAGCGGTTGAACGTTGAGCGTCCGGGGTGTGGTGCGTGGGGCACGGGGCGATGCAACGGAAGACATCATGTGAGTCCAAATGGCTTGGTCCAGGAACGACTCGGAAGACCCGATCAGCAGACTCGTGGTCCTCAGAACCCGGGGGCGCCCTGGGCGTGCTTTCCCCTCGCAGGCCAGCCACCCCGACGTCGGTCAAGGTAAAGTGGGGTTG
>ERZ1463038.208-NODE-208-length-18377-cov-21.227377_pt1 | contig 18377 bp, 20 predicted proteins | sample MGYA00564479_ERZ1463038 | MGnify/ENA primary metagenome ERZ1463038 (study PRJEB39244, sample SAMEA3635134) | Helicobacter pylori | study: EMG produced TPA metagenomics assembly of PRJEB11511 data set (Assembly of a 5300-year-old Helicobacter pylori...
GCCAGCGGGATGCTCACCTTGGCCTTGCGCAGCGCAGACCGGTTCTCGCCCGCCCAGGCAAGCACCTCGTCGAGCCGGCCTTCCCTGAGCCCGGTCTCGGCCTTGGCGAGGTCGTCCCAGAGCTCAAAGTCGACGAGCTCCTCGATGCGTTCTTCCCGCGCGAACGTCGACGCGGTGGCGAGCAGGGGCGGGGTCGAGCGCAGGAAGTAGTCGGCGAGCTGGTGCGAGAGCCGCTGGCGGACCCAGGGCTTGTACGCGGGGTCGTCGAGCGAGTCGGGCACGCTCGCGAGGTACTCGCAGCGGGTGCGCGCGACGTGCACGGCCTGGTCCGACTGCGTCGAGAGCTCGGACAGCTTGCGCTTCAGGCCGCGCATCTTGCTCAGCATGCTGTCGACCGTCTTGAGCATCTCGCCCTGCGCGGCCGGCGAGACCGGCACCGACGCCGACGCAGCGCTCTTGCGCAGGAGCTCGTCCAGGTCCTTCTGGAACGCAGACGACGACCCGCCAAGGTTGTGCTCGTACGTCTTCTGCGTCACCTTCTGCAGCTTGCGCAGCGTGTCCACCGGCGCCTGCGCGACCAGTGGCGTCAGCTCGGCCACCTGACCCCCACCCCGGTCCGGCTCCGCAAGGCGCACCTTCAAGACTGCCTGTTCCATCAACAGCGCATGCTCCGGGTTGATTTTGGTCGACATTGTTTCGGCGCGTGATAGTTGGGAAGCAGGGAGTGCGGGCTCCTTATCCGCATGCAGTGATCGACTCAGGGGTAACAGGCAGGGTGGTTGCAAGTAAGGATGGGTATCGTGCGAGGGCACAGCGGAGACAGGAAAGCTACAAAGCGGTATGCACAGAATCAGACTCCCTCCTGGCCCATCAGCGCGACAAAGTCCCTTTTCTTCGCATCGTCGCCGAATCTCGCAACGAGCGCGATGCGAGCTCCGATGAACGCGGCCTCGCCACTTGGAGACTGGGAAGGAGAGAGGAGTGAATACCGGTATCGCGTCAGAATCACAGACAAGAGGCACCTTCTCGGCCGCCTCCTTCGCCTGGTGGATGCAGTTGATCGCCTCGCTGTAGTTCGCCGTCGAGAAGCTCGACTGCACGAGGGTGGCGACCGTGGCGAACATGGATTCGATCGCGGTGACGCTTCCGTGAGCCTTGAGTACCTTGGCAAAGTCCGCGAGCGGGGTCTTGTCCGAGATAGCGCGCGGGACAGTCGCGGTGGCGTCCTGCGAGTCGTCCTCGTCGTCCTGTGGGCGATCGGCGTGAGCATTATGCTCCCCAACGATTGAGACACAAGAGACCAACCGTCTCAGGCTCCTCGTCTGACTCGTCCGACTCGTCCTCCACGATGCGCCTGACCGGGGGCAAAGCTGACGGCGCAGGCGGGGACGGCTTGACGTCGACGTCCATGTCGACCTTCGGCTCGGCGACGGGCGGCGGCAGCTGTGTCGCGGCCCGTCCAAGCGGGTTGCTGACGCTTCCGGTGGGCACGGACGAGAACCCACCGGCGGACGGGAGCGGGGCGGAGCCGAAGAGGCGGTCGTACTGGATGTCCTCGGCCGCGCCCGCGTTGTATGTTTGCGCCTTCTTGCTTATCTTCTTTGGCTTGGGCGGAACTTTGAAGCGATATAATGAGTGACATAGCTCCTGGAATCGGTCAGGAGGAGACCCACTGATCTTGAGGTCGAGCGCGTCGATCACACGCTTGCGGGTCTCGCGCGACTTCTCGACGACAAACGCGGGAGGGTCCTGGTACTTGGTAATCGTTGGAGGCACTGGAGGTAGCTCGCCCTCGAGGTTGGAGAGGCGGTAGACGAGCGTGTTAATGACGTTGTGCACGGCTGGGGAAAACGAGTCCTGGACGTTGAACCACGTCGCCGGATTGCTGGGAGCGAATCTCTGTCAGTGTTTGATCGTCTGGGAAAGAAGAAAACGAAGCACCCCTCCTCATCTTCCTCGCCCTGCGTGGTGAGGTCCATTGAGTCGACGAAGGCGGCCATCGCGTCGTTCATCGCCTCGGTCGGCAAGAGGTTGTGCGTCGTGATGCGCTCGCCCCTGCGGCTGAAGAGGTTCTTGAAAGACGGAAACGACAGAGCGCGGATATCCTCGGCGAAAGGAAGCTGGCAGCTGAAGGTGTCAGACTAATGCGTCGCGCACGCTTCCCGCTTGCGCACCTGACAGAAGTAACAGAACTCGGGGCTCGAGCTGACGGGGAACAGTACGCCCATCTTGGGGTCCGGCAGACGGAAGACTCCCTTCGAGTTCATGCCCTTGGCGACGTAACGGACGATAGCGACGCACTGGCGCTCGTTCATCGCCGTGATAAACGTGGACAGCATGAACTGCGAGCCCGTCTGCCCGTCGACAGCGTAGACGTAGTGGACGTCGTTGAGGCGCCAGTCGTACCGAATCTAGTTGGAAGTGTGCAGATCAGCGGCAGTTCGGACGACGAGGGTAAAGGGAAGCGCACCGCCGAGCGCTTCGTGAACCCGACGATCTGCATGCCAGGCTCCAGCTTGAGACGACCAGCGCCCTCCTCGAGGTCTCCAGTCTCGATGAGGCTTCCGCCGTAGTAGTGCGCTTCCGTGAGCTGGGCGAGTCCCGTCGGGCGAAGTGCTGGCTCCTCTTCGACCTCGGCGTCGTCGTCGGGCGTCGCGGTTGTGGGGGCGCCCTTCGTCGCCGCCGCGTCTTTCGCGATGTCGGAAGGACGGTAGAAGAAGTGCGTCTCGCGGACGACGTCGTGCGAGACCAAGTGCGCGTCCTCTCCGCCCGGTGCGAGTCCGGCTTCCTCGAGCGTCCTGCCGTACGTCTTGCCGATGTTGCCCATCGAGATGAAGTTCGACGGCGCATCGTTGGGAAGAGTCAACGACGTGGCGTCAGTCGCCTGGTCGTTCGCCGCAGCCTCGCCAGACGGGCGACCGCGGTGCTGGCTCTGCGACTGGGCGCTGTTTCCGACGACTCGCTCGAAGCCCTTCGTTGACATCTGCTTCATCGACTTGACCGGCGCGGACGCAGTCGCCTTCTTGACGTCAACTAAGAATTTAATCGACGAGTCCGGGCTGTCCGTGTCGCCGAACGAAAGGACCGTGTGCGTGGCCGCCGACGCGACCTCGCGCACGGAGGGCTCGGCGATCGCCTGGAGAGCTTCGGCGGTCGTGGCGAACGTGCCAGACTCCCCTGTGAGCTTCTTGAGATACTCCTCGTTCTTGGCCTAAATTTCAAGTCGGTTAGAAGCTGTCGCGGGGTAGTTGATGCAGAAAGGACCTTGGTCGCGGACTTGTGCTCGTCGACGATGCCAGACTCCTCGTCGTCAAAGTTCATGCCGCTGAGCCAGACAGGTCAGTCGCTTGGACATCAACGTACAACGCAGAACTCACATCACGGTCAGCTTGATCTTTCGCTCCTCCATGCGACTGGCGGTGCTCTCCCAATTGTCCCAGTCGCAGTTCGACTCGCCTGCGAGCCACAGCGAGTCAGGACTAGCCCCGGAGCGCGAGTCAAACTCTCTTGCCGTCGGTGAGAAGTATTATATCCTTCTTGTAGCTCTTGCTCTTGGCGTCCTGGTCGATCGTCTCAATCGCGAGGATGATGGCCGTGTGGGCTGGAACGACGAGGCCGACTCAGCTCGTGGTCTGTCTCCGGGTCTACTCCAGGCAATCCAAGCACTCTCCAGCTCCGACCGAGGGAGAACCGAGACGTACCGTCGGCCGCCTTGTTGGGGTCGGACGCAAAGTGCGAGCGCCCCGCCTCGACGCTGTCGTCGAGCTGCGTGATCATCTGTGCCGAGGGGGTGTGCGAAATGGCGATCTCCTCGTAGCAGTTGCGGTAGGCGTCCTCGTCCTTGTCGTACGCGTCCCCGAGCCGTGCCTTCTCGCGCGAGGTCATGACGTTCTTCGTCTTGCGCGCGCCGTAGGTGAGCACGCCGCACGGGATCGTCTTGAGGTCGCGCATGATCTGCTCGCTCTAGTAGTGTGAGCTGCTGCAGTAGGCCCAAGGCGCGAGGAAGGACGCACGCGCTGCGCGATCTTCGCCTTGACGTACTGCAGCGAGACGGACAGCGGCGTGACGCTCGAGGTACGCTCGCCAAGGGTGAAGTCGACCGGCTCGCCCATCGAGGCGGAGCAGTCGACCACGTACAGCGCGAGCTCGCGCGGGCCGATCGACATCCCGGCTGACACAGTGGCGGCGCGCTCGCTAGTAGTTCGGCGGAGTACGGCGAGTCCTGAGGCTTACGAAGGGGTACCCACGGAGTGAGATGGGAAGCAAGAGGGAGCGCAGTCTGGAAGCTCGGATCCCACGCCTCCGCACGTGACTGACTTTCCGTCGCGTCGTTGCGCGTCGCCCCTCGTTGTACTCTTCTTATCTGTAAAAGGTGCGCGAGGTGAGGTAGGAAATATGCCACAGTCGCATTCCAAACCATGCACCTTTCAGTCGCCTACATACTCCTAGGCCAAGCTTAAGGTGCGCAACGGTCGCTCAGAGGGGAAGGACAGCGGGGCCGGCCACAATTTTGGCGTCTCCGAGGGCGGTCTTGCTCTTGGAAGCAATAACTTAGCTATCCTGATCAATGATGAGCTCCTTTCGGTCTTCAAAATGAGGAACGCCAGCATACGTGGCGCCGTAAAGGCCAGCGGGGACGGAGACGACCCCCGCCAGGCCCAAACCTACGATCTTGGGGCAGCTTTCTATAGCAAAGGTTTCAGGTAGAGGTAAAAGAGACAAATCGTGGACGTGCAAGCCTGACCATGAGCAGGCGAAGCCAGTCGGTGCCGCGCGAGTGGCTAGCTTCTCGATCCTAGACGTCATCAACACCTTTAGCCACTCGGGAATGCCCAAGCGCAAGCGGCCGGGCAAAGTTGCATGTGCATGAGCAGATTTGTCACGCTCCGCGTGCGAAGATTGCGAAGGTGGAGAAGTTGCATTGCGTCAGGTGGAAGTCACGTTCACCTCTAGCCATGCGTGAACGTCTGCGGTAGAATAAATGTGAATTTTGGTCCGAGCTGATTGTAAACGGACCACACCCTCGATGTCGCGTCCGAGCCAGGCGCTCTTCGCACGCACAGCGTCGAGCGTTTGAAGTAGCGACGGCGCGTACGGAGCCGTATCGTGTTGCGCAAAGAATGCGGACACATTGTCGAGATCTTTCTTCGAGCTGAAGGCGCCGAACGACGAAGAGATGATACGACTCAACTGGAAGTTGCCTGCGGCGCGGTGCCTTTGTCAGGACTCGCTCGGCTCTACTCCGAGGGAGGCTCCGCACCTTTAAAGCGCTCCATCAGCTCCTCGTAGTTGAGGCAGAAGAAATCCCACAGCTTGCGACGGGAAGCAGCGTTGCTGGAGAGACCGGCGAAGAAGGAGGAGATGTCCTGGGTCTTGACTTCCGACGAGAGCATGAGGGCGAAAGTCCGGTCGAGCAGCGTCACGTCGTCGGTCGAACACAGCCCGGCGATCGCAGAGGACTTGTGTGAAGGGGTCGGAGGCTTTTGGTAGACGGCCAGGATCTTCGAGACGAGCAAGGTCAGCACGCAGGCACCGTGAGGTCAAGACCATTCACACCTTCTCGTAAGCGGGCTGACCGCCGTGTGCCACCCCGTGGGAGAAGATGCTCCTACGAAGATCGGATGGGATGTCCGACTCGTCATTTTTGTCTTGATAACTCCAGAAGCGCCTTCGGTATTCCTTAAGGACACTGTGACGGCGCCTTCAGTCAATCTTGAACGTCCTCGCCAGGCAAAATTGTGACGCACCCTTCGTCCCCACAGTCAGCAGCGTACGAGATTGCCAGAGTACGAAGCTCTGTCGTGTCGGGATCCTCGCCAGCAGAGTACTCGAAGCCGAGACGATTCGCGACGGGGGAGAAGAGCCGCCGCCCGAGGGTCTTGATCGCGGTCTTGTCCGAGCTGCTTTGCTCCCACCAAGCGGTCGAAAGTTTGTTAAGCGCTTCCTGAACACATCCCCAGACGAGGTTCTCGGTCTCGCCCCCGAGCTTGAAGATGAGCGCGAGGGCGCCCGAGGTCTTGCCGTATCCGCCCGCCGCCAGCACGATGGCGTCTTGGACAAGTCCCATCCTACAGAAGACAGTTGTCAGATGATGATACTATCAGAGCCTATTAAGCTGCTTACCGGTCGCTGGTGTTGAAGCCAGAGTCCTTCTTGCCAGCTTCGTCTCCGAGCTTGGCGAGTCGTTCTGGCGAATAGGCCACTCGATCTGAAAATTTCGAGGTTAGTGGGAACACACTCCGAGCCAAAGATCAGCTCACAAACTCCAGATGTATCAAAGTTGAGTTTGTAGCTCAGACCCGCGACACCCTTGAGCGGAAGGACTTTGTCCCTCGTCGTGAGGACGGCGTCGCGGTCAACCGTGGCCTTGCCGTTCTCGACGGTGACGAGGCCGAGCGGAACATGCCAGAGCGTTTCATCTTGCTCGGGCTATCAAAAAAAGTCAGATGAGCTTGCGACAGGAGTGGGAAGAGCCTCACGGTCGGGAAGCCAGTGCTCAGGAAGCGGTTCTGGCGGACATTGAGACCAGATGCCGTTTCTTCAACCGTAATTACGGGGAAGCCAACCTATCACAGACTGAATACATAGCTGCACGGCTAACGAGCACCTGCGGCTCACCTTGGTGGTCCACTCCCGCATCATGGACGTGATGTCAAGCCCGCTCGCCTCCGCGATTCCGTCCCAGAGTTGCTCGGTAGTGGCGTTCCCATACAGGTTCGCTTTGAGGTAGATGGAGCTGTAAGAATGAGTCAGCTTGTTGTTTCGCGGCTTGAATCACGGATTCACGAACACTCCTCGAAGAAAGGTCTTCTCCCCGACCATGGAGCTCAACATCTTGAGGACACTCGCTCCCTTTGTAATCCAGAGTCAGAGAGTTGGTAAGAGAAATACGATGAAGTGCTGGAAGTATACCTTGGAGTAGGAGATGGCGTCAAAGACGGACAGGATGGCAGCTTCGTCAGGGCACGGGACGCGTATCGGGTGAGACGAGGGTAGGGCGTCGAGCAGCATCGCAGTCTTGAGGTGACTTGACACGAAGGAAGCTCGAGGATTCCAGGATGGTTCGATCTGATCCGCGCAAACCAGGATGAGTGCCGGGCGCCAGCCGCGGAGAGTTCACACTGACCCGCTCGATCATGATGCATTCGCCTGCAAGCAGTCATGTCAGTTTGTGAACATACATGCATGTGGAGAAATGAGTAAGGACTTGCCTATGAACGTTGCGAACGACTCGTTCAGCCACAGCGAGTCCCAGAAATACATTGTGACAATGTTGCTGCGCCCACCGATGCGTTAACTCTGCCTGCTCTCATGTTGCAAGAAGTTCTCGAGAGGATACCCAAACCACTTGAAAAGGGATTCTAAGTTCAACACTTGGGTCTGAAAAGTACCGGGGGCCACACACCTGGTGCGAGATCTCGTGCGATGCGGTGGACGCGACGCCCTTTTTGGCCGCGATGCCGTTCCGCTTCTCATCGAGCATGTACACGCTGGTGCGTCCTGTAGTATAGTTAAGGATACTGCAACACCGACCGGACGATACACTAACCAGTGATCAGACCTGCGAAAGAGCGACCGAGATGAGCAACGCCCGCCAGACCACAGACGCAGTTCGGCCAGACCACAGCCGCAGTGCGCCATGATACTCACCCCAGTTTTCCATCGCCCCAAGATCGAAGTCAGAGACTACGAGAGTGTCCTGAAGGAGCGGCGTAGGTAAGCTCCTTCATCGCGAGGTCAGCAGAGGCGACGCGGACTCACGAGCTTGCCTAGTGGGAACGTGATGTCGAAGAGCATTTCGTATATCGGAAGTACACGCTTCGTAAGATCGAGTGCGTACTCTGTCTGACTAATGTTGTCGTGTGTGGCATAGATCCCGAGCTCGACGCCGTTGACAGAGCTGCCGCGGCGCTCGAAGTGACCGTTCGCCCATGCGACTAGGTAAGAGCTGATTTTGGGCGTACGGTGGAACTTGATAAGTTCCCAGCCGTCGGAGGTGTAGGTGGATGGCGAAGAAGGACCAAGGATGTCGTTCGTGAGGAGCGCCGTGGTGGGGAACGCTCCGTCGGGGCCGAGCTGCTTCGATTCGGACATGTCCATGTTGGCGAGCGAGACCGTCGATGATCGCGAGATGAGTGATACGTCGTACGTGGCCTTGAAGTTGGGCTCGTCGAAGCATGGCTGTGGGAAGACGAGGCATCAGCGTTGCGTAGGGAGCGAGGTGGGCCGCGTGGTTACAAAAGCTCGCCGCGCGTGCGTCGGCTGGAACTGAGTGACGGCATAGAAAGATTCGCCGTGTCCGTCCTTCGAGGGGTATGCTGACAGGTAGTATCCCTTCATGCTTCGGTTCAGCTCGCCATCGAACCTGAGCGCAAGCGTCGCCGCTCCCGCCTCAATGGCTCCGCCATCGAATCGGAACTCGACTCGCTCTTTCCCTTCGACGGGACTGATGCTGCTCGCCCGCCGGACGAGGCCCGCTTGCGCGAGGACGACCGCGTGGAGCTTCAGCGGCGCGGCAACGTTCAGGACGATCGGGGCGCCGGCGGGGATGGGGCAGAGTAGCGAGAGCGTGATTTCGACCGTGCCCGAGAACGTCTTGGCCACGAGATCAGTCTTGATGGTGAGCGAGTAGTGCTTCGGGCTGGCCGATTCCAGGTGGGGTGAGTCGGAGGTGGGGGCCAGCACGGATCGGAGAAGGCTTACAGCACGTCTGTGCTCAGGCGAGCGTCGCTGGGAGTACTCTGCCACGGCGAACCCATGGTGGAGACGAGGGTGCGAGATGTGAAGAGGGCTATGTAGAGCCACGCGGTCGCCGTCCCCTGGCGCAGTTCCATACAACACTCGCCTCAATTTGAAAGCGCCCTAAATACTTCATTTTTACACTCGGGCACCTCCCTTGATCATCTCCCCAGACGCTCCATCTCGTCCCCTCTCGTCCCCTCAGGTCATCTCTACTTGCACGGCTGCCAGCAACCTCCGGTCAGCCCTCGTCGGTCGACCAGTTGTCAAGAGTAGCGACTCACCCATATTTGATCTCCGATTCTGGAAGTAGAATGGAACTGCCCCCGCAATACAGAAGACTGCGAAGGTTGAAGCTCGGTCAATGCGGGGTTCCGATGCCGTGGCTGATGACTGAGGCGGGAGGGACGAACGGAAGGCAGCGAGCGACTCTAATGGTTTCGAGAAGCATGAGAGGATAATGAGGAAGAGTGCGGTCGCTGCAAACAGGATCGGGGTGGCGAGGAAGGTCCGGTACGGCCTGGTCTCGGAGTCAGCGAGCGGCATTGACCGGTGTCGGGCATGCAGCGCACCTCTTCAGGGATGGTTCCCGCACCCGCAGAACTAGTAGTCCCAGAACGACCAGCAAGTTCCACGTCCAAGCGCAAACCTGTTGGGGGATGGCAAGTGAGCAACAGGCCCGCTCAGACTGAGGCGGCCGTCGTACTCCATAGAAGAGCGTGAGGTGCGCAAAGTCCCCAAAGAGGATGAAAATGATGGAAAGCGAAGAGGAGAGAAGGATGCCGTTGATCGGCGTCGCCTGGCGGAGGTTGTACTGAGCGAAGAGCTTGGGGAGGAAGCCTTGCTCGCTCGCCGCGACGACGAGCCGACTTTTGACTGGAGTGTGAGCGAGGTTTGCCGAATGTACGGAGCAAGCAGCGTACCTTGACGTGTAAAGCGAGCCGTTTAGCGCACCGAGACAGCTGATGGACACGATCAACGCGAAGATGACGCCCCCGACGGGACCGGCAAGCGCGCGGCCAAAGTCGAGGCCTGCGGTGGTGGATGAATGAGTCTTTCCCCGGAATCCTGGATCATGATGGCTAACCGATGGTTGAGCTTGCAGTAGCCTGGGATGGATGTCAGTCTCTTTGAGATTGTAAGATCAGGTGTTGCGACCCACCACGGAGAACGGCAGCACTATGAAGTACGCGACTGGAGGAGGACTTTTGTGAGGAGTTGTGAGAAAAGGAGCGATCAAACTAACTAACTATTGGCAAGAACGAAGAGGCACATGACTGTTGCGAGGCTCGAGTTGATGATGATCCTGCGAAGTAAGGAGTCGGACGGCTTCGCACGCTGAAGCGGAGGGACGAAAGCACTCACGGCAAAGCACCGGGGGCACAGTCCTTGCTGACGTAGTTGCATTGATCCCATCCGTCAAAGGTCCACCTATTTTAAGGCCACACCGATCAGCGCGTCGCCCGCATTCACCCCTCGCGAAGCACTCACAGCGCTGAGAAGAGCGCGAGTGCGTAACCTGCAGGCTGAGTCGAGCTCCCTGCGAACGAGAAGTCGCTTGCCGCTCGTCCAAGCCCGAGGAAGACGAGCCCGCCGATGAAGACCAGCACGATAGCGAACACCTTGAACACAGTGAGCACGATACCCGCGCGTGTACCGGCTTTGCTGCTCCACGCCTGGAGCGCGGACACGAGCACAAGCGCGAGGATTCCCGTAAGCTTGATCGCAACGTCGGGTACGCCTCGTGCAGCCTCTTTTGGGTCGAGGGAAAAGGCCGTGTGGTAGATGAGGCGGCAGAGGTCTGCGACGCCTGTCAGCAGGGAGCATCTTGGAATGGTGGGCGAAGACAAACATTCGCCGAAGATGACGCAGATAATGGCTGTTCGAACGTTCGAGTAAGATCACACGGGTAGGGTGAGCGAGGTGCAGCCGCGACACACCTTGCGACCCAGGCTTGAGAGCGGTCACAGCAGCGAAAGAGAAACAATACGCCTGGCAGAGTTTCGGGATCAGCAGATTGTACGGCGAAAGTGAGTGTAGATCCTCACTGGCATCGGTCCGTACGCAGCCGAGAGATACTATGGGCAGGAGTTGTCAGCACCACGCCATCTGGGAGACTGCGTCGCACGCACTGCCTGTGCGCCGCCATTCATAGGCAGAGCAGACCCCAGCTCGGCGAAGCTTGATGCTCCTACCAACGATAACTCGAGAGATCAGCTTTCACCCGAGCACCCACGCTTCGGCACAGCTCACCCGCCCAGCTCAAGAAGCCCGCGCTCATCCAGAGGATGAGCGCGCTGCCAACTGAACCTGTCTCCTTCGCGACGACGCCAGGGCTGCTAAAGATGCCGCTGCCGATCTGCATGCCCACGATGAGCGCGACGCCCGCGACAAGGCTGATCGGCTCGTTCGGGACGCCGGCGACGCCTTTCGCCTCGACGCTCTCGGTGAATTGGATGCGGTTCGCAAAGTCGAACACGACCGAGTCGGAACGAGGGCGGTGGGTGCGCGGAGCCTTCTCGTTGTTGAGCAGCCCGAGCGCGGCATCCGAGTCGTCGCCGTCGTCGTCCTCAATCGCGTACTCTGACGAGCGCACGGGGAGCGGCGACGTCGACGGCCCCGGTTCCGGTGAGCCTGTGGCTGGTGCTGGTGGAATGTCCATCGTCGGGGACAATGCGGGTCCTGGGTCAGGTGGCGATGAAACGGAGACGTGAGCTCGGTCCGCACGGGCTCGACTTGTGGAACGCGGCGCCCAGCGGCGAGACCTGGGCTGGTGTCTCGCCCCCATCTCGCCACTTTTTCTTCACGCTGGCTTCTGGTTTACATCCTACATACCCGACTCCACTGTCTGCCTGAACGAGGGACGCCCCGGAATGAGTCTCCCATTCCCAGGTGAGCGGCGCTCGACGGACTCGTCGCCCGACGACGACCACGAGGAAGAGCTCGCCCCCGGCCGGCCGCCCCCACCCCCGAAGCAGGCCCGCCAGCACCAGCCAGGGCCGTTCATCTCGACGACGACGCAGCCGCTGCCGGTGGACGTGTCGCCGCGGCAGCGCAGGTCGTCCTCGGTCGCGTCGAGCTCGGTGCTCAACCGCGGGCGGCCCAAGGCAAAGGCGTCGTCGTTCTTCGGTGCACCCGAGGGCGACGATGACCGGTCGCAGTCGAGGCAGAGCAGTGAGTTTGGCGGCACCGAGCGGCGCGCGAGCGGAGAATGGGGCGGCGCAGGCAGGGCCGGCGATGCCGAGAGCGACTACGACGGCGGCCAGCGCAGCCGCGCCGGCAGCTTCTTTGGCGTCTCGACGTCGCCTGGGCCAGAGCACGGCTTCGAATCGGCAGCTCAGGGGGACGTAGGACCGGCCTCAGGAGCACGCACAACCGAGAGGGGTGATGAGCACGACCGCGGCGGCAAGAGGTCGTCATTCTACGGCCTCGACGCAAATCTACCGCGCACGCCTCCGCCTGTGGACGACCGCCAGGCCGTCCAGCCTCCATCAGGCCTCCCTTCGGGCAGCCGAACGCTCTACCAGGCCAACGGCGGAGACTCGGGCTCAGGCAGCTACTCGTCGCACGAGGTCAGAGGCGCCCAACCCGCCAACGCCGCGAGGTACCACAACAGCGCACCGTACGCTGCGTCAAAGGCGGCGTCGCTCTACGGCATCAATGCCTCCGGCGACGCCTACGCACTTCCGCCCGCAGCGCCCCTGCTCGACCAGTCCCACCTCCAACCGGGCACGCTTGCCTCGCTCCTCAGGTGCGTCTCCACTACGTCATAAGTAGCCTATCATCTCACATTACTCTACTGTCTACAGCCACGACAAAACGCTCGAGCTGTACCGCACGAACGCCAAAAAGACGAACGACCCGGACGTCCAGTTCGAGTTCTGCACTTTCGTCATGGAGGTTGTCGGCGAGATGGAGGAGTCGCAGGCCCAGGCCGTTGCCGCTCTCGGAGGGGACGGCCAGCCGGATCCGGTCGCCAAGTCGAAGCAGCAGGCGCTCGTCGCCGAGAGTGTTGCGCTTCTGTCCAAACTCGCCCACCGCGGGCACGTAAAGAGCCAGTACTTCCTCGCCGACTGCTACACCCAAGGGATTGGGACGGTCAAGGTGCGTTTCACACCTCGTACGTGCTAGGGTTGGGCTAACGCGGAGGGTGCGCAGGGCAAGCGCGACTACGACAAGGCGTTCCCGCTATTCGTGCTCGCAGGCAAGCACGGCCACGCCGACGCCTGCTTCCGTGCCGCTCAGTGCTGCGAGAATGGTTGGGGCTGTAAGCGCGACCAGAGCAAGTCTGTATCGCTCTACCGGTGCGCAACGCTCCCCCTGAACCGGCACGCCTTCACGCACGCTTGCTGACCCCCTGAGCCTACGCAGCCGCGCCGCGGTCTTGTCGCACCCGGGCGCGATGCACCGCCTCGGCCTCGCCGAGATCAACGGCGAGCTCGGCCTGTCGAAGCGCCCGCGCGAGGGCGTCAAGTGGCTCAAGCGCGCGGCCGAGCTCGCGGACGCGGTCGACCCGCCGCAGCCGCAGAGCCTGCATGAGCTCGCGATGCTGTCTGAGAAGGGAATCGACAACGTTATCTTCAAGGACGAGGAGTACGCCGCCGAACTTCTCGCGAGGGCGAGCGAGCTGCAGTACGCCCCGAGCGCGTACAAGCTCGGCGAGTGCTACGAGTACGGCAAGATGGGCTGCCCGCAGGACTCGGCTCTCAGCATACACTACTACAGCAAGCCTTTCTTTCCTTGGGGATGATCACTTGCTCACGCGCATCTCGCAGACATCGCGGCTCAGCAGGACCACCGCGAGGCATGCTTCGCGCTCACGGCCTGGTACCTTGTCGGCTCGCCGGGCGTTCTCCCCCAGTCTGATACCGAGGCGTACCTGTGGGCTCGCAAGGCTGCCGACATGGGGCTAGCCAAGGCCGAGTACGCCGTCGGCTACTTCACCGAGGTGCGCACTTTCCTTCCCGCCTCCGCAAAACCCCATTAACCTCTGCCCCACACGCAGGTCGGCATTGGAACGCACAAGGACGACCGCGAAGCACTCGATTGGTTCCGCAAGGCGGCGGACCAGGGCGACAAGCGCGCGATGGACAGGCTCCGCATGGCCGCCGCCTCGGCCCAGCAGGCGCGCAATGGGCCGCCGCTGCCGTCCAAATCCCAGGCGCCCCTCCCGCCTCCGCCTTCGAGCCCGTACAAGCCCCCGCCACAGACGACGGCGACGAAGCGGATGCAAAAAAAGCAGCGCGAGCAGCCCCCGCGGCCGTCGAGTGCGCAGGGCAAGCACGGCCAGACGCAAGGCGGCGCGCCGTACAGCAGTTACGACATTGAGAATGGCCGCCCAGAGATGCAGCGGCAGCGGAGCCACTCGCAACCGGTCCCAGTCGAACCTCGTGCCGTCTACGCGCCGCTGAACCTGTCGTACGGCGCGCCCGACTCGTCGTACAGCCAGTACCCGCGCGTCGCCTCCGAAGGCGGACCGTACGGCGACGTCGGTCGCGGAATTCCGCTCGGCGAGACATTCAAACCGATCCAGCCCGGCCAGGCGCGCATGCCGACGAGGCAGCAGCGCGGCGCCTCGCCCGGCCTCGAAGCGCAGGGGCAGGAGGAGCGCGACGCACACCGCGAGCGGGTCCTCCAGAAGGGGAAGCGGGGGCCAGAGGACAAGGATTGCCTCATCATGTAGAGATTGCGCAGCTCGTGGACACTTTGCACAGATTATTCTCTTCCTTTTACTTTCTCGGTTTCAGCATTACCGGCACCGGTCGTCGAACGAAGGGTCCTAGTGGGCATGTCGAACCCCGGACTCCCTGCAGGTTCAAATGAATCAAAAGGAAAGGGTTACGATGGGGGAGCGGGTGAGAGAACCGTGGCAGACTTGGACTCAATCATGGGTCCACACCTCAACGAGGCGCAGACCCGACCATGGACCCTCCCAGCTAAGCGCAGATCAATGTACAGACGCAACTCTGGCCTTCTTGCGTGCGGCTGAACTTCCGACACATCTCCACAGCAGCTGTCGAGCAAACACAGATCTCGAGTTCAACTGGTGTTACAGAAGAGGTTTAAGATAGCCGTGTCAGATTACGCCTCGGCGTGGAGGGCGATGGCAGCCTGGTGGAAGAAGCCGCACGTCAGCTGCAGCACTCAGCCTGTCTCTACCGGCTCGGACCGCGCCGCGCGGCTGACGAGAGCTCACCTTGAGCTTGTTAGGGTCGGCTCCGACAACGCTGCCAATCTTCTCTCCTCCCTTGTAGAACTGGAAAGTCGGCATGGCCTTGATTCCGACCTCGGCGGCGATCTCCTGCAAATGGGTACGGGACGAGGCGAGCACGCAATGGGGCTGTCAGCTGCGGTCCGTCTGGGCGGTCGACGCGCGGGAACGCACCTCCTGCGTGTCGACGTCGACCTTGTAGAAGCCGAGGGCCGGGAACGCGTCCGCGAGCTTCTCAAAGACGGGGGAGATGACCTTGCTGCAGGCGGAGACACGCGTGAGCTGGGCCCGGCAGAGCGAGGCACGTCGGCAGGGCGTACCAGGGTCCGCACCACGTCGCCTGCGGATCAGCACAGTCGGTCAGCATCCACCACTCGCACGCTGTCAATCTTGGTTGCGCACCCAGAAGTCGATCACGATGACCTTGCGGGAGAGGAGCGTCAGTCCGCGCACGCGTCCACGACCAGTCAGCCCGGGCCTGCTCACCTTGTCGCCGCTGATGAGCTCGTGGAACTGAGCAAGGCTCTCGATTTGTGCGACCATTGTGTAAAGCTTGGGTGGAAGGAGTGCGTGGGAGGGAGAGAGAACCGCGCGCTGGCCACCTTTTCTAAGATGTCATCTTACAAATCAACTGCGTACTGTGGCGAGGGCCGAGGGAGGCGCTTCCTTCTCGCATTTACGACAGACAGCTGATTCACGCAAATATTGTCAAGAAATCATTCTTCTTGGCAGCGATCGTGCGGCCCGCCACCCGTTCAGTCGCGGACTCACGCGCCCGAAGCGCGTCCGCCGAGGTCTGAGCCGTCGCAACATGTTGCGTCCAGGCGAATCCGGCAATACCAAAGCACTTATTCCTCTACCATTCTCAGCCACTCAGGACCTCCGAAGGCTCCCACGCCGCCCGCCATCTTGGAGCACGCTCGCGACTCCGAGCTCGAGCTCGAGACTCCCAACTTGTCCGAGGCCGGACCTTTCTTGCGCGTCCGACGATTTGAGAAGGGTTCGCGAGAGACATTTTGTGATCAGAGAGAAGGCATATCTTCCAGAGGTAGGTGGCTGTGAGGAAGACCAGAGTCGTGTCGTTTCCGTGGAGTGGATGGAGGCGCGTCCCAGTCCATCAAGCACATCCAGCGGTAGCTCCATGTGACAGTTCGACGCATACGTGAAGCCCTGCTCGGGATCCGTTGAATGTGCTTGCCTTGGACAGCATAAGTGAGCTCAACGCCACTCCGCGGATCTCGCCCGCGCTGACGTCGACATCACCAGCTATCCCGCCTTGCCAGTGTCTTTCTACCTTGGTCATTCTCCATGCTTCCCCAAACACCTAGAGGGCACGTCTGGGTAGTCCCCGTGCTTCCCCCTAGTTCCCTCCTCCCAACACTGATTTTAAGAATGGGGGCTTGCTCCTGCTTTCTTCGCGCACTCAATCCAGTCTCACATTATCATCACCCAGCCTGGCTCTCGTCTTCGCCTTACCCGGTCCTCGTCCTCGTCCTCGTCCTCGCCTCCGCCCCTCGTCGCGCCCCTCCCGACGTCCTTCGGTACACTGGCAGCTGTGGAGTGGTGATTGAGGAAGCAAACCGCCCCACACTCTTAGTTCTGCAGTTCACATAACATACTAAAGGCCAGACTGAGCGAAGTTTGCAGACTGTGCGGCGAGTCACACTCACACGCTTCGTGTGTTGTGCGCCGTGCGCCGTGCGCCGTACGCCGTACGCAAGCGTCCGACCGACGTCCCGTAGCAGGAAAGGGCCCACCTCGTAGATTGGCCTTTCGCATTATAATCACATTGGAAGTGATTCTGCCGAGAAGTCTCTGATCTGTTCCCACAAGCGATTGGGTGGTGTAGCCGACGCCGCGAAGGCGTTCGCGCTGAGGAACTCCAAGCAGACATACAGGTGCAGGGGCGAAAGGATTGTCTCGGCGAAGAAGTCCAATAGATTCACGAGTAACTCGGGGTGATGTAGTACAGAGGCTCACCAGGATAAGCTCTTGGGACCATCTGCACGGCAGCTCCCAACCAGGGCCCCAGATCCGACCAGGATTCATGAAGGACGAGGTTGTCAAGCTTCGTATGACTAATGTCGGTGCCATTGAGTGTACACTTGAATTCGAACCTTGGCTTTGTAGTTGTAAAAGGACCTGTGGCCTGACTACTGAGGCCTGAGCCTGCCGGGAGCTGGATTGGAAGGAGAGGCAGTTGCGGGGAAGCTTGCACGCCCAGTGTGGCTGCGTGAGTTGCCTTCCAAGTAGTAATATACTCAAAACTCCTGGATGTGCGCCTTATCCAATGCGAATCGGCACGCTCCGAGGTCATCGTTTCGCGGACGGTCGCGGACGTCCGTCGCCCGGGCCCGCTGGAGGCGATGGGCCCCGGACCGCGACTGATCGCAGGTCTCTGACCTTGGTCGATCCTTCAAGAAGGGAAAGACTTGATACTCACCAGATTTGACGCATGCTGGCGGATAAAGCGCGCAATCCGGATAGGACGGCCTCCGACGTCAGGCGCGGCCGTTCATCCTCGATTCTTGGTCCTAGCTCCATCGCCGCCGCCACCCTGCAGGTGGAAGCCCAATCACGTCGACGCACGAGACCGATGAGTTTGAGATGCGCAATCTGCCACCACGCCCAACCCTCGATGACGCCCCGCAACTCGAACCCCTCCTCCAAATTGGCTGCGGTGACGTTGGTCTCATGATCGCGTGCCGCGCCCGCCTGGACGATCCTCCCTCGCGGACCAGCTCTTTGCTTCTTTACGCTCCACTTGTTCTCACTTCAACGATGGCGGCCTTTATGAGACCGGCGTCCAAGTCGTACGACTCGACGTACAGCCCGATGGAGTCGCCCTTCGTTACCACGCTCGCCTACCACCCTCTGTCGCCGGTCTACTTCCAAGGCGACGGCTTCCCCTTCCCGCAAACACCTCCCAAACCCTCACCACATTTCCTCTCCCTCTCGCCTACCGACAGCAGCTGGTCTTCGTCGTCGAGCGCGAGCTCCGGCTCGCAACGCTCCGAGTCGTCCTTCGCGAGCCTCACCTCCGGCGAGCTGCCTCCATCTCCCCCGCTTTTCACCGTCAACCCGACAGCCACAAAACACGTCCCGATGTCCCATCCACCCACTCCCCACCACGAGGTTTACGCTAGGAGCAAGAATGCGGGCTCGACACCTGGATGCGCTCCACCGCTCCCGATGCCCCGGTGCGTCAGCCCGACGGCGGCGGGCAAGGCCAAAGCACTCGACGACGACTACGATCTTTCAAAGAAGTACAAGGGCGTCCCCGACGGGTGGGCCACGTTTGCGAGAACTCCCATCGCCCTCTCGTCGCCGCCACCGAGCCCGCGGAGGGCCAACCCGCTCTCGTTGGGTATGGGCATGAGCCCCGCGAAGATCGGAAGAGCGTCGTGTAGGGAAAGAGTGTCCTAGG